>ENA-ORSR01000144-ORSR01000144.1-human-gut-metagenome-genome-assembly--contig:-NODE-144-length-61018-cov-8.373276_pt1 | contig 61018 bp, 55 predicted proteins | sample MGYA00241901_ERZ509166 | MGnify/ENA primary metagenome ERZ509166 (study PRJEB26280, sample SAMEA2338860) | human gut metagenome | biome: human gut; feature: human-associated habitat; material: faeces... | reverse complement strand
AATGAATGGCTTGAACCGGTAAGTGATGAAGAATATGGGAAATTACAATAGGAAGGTAAATGAAATGTTTGATAGAAGTATTGTATTGAATAATTGAGTGAAAATTCCACAGCTCTGCATTAGATATACGCTTCAGCTTGGTGCAATTTCTTTGCCAAAAACAGGTAATCCTGAACATATGAAGAGTAATGCCCAATTAGATTTTCAAATTAGTGCTGAAGACATGGAACTGTTAAAGAATTTTAAAAAAATTAAGAGCTATGGTGACAGTGGAATTTTCCCTGTTTATGGTGGAAAGATGTAAGAAATTTAACAACAAACTGCTAATCCGTTGGAAATCCAAATATTGAATAACAACTTAATATCATGTATAGCAAAGCTATAAGATTTCAAAAGATGAAAAAATAAAAAAAGGAGATGTTCGAGGTGGAGACAACGTGATATACTAACAATATCATGTTGCGTCCCCTTGGAGGTAGAATATGATTTCAAAGAGACGTGTATGAATGCTGGAAAGCCAGTATTTACAAGGCTTTGAGAAGATATAAGGAGATAAAATGAGCAAGATAAAAGTGTTATTCATCTGCCACGGCAGCATTGTTAAGAAACCGTAAATCTGTTCTCTCCCAACACAATAAATCAGATTGAATATTCTGTACCATGTTTTGTACCAAGAAAGTGTACAACAAAATCACATCGCACATGGTACGTACCAAAAAGACAAAAAAGGTGACTACAGTAAAATGTAATCACCTCTTTTTTATTTGTCTTCAACAAAAGCGTATTCAAATTTGAGACCGAGAACCTCAGCAATCTTTTTACAATCTTCAAGTGTCAGAGAGTTTCTTGAAAGTCTATTAGAAAATGCACTCTGAGTCATTCCGAGACGTTTTGCGAGTTCAGTTTGTGTCATACCGTGTTTTGCTAATTCGCTCATGATAAATTGTCTATCGTTCATAGTAACACCTCGTTTCTGTAGATTCCATTATTTATTACTATATATAAAATAACACAAATCATAACACATTACAATATGCAAATAACACTTATATAAAGATATTAACACTTGTATGAAATAAATATTTTGAATAAGTGTTGACATATAAAAATCAGTGTGATAAGATAAGGTCAAGATAAGAAAGAAGGAAGTAAGAAAAATATCAATGATACACTATTAAATCAATTTTCAATTTGATATAATAGTAATACAACTTAATAATTATCTGTAAGTAAGACGGTGATGACATGGAGCCAACACGAACCATGTCGGAGTATAGTGTATCGTGGCAACCATGACGTCGAAAGAGTTGCAACTATAGAGTAATCTACAAATAGAGTTTCGGACAGGCAACAGATATATGAGATGAGACAAGGTCTCTCTTGTATGTTTGCTGCCTGTCTTTTTTTATTGATTAAAAAGAAAGGATGGTTTTTATTATGAGCAAAATGATTAGAGAAATTTGCGAAAGCAATGATATTAAGTTTATGAACGATAAGACTGACAACGAATATGATGATGATTGCAGCAAGTATGAAGATAACGAAGTTACAAGAGAAATCTTTGAAAAAGACATGTTGTTACACTTTGAGAATTTGGACGTTGATACATATTACAAGCTTAGAATGCTTGAACTGTTGAAGTCTATTGATGAGAAACTTGAAGATTTAGAGATGTTGTACGATGTGCAGAGACAGATTGAAAACATCGCAAGATTGAAATAGGAAGGAGTGACAAAATATGGCAATGACAAAAGATTCTTTTATTTCAACTAATACAGCAAACTATCTTGCATCATACTCTGGCGGTAAAACGCCAGAGGAAATTGCTGAAGAGATTCTGGGCATGATTAACAATGATTTTGACATGTACAATGCGGCTGCTGCAAAAGGAAGAAAGTTGAAATGCATGGATAAGCTGCTTCCAGTTCAGATTGCGGATATTATTCTTGCATTACATAATGTAGCTGCAATCAAGATTGCTGATACAGAGGACGGTTATATTCTCGCTATGTATCAGGAAGATGGTGAGAACGAGGGTATCTATGTAACAGACGAAAAACTGTTCTCAAATCTGGCACGTCAGTACTCATACACACTCACAGACAAGGAATTCAAAGAAGTCATGAGAAATCTGAAAGATAAGGCACCAGTGGTTGAGAGATGTAATGACCGTGATTTGATTGCAGTCAATAACTGCATCTTCAACTACAAAACAAAACAGCAGATGCCATTCAGTCCAGACTTTGTGTTCATGGCAAAATCAGAAATTGATTACAACCCAAATGCTCAGAATGTTGTGATTCATAACGATGAAGATGGTACAGATTGGGATGTTGAGAGTTGGATGGATGAACTTGATGATGACCCTGATGTTGTTAAGGTACTTTGGGAAACCGCTGGGGCACTTCTTAGACCAAACGTCAAATGGAATAAAGCTGCATGGTTCTATTCTGAGACAGGTAACAATGGTAAAGGTACACTCTGTACCATGTTCAGAAATCTCATTGGAAAGAGAAGCTCTTGTTCTATCAAACTGGCAGACATGGGAAAAGATTTTACATTGGCACCGTTACTTCATTCATCAGCAGTTATTGTCGATGAAAATGATGTTGGTACATACATTGATAAGGCTGCAAATTTGAAAGCAATTATCACAGGCGATACAGTACAGATTAACCGTAAGTTCAAGGAGATGATTGACTTCCAGTTTCACGGTTTCATGGTACAGTGTCTGAATGAGATGCCGAAAGTAAGAGATAAGTCAAATTCATTCTTTAGAAGACAGTTGTTCATTCCGTTTACAAAGTGCTTTGAAGGTGCAGAAAGAAAATATATCAAGGATGATTATCTCAAGCGTAAAGATGTTCTTGAGTATGTAATGTTTAAGGTCTTGAATATGAATTACTATGAATTGTCTGTGCCAGAAAAATGTAAAGATGCATTGGCTGAATATAAAGAGTTCAATGACCCGGTACGTCAGTTCATGAGTGATATTATGTCTGAATTACAGTGGGACTTCGTACCATCACAGTTCTTGTTTGACTTGTACAAGGCTTGGTACAACAAAAATGTGAGTGACAATCAGACTTACTCAAAGCAGGTCTTCTGGAAAGCGTTTCTTGCAATTCTTACAGAAAAAAACAGTGTATATGCGGATGAATGGTCTTATAACAAAGGTCAGGACAGACCGAAAAACATGATGGACAAACCTGAGTGGTTGATTGAACAGTATGATTTGAAAGACTGGTACAATCCAGTGTACAAAGGTGCTGATAAGGCTAAAAGATGTTGTACTCCAATCAAAGATAGATACACTGGATATATTTTGAGAAAGTAGAAAGGTCGTGATGTTGATGAATAATATGATGTTACAGAACAATGTACAGGATGATGGTGAGAAGCTGTATTTGAGCGAAGAGGAGTATGTCGTAGATAATATCTACGACAGGACTCTTGACACATTACAAGAAGCGTCTCAGGCATGGAAACTTGTTGAGAGAGCATGGAGAAAGTGGGCTGAAGCTAAGACAAAGCTCACAGGTGCTGGTGCTATTCGTTATGATAATCCGCTTGGTTGTAAAGTATCAGGCGGTACACCAGTCACAATGGATATGAAAGTTCTTGACATGGTAGAACTTGAAGAACAGTATACACAAGCTGTTCTGTTCTACAATGAATGTCGTGAACGTGTGAGACAGTTGATTCTGAACTGTAATCTCACAGATACAGAAAGAAGAGTTATGATTGCAAAGTATTTATACTGTGATTATCCAACATTCGAAGTTGTAGCACAGAGGGTTGGAATTACACAGAGTGCAGCATTCAAGGCTCACAAAAAAGCGTTCGTCAAGGTTGCTGAACGTCTGGAACGTAACAAAAGTATTCAGTTTTAAAAGAAAGTAGAGGTATTTATTATGATGAAAAGAATGATATTTTATGAAGTATATTGTGAGTATTTATATGATTGCGATGGGGTAGAGACCAAAGGCAGAGCAGTAGCATACGTTGGGATTGATGCAGCGAATCCAGAACATGATTCTAAAACTGAGAAAGTGTTAAGAGGCATTGTAGAAGATGTCTATAAGAAGGATGTAGAACTTGCAGCAATCAATGCACATAATTTCACTGTTGGTATTGCCGATTTCTTAGTCAATTCAATTGAATTTAATAAAACTAAATATAATACAATTAAATATACAAACAAAGTATTGATGACAGATGATTATATCTTCATCATGTAAGAGTAAAAAAATACAGCCTCCAAGACGGGGGCTGTATTTTTTATGACTTATGCAGCAAGGCTTTTCACAGTAGCTTTGCCTGCATTGTCGAGAATCTTGGCTATTTTTGTTTCGTCCTGAGCAACTGCTGCGATTTCTTCAACGGACATGAGGCTTGTATAGAAGTCACAGAACTGTGCGAATTTCTTGGATGCTTCGATGTCTTCATCCAGTTTGTATGTGTCACATACAGTTCTGGCAGCAGCCTCAGCTTTTACAGCGTCTGTATGGAAGTCAGCGTCGGATGTTTTATCTGCTGTCAGTAGATATAATGCTGCGTTAAAAATGTTGATGAATGCTGCTTTCTTGAGGTTTTCGTTTGTTCTTGTCATGGATTTTGTCTCCTTTTCTGTGTTTGCTGTTTCTCCGAAGATTGCTTCTGTAAGCTGTTTGCGTGCTGCTTCTTTTTCTGTTGCTGTTACTTCTTTTTTGATTTCTTTACTCATGGTATGAGTCCTCCTTGTAAGTGATTAAATTTATGTATCAATATTTAATTGTTGAAATTAGTTATCTTCTCTATGCAATTTAGAGAGGATTTTTTGAATCTCAGGGTCATTTTCCATTTGTTCAGCATCTTTGATTGCTTGAATCTGTTCTTTAATGACCTTTTTATCTGCTAATGCTTCAGCGAGATTTTCTAAGGTCTGTAGCTTATCCATTGTTCGTATGTTGCGACCACCTTCATACAGGTTTTCTGTAATTTCATCCAAGTAGAAGATTTCATTACCCATGGATTCTTTATTTGGCATCTCTATACAGAACCTTGCTACAATGTCCTTTACCCATTCACTGATAGTTGCATCAGGGATGGCGAAACTCATGATGGCTTCGTGATACATAGTGCATAGCTCACGTAATATTCGGTTGTGAATGTCTTCTGGTTGTATGATACCTTCTCTGATGAAGTCTATCAGGATTGTGAATGCATCGCTGTAAGTTTGGAATCTACGGTGCATGTATTTGTCTCCAGACTCTGTGAGCAGTGTATCTACCATAATCTGATAGTGGTCTGCAATCATCATCAGGCACTCCATGGAAGGGAGCTTCGGGTTGGTTTCTGAAAACCAGTGTGATACAGTTCCTCGTGTGACGTGACACACATCTGCGAGTGTAGCTTTTGGGTATCGTGTGTTGGCTGTCAGCTTTTCAAGATTGTGTCGAACGATGACAGCCAACTCATTTGAGCTTTTTGCTTTTGCTGGCATTTGCTTTACTTCCTTTCTGTTTTGTTGTTTGCTGATGAACTTATTATATCCACAGTTATTATGCAGTGCAATAGGGTTAGATGATAAGTAAATTAAACAGTGATTTATTATTACTGTAAACAAATTGGCACAATAACAATTTACTATAAGACAACTTTTATATTGAACTATTGTTGTTTGTAAAACCAAATCAACACATTTTACCATCATCATCAAACTATTGCGGTACAAAAAACAAAAAAAGATACTGAAAACAAGATTTTTTTCTTGTTCTCAGTATCTTCTTTAATAACTGTATTTAATTGTTCTCATACGCTGGTGCTGGTGCTGGTGACTGTTCATATTCAGCAAAATTCATAGATAAGTATTTCCATACAAGATTATCACCAATCACCTCATTCATTTTAGCCCATTCTTCTATAGTAAATTTGCCTGTGTTCAATCTGTTATTAAATAAAGAACGTGACATTCCAAGCTGTTCAGCAACATGAGTCATTGTAAGATGTGCATCTATACATGCGTGCTGAATGATTTCTTTTGCTGTCATCATACAAAAACATCTCCTTTCTAATGCGTATTATTCTATGTGTATATAATATCATATATAACGTTTTGAATCAATGCGGTTGTACAATTATTCGTGAACAATTTTAAGAAATATTATACGAAACAATTGACAATGTATAAAAAATCATATACAATTATATCATAAAGAAAACGAAAGGACGTCACATATGTGGCGATGGTGAAAAATATGAAATATCCAGTGACTTATAAATGTGGACATGAAGACTGTGTTGATTTGTGCGGACCTGTCAAGACTCGTATGTGGAGACTTGAACAGATGGAAGATGAATTGTGTCCAGAGTGTAGAAGAAAAGCTGAAAATGAACGTGTTACCAAATTGGCAGAAGAAAATGGACTTGCTCAGTTGAGTGGTACAGAAAAACAGGTTGCATGGGCAATGAAACTCAGACAGGACATTCTGGATTCATTGTTGAGACTTGATAAAGAGGTTGACAAAGGTGTCAATAATGAAGCTGTCAAAGAGGACATTCAGAAGGCTATTGCTTATGTATCAGAACGTAAAGATTCGAAATACTTCATTGACGGAAGACACGATGCATTTAAATTTACAAATATCAATAAGTGTACACAGTATAATTTGATTCAGCTGAGAAGAAAACTTTGTGAATATGCAAAAGCATATGACGAAGAGCATTCAACAGAGAATGAACTGGAAAGATTAGCTCAGGAAGAAGCTATTGCAATTGAAAAAGCTAATCAGACAGAAGTGCATCCTGAAAATCAGACATCAACTACAGTTGTGACCATCAAAGTGAATGATGACAATGATGTAATGTTACAGTCTGCATATGATAAAGAACTTGTTGATACAATTCATGGTTTGGCATTTAACATGGCATGGTGTAAACCAGTCTGGAAGTATCATGTAAGGAAAAACTGTGGTACAGTGGATGCAGTTGCAGCTGAGATTGGAAATAAGCTTCTCGAAGCAGGATTCCCTGTTGTTTTTCCAACACATGATATTGCGGAAAAAGCATCGTCAGGAGATTTTGAACGTTATCATTTGAATGCTATCTTCAAGCATAAAAGTAATGATAAAGTATTCATTGTTGAATGCAATAGACATGATGACAATATGTCTAAATTGATTCGTGGAATCAGCAAGGCAAAACGCATTGGTGCTGGATGTTTTCATATTCCAATTGCATCCTACAAAGAACTTGAGGAATTCTCAGAAGAAAACAACTTTTTCTGGACTGGTGCGGCAACAGAAAGATTGAATGAATATAAACAGTCAATCATGACTGTAAAGCCAAAACACATTGAAGATGCTAAGGCAGTGGAACCTACACGAAAGGAAGTTGATATTAGTGACCTCAATGATGATTAAAACAGAGCTTTATGATTACCAGAGTGACGCAGTTGAAAAGCTGCGTCACAAGACTATTGGAGCTTTGTATATGGAAATGGGTACAGGTAAGACAAGAACAGCTTTAGAACTTATCAAAATCAGATACGATGCAGGAAAGGTCAATGCTGTTCTGTGGTTGTGCCCTTGCTCAGTTAAACAGAATCTTAAATATGACATCATCTATCACTGCGATGAAAAACCTGATTGGTTGATTATAAAAGGGATAGAATCGCTCTCGTCTTCAGATAATCTGTACATTAAACTTCTTGAATTTGTAAAGACGTACAATGTATATCTTATTATTGATGAGTCAAACCTTGTAAAAAATCCACACGCTAAACGTACAGAACGTATTACAGAACTGTCAAATCACTGCAGATACAAAATGATTCTCAATGGCACACCAGTTTCAAATAATGAAGCCGATATGTTCGCACAATGGTATATTCTTGACTGGCGTGTTTTAGGATATAAATCATATTACAGTTTTGCAGCAAATCATCTTGAATACAGAGAGATTCGACGTGGTAATATGAAAATACAGACAGACCAGATTGTGCGTGTTCTTGATGTAGATTATCTTACAGAGAAGATTGAACCATTTTCTTATCAAATCAAAAAATCAGATTGCATGACTCTTCCAACAAAGTGTTACAGAACAATGTCGTTTGATATGACATTCGAACAGGAACAGGCTTATGTATATGCAAAAGATGAATACTTGTTGAATGTTGATGAATTCCGTTCAGAGACAATTTATAAGTTTTTTACAGCACTTCAGCACGTCACGTCTGGTAGACGTGTGACATCACAGGCTACAAAAAGAATGACAACAGAAGAACTGTTTACAAGATGGTATGATAATCCTCGGTTATGTTGCTTACGGGATACTATTAAAGATGATATTGAAGATGAACAGTGTATCATTTTCGCAAAGTATAAACATGAGATAGCTGCAATTGAAGAGATGCTCATAGAGCTTGGATATACATATGCTGAATTCACTGGTAATCTGACTCAGAAGAAGAGACAGGAATCATTGAAAAAATTCAGGAACGGTACACAGTTTCTGATTGCAAATAAGATGTGTGGTGCATATGGGTTGAATCTTCAATTTTGTAGAAACATTATCTTTTATGATAATGATTTTGATTTTGCTACAAGGTCACAGGCTGAAGACAGAGTTCATAGGATTGGTCAGACACGAGACGTTCGCATCTATGATATTGTAGCGAACAACACGATTGATGAATTTATATCAAATAATCTCCAATCGAAGCATGGCATTGTGGAATCGTTTAAAAAATATCTTGATAAACTAAAAAAGAAAGTACAGGCTTAAATGAGCCTGTACATTTTTTTGAAAAAAATTATTATAAAATATTGACATTGTATATGAAATCATATACAATAAAGTAAAGAAAGAAATAATCGAAAGGAGAACTTTATATGAGTAAGATTTACAAAGACGAAAACGTATATGATGCAACTCAGGTTCGTTTGGAATATATTTTTAATCGTTTCGATAATGTTCTTGTAGCATTCTCTGGTGGTAAAGATTCTGGTGCATGTTTGAACATGGTTTACGATTATGCAAAAGAACACGGAATGCTGGATAAGGTTGCAATGTATCATTTGGATTACGAAGCTCAGTATCAGATGACTACTGACTATGTAACAGAAACTTTTGAACAGTTCAGTGATATTAAAAGATATTGGTTGTGTTTGCCTGTGGGTGCAGATTGTGGATGCAGAATGGATTCTGATAGATGGATTCCTTGGGAAAAGGGAAAAGAAGACATTTGGGTAAGAAATATGCCTGATGTACCATATCTTATCACAGAAGACAATGTTCCATTTGATATTACAGTTGGACAGCGTGACTATGATGTACAGGATAACTTCTGTAAGTGGTTTGCAGAAGAAAATGGAACTACAGCAACGATTATCGGAATTAGAGCAGCAGAGTCACTTGATAGATTCAGAGCTGTAAAATCTGATAAAAAAGTAAATGTCTATGATGATAAAAAGTGGACAACGAAAATCAGTGATGATTTAGTTTATGCATATCCGATTTATGATTGGGAAACATCTGATATCTGGGTATATAATGCAAAGTTTATGAAGAATTACAATCATTTGTATGATTTGTATTATCAGGCAGGACTCAATATTGACCAGATGAGAGTAGCAAATCCATTTCATAGTTGTGGAGAAGAAACACTTGCACTGTACAAGGTTATTGACCCGAACAATTGGGGAAAGATGGTTGGACGTGTGAATGGTGTAAATATGATGGCACTTTATGGTGGTACAACAGCTATGGGATGGAAAAACATCACAAAGCCTGACAATTACACTTGGAAAGAGTATTGTTTCTTCTTGCTGAACACTTTAGACGAAAAGCTTAGACAGCATTATCTGGATAAGCTCAAGGTATCATTGAAGTTCTGGCACGATAAGGGCGGTGCACTTGATGACGAAACCATTAAAGAACTTCAGGCAGAAGGTGCTAAGTTTACGAATCACGGTGCTATTAGTAAGACATCTACAAAGGATGTTGTAACTTTCGATGATTACTTGGATGATACAACAGTAACAAAGTTCAAGGATGTTCCTTCTTGGAAACGCATGTGTGTATGTATCATCAAGAACGATTACTCATGTAAATACATGGGATTTGCTAAGAATAAAACAGAACAGGAAAAACGTAAGCGTGCACTTGCTAAGTACGCCAATTTGTAGGAGGTAGATATTATGAGTGAATTTGTTAGTCCAGTATATGGAGTTAGAAGAGTACCAGTTGAAAAGATTAGAGCTAATACATACAATCCGAACCATGTGGCACCACCAGAAATGAAGTTGTTGTATGAATCCATCAAGAAAGATGGTTATACAATGCCAATCGTATGTTATTACTACCCTGATGAAGATGAATATGAAATTGTAGATGGTTATCATAGATATACAACAATGTTGTTGCATAAAGACATCTACGAACGTGAGGGTGGATGCCTTCCTGTATCAGTCATTGATAAACCTCTTGAAGACCGTATGGCTTCAACAATTCGTCATAATCGTGCAAGGGGTGAACACAGTATCGAACTCATGACGAACATTGTAGCAGAGCTTACAGAATCTGGTATGTCAGATGCATGGATTATGAAAAACATCGGTATGGATGCAGAAGAGTTGTTAAGACTCAAACAGTTGTCAGGTTTGCAGTCACTCTTCAAAGATGTAGACTTCAGCAGAAGCTGGGAATAAGTAAACAGAGTGGGTGTACAAGATATGTCTTGCACACCTGCTTTTTTTATTGAAAGAAATGATGGGAAAAATATGGTCCATAAATTGGTCCTGTTTTGGTCCAATTTTGGTCCTATTTTGGTCCTATTTTGCCCAAAATATGCACCATAAATTGACTATATACTTTTAGTGTAGAATTATGTTGAAATTATGGTCATGATTTGCCCAATTTTTGCCCAAAATATGTGCCATAAATTGCCCATCGGTTTTTATGGTCAAAATATGGGAAAAATATGGTCCATAAATTGGTCCTATTTTGCCCAAAACATGGCACATAAAATGGGAAATGTTTTTGAATATCTACAGTGTAGATATTTATGTAGAAAAATGGAGACTGTTTATGCAGAAAACAGGCTACAAGGAAGGAAAACAGGGTTTGTGCAATGGAACAGGGCACAAATACTGTATACGATACTGATAACAGGTGTTGCAAAGTAACGAGAAATCGTTATCAGTATTGTATAAAAAATTGTGCCAAGGATTGGCACAGGCGGAGAGTCCAGAGAGGTGTCAACGCTCTTTGGTCCACAAACTTGTAAGCGGGTTCCTTCAGGTACCAGATGACAAGTTTATTAGTGGAGTAATAAACTTGACAAAGTTTATGAAAAGGGCTTGCGTTCTACAAAAAATATGATACGTTTAAGGTAAGAAAAGGATGTATATACGCAAATGAAAACGGGGAAATTTTCAAGAACAGGAGAGCGTATATACTATGAAAGAGACAACTGCAAGACTTCATATGAATCCATATGTTGTGGTAATCAAACACAATGCGAGAGTGTATGAGGTTGTAAAATTTGAGAAGCATATTGATTTGACCGCTACACATGAGGTGTGGGTTGATGGAACATTGATTGAATCATACACGGAAGTATTCGGCGATGCGTTAGAGGAGTATAATAACAAGCAGAAACGCAAGGACAGGAAAATCAATGGCATTGAAGAATATATGAAGTCTGTTGAAGAAGATAAGAGAGGACGCAAGCAAAGAAAAAAAGTCAACGGTAAGTTGGTTGTCGTAGATGACCCAGAACGTGAAGGAAAAAGAATTTGTTATGAAATCATTCTTGGAACAGGTAATACAAACATGGAAAAGGATGAGAACGGTCACTTTGTGTATCGTGATGATGCTCATGAATATCATTATATGAGACTTCCATATGAAGTCAATTATGCAGCAGCAAAAGCATACTGTGATACATGGTATGATAGAAATGAGACGGCTGACGGTGGTATGAAGATTGTGAGAATTGATTGGCATGCTGATGAATTCTATATCAATAAAATCACAGGACTTAAAGAAATGAGTACAGAACATGCACATGAGGTGTTCTTTCCATGGGCGAGAGGATATAAGCAGGGTCTTAGTGTACAGCAGAGTATGAACAAAGCTCTGAAAGCACTGGGATTTGAAGACGGAGAAGAAGTTGATGAGAATGGTAAGAAAGTATGGAAATGTGCATATACAAAGTGGCTGGAACGGGAAAGAGAAGTCTATGAGAAGTGCATTGAAAAGGCATACTATGATTATTGTAAACAGCATCCAGACTACTACAAAGAAAATGGAGAACTTAAGATTGTTCATCCATATGTAGATAAAAATGCTGTGAATTTGCCTACTGAGACATACAGAGAGATTCAGGATAGTAAGAAGACTCTGGACAATGTACAGTTACAGGTAGAAGAAGAAAAAGAGAATCTCGCACACAAAAAAGATGTGGTACAGTCGTTTGATAACTACTTACAGAGCAAGAAACAAGAACTGAGTGATTTGGAAGACAGAGAACAGAAAGTCAACACAGATAGCGAACAGAATAGACAAGATAGAGTTGACTTGATGGTGCAGAAAGTTGATTTGAAAGTGCAGCAGGATAACATTCAGAAGATGGCTGATGATACCGCTCAGGAGTATCAAAAAGCACGTGCTGACAGGGTAAAAGCTGAAGAATTGAAGAAGTGTATGGAACAGGCAAAAAAGGACGCTGAGCAGGCTAAAAACGATGCTGAGAGCTATAAAAAGAATCTTGAAGAGAAGTATGCGGAGTTGTTAAAATATGTGCAAGAAGTACAGCAAACAGCACAGCAGAAACAGCAGGAGCTGGAAGATAGCTTAGATTATATCAAGAACGGTGATACAGAAGATGTAGAGACTGAGATTGATAAGGTTGCAAGAGAGTTGAGAAAAAATACGACGGTTACATACAAAGGCAAGTCTTATAATGTAGAATCAATCTATCAGGGAAGCGTTGCAGAAGCAACAAAGATTGTTTATGGTAAACGAGATACAAAGAAGGCTGATGTAAGAGCAAAGGTTACGGAGTTCATTGCTGATACAGAAGAGATGTTACAGAAGTATGATGATGTAAACGAAATTACAAAATAATACAGAAAAAGTTGAAGAGGTGGGCTATTAGCTCACCTTTTTCAGTGAAAATCGTGGTTTTGTCTAAATCCGATTTAGACAGCTAAATGCGTTGATACACAAGGGATTTATTGAAAATAGTATTTTTTCTGTCTTGATACAAAAAGTGGATTTGGACAGCAAATCCGTTGATACATAAGGGATTTGTCTGTTTTGTCTTGTTTGTCTTAATAATTTTAAGTTGTATATAAATAAACTTTTTTGTAAAACGCTTAAATATACTGATAAATGAGGCTTTTTGTTTGTATCAATATGATACTAAGTAAAGACATTTACATGCTTACTATATTTTGTATATTTATTATACTTTGTATCATATTGATGTTATGTAAAAAGGGATAAATATGCTGATAAATCAGTGTTTTTTGACATTTATGTGTAATATGAAAAAAATCTATAAGGTACTACAAGTCAAAAAAGTTTAGACAAACAAGACAAATCGCTAAATGTGTTGGTAGACAACACATTTACTGACTTAAACGATTTTTTTTGTAAGACACGAAAACAAGACAAATTGGCTGAATGTGTTGGCAGACAACGCATTTAGCTGTCTAATTTGAAATAAGACAATTTTTAGACAACATTGTCAATTTCACATTCTGTATTTCCGCTGTATAAGTGACAAATCTTCTTTTTTACTGTATAATAAACAGTTAGAATCATATTGATACTAAGCTAAGGAGAAGCTACGTGTCTTTAAGACATGTAGAGGTTCACGAGGTGGATTGCTTTGCGTATGCACTCTTACGAACGTAGTGAGGCTGATTTTGTTGAAAAAAATGAGAGTAGCCAATTTTGACTACTCTCATTTTTGGTTTTGTTGTTAAGTGTCACACTTATCTTCGAGCATGGCAGATATCACATTCTTCATGTGTACTTGTGACAATGGTTTTAGCTGGTTCTATTTCAACTTCACGTGTTGCGTCAGCTGCGTTTGCACCACAACGTTGAGGGTCACCAGATTCCATGCCTGTTTGTACTTTCATGGCGTGATTTCGAAGGTCTGAAAGACTGTCGAAATATTCATTGCATCCAAGACATTTTATTTGTGTTTTTGTTACAGCTGGAATGGTGACAGTGTCTTCTACCGTCACCCAGTGGTGTGTGTGACCAGAGTTTTCTTGTGTACTAGCGTTGGCACTATTGTTTTTCACGATTATTCTTGCTGACACTTTTCCAATAGTGGTCTTGCAAGAGATGGTTGTAGTACCATTTTTCTTGGTGGTGAGAACACCATTCTTATTGACGGATACAATGTTGCTATTGCTCGAAGTCCATTTTATGTTCTTGTTACTGATACCACTCTTGTTCGCAAATGCTTTTAGTGTGAACTTCTGTCCACGGTTCAGTTCTACGGTCTTCTTGTTTAAAGACAGCTTTGCCTTCTTAACAGTGACCTTAGTGGTACGTGATTTGCCTTTGTACTTAGTGGTGATTTTCACAGTACCTGGTCTTACCGCTGTGATAGTACCGTTCTTATTCACTTTGGCAATTTTGCTGTTACTGGACTTGTACTTGGCAGCTTTAGTAACATTCTTGCCATTACAGGTCACTGTAAGCTTTGCCTTATTGTTGGCGGAGTCAAGAATGTAAAGAGTGGACTTGGTGGTCTTTACTCGAATGGATTTTGTGGCAGCATGTACTGTTGTGTTAGTTCCACATACCATCACACTCATTACAAGCATGATGGTGATAATGCTTTTGAAAAATTTTTTCATGATGAATACCTCCTTGATGGTAATAGAGTGCGATGCACTCTTTTTGTTGATTTAATATTTTTCTCATATATGAGCATTATTTTTTATTATACAATATCATAGATTGTTTGTCACGACTCAAAACGAATCGTGTCTGTTTATCAATCAATGCAATCGCATACAAAATTATTGAATAAATATTTATATTATAAGTCATATATACAACAAAACGACAAAAATATTCATAAATAATGAATAAATATACATAAAAGTATTGACATGGAAGTAAAAAACAACTATACTTATTATAGTAGATAAGTATAAGTATTTGTCTACAGTCACTTTCTTTTTTTTCATAAAATAAATCACTTCCTTTCTTTAATTTTAATACAGACATTTACAAAACCAGATGCACACTCATCTGGTTTTTTCTATGTCTGCAATGATAATCAGGAGGTATCCACGTATGAGAACAATAAACGTTATAGATAAACATTATTGCAAAGGATGTCCGTTTGAGCGTCTTCGTGTGTCACAGGAGATTCTTTATATCAAAGCTCTTGAGAAGCTCGGATGTAAGAAGATTGGTGTGTACATGAACATTGATTATTACAAGAATTATTATACTGGTGATATCAAGAAAAATTATAAAATCTGGCTTGCTGATTACAACGGTGAGGCAGATTTTTCTTGTAGTATGCAGCAGTATACGAGTTCAGGAAAGGTGTCAGGAATCAACGGAAACGTTGATATGAACACACTTTTTGATACAAGTATGTTGTCTAAGAGTGACAACAAGGAGGAAAACAAAACTATGGGTTACGATAGAACAAAGGTTGTGGCTCAGGCTCAGAGTTGGCTCGGATGCAAAGAGTCTGACGGTTCACACAGAAAGATTATTGATTTGTATAATACACAGAATCCAAGACCGAGAAGTTATAAGGTGCAGTACACAGATGCATGGTGTGCAACATTTGTCAGTGCTGTAGCTGTGAAACTTGGATATACACGTATTATTCCAACTGAATGTAGTTGCAATTACATGATTAAAGGTTTCCAGAACATCGGATGCTGGGTCGAAGATGATTCATACGTGCCAAAAGCAGGAGATATTATCTTTTATGACTGGCAGGATACAGGTTCAGGTGACAACACAGGTTCTTCTGACCATGTCGGAATTGTTGAAAAATGTGATGGTAAGACTATCACAGTCATTGAAGGAAACATGTCAAACAAGGTTGGCAGAAGAACATTAGCTGTGAACGGTAAATACATTCGTGGTTTCGGTGTTCCGAAGTATGATACAGAGTCAGTTCCCAGCGGTTCAGGCTCTTCAGGCAAGAAGAGTCTGGATGAGATTGCACGTGAGGTGTTATCTGGAACATGGGGAAATGGTGACGATAGAAAAAATAGACTTACAGCAGCAGGTTATGATTACAATGCTGTGCAGTCCCGTGTTAATCAGCTTGCTTCTGGTTCTTCTAGTGGAACTGCAAAGAAGAGTGTGGCAGAGGTTGCGAAAGAAGTTCTTGCTGGTACATGGGGCAACGGAGATGACAGAAAGAAAAAGCTGATTGCAGCAGGTTATGACTATTCTGCTGTACAGGCTGAGGTCAATAAATTGTGTAATAAGAAATCTGTTGATACAATTGCACGTGAGGTCATTGCTGGCAAGTGGGGAAACGGAGATACACGAAAAAAGAAACTTCAGGCTGCTGGTTATAATTACAGTGAGGTTCAGAAGAGAGTAAACCAGTTACTGTAAAATTCACTTCTTATATAATATAGTTATATAAGAGAAGGTGACGCAGGTACTGGCACCGATACTGTGCACGAATCTTTTCAAATTACATAGAAACAAGAATGGGAGCAGACTCCAATGTCCGCTCCCATTTTTTTTGTTTCTGGAATGTGTTGACGCAACGATGCAAAGTATCAGTGCACAGGACTGTCAAGAGTTTGTGATACTTTCACGTTCTTCGAGAAGTTTTCTTTCAAATTCTTCACGCTTTTTGGTCTCCTGACGTTTGATTTCCCACGGATTCTCAGGGTCATCTTCTTTTGAGATAGAACTGTATCTCTTTTCTTCTTCAGAACAACATCCGCAGACAATGCTGTCCACGAGTACCAATCCCATACGTTTACAGCAGTCATACAGATTATATGAGAAATTTCTGTCCTGACGAGATGGTGTGTTGCAGCCTGAAGGATGATTGTGTACACAAATGATACGACTGACACCATACAGGATTGCTGGTGTCATTACTTCTTTAAAGTTTACATACACAGATGATTCATCACCTCGTGCAAGTACACAGTAACATACTGGACGACATTTTACATCAAGATAGATGCAGACGAACTGTTCTGTAAAACTCTCTTTAAGTACATTGTCATACACGAATTCAACTGCATCACGTGCGTTGCTGATGACGTATGGTACAGGAGGAAAGTGTTCAAGCCTCAAACGAGGCTCGACACGATGAAATTCAGGTACTGTTCTCATGGTATGACTCCTTTCTTTTTTTATGCTACAGTGGTGATGCACAGAGCACCATAATCAACATAGTAGACATGGTCGGCAAGAAAATCGCTACTCTCAACGACTTCTTGGTTTACTTCTTTCACCATCTGTAACAGATTAGCACGTGTTTCTTCTGGTGATTCATCTTCAAACATGGATTCAGGTGCAATGATGAGTTCATGCATGGATGACGGAAGAATATAGAGGTTTTCTTTGAATGTATCAAAGAGATTGTTCCAAAGATGTCCATACAAAAGAGAAGAAGCACCGAATCTTTTCTCCCTGTTCGTAATAACATAAAGGTCTGATGACTGTTCTTCAGATTTACAGCCCAGAAGAGAGTCAAGCTTTTTAATTACGAATTTTGATGGCTTGCGTACAACTGTATCAAGGATTTCTGCAGGTTCAAGATGTATAGGCTCGATATCATCCCAGAGTAGAGAGGTCATAGTTGTAGTCTTGTCTTCGTGAACGACAGGTACAATAAACATACAAGAGATATCTTTGATGTTTGGATTGACCATTTGAACACATGCACGAGGTGCACGATTTGTTGGATACATGACAATCTGAGCGTATTTCAAGATGTATTCTCTTGTAAAACGTGGCTTTGCTGATTCTTCTACTTCGATACTGTGCTGTAATGTAATCTGTTCTGCTAACATAAATAAACTCCTTTCACGTTTCTCATAACGAAAAACAATAGATGATTGACTGATTTCTTGCTACTCTCACACTCGTAATTTTTTTGTCATTTTGTTGCGAATTTTCCTGTTGTAAAATGGTATATCATTGGTATATAATAAAGGTGCGATGTGATACACAAAGAAAGGAATGTATCGAATGGCAAAAGAAAGATTTGACGAAAAAGGAAGAAAACTGAAAACAGGAGAAAGTCAGAGAAAGTCTGACGGAAGATATCGTTATACATATGTAGATAACGATGGTAAGACATGTGATGTGTATTCATGGACTCTGACACACAATGATAGAACACCAGCAGGTAAGAAACCTGACCTGTCGCTACGTGAGAAAGAAGCTGAGGTCAAGAAGAAGTTGATAGAAGGTCTCAATGCTGGCAAGGGAAACATGACAGTGTTAGAACTATCGAAGCTGTATGTGCAGAACAAAAGCAAGGATGTGAAAGAGACTACAAAGAGTGTATACAGAACAAATCTGAAAACACTGGAAAGTCATGCGTTTGGTAAAAAGAAAATCTGTGATGTGTCTTCTATGGATGCACAAGCGTTTCTTGACAATCTACATGAAAAACACGGAAAAGGTTACAGCAGCATTGCGAACATACGTGGTATGTTGCGTCCAGCTTTTGCAGAGGCAAAAAGAAACAGATGGATTTCGTTTAATCCGTTCGATTTTCCATTGCTGAAAAAGAGATACGGTGGAAGTAAGACTCGTGATGCACTTACACGTCGAGATATGAGAAGATTCTTAGACTTCGTAAGAACAGATAAGAATTTCAGAAAATATTTCGATGGCATGTATATACTTTTCAACACTGGGCTTCGTATATCGGAGTTTTGCGGACTTACAATTGATGATATTGACTTTAATGAACATGTAATACATGTGAATAAGCAGTTAATCAGGATTCATACAGGAGATAAGAACACATACTACATTGAAGATGGTACAAAGACGGACGCTGGTATGCGTGATGTTCCAATGACTGATGATGTAGAAGAGTGTTTTAGAAATGCAATACAGAACAGACCTGTATTGAAAAAAGAGCCTGTCGTGAGCACGCAAGATGGCACACGCAAGGTGTCTGGATTTATCTGGTTTGATAAAGACAATCATATAGAAGTGGCTCAACACTGGGAAAATCATTTCAGATGGGCTTTGAACAGATTTAACTCTATATACAAAGACGAGATTGAATGTTGTACACCTCATGTGGCACGACATACATTCTGTAGCAACATGGCAAGTCTTGGTATGGCTCCGAAGACATTACAAACAATCATGGGTCACAGCAGCATTGGCGTTACGATGGATGTATATACACATGTAGAAGCAAGAGATGTACAGAAAGACTTCAGAGAGTTGATGAACAACAAACAATACAGCGTGTATCCTCTGGATAGAGAACCTGATGTTGTTGTTTTCAGCGATGATGAAGATGATTAAAAGCATTGATTTTTCTACAAAAATATAGAAATGGTACGGCTGATGTTTATACCATGTTCTGTACCAAGAATCTGTACCAGAAAAATCTACTCATAAATGAGCAGAAATATTTTTACCATTTTTATATTATGTAGATAAATGTAGAAAAATGCTCATAAATACAAGGAAAAAGACTCATAAATGAGGAGAAAATAAAAATGTTAAAAATACTATTTGTTTGTCACGGCAATATCTGCCGAAGCACAATGGCCCAATTTGTTTTCCAACACATGGTAAACAATCAAGGATTAAAAGACAAATTTTACATCGACTCTGCTGCAACGAGCAGAGAAGAAATCGGTAATCCACCACATTATGGAACGGTAAATAAACTAAGACAGGAAGGAATCCCAGTCCTAAAACACCGTGCTATCCAGATGACAAAACAAGATTACAAAGAATACGATTATATTATCGGTATGGATGCATGGAATCTAAGAAATATGAATCGTATTACAGGTGGTGACCCAGATGGAAAGATTCATCTGTTATTAGACTATTCCAAACATCCAAGAGACATCGCAGATCCATGGTATACAGGGAATTTTGACGATACATACAGAGATGTAGTCGAAGGGTGTGAAGCGTTCATGAAATATTTAAGGGAAGAACAATTATAAAACTGAAAATTACTGAAATTCTGTCATATGTTTCCGATACCACAATGGCATCAGATTCCTCTGACACTGATGATTTTCTCGTTCTTTAATCCCGATCGTATTGAAAAAGTCTTTCCATAGATCAATAAACGGATCGTCTGTCTGAATGGACAGCCGGTCCATTTCTTCTTTTGAAAGTATTGTTAAATAATAATCTTGATCTGCAGGATGAACGATAGCGATGAAGCGTTTATCATCAATGATCATCCAGTTTTCAGAAGGCAGACGATCAGAAAAATGCGGTGCAACCAGAGTCAATACATTACTCTTTGGCTCAATATGACTTACCAACACATCCCCAGGCATATTCGCAAATCGGATAAATTCCACATGAAAATGAGCTTCATTTCCAACTTTACGTTTCAATTCAAACATCCGCATAACCACAGGTTCCTGAAGAAAATCCACAACATGAGCACCATAATGGAATCCAGCAACCATAAAACGATAAATCGTATCTAATTTATCCTCGGCATCAGACATTGCAGCTTCATAGATCATAATATAAGCCTGATAAGAAATCTTACTCTTGATAGAACGAACGACACTGGCAGTTTTCTCCGGATCAGCATCCACATACCGATAATCACAGAATAATTCCAGATTCCCAATCGGTTCTGTCTTCAATTTAATATTGGAATGACCAAGTCTTGATGCCCAGGCCTCATAAACACAAGTCATCATCGCATCAAAATTATCTTCACAGGTAAAAACAGTCATAATAGCCTCCAGAATACAAAAAATAACGAAAATTACATCTGTCCAAACAAAGTTTTCGAAGAATCTTCTACAGTGACTTCAGATTGAAAATTAAAATCATCAAATAAAGAAAGCTGTCGATAGGTCTGTGGATGATCGATCTCCCAATTTTGCTTTCCATCCTCACCAATCAGCTGCCTGGTAATAAAATCTTCTTCAATCGGTATCCGATACATCATCTTCCCGCTGCAGGTGATAAAATACTTCGCACGTTTTAATACAATCCCCATCTTCTTCAAATGCTCAAAATTAAGAGTTCCATGTTTGCGTGCCTTTACAATACGAAATGCAGACTTTGTCCCAATTCCAGGAACACGAAGCAACACATCATAAGAAGCACGATTGATCTCAACTGGATAAATATCAAGGTGACGTAACGCCCAGTCACACTTTGGATCAAGCATCGTATTAAAATTCGGCCGGTCAACAGAAAGTAATTCATCTGCCTTAAATCCGTAAAACCGTAGCAGCCAGTCTGCCTGATACAGACGGTGTTCCCGAAGAAGCGGCGGTGCGGTTCCAAGAGCTGGTAGATTAGAATCCTCATTCAAAGGAACATAGGCAGAATAAAACACACGTTTCAAGTCATACTGCTGATATAATTTCTGCGTTGTCGATAAAAGCTGCAGATCACTCTCCCCAGTTGCGCCAATGATCATCTGTGTACTTTGGCCGGCAGGAACAAAAGAAGCTGGTTTCCCATTATTTTGCAAACGTAAAGTATTCTTAAGAGAAGGATCTGCAAGTGTCAATGGGGAAGAACCAGTCTGAATCCGCTGATAAGGATTCTCTTGAAAGATCGTATGCTTCAAATACTTATTACTTTGAGAACGTTCCATAGAGGCATCTTTTCCGATCATCAACCGATGATCCACGATTCCATTCTGAATCTGACGAATTGGAGCAACAAGTTTCTTCGGATTCTTATGAGGAGCCAGCGTCTTAAGCCCGTCAATCGTAGGAAGTTCCAGATTCACACTCATACGATCGACAAGATATCCCATATTTGTGATCAATTCATCCGAAGTGCCAGGAATCGCTTTCACATGGATATATCCATTAAAATGGTACTTTGTACGAAGCAGATAAATCGCCTGATACATCAATTCCATCGTATAAGTCGGACTCTTTACGATTCCAGAGCTTAAAAATAACCCTTCAATATAATTTCTTCGATAAAATTCCACAACAAGTGTACAGATCTCGTCCGGAGTAAATGTTGTACGAACCCTGTCATTACTTACTCGGTTTAGACAATACTTACAATCATAAATACATTCATTGCTAAGTAAGATCTTAAGCAAAGACACACAGCGTCCATCCGAAGAAAAACTATGACAGATTCCAGCAGCCTCTGTATTCCCGAGCATTCCTTTCTTTCCACGGCGAGAAGAACCACTGGAAGTACAGGCGACATCGTATTTTGCTGCATCAGCTAAAATCTTCAATTTTTCATTTAAAGATAAATCTTTTGATGAGATTTCCATATTAAACAGCTCCTTTCGAATGTATGTTCTAGTTTAGCATAAATAAACGTAATTTACAAATTGTATTTTGATCTGATCATCACATATATTTGAAAAAAACCACCACATTAGTGACCATTAAGATCATAAATGTGATGGCTTTTTTCTAGCCAAGAATCTTCTTATTCGATACAGTTGCATCCTGATAAGAATATGACTTGGTTGTAAGAGATTCTAAAATCTGCTCAGGATGAACAATGGCATCTTCTAAAGATGTGACATAAAGCTTTTTATTACCGAAGCGAGAAGCTTCGTCGATCGCAACATCAGCAGCAATCACAATATAATCAGCTTCATCGATCTGTTCAGGGGAAAACTGATTTTGAATTCCCATAGCTCCCTGTGTTTCCACAGAAAGGTCAACGCCAAGTTTCTTACCTGCCTGTTCTAGTTTCTCTGCCGCAACATAGGTTTGAACCATTCCAGTTGGGCATTTTGTTACACACAAAATTTTCATGAAATCCTCCAATCGTATGTTACTCCTTCTTGATAGTCAGTATAGCATGAGATAGTAGAAAAGGAAAAGCAGAATGATAGAAAAAATAGTTTTTGTTAAAAGTGCATAGAAATAAAGTGAAAATATTGTTAATATCGACCATAAACAACAACTTGTAAAGAGGACCGTACAAGTTTTAAAATAAGAACCATAAGGAAGGAGGATGTCAAACATGGGAAAGAACAAAGGAGAAATGAAATATCACACATTAAAGGAATCACTGAAGAATGATATTTTATCTGGTGTCTATCAACCGGGAGATAAGATGCCGTCAGAGAATCAACTAGTACAGGAATATGATCTTAGCCGCCATACCGTACGTAAGGCGCTGTCAATTCTGGAAGAAGAAGGTTATATCATTGCAGTTCATGGAAAGGGAACGTTTTGTACAGAACGGGCACTTCATAAAAAGGAATCAAAGAACATTGCAGTGGTTACAACCTATATTTCTGATTATATATTCCCTAGATTGATCCAGGGGATCAACAGTGTCCTTTCCAAAGATGGATACAGCATTATTTTTAAGACAACAGAAAATAGCAGACGAGGAGAGACAGCATGTCTTGAAGATATTCTTACAAAAGATATTGATGGCTTGATCATTGAGCCAAGTAAAAGTGAGATTGTATGCAGACATCCAAAACTTTATGAGAATCTTGATAAATATGAAATTCCCTACATTTTTATTCACGGAGTCTATGAGGAGATGAAAGACAAACCCCACATTCTTATGGACGACTGTAAAGGAGGTTATCTGCTTACAAAATATCTGATCGATATGGGACATCAACATATCGTAGGAGTTTTTAAAGCAGATGATCATCAAGGAAGAGAACGACATAAAGGTTATGTGATGGCACTTCAGGAAGCAGGATATCAATATGATCCAGATATGGTTGTCTGGTTTCATACAGAAGATCGTCAGATGAAACCGGTAACATCGGTTGTTCAGATGATAAAGGATCAAAGAAAGATGGATGCAGTTGTCTGTTACAATGACCAGATCGCATTTTCAATCATTGGAGGATTGCATCAGATCGGTGTTTCAATTCCAGAAGACTTGTCGATCACAGGATATGATAATTCAATGCTTGCACATCAGCATCCACTTTCTTTAACGACTATTGCTCATCCACAGGAAAAACTTGGCGAGATGGCAGGACAGTTGTTGCTAGAAAAGATACAAGGTGGATCAGATAAAGAGATGAAAACAGAGTATTTGATCGAACCGAAATTGGTGATCGGAAACTCATGTAAAAATAGGAATCAAGAATAGATATAAAACTGGGAGGCAAAAAATGGAACTTAAAAAAAATTACAAATTTTGGTTTGCAACAGGATCACAGGATTTATATGGAGATGAATGTTTAAGCCATGTGGCAAAACATGCACAGATCATTGTGCAGAATTTCAATGAAAGTGGTATCTTACCATTTGAAGTTGTATGGAAACCGACATTAATTGATAGTACTTCGATCAGAAGAACATTTGAAGAAGCAAATGCAGATGAAGAATGTGCCGGTGTCATCACATGGATGCACACATTCTCCCCAGCAAAATCATGGATCGCAGGATTACAGGCATTTAAGAAACCATTATTACATCTTCACACACAGTTTAATGAAGAAATCCCATATGACACGATTGATATGGATTTTATGAATGAAAACCAGTCAGCACATGGTGACAGGGAATTTGGACATATCGTAACAAGAATGGGAATCCCAAGAGAAGTTGTTGTTGGATATTATGAATCAAAAGAAGTGAAAGAAAAGATCGCATCTTGGATGAGAAGTGCAATCGGAATGGTGGAAAGTAAAAATATCCGTGTGGTAAGGATTGCGGATAATATGAGAAATGTTGCGGTTACAGAAGGTGATAAAGTCGAAGCACAGATTAAATTTGGATGGGAGATCGATGCATATCCAGTCAATGAAGTTGTAGATTATGTCAATGCAGTCAGCAAAGGTGATATTGATGCACTGACACAGTTATATTATGAAAAATACAATCTTTTATTAGAGGGCAGAGATCCAATCGAATTTAAGAAACATGTAGAGGTACAGGCAGGAATCGAGATCGGACTGGAAAAATTCTTAAAAGACCATGATTATCAGGCAGTTGTTACACACTTTGGCGATCTTGGTGGATTAAAACAGCTTCCAGGACTTGCGATTCAGAGATTAATGGAAAAAGGTTATGGATTTGGTGCAGAAGGTGACTGGAAGACAGCAGCAATGGTACGACTGATGAAAGTTATGACAGCAGGAAAGAAAGATGCCAAAGGAACATCATTTATGGAAGATTATACATACAATTTTGTTCCGGGAAAAGAGGGTATCTTAGAAGCTCATATGTTGGAAGTATGCCCAACGATCGCGGATGGTCCTGTTTCAATCAAAGTAAATCCATTATCTATGGGAGATCGTGAAGATCCTGCAAGACTTGTATTTACAGCAAAAGAAGGAGAAGGAATAGCCACTTCTTTGATCGATCTTGGACATCGTTTCCGTCTGATCATTAATAAAGTGGATTGTAAAAAGACAGAAAAACCAATGCCAGAGCTTCCAGTAGCGACGGCATTCTGGACACCAAAACCAGATCTTTATAAAGGAGCAGAGGCATGGATCTTAGCTGGTGGAGCACATCATACAGCATTTTCTTATGATCTTAGTGTAGATCAGATGGTTGCATGGGCAGAGGCTATGGGAATTGAGAGTGTTGTCATTGATGAGAATACAGATATCAGAATATTAAAGAATGAATTAAGATGGAATGAAGTAGTTTATCGTTAGAAAATGGAGGTAGTATCATGGAAACAAAGCAAATGATCGCAGATGGAAAAACAGCATTGGGAATCGAATTTGGATCAACAAGGATCAAAGTTGTACTGATCGACAAAGATCATCATCCGATCGCATCCGGAAGCCATGACTGGGAAAATCGTCTGGAGAATAATATATGGACTTATACATTAGAAGACATCTGGAGTGGACTACAAGACAGTTACCAAAACTTGGTAAACGACGTGAAAGAAAAATATGATATTACACTAACTAAGGTTGGAAGTATCGGATTTAGTGCGATGATGCATGGATATATGGCATTTGATAAAGATGGAGAATTGTTAGTGCCATTCCGAACATGGAGAAATACAATGACAGAAGAAGCTTCTGAGAAATTAACGGAAGCATTTTCTTATCACATTCCTCAAAGATGGAGTATCGCACATCTGTATCAGGCAATTTTAAAAGAAGAAGAACATGTAAAAGATATTGATTATCTGACAACACTGGCAGGATATGTCCATTGGAAATTAACAGGTGAAAAGGTGCTCGGTGTTGGAGAAGCGTCTGGAATGTTTCCAATCGATATCGAAACAAAAGATTATAACCAGACGATGATCAAGACATTTGACGACCTGATCAAAGATAAAAAATTTGGATGGAAATTAGAAAATATCTTACCAAAAGTTTTAATAGCTGGAGATAAAGCGGGTATCTTAAGCGAAGAAGGAGCAAAATTATTAGATCCATCTGGTAATCTGGAAGCTGGAATTCCTTTATGTCCTCCAGAAGGAGATGCAGGAACTGGAATGGTTGCGACAAACAGCGTGACAAGAAAAACAGGAAATGTATCTGCAGGAACAAGTGTTTTTGCAATGATCGTTTTAGAGAAAGAATTAAAGAAAGTTTATGATGAGATCGATCTTGTCACAACGCCATCAGGTGATCTTGTGGGTATGGTACATTGTAATAACTGTACATCAGATCTGAATGCATGGGTCAACTTATTTAAAGAATTTGCACAGAACTTTGGTGTGGAAGATGTAGATATGGATCAGCTTTATGGAACTCTTTACAATAAAGCATTAGAAGGTGACAAGGATTGTGGTGGATTACTTGCATACAACTATTTCTCAGGAGAACATATCACAGGATTTGAAGAAGGAAGGCCATTATTTGTAAGAAAACCAGATAGTAATTTTAATCTTGCAAACTTTATGAGAGTTCATCTATACACAGCACTTGGAGCTTTGAAGACGGGGCTTGATATCTTGATGAAAGAAGAAGATGTCAAAGTTGATAAAATGCTGGGACATGGTGGATTATTCAAAACAGAAGGTGTTGGACAAAAGATCATGGCAGCAGCTGTGAATGCACCAGTATCAGTTATGAAAACAGCTGGAGAAGGTGGTGCATGGGGAATGGCGATCCTTGCAGCCTATATGCTGGATAAAGCAGAAGATGAGACGCTTGATACCTATCTTTCTGACAAAGTATTTGCAGGGGAAGAAGGTACAACGATCGCTCCAGATGAAAAAGATGTGGAAGGATTTGATGAATTTATCAAACAATATCAAAAAGGTCTTGCACTTGAACGAGTTGCAATTGATGTCATGTAAAAAGGAGACGAAAAATGTTAGAACAATTAAAAAAAGAAGTCTATGAAGCAAATATGGAACTTCCTAAAAGAGGTCTGATCACATATACATGGGGAAATGTCAGTGGAATTGATAGAGAAAGTGGTTTATTTGTTATTAAACCAAGTGGTGTGGATTATGATAAACTTTCTCCAGAAGATATGGTTGTCATGGATCTTGATGGAAACAGAGTGGAAGGAGATTTAAATCCATCTTCTGATACACCAACGCATATTGAATTATATAAAGCATTCAAAGATTTAGGAGGAATTGTACATACACATTCCCCATGGGCAACATCATGGGCACAGGCGGGGAGAAGTATTCCATGCTATGGAACAACACATGCAGATTACTTCTATGGAGAAATTCCATGTGCAAGAAGCCTCACAAAAGAAGAAATTGAAGAAGCCTATGAGAAGAATACAGGATTGGTGATCATTGAGACATTTAAAGATAAAAATCCAGTTTATGTTCCAGGAGTGCTTTGTACAAATCATGGACCATTTACATGGGGAGCTGATGCAGCCGAGGCAGTTCATAATGCCGTTGTCTTAGAAGAAGTCGCAAAGATGGCATACCGTTGCGAGCATTTAAATCCAGAAGCAAAGCCAGCACCACAATATCTGCAGGATAAACATTTCTTCAGAAAACATGGGGCAAATGCTTACTATGGCCAAGGCAAATAATGAAAATGGATCAATAAAGATATCAGATAAAATTTAAAAGAAAGTGTTGTAAAATGATGAAAGTAAAAATGATCGAAAAAAGACAAAATGGAGTCTGCTTATTTGAATTACAAAATGATGAGATAAAAGTGATCACGAGTAACCTTGGTTGTCATATTTTATCTGTGTTCACAAAAGACAGAGATGGAAATTATGGAGATGTCGTTCTTGGATATCAAGATGTGGAAGATTGTCATAAAGATGATAAATTTTTAGGATGTATCATCGGACGTGTTGCAAACAGAATTGCAAATGGAGAGTTTCAGTTGAATGGAAAGACCTATAAACTTGCAGTAAATTCCGGACCGAATACGATTCATGGAGGTATAAATGGATTTAATCAGAAGATTTTTAACTATGAGATTTTAGAAGATGGAATCCGTTTTATCTATCTTTCTCCAGATATGGAAGAAGGATTTCCAGGAAGTCTTTATTTAAAGATAGTATATCGTCTATCTGGAAATGAATTAAAGATGGAATATGACGCAATGTCAGATCAAGACACACTGATCAATATAGCCAATCATTCCTTTTTTAATCTTTCAGCAAAAGACAGTAAGATCTATGATCATCAATTGATGATCAAATCAGATCAGATTGCATGTGCAGATGAGAATGGTCTTCCAACAGGTAAGTTTTTGGATGTAGAGAATACACCATTTGATTTTAAAAGTTTTCATGAGATTGGAGAACGGATTCATGATGATGATGAACAGTTGAGATTCGTTGGAGGCTATGATCATTGTTTTATGTTAAAGGATGAGAAAGATCATGCAGTCTTATATGATAAAGAAAGTGGACGAAAATTAACGATCACAACAACACTTCCATGCATGCAGTTATATGCAGGAAACTTTCTGGCAGGAGGAAGTGATGGTAAATTTGGAAAACCATATGAGAACAGAGATGGTGTTGCATTAGAACCACAATTCTTGCCTAATTCTATGAATATAGAGAAAAAGCCAAGAGTTATCTTAAGAAAAGGCGAAGAGTATGAAGCAGTGACAACATACCGATTTGAAACAGAATAATATAGATTGAAATTAAAAAATAAGAATCATATCCATACAATATCCCCTTCCCCTTTTTATTTGTATGGATATATTCTTGTTTATTTCTGGAATATAATTCTATAAGAGAGTATAATAATATTTTAGAAAAGAGGAAGGTAATATGATCAAAGTATTTTTAGTAGAAGATGAAAAGATCATTCGTAAGAGTATAAAGAATAACGTAAAATGGGAAGAAAATGGTTTTGAATTTGCGGGAGAAGCACCAGATGGTGAGATGGCTCTTCCAATGATCGAAAAACTACATCCAGATATCGTGATCACAGATATCAAGATGCCATTTATGGATGGACTTGAATTAAGTGATATCTTAAAGAAAAAAATGCCCAAAATACAGATCATCATACTTTCTGGATATGGGGAGTTTGACTATGCAAAAGAAGCGATCAAGATCGGTGTAACAGATTATCTGACCAAACCAGTAACTGGTGAGCAGTTATTAGAAGCACTAAATAAAGTAAAACAAAAGCTTGATAAGAAAAAAAGACAGGAAGAAGATATAAAAAAATTACAAAAAAATATAAAAACACAAATGAAAAATATGAGATATCAATTTTTCGGGAATCTGATCCGCGGAAAGATATCTGTATCTAAATTAATGGAACAAGGGAATGAACTTGGAATAGATCTTATGGCACCGGCATACAATTTTATGTTATTTAAAATATTTTCAAAGAATGAGAATGATACAGAGGCAGTATATGATCTTCGTACCAAAGAAGATGCAATCGTAGAAGAAGTAAGCAGCCAGTTTGAAAATATGATTGTTTTTCACCGTGTAACAGAGGGCTATATTTTAATGATCAAGGCACAGAATACAGAGGAAACCATACAAGTGGCAAAAGATTATGTTGCAGCATTGACAAAGCGTATGAAAAAAGAGAAAGAACTACAATGGTTTGCAGGGATTGGACATGCAGTGGAACGATTACATAACCTTTCGGAATCTTACGACAGTGCAAGCAAGGCTTTTGCATACCAGTATCAGTCTTCTGGGAATGAAGCGGTGTTTTTTGATAAATTAGATAATGAAAAGATAGAAAGAGCAGAAGATCTGCAGCAAGTAGATTTTACCAAAGTAAATTCAGAATCGCTGGAAGAGTTTTTGAGAAATGGAAAAGAAGAAGCTGTACATTTATTTGTAGAGGAGTATACCAAGACATTAGGAAAATCTAATATGGATTCCTTTATGTTTTGTCAGTATATGCTGATCAATATACAGGTAGGTGTTATGAAATTCGTTGAGAAAATGGGAGTTGAGAAAGCAAATATCGATCGCACGTTTAAGGATTACAAACAACAGATCGCTGCAGTTTCAACAGGAGAGAAAGCAGCGGAGTATATCGAAGAACTTATCATACAAGCGATCAGAATGCGAAATGAAAGATTAGGGAAGAAACATTCTTCATTGATAACGGAGGCAAAAGAATTTATTGTGAAAAATTATCAAGAAGAAACATTATCGTTGAGTGATGTTGCAGATCAGGTTGGATTAAGCAGCAGTCATTTTAGTACAACGTTTAAACAAGAAACAGGGAAATCTTTTGTGGAATTTTTGACATCAGTCAGAATGGATAAAGCAAAAGAAATGCTTTGTTTTACAGATATGAAGGCATCACAGATCAGCTATGAAGTGGGATATAAGGATCCACATTACTTTAGCTACCTGTTTAAAAAAACGCAAGGATGTACTCCAAGTGAATATAGATCAAGGAGGATGTAATGAAAAAATATGTGAGAGAATCTATTGCTCGATTTCGGCAGTTCTCAATAGAAAAAAAACTAAAATGGTTAAGGATGGTCGTGATAATTCCTGCGTTAGTGGGGATTATCACGCTTCTTGTTATCATGATAAATTTTAATGAAAGCTATAATGAGGCAGTAAAAAACGTATCAGTAGCCAGCAAGTTTAATTTCTCATTTTCAGAAGATATGGATTATAAAATGTATCGTATTGTTATCGGTGCAGAGAGTTTTGATACGATGAAACCATATGAGGAGATTAAGGAAGCGAAGGAGCTGGTAAAGGAACTGAATAAAAATGCGGTAACAGATGAAAGTAAATTAAGAACGAGACAGATAGGAAAACTGTTGGATAATCTGAAGATTTCCATTGAAGAAATTGAACACTCAGATCTAAAAAACGATTATATGGAAAATAATCAGAGATTAAGATTAAATGTGAATGTATTTACAGAAATCATTAAAGAAAAAGTATCCGAATACATTTACTATGAGATTGGGAATATGGAGAGTATGCGTGTAAAACTGGAAAAAGAAATCATGCATACGATCACGATCACATTGATCGCTGTACTGTTTTTGTCTCTGATAACATGGAAATTATCGAAATTGATTTCGCAAAGCATTAGTTATCCAGTCAGACAATTATGTGAGATGACAAAGGAAGTGGCGCAGGGAAATTTTGATGTACATGGACCTCAAAATACAACAGAAGAGCTGCAGATCTTAACAAATAATTTCGAACATATGGCACAAAAGGTAGAGAGATTGATCGAAGATGTAAAAGTAGAACAACAAAATCTTCGAAAAAAAGAGCTGCAGTTACTACAAGAGCAGATTAATCCACATTTCCTTTATAATACATTGGACACGATCATGTGGCTTGCCATTGATCATCAGGATGACAAAGTGGTAGAAATGGTAGCTGCCTTGTCTGGCTTTTTCCGTACAAGTTTAAGTCACGGAGAAGATAAGATAACGATCAGGGAAGAATTAGAGCATGTTGAAAATTATTTAAAGATACAACAATTAAGATACGGGGATATTATGGAATATTCTATTGATGTCCCAGATGAGATCAAGAAAAATGATATTGTAAAGATCACTTTACAGCCATTAGTAGAAAATGCATTATATCATGGATTGAAAAAACAAAGAGAAAAAGGAATGATAAAGATTTCCAGTGTAGATGATGAAAATAATATATTCCTGATCGTTGAAGATAATGGAGTTGGTATGCAGCCTGAGCAGGTAGTTCAGATTAATAAAGAAATGTATGAAGATATATGGGTAAACAGGACAACAGGGTTTGGAATTGCAAATGTAAATCGGCGGATTAAATTATATTATGGAGAAGAATATGGGTTGATCCTTGAAAGTGAACCAGATATTGGAACTAAGGTGATCGTAGTTGTACCGAAGACTAGACAAGCAGAGAAAAAATAATCAAAAATCAAAAAAATTCAAACCATTATCAAAAAAAATCAAACTTTAAACAGACAAGATAAAAATTTCATAAAATAATCCACCGAATGCAAAAGAAATTGCATTGAAAGAAATACAATTTCAAGTAAAATATAACTTGTAATTAAGGAAAACGAAAAAATCAAAAAAGAAAAAGGAGGAAATCATAATGAGAAGAAGTATTAAGAAGGTGGCTGCAGGTTTACTTGCAACAATGATGATTGGAACAATGCTTACTGGTTGTGGTGGAGGAAACAAGAAAGACAGTGGTTCTTCAAAGAAGGAAACTTCAGAGATCAACATCGGATTTTCACAGGTTGGAGCTGAGAGTGATTGGCGTGTAGCGAATACAAAGTCTATGAAATCTGCATTAACAGCAAAGAACGGATTTAAATTATCATTTGCAGATGCTCAGCAGAAACAGGAAAATCAGACAAAAGCGGTCAGAGAATTTATCACACAGGGTGTTGATGTGATCGCAATCGCACCTGTAACAGAAACAGGTTGGGAAACAGTTTTAAAAGAAGCAAAGAAAGCTGACATCCCAGTTATCACAGTTGACCGTCAGATCAAAACTTCTGATGATTCACTGATCACAGCATGGGTTGGATCAGACTTCAAAAAAGAAGGTGTGAAAGCGGCTGAATGGTTAATTAAAGAAAAGGGAAAAGAAAAAGGTGACGTAAACATCGCTGTATTACAGGGAACGATTGGTTCTTCTGCAGAAATCGGACGTACAAAAGGATTTAAAGAAGGAATCAAAGATCAGAAAAACTTCAAGATCATTGCTTCTCAGACAGGAGAATTTACACAGGCAAAAGGTCAGGAAGTTATGGAATCTTTCTTAAAACAGAACAAAGACATTGATGTTGTAGTAGCACAGAATGATAACATGGCATTCGGAGCAATCGATGCATTAAAAGCAGCAGGAAAAACACCTGGTAAAGACGTAACGATCATTTCTTTCGATGCGATCAAAGCAGCATTAAAGAAAGTTCAGTCTGGAGAGATCAATGCTGAATTTGAATGTAACCCACTTCATGGACCTCGTGTAGCTGAATTAGCTAAGAAGATCATGAAAGGTGAAAAAGTAGATAAGATCCAGTATGTAGATGAGCAGGTATTTACAAAAGATAATACTACAAAAGAAGTTATTAACAAACGTGCATATTAATAAACATTGTTGAAAATCCCCTTAAGTACACACATGTAACTATTAACAATCGCACTACAAATAAAGATTGCAGGCTCTGGGTCAGGACAATCTGACTTATCCTGTAATTTTTATGCCAAAAATCAGGGAATTTTCATTAAAATCGGCTCAAAAATCATGAAAAGAAAGGAGAATTGTCATGAGTGATGAAAAGAAGACAGTTCTATCCATGCGACATATTAATAAAACATTCCCAGGAGTGAAAGCACTGTCCGATGCACAGCTTACATTGAGAGAAGGAGAGATTCATGCCTTAATGGGAGAAAATGGTGCAGGAAAATCTACACTGATCAAAGTTCTTACAGGAGTTGAGGAATTTGAGACAGGTGAGATCATCATGGATGGAAAAAGTATTATTAACACATCCCCTCAAGAAGCGGGAAACAATGGAATCAGCACCGTTTATCAGGAAGTAAACCTGTGTCCGAATCTAACGGTAGCAGAAAATATTTTTATCGGAAGAGAACCAATGAAAATGGGGAGGATCGACTGGAAGACGATGAATACACAGGCACAGAAGATCCTTGATAATCTGGAATTAGAAATTGATGCCACACAGGAATTGGAAAACTATTCCGTAGCGATTCAGCAGATGGTGGCGATCGCAAGAGCAGTTGACATTCAGTCAAAAGTATTGATCCTTGATGAACCAACATCAAGTCTTGATGAAGGAGAAGTTGAGAAATTATTTAAGGTTATGAATATGCTAAAGAAACGCGGAACAGCGATCGTATTCGTAACACACTTTTTGGAACAGGTCTATGCAGTCTGTGACAGGATCACAGTACTTAGAAATGGACATTTTGTAGGCGAATATAAGACAGAAGAGCTTCCAAGATTTAAATTAGTTGCAACAATGATGGGAAAAGAATTTGATGATCTGGCAGATATCAAAGGAAGTGGAACATCATCAAAGAAACAAAGCGACGAAGTTGTAATCGAAGCAAAAGGTCTTTATCATAAAGGAACGATCAAACCATTTGACATTAAGATCCATAAAGGAGAAGTTGTTGGATTATCTGGATTATTAGGATCCGGACGTTCCGAACTTGTAAGAGCGATTTATGGAGCAGATAAACCAGATGGAGGAGAATTATATGTCAAAGGAGAAAAATTAGATGTCAAAGCACCAATTAATGCAATGCATAAAGGAATGGCATATTGTCCGGAAGATCGTAAAGTAGAAGGAATCATTGCAGATCTTTCTGTAAGAGAAAACATGATCTTGGCACTTCAGGCAAAACGAGGAATGTTCAAACTGATGAGCAGAAAAGAACAGGAAGAGTTGACAGATAAGTATATTAAGATGCTGCAGGTTAAGACAGCAAGCAGAGAAACACCGATCAAATCATTAAGTGGTGGTAATCAGCAGAAAGTAATCCTCGGAAGATGGCTGATGACAGAACCAGATTTCCTGATCCTTGATGAACCAACCAGAGGTATTGATGTTGGAACAAAGACAGAGATTCAGAAATTAGTCGTAAAACTTGCAAATGAAGGAATGTCTGTTGTATTTATTTCATCCGAAGTAGAAGAAATGCTTCGTACCGTGACTCACATGGGAATCTTACGAGATGGTGAGAAAGTCGGAGAATTGGAAGAAAGTGAATTATCACAGGAAAATGTAATGAAAGCAATTGCAGGAGGTGACAAATAATTATGGATAAATTAAAAAAGATGACATCATATCGCCTCTTCTGGCCAATTGTATGTCTGGCACTTGTATTATTATTTAACCTTATAAAATCCCCATCATTTTTTGAAATCTCAATTAAAAATGGTGTGTTATATGGATATCTGGTCGATATTTTCAACCGATCCAGTGAATTGATCATCTTAGCAGTTGGTATGACACTTTGTGTAGCATCCAGTGCAGGAACTGATATCTCTGTCGGAGCGATCATGGCATTATCAGGAGCTGTATCTGTTTATCTTCTTGGAAGTGGAGAAACATATGCAATTCCTTGGATCGCAGCAATCCTGATCGGGCTTGTGGTATCTGTATTATGTGGTATGTGGAACGGATTCTTAGTTGCGAATATGAAGATCCAGCCAATGGTAGCAACCTTGATCTTATTTACCGCAGGACGAGGAATGGCACAGTTGATCACAGGTGGAAATAACTTATATGTCAAAGTGGACAGCTTTAAGTATTTAGGAGGATTTCTGCCACATATTCCAGTTCCAACACCGATTCTGGTAGCGATCATCGTAGTCATTTTAGCAACATTATTCTTAAATAAGACAGCAACAAAATTGTATATTGAAAGTGTAGGTATCAACCCAAGAGCCAGTCGTTTGTTTGGACTGAATTCTACGAAGATCATCTTTATCACATATGCAGCTTGCGGACTTTGTGCAGGAATCGCGGGAATGATCGCAACATCAAGAATCACATCCATTGATGCAAATAACGTAGGAAACTTGATGGAATTAGATGCGATCTTAGCAGTAGCACTTGGAGGAAACTCTCTTGCAGGTGGTAAATTCTCAGTTGCAGGAAGTGTTATTGGAGCGATCACGATCCAGGCATTATCTACAACATTATATGCAATGAAAGTAACTGGAGATCAGCTTCCACTTTATAAAGCGATCGTGGTTATCATAATCGTGACATTACAGTCTCCAGAATTTAAGAAATACTTAAATCGTATTAAAGCAAAACGTGCAGCAAAAACTGCTGGAGAGAAGGTGGCATAATGGCAATGGTAGAGAAAATTAAAAATAAACTTAGAGGAAATGGATTTTTGCTTGCAGTTACGATCGTATTATTCTTCGTGCTCTATATTGCAGGTGCGATCCTTTACGGAGATCGAAACTTTACAAGCCCACAGGTGTTTTTAAACTTGTTCATTAGTAATGCTGGATTGATCATTGCAGCCGTTGGTATGACATTTGTACTGATCACAGGAGGAATCGATATTTCGATTGGTTCCGTCATCGGTGTTGTTTGTATGATGCTTGCATGGATGATGGAAGTGAAGCATATGAGCGCAGTCGTTGCAATTATTCTGGTATTAGCATTTGGTGTGATCTTCGGATTGGTTCAAGGATTTTTAGTAGCTTATTTAAAAATACAGCCATTCATCGTAACACTTGGAGGAATGTTCTTTGCCAGAGGTCTTACAGCATTGATCAGTTCCGATATGATCAGTATTGAAAATCCAACATTTTTAAGTCTTGCAAACTATCGAATTTATTTTGGATTTATTACATATTACAACAACCGAGGAGTTGCAATGCATCCTTATATCTACCTAAGTGTTGTCATTGCATTATTGGTTGTAGCGATTTCCTTTGTGATCCTTCGATACACAAAATTTGGACGTGCCGTATTTGCAGTAGGTGGAAATGAACAGTCTGCATTATTAATGGGATTAAATCCTAAAGTTACAAAATTAAAAGTTTATGTGTTAAATGGATTTTTAGCATCATTAGCTGGATTTGCTTTCTGCTTAAACTCTTGTGGTGGATTCGTAGAGCAGGCCAGAGGATTTGAGATGGATGCGATCGCAGCAGCAGTTATTGGTGGAACACTTTTAACAGGAGGTGTTGGAACTGTCGTAGGATCACTATTTGGATCACTGATCAAGGGTATCATTGAAACGATCATTACATTCCAGGGAACATTATCATCCTGGTGGACAAGAATCGTGATCGCATTACTTCTTTGCTTCTTCGTAATCTTACAGAGTGTATTTAAATCAATTCGTGAGAAGCGTCTTGCACAAGGTAATGAAAAGTAGATAGTTATATTTGGTTGATGTATTAAAGGAGGAAAACAATATGAATAATATGCCAAAAACAAAGATCGGGATCGTAGCAGTCAGTCGTGACTGCTTCCCAGAAAGTTTATCAGTTACAAGAAGAGAAGCATTGATAAAAGCATATAAAGAAAAATATGATCCTGAGGACATTTATGAATGTCCAGTCTGTATCGTGGAGAGTGAGATTCACATGGTACAGGCATTAGAAGATATTAAAAAAGCAGGATGTGATGCATTAGTTGTTTATCTTGGAAACTTTGGACCAGAAATCTCAGAAACACTTCTTGCAAAACACTTTGATGGACCAAAGATGTTTGTGGCAGCAGCTGAGGAAAGTGGTGATAACCTCTTAGATGGAAGAGGAGATGCATATTGTGGAATGTTAAATGCAAGTTATAATCTGAAATTAAGAAATATAAAAGCATATATTCCTGAATATCCAGTAGGAACAGCAGAAGAATGTGCAGATATGATCCATGAATTTTTGCCAATCGCAAGAACAGTAAAAGCATTAAGTGAATTGAAGATCATAAGTTTTGGACCAAGACCACTGAACTTCCTTGCATGTAATGCACCGATCAAACCATTATATGATCTTGGAATCGAAATTGAAGAAAACTCAGAATTAGATTTATTTGAAGCATTTAATCAGCATGAAGGGGATGAAAGAATTCCTGCAATCATAAAAGAAATGGAAGAAGAACTGGGTGCAGGAAATAAAAAACCAGAGATTCTTTCCAAGCTTGCACAGTATGAACTGACATTAAAAGACTGGATCAGGGATCATAAAGGTTACAGAAAATATGTAACAATTGCCGGAAAATGCTGGCCAGCATTCCAGACTCAGTTTGGATTTGTACCATGTTATGTAAACAGTCGTTTGGCAGCACAGGGAATTCCAGTATCCTGTGAAGTAGATATCTATGGTGCATTAAGCGAATTTATTGGAACGGTTGTAAGTCAGGATGCTGTGACATTATTAGATATCAACAACTCCGTACCAGCAGATATGTATAATGAAGAAATTAAAGATAACTATGACTATACACAAAAAGATACATTTATGGGATTCCATTGTGGAAACACAGCAAAATCTAAATTATCTTTCTGTGAGATGAAATATCAGAAGATTATGGCAAGAACATTACCGGAAGAAGTGACACAGGGAACATTAGAAGGTGATATCGCACCAGGAGATATTACATTCTTCCGTTTACAAAGTACAGCAGATACAAAATTAAGAGCGTACGTTGCACAAGGAGAAATCCTTCCAGTAGCAACAAGATCTTTCGGATCTATTGGTGTATTTGCTATCCCAGAAATGGGAAGATTTTACCGTCATGTACTGATCGAAAAGAATTTCCCACACCATGGAGCTGTTGCTTTTGGTCATTTTGGAAAAACTTTATATGAAGTATTCAAATACATTGGTGTTGATGTCGATGAGATTGGATTTAATCAGCCAAAGAATATGCTTTATAAGACTGAGAATCCATTTTCATAAATAAATTTTACCTATTAACTTTTTACTCCTTCTTGGGAAAAACTGCATGTGAATAGCATGCAGTTTTTTTCTATGCTTAGAAAAACAAGTAAAAATATTACTAAATACTATGACTGTTTGTGCGGAGCAGCACAAGAGTTACGGACGACAAGATTACATGGAAGTGTCAGACGAATCGGAGTCTGCTGCTCCAGAGAATCTTCTTTTGTCCGAAGTAAAATATAATGAGCAGCATATTCTCCCATAAATTCAGCCGGTGTATGAATCGTTGTCAGCGGAGGGTTTGAAAAACTTGCAACGCTGATATCATCAAAACCAATGATGGATATATCATCTGGAATTTTATAACCATTCTCATATAAAGCACGCATTGCACCGATTGCAAGAGGATCACTGGCAGAGAAAATAGCGGTTGGAAGGTCGCCATCAGCAATCATTTGTTTTGTCATGTTATATCCGGATTCAGCAGAATAATCTCCCTCATAAATAAAAGATTTATGGTCAATGGAATGTTCCTGGCAGAAGTTGATGAAGGTATCTTTACGTTCTTCAAAATATACACTGTTATCAGCGAGAACTTCCTTCCCGCCAAGATAAGCAATCTTTCGATGGCCAAGATCATACAAATAATCTAATGCTTCAGTAACTGCCTGTTGGAAATCAAGATTGATCGTATCACAATAAATCTTTGGTGTCTTCATATCAACAAAAATAGTGTTGGAATTAAGTTTTTGAAAAGACTTAATCTGAGATTTATTAAATTTACCAATACAAATCAGACCTTGAAGATCCTTGAGTGTGTCAGGATAATTGCAATCGCTCTGGAAAGCACGGACAACGTGGATATTATGATCGGCACAATATTTTTCAATACCGACACGGATTGCCTGATAATAAGGATCTTCCAGTTCCTGAAAGACAGAATACCATTGAAAGATACCGATAGAAATCGATTTTTCAACGGTATTTTTTAGATGCTTTGTATAATTTAATTCCTGGGCAACCTTTAAAACGCGCTGTTTTGTTTCGTCGGTTACACTCAGGGTATCGTCTTGGTTTAAAATTCTTGATACAGTTGCAGCAGAAACAGATGCTTTCTGTGCAATGTCTTTGATTGTTGCCATGGAGATAAAATCCTTTCTCATAAATATTAATTTATCTCATTATAACAGAGAAAAGCACAAAAGTAAATTTAGTAAAATAAAAGTAAAAAATTAGTAAAAATATATTGACAATTTTACTAAAAAGTTTTACTATACAAGTATCAAAGACAGTTTACTAAAAACAGGAGGAAAGAAAAATGGGAACAACTAATGGAAAGGTTCCAGGCAGAGTAAAATATACTTTTGCATTTGGAGCATTGGGAAAAGATTTAATTTATGGAATGATGGCGACATTCGCTATGATCTACTTTACGGATGTATTGAAAGTATCACCGGGGTTTGTAGGAATCGTTTTCTTCGTAGCAAAACTTTGGGATGCATTTAACGATCTGTTTATGGGAATGATCGTAGATAACACAAGATCACGCTTTGGAAAATTCGTACCATGGCTAGTGATCGGAACTTTAGTCAATTCCGTTGTGTTTGTCGTATTATTTACTGACTTTAAATTAACAGGAACTTCACTTTGCATCTTCGTTGCAGTGATCTATGTATTATGGGGAATGACTTATACGATCATGGATATTCCATACTGGTCTGTAATTCCAAACCTTACATCAGATCCACACGAACGAGAAGTTGTTTCCGTTTTACCTAGAATTTTCGCAAGCATTGGACAGTCATTAGTCATCGCAGGATTCGGTGTTCAGATCATTGCAGCATTAGGTGGAGGATATATCGGATATCATCGTTTTGCTATGATTATTGCAGGAACATTTATTCTTACGATCGGTGTTGCAGTTTGTAACCTGAAAGTCAAAGAAAACAATGCACCAAGTGAGAAGATTTCTTTCAAAGATGTATTCTCAATCATTAAGAAAAATGACCAGTTACAGTCAGCTGTAGGACTGATTCTTTTATATAATGTAGGAATTCAGTTTATCATGGGTGTTGCAGTTTACTACTTTACATATGTATGTGGAAATGCCAACATGTTATCAGCCTTCATGATCAGCGCATCTATCGCAGAAGTTGTTGGGTTGATCATCTTCCCAGAAGTAGCAAAGAAATTATCCAGACATACATCATTTTTACTGGCATGTATTTTACCATTTATTGGTTTAGCATTATTATTAGTCGTTGGATTTGTATGCCCACAGAATATCGTATTAACAGCAGTTGCAGGAGTGATCGTAAAGACAGGAACAGGATTAGAACTTGGATGTGCGACAGTATTCTTATCTGATGTCGTTGACTATGGTGAGTACAAACTGGGAACAAGAAATGAATCCGTTGTATTCTCTTTACAGACATTGATCGTAAAATTCACAGCGGCTTTAACATCACTTTTCATTGGATTTGCACTGGAACGTACAGGATATATTCCAAATCCAAACGCAGTACAGTCTGCATTAACATTAAATTCTATTCGATTTTTAATGTGTGCGATCCCAGCGGTGTCCATGCTTGTAGCCTATGTAGTTTATAAAAAAGCCTATCATTTGGATGACAGTTTCATGAAGAAAGTTATTCAGACAATCGAAGAAAGGAGAGCAAATCGCAATGCCGAACAGTATTAAAAAATTAGAAGAAGCTTTTAAAGAAGGGAAATATGATCAGTTATTAAAAGATATCTATGTAGATGAAAGTGTTCTTGCATATCAGCAGGAACGTTATATCAAAGCATTAGAATCCTTTAAAGATATTTATGGAGAAAAAGAAGTAGAAATCTATAGTGCTCCAGGAAGAAGTGAAGTAGGAGGAAACCATACAGACCATCAGTTTGGAAAAGTTCTTGCAACTTCCATTAACTTGGATGCGATCGCAATCGTTGCAAAAAGAGATGACGATGTGATTGATCTGAAATCAGAAGGATATGAAAGAATCATAGTAAGTCTTAGTTCTTTTGACCCAGCCAAAGCAGAAAAGGGAACATCACAGGCACTGATTCAGGGAGTTGCTTCTAAATTAAAAGAAGAAGGATATAAAATCGGTGGATTTGAAGCTTATGTAACAAGTGATGTACTAAATGGGGCTGGAATGTCATCTTCTGCTGCATTTGAAGTATTGATCGGAAATATTTTATCTGGGTTATATAATGATATGAAGATCGATCCTGTATTTTTGGCGCAGGCCGGACAGTATGCAGAGAATGTATACTTTGGAAAACCATGTGGATTGATGGATCAGATGGCATCTTCCATTGGAGGTCTGATCAATATTGATTTTGAAGATCCTCAAAGTCCAAAGATCAAAAAGGTTGAAGTGGATTTTGAAGAATATGGACACAGCTTATGCATTGTGGATACAAAAGGATCTCATGCAGATTTAACAGATGATTATGCAGCAATTCCATACGAAATGAAGAAAGTTGCCAATTATTTTAATCAGGAAGCATTAAGAGAAGTTGATAAAGATGATTTTTATTTAAATCTGCCAAAGATCAGAGAAATCTTAGGAGATAGAGCAGTTCTTCGTGCAATGCATTTATTTGAGGAAAATAAACGTGTAGATCAGCAGGTAAAAGCTTTAGAAGAAGGAGATTTTGATACATTTAAGAAATTGATCAAAGAATCTGGTGATTCATCCTTTAAATATTTACAAAATGTATATTCAAGTCATGATTTGACAAATCAGAGTGTATCAATCGGATTGGCGATCAGTGATATTTCCTTAGGTGATAAAGGAGTCAGCCGAGTTCATGGCGGAGGATTTGCAGGAACGATTCAGGCGTTTGTGCCAAATGATATTGTTAGTATGTACAAAAAGAACATGGAACATGTATTTGGTGAAGGAGCATGTCATGTCTTAAAAGTACGTCCATACGGAGGAATGAAGGTATTATAAGATGATGAAAGTAAGAATGATAGAACAAAGAGATAACGGAGTCTGCTTATTCGAATTAAAAAATGATAAGATCAAAGTGATCACAAGTAACCTTGGATGTCATGTATTATCTGTATTTACAAAAGACAGAGAAGGAAACTTTGGGGATGTTGTTCTTGGATTTGAGAATGTGGAAGATTGTTGGCATGGAGATGGAAGTTACATGGGAGCGATCGCCGGACGTGTTGCAAATCGTATCGGAGATGCAAAGTTTGAATTAAATGGAAAGACATACGAATTGGCAGCAAACAATGGAAAGAATTCTCTCCATGGAGGAATCAAAGGATTTAATCAAAAGATATTTAAATATGAATTGTTGGAAGATGGAATCCGTTTTATCTATCTCTCACCAGATATGGAAGAAGGATATCCGGGAAATCTTTATCTGAAAGTTGTGTATCGTTTATGCGATAATACATTAAAAATGGAATATGAAGCAGTATCCGATCAGGATACACTGATCAATATCACAAATCATTCTTACTTTAATTTATCTGCTGGAAAAGATAAAATTTATCATCATCAGTTAAAGGTAAAAGCGGATGAGATTGCATGTGTTGATGAAAACTGTCTTGCCAATGGAACATTTTTAAAGATAGAAAACACACCATTTGACTTTAAAGAATTTCATGAGATCGGAGAGCGGATCAACGATGATCATGAACAGTTAAAACTTGCCGGAGGTTATGATCATTCTTTCATGGTAAAAGATGAAGAAGACCAGTTGATCCTATATGACAAAGAAACTGGAAGAAAATTAACAATGACAACAACACTTCCATGCATTCAGGTATACACAGGAAACTTCCTGTCTGGCGGATGTAATGGAAAAGGTGGGAAACCATACGAAAACAGAGATGGTGTTGCCTTAGAAGCCCAGTTCTTACCAAACTCCATACATATAGAAAAAGAACCAAAGGTAATTTTAAGAAAAGGCGAAGAATACGAAGCAGTAACAACATATCGATTTGAGGTGGAATAAGATGGATTTACAAAAAGATATCAAAAAACTTGTAACATATGGACTAGATAAAAAACTGATCATGCCAGAAGATGAAATCTATACGATCAATCAATATCTGGAAGTGTTTCGATTAGATGAATATGAAGATCCTGATATTGAAGGAGAAGAAATCATCCTGCCAGAGATTTTAGATCGTCTGACAGATACAGCTTATGATCGCTATATCATCAAAAGTGATGATATCGTGACAAGAGATTTATTTGACACAAAATTAATGGGAATCCTGACACCAAAACCAAGCCAGGTCATCAAAGAATTCCGTACCTATTACGAAGAGAGTCCAAAGAAAGCAACAGAGTTTTTCTATGAATTCAGCCAGGATACCAACTATATCCGAAGAGACCGCGTCAAAAAAGATATGAAATGGAAAGTAAATAGTCCATATGGAGATATTGATATCACGATCAATCTCTCCAAACCAGAGAAAGATCCGAAAGCGATCGCAGCAGCGAAAAATGCAAAGCAAAGTTCTTATCCAAAGTGTCAGCTTTGCATGGAAAATGAAGGATATGCAGGAAGAATGAATCACCCTGCAAGACAGAATCACAGGATCATACCGCTTACGATCAATGACAGAAAATGGGGATTCCAGTATTCTCCATATGTATACTACAATGAGCATTGTATCGTATTTAATGGACAGCATGTACCAATGAAGATCGATCGGGCAGCATTTACAAAACTATTTGATTTTGTAAAACAGTTTCCTCATTATTTTCTTGGATCGTTGGAGGTTCTATCTTAACACATGATCATTTCCAAGGCGGTCATTATGAATTTGCTATGGAACGAGCAGAGATTGAAAAAGAATTTACAATCCCAGGATATGAAGATGTCAAAGCAGGAATCGTTCACTGGCCATTATCTGTGATCCGTATTCAGAGTAAAGATGAAAAACGCCTCATTGATCTTGCTGATCATATTTTGAAAAAATGGCGTGGATACACGGATGAAGAAGCATATATTTTTGCTGAGACAGAAGGAGAACCACATAATACGATCACACCGATCGCACGTAAAAAAGGTGATATGTATGAACTGGATCTGACACTTCGTAATAATATCACAACTGAAGAGTGCCCATTAGGACTTTACCATCCACACAATGAGTATCATCATATCAAGAAAGAAAATATCGGGCTGATCGAGGTTATGGGACTTGCTGTTCTGCCATCTAGATTAAAGGCAGAGATGGAACATTTAAGCCAGTGTCTGATCAAAGGAGAAGATATTGTTTCTAAGGAAGATTTAAAGAAGCATGCAGCATGGGTTGAAGAAATCAAAGGAAAATATACAGATATCAATGAAGGAAATGTCATGGATATCTTAAAGGAAGAGATTGGACAGGTATTTGTTAAAGTTCTTGAAGATGCCGGAGTTTATAAATATAATGAAGAAGGAAGAAAAGCATTCGACCGATTTATTGCAGTTTTATAATGACAAGGTCATAGAAAGGAAAGCAAGACAATGAAAATATTAGTATTAGGCGGAGCTGGATACATAGGTTCTCATACAGTATACGAACTGATCGATGCTGGAGAAGAAGTTGTGATCATCGATAATCTGGAAACAGGACATATCGAGGCTGTTCATCCAAAAGCAAAGTTTTATAAAGGTGACTTAAGAGATAAAGATTTTGTAGATAGTGTACTAGATCAGGAAAAAGATATCGATGCAGTCATTCATTTTGCAGCAAACTCCTTAGTTGGAGAAAGTATGGTAAATCCATTAAAATATTATGATAATAACCTTTGTGGAACAAAAACAATGGTACAGTCTTTAGTAGAACATGGTATCGATAAGATTGTATTTTCCTCAACAGCAGCAACTTATGGAGAACCAGAAAAGGTACCGATCGTGGAGACAGACCGCACAGAACCTACCAACACTTATGGAGAGACAAAACTTTCTATGGAAAAAATGTTTAAATGGGTTGGACGTGCTCACGGACTTCGTTATGTATCTTTAAGATACTTTAACGCCTGCGGAGCACATGTAAGTGGACAGATCGGAGAAGATCATAATCCAGAAACACATCTGATCCCATTGATCTTACAGGTGCCAAATGGCAAAAGAGAAGCAATCAGTATCTTTGGAACTGATTATGATACAAAAGATGGAACTTGTGTAAGAGACTATATTCATGTAACAGATCTTGCACAAGCACATATTCTGGCAGTGAAATACTTAATGGAAGGTAATGAAAGCAACATCTTCAATCTTGGAAATGGTGTTGGATTTACTGTAAAAGAAGTCATCGAAACAGCCAGAAAAGTGACAGGAAAGCCGATCAAGGCTGTGGAAGAAGGAAGAAGAGCTGGAGATCCGGCTGTCTTGATCGCTTCCAGTGAAAAAGCGAAGAATATCCTTGGCTGGAAGCCAGAACATGCAGATCTTGAAGAAATCATTGCATCCGCATGGAAATGGCACAGCAGCCACCCACAAGGATATTGTTCTGTTCAAAAGGAAGACAAATAACTCTTTTTGAACCATAAATCATCCCTGTACCGTTTAGAGCATGTTACCTGGCTCTAAGCGGTACTTTTTTGTTTTCGTAAAATATCTGGTACTATGTTCAAATAAAAAATAAAATGGTGTATACTAAAGAAAATAGTAAGATAAAAGAAGGAGTACGAATCGATGAAACGGTTACTAGGATATTTAAAGGAGCATCTTTGTGTTACGATCCTTGCACCATTATTTAAGATGTTGGAAGCTAGTTTTGAACTATTTGTACCATTGGTCGTTGCCAGCATGATCGATGTAGGAATCGGACATCACGATATTGGATATTTGTGGAAGATGGGAGGATTATTGATCTTACTTGGAATCATTGGATTTTCATTTTCTATCACAGCACAGTATTTTGCGGCAAGATCGGCTGTGTATACAGGAAAGTCGATGAGAAGTGATTTGTTTGCACATATGAATCAATTTTCTTATCAGGAGATCGATCAGGTTGGGACATCAACGCTGATCAACCGCATGAGTAATGATATCAATCAGGTGCAAAATGGAGTTAACATGTTCCTGCGGTTGTTTTTAAGGTCACCATTTGTCGTATTTGGTGCGATGTTCATGGCATTTACGGTGGATCATAAGGCAGCAGTTTCCTTTGTATTTACGATCACAGCATTGGCAGTAGTTGTCGGACTGATCTTATGGATCACGATGCCAATGTATAAGAAAGTACAAAAACAGGTCGATGGAGTATTAAAAAGTACAAGGGAAAATCTTCTTGGAATTCGTGTGATCCGTGCATTTAACAGACAAAGAAGTGAGGAAGAGAATTTCAGATTACAAAGTAGACAGCTTTATAGCAAGCAGATCCATGTTGGAAAGATTTCAGCGTTACTAAATCCTCTGACTTACATGATTATTAATTTGGGGATCATTGCAATCCTATGGTCTGGTGGAAAACAGGTTGATCTGGGTTATTTAACACAAGGACAGATCATTGCCCTGATCAATTATATGTCACAGATTCTTGTAGAACTTGTAAAACTTGCGAATCTTTTGATCATCTTATCTAGAGCGTTTGCAAGTCTTGACCGTGTGGATCAGATTTTTGCATTAGAGCTATCCATGAAGGAAACTGGAAAAACAGATATAGAAGCGAAGAAAGATACACCTATTCTTGAGTTTAAAGATACATCGTTTGTTTATCATGGTGCAAGAAAAGAGACGATCCATCCATTTGATTTTGCGGTGAAAGAAGGCGAAACGATCGGGGTGATCGGAGGTACAGGGTCAGGAAAGAGTACTTTTGTATCTTTGATCGCAAGATTATATGATGTGACATCAGGAAGAATTCTATACCGTGGAGTTGATGAGAAAGAATTAAAACCAGAATTTATCCGAGGAAAGATCGGATTTGTTCCGCAGAAAGCATCTTTGTTTGAAGGAAGCCTAAGAGATAATATGAAATGGGGTAAAGAAGATGCCACAGATGAAGAAATCTATCAGGCATTGGATATCGCACAGGCAAGAGAATTTGTTGATCAGAAGGAACAGGGATTAGACTTTAGAATTGAACAAAATGGAGGAAACTTATCTGGCGGACAAAAACAGAGACTAACGATCGCAAGAGCATTAGTACGTAAACCTGAGATCTTAATTCTTGACGATAGTGCATCCGCACTTGACTTTGCAACAGATGCAAGACTTCGAAAAGCGATCAAAGAAAATACAGAAAATATGACAGTATTTCTTGTATCCCAGAGAGTATCAACGATTCGTAATGCTGACCATATCTTAGTGTTGGATGATGGAAAGATTGCAGGAATCGGGACTCATCTACAGCTATTAAAAGAGAATCAGGTATATAAAGAAATCTGCGAATCACAGATGGCAGGAGAGGAGGCATAAGATCATGAAGAAAGACAAAAAACAAAAGACATTACAAAGGATCATGGAATATATGAAGCCTTATCGCTTTTTGATCTTTGCGTCTTTAGTGTTGGCGGTGATCAGTGTGGCACTGACACTTTATGTTCCGATTCTGACAGGACAAGGTGTGGATTGCATTATATCAAAAGGAAATGTTGATTTTGCAAGATTGATAAGTATTATAAAAACGATCGTGATCTGTATCGTATTGACGGCAGCAGCGCAGTGGCTGATGAATCATATCAATAACCAGATTACATATAAGATTGGAAAAGATTTAAGGATTCAGGCATTTGAGCATTTGCAGAAACTGCCATTATCTTATGTAGATGCACACTCCTCAGGAGACTTGATCAGCCGTATCGTAACGGATATTGATCAGTTTACGGATGGATTGCTGCTTGGATTTACACAGTTATTTACTGGTGTGATCACGATCATTGGAACCATTTGTTTTATGTTAGGAATCAATCCATGGATCACATTAGTTGTTGTTATTTTAAGTCCGTTTTCGTTTTTTATCGCAAGTTTTATCTCAAAGCGAAGTTTTAATATGTTCCGAAAACAATCACAGACTAGAGGAAATATGACAGGATTTGTCAATGAAATGCTTGGAAATATTAAAGTAGTCAAAGTGTTTGATCATGGAGAAAAAGCACAGGAAGAGTTTGATCAGATCAATGATGATCTTGCATATTACTCCTTAAGAGCGACATTTTTCTCATCTATCACAAATCCGGCAACCAGATTTATGTATTCAGGAATCTATGCAGGGGTTGCGATCGCAGGATGTATGAGTGTTATTCGCGGAAGTATCAGTGTTGGTCAGTTATCAAGTTTTTTAAGTTATACAAACCAGTATACAAAGCCGTTTAATGAGATCACAGGGGTTATCACAGAATTTCAGAATTCTTTAGCTTCTGCGGCAAGAGTTTTTGAATTATTAGATGAGGAGCCGATGATTCCTGATGCCAAAGATGCGAAGGAGTTACAGGATGTGAAAGGAAATGTAGAATTAGAGCATGTGGACTTTTCTTATGTGAAAGAAGTACCTTTGATCCAGGATTTTAATCTGAAAGTGGAACCAGGACAGCGGATTGCAATCGTTGGACCGACAGGATGTGGGAAAACAACGTTGATCAATCTGTTAATGCGTTTTTATGATGTGAATGTAGGAATGATCAAGGTGGAAGGAAATGATATCCGGGATGTCACAAGAGAAAGTTTACGATCCAGTTATGGAATGGTACTTCAGGAGACATGGTTAAAAGCAGGAACGATTCGTGAAAATATCTGCTATGGAAAACCAGATGCAACTGAGGAAGAGATGATCATGGCAGCAAAAGAAGCCAATGCACATGGATTTATCGAGCGAATGCCAGATGGTTATGATACGATCATTACAGAAGGTGGCGGAAATCTCTCTCAAGGACAGAAACAGCTCCTTTGTATTGCAAGGATCATGTTAAGCCTTCCTCCAATGCTGATCTTAGATGAAGCGACATCATCAATTGATACGATGACAGAGATCCGAATTCAGAAAGCATTTGAAACGATGATGAAAGGAAGAACAAGTTTTATCGTAGCCCACCGACTTTCAACGATTCAGAATGCGGATGTGATACTTGTTATGGAAAATGGACATATTTTGGAGCAGGGAACACATGAAGAACTTTTAGCGAAAAATGGTGCGTATGCCAGATTATATAACAGCCAGTTTGCACCAGTATAAATGGTAAGATTTTTGACTGGAGATGTCATATGGAAGAAAAAGGAATGAAAAAAAAGAAAAAATTATTGAGGTTGTTTATAGAAACATTTTATTTAAGTGCATTTACCTTTGGTGGCGGCTATATGATCGTATCTTTGATGAAGAAGAAGTTTGTGAATGAATATCATTGGATCGAAGAAGACGAGATGCTTGATCTGGTGGCAATCGCACAATCAGCCCCAGGAGCAATCGCAGTGAATGGAGCAATCGTTGTTGGCTATAAATTAGCAGGTATCAGTGGTGTGATCGTAAGTGTATTCGGAGCTGTTCTACCGCCATTTTTGATTATATCTGTAGTCTCTGTTTTTTATGAAATATTTCGGGATAACAGGATTGTTGCAGCGATGCTTTCTGGTATGCAGACGGGTGTTGGCGCGGTGATCATCAGTGTTGTGTACGAGATGGCAAAAGGGCAAAGTAAGAAGGAAAACAGAATAGAACTTGCGATCATTATGGTTGTGGCATTTATGGCAAGTTATGTCTTTGATATTAGTGTGATCTACATTATTCTTGCATGTATTGGAGTTGGAATCGTACAATATGGCATTTCAAGAAAGAAGACAGGAGGCAGAGAATGATCTATTTGCAATTATTTTTAAGCTTCTTAAAGATCGGAGCGTTTAGTTTCGGAGGCGGATATGCAGCAATGCCAATGATACAGCAGCAGGTGGTCGATGCATATCATTGGCTGTCTGTGTCTGAATTTGGAGATCTCGTGACGATTTCACAGATGACACCGGGACCAATCGCAATTAATGCGGCGACTTTTGTTGGTATAAGGGTAGTTGGATGGCAAGGAGCATTATGTGCAACGATGGGATGCGTATTCCCGGCGTGTGTGATCGTTACAGTGATTGCTTATTTTTATGTAAAATATCGTCATATGGAAGGACTACAAATGGTGTTAAATACCTTACGCCCTGCGGTGATCGCACTGATCTTAACTTCTGGAATTACGATCCTTACGCAGGCATTTTTTCAGGAAAGTCATATAGATCTTCAACAGATCAACTGGATACAGGGTGGTATTTTTATTATTTGTATGTACCTTTTATTGAGAAAGAAAAAAGATCCGATCATTGTCATGCTGTTTGCAGGTGTGCTAAATGTGATCGGAAGTTTTTTGATGGGAATATAAATAAAATAATAGGAAGTGATAGATTTGAGTAAGATACAAGAAGCGAAGAAACTATTAAAACAATACTTTGGATATGATGAATTCCGCCAAGGTCAGGAACAATTGATCGAGGCAGCATTAAATGGGCAGGATGTCTTAGGGATCATGCCTACAGGAGCAGGAAAGTCTCTTTGTTTTCAGATTCCGGCGTTGATGATGGATGGGATCACACTCGTGATCTCACCACTGATCTCGCTGATGAAAGATCAGGTTGGGACACTGAATCAAGCCGGAATTCATGCAGCATTTTTAAATAGTTCTTTGACACAGGGACAGTATCATACCGCATTAAAATATGCGATGCAGGGAAGATACAAGATCATCTATGTGGCACCAGAACGCTTGGAAACAGAAGGTTTTATCAATTTTGCGCTAAATAGTGGAGTGAAGATATCAATGTTGGCAGTTGATGAGGCACATTGTGTGTCTCAGTGGGGGCAGGATTTCAGACCAAGTTATCTAAAGATTTTGGAATTTTTAAAGAAACTTCCGTATCGTCCTGTACTGACTGCATATACAGCAACAGCGACAGCAGAAGTCAGGGATGATATTATGGATATTTTGAACCTGAGAGATCCATTTGTATTAACGACAGGGTTTGACCGGGAGAATCTTTACTATGCAGTAAAACGTCCAAGGGATAAGTATAGAGAATTACTAAGTTATTTAAAAGAAAAAGAAGAAAAGATGCCAGGAAGCAGCGGGATCATTTACTGTTTATCTAGGAAAAATGTTGAGGAAGTCTGCTATCAGTTAAGAGAAGATGGATTCTCCGTGACAAGATACCATGCAGGATTATCGGATGAAGAACGAAAGGAAAATCAGGAAGATTTTATCTATGACAGAAAGCAGATCATGGTAGCGACAAATGCCTTTGGAATGGGAATCGACAAGCCGGATGTCCGTTTTGTTGTTCATTATAATATGCCGAAGAACATGGAAAGTTATTATCAGGAAGCAGGAAGAGCAGGACGTGATGGAGAACCTGCGGAATGTATCTTATATTATGCGCCGATTGATAACCGAACCAATCGTTTTCTGATCGAAAATGGAGAGGAGAATGAGGAATTAGATGCGATCACAAAGCAGATCGTGATGGAAAGAGATTGGGAAAGACTTCGTCAGATGACATTTTACTGCTATACGAAGGAATGTTTACGTCATTATATTTTAAATTATTTTGGAGAACAGACAAGCGGATACTGTGGAAACTGCTTAAACTGTCTGACCGAGTTTGAAACGGTTGATGCAACAATGGAAGCGAAAGCTATCATCCAATGTATTAGAGATTGTTATCGAGATTTCGGACTATCAACGATCGTGGATATTTTAAAAGGTTCAAAGAGCCAGAAAGTATTAAGCCGTCATTTAGATGAGAATTCACAATATGGAGCATTGGCATCAGAAAGCATTGCAAGGATACGACAGATCATCAATGAAATGTTAGTCTATGGATATCTGGAAATGACAGATGATGAATATCCGGTTTTAAGCGTTGCAGATATTACTAAGATTGATGATAACTGGAACTTTGAGATCAAGATTCCAAAAGATGTCGAAAAAGAGAAAGAAGAACGCAAGATTCAGACGAAGAAACGTAAGAAAGCAGGGGCTGTGGCAGCACTTGCTGAGGAAGATACAGAATTGTTCGAAGCATTACGTGTACTTCGAAGAATGATCGCATCCGAACAGAAAATCCCGCCATATATGGTATTTTCCGATAAGACACTGGTACATATGAGTACGATGAAACCTTCTAATGATGAGGAAATGTTAGAAGTCAATGGAGTCGGAGAACATAAGCTTCAGAAATATGGCGAACGTTTTTTAAATGAAATTCAGAAATATAAATAAAATACATAGATAATAGGAAAAGGAATTCCGTATGAACTATTTTGAAACAAATTTAGAAGAAATATCAAGATCCATACAGTTGCTTGCGCAGATATTTGAATATCAGGTGTTTGAACTTCAAGTTGAAGAAAAAGATGGAAATCAAACAGGATATGTTCCATATATGATGAACGATGCAATTGAGTGTTATCTAAGTTTTCATGGACTTCGTATCTCTGGAAAATATGACAAAGACTATGAAGGAGAGATGTGGGCACAACTGGAAGAACGAGAAGGTCGTTATGGGTTGATCGTTCATCAGGGAGAAGAAAGTGTTTTTACAATGTGGTTTGATGAGATCATGGAACATACGAACTGTTACCGGTATCATGAGATCGGACATTTCTGGAGAGATGGAGCTGAGCAGTGGCGCCAGCTAGTCTATATGATTGGAACGATCCGTGAGAAATATCGCTTTTTAGGGGAAGAAGTGTGTAATGATCAAGAGATGGAGATCATGTCACTGATCGAATTTGCACCATTTTATTACTATTTTCCGATCAATGAAGATCCAGAAGAATGGTATGACAAAACCGAAGAAGGATTAGAATGTATGAGAAATCTTGCTATGCAGGCAGGGGATAAAGATTATTTAAAATGGATCGATAAATATGAGAAGCACCCAACCAAACGAATGGAGATGACGCTTGCAAAGAAACTGCAAGATCCAAAGAGACAAGATTTATATGAATTGATCTGCGAGAAAGTCTGCAATGCTTCTGATCCATATCCAGCAAGGAATTATGGAGAAAGAATCGATCAGAAGATTCAACGATACAGGGAACAGGTTGATAAAAAACTGAAAGAACAAGGATTTACAGGAACTTATCCACAATATGAGAGTGAACATTTATCGGTTTGTGTAACAGAAGAACATCCATTTACGATCTTGGAATCTGAAGATTTTAAATTTAAGATTCAGTTGATGATCTCAGAATGCAGAGAAAAACATCCGAGAAAAAATGCTGGATTTTTTAAAGGATATCAAAGAAAAGGCAAAATAAAAAGACTCGATTTTTAATTATGAAAATCGAGTCTTTTCTTTCACTGATTTATTTATTCTTCAGCCGCTTCTTCGTCTTCATCTTCAGGAACAGCTTCAGGTTCTGCGATGTTAACGATCAGAGTATCTTCTGGTGTAACAAGAGAAATCTTGCTGTTAGCAGCTAATGGCAAGTCTTTGACATGGATCATATCACCAACATTGTACTGTGTTAAATCAATCTCAACCTTTTCAACGATATCAGCTGGGAATGCTTTGTATTCGACTTCAGATAAGGACTGTTCAACGATACCATTCTGTACAGCATCTTCGTTTAATAATTCGATCGCAGCAGTTGTGTGGATCTTTTCGTCAGCAACTAATGCCTGGAAGTTAATAAACATTGTTTCGTTTTTCATGGCATTGTAGTCGATTTCTTTTACGATGGCGTCTACATTTTCTCCGTCAACAAGTAAAGTAATATGAGCTCCTTTTTTGTTATCCTTTAAGAATTTAGCGGCTTCACGGGAATCAACTTTCAATGGAATGGAATTTTCGATATCTCTGCCAAACAGATTTCCGATAACATAACCTTCTTTTCTTAATTTTTTAGCCTTTGTTTTCAAATCTCTTTTTTCTGCAGTTAATGTGTTCATAAAAAGTTCCTCCTTGAAAAAACATTAAGATATTATGCATGTTATGGTATAACACCGGAAGTACTTTGTGTATAAAATATATAAATACACAAAAAGAGCTCCCAGTGTAGTGGAAGCTCTTGCTGTATTGTAGGTGTTTCTATGCACTTGAGTTTATTATATCACTACTTTTTAATTTTTAAAGGGGTAAAATTGATGTATTTTTAAAAGAACAAAATGAATAAAAATCACATATATTAAATAGAAGAAAAAAGAAAGGAAAAAAGACTGTGATTTATGATTTTGCCGTTATCGGCGGTGATATGAGACAGGTATATTTAGCCAACTATCTAAAAAATCAAAGATATCAGGTTATCACATATGCAACCAAAAAAGAAGGCTCAGAATGCAAGGAAGGTAAATCTTTTGAAAATGTCATAAGAGAAGCAAAGTGCATTATTGGCCCCGTCGTTTTTTCAAAAAACGGGGAAATCACAGGAAGTTCTATCAACAAAAAAATGTCAGTAGAAACACTGCTTCAAGAAATGACGAAAGAACAGATTTTATTTGGGGGATGTATCAATGAAGAAATTCGACATGAATGTGAACAAAAAGAAATCAAAGCATTTGACTTCATGAAAATGGATGATGTCGCTATCTACAATGCGATCGCAACTGCAGAAGGTGCGATCATGGAAGCAATCAAGATGCAGCCGATTAATCTTCACAAAAGTCGTTGTCTGGTCCTTGGCTATGGAAGATGTGCAAAAGTTCTTGCAGCGAAACTAAAAGGAATGGATGCTCAGGTAACAGTCTGTGCCAGAAATAAAACAGCAAGAAGTCTTGCAAAATCTTTTGGACTTGAGGTTATGGATTTTACGGAACTAAAACGGCGGATCTGTCAGTATGATCATATTTTTAATACCGTTCCAAAACAGATCCTAAAAGAAGATATCCTCAGGAAGATCTCCAAAGAATCCTGTATCATAGATATTGCTTCCTATCCTGGTGGAACAAACCATCAAATGGCGGAAAAACTAGGAATCTGTGCAAAACTATGCCCAAGTCTTCCAGGCATTTATTCCCCGAAATCTTCTGGGATCATGCTTGCAAAAAAAGTTTTAGAAATCAGTGGAGAGATCAAACATGGTATTGAAAAATAAAAGAATCGGAGTAGCAATGACAGGTTCCTTTTGCACTTACACAAAAGCCTTTGAACAGATCGATTGCTTACTAGAAGAAGGTGCGATCCTGCAGACGATCTTTTCTGACATATCCCAGCATATCAAATGCAGGTTTGGAAAAGGTGAGGAATTTGTAAAAAGAGCACACGATATGACAGGAAATGAACCGATGAAAACGATTGAAGAAGCAGAAATCATCGGTCCGACAGGGTGTCTGGATATCCTGATTTTAATGCCATGTACAGGAAATACCATGGCGAAACTTGCCAATGGAATTACAGATACCCCGGTTTTAATGGCAGCTAAAGCGCAGCTGCGGAATGAAAAACCAGTCGTTATCTCTATGGCGAGCAATGATGCCTTAGGTATGAATCTTAAGAATATCGGGAATCTTTTAAATCATAAGCATATTTATTTTGTACCATTCGGACAGGATGATCCGGTAAAGAAGCCAAACTCCATGATCGCGGATACAAGACTGCTCATTCCGACAATTTTGCAGGCATTAAAAGGCAGACAATACCAGCCGGTTCTCATTGATCATAAAAAATAAAAAGAGGTAGCGTGTATGTGTGGAATTGCAGGATTTCTAAATCCTAGAAACAATGATAAAAAAACAGAGAAAGAAATATATCAGATCTTAAAGAAAATGAATGAAGTTCAAAGACATCGAGGTCCAGATGATGAAGGGATATTTTTGGAAAATGGCTGTGCATTAGGGCATGTACGATTGTCAATCCTTGACCTTTACAGGGGACATCAGCCAATGTGTAAAAAGAAAGAAGGAAATACCTACGCAATCATCTTAAATGGCGAGATTTATAACATGAAAACGTTAAAAGAACAACTGATCAAAGAAGGAGAAATGTTTTCGACAACGAGTGACACGGAAGTTGTATTAACCGGGTATATCAGGTATGGAATTTCTTATATTGAAGAGTTGAATGGAATTTTTTCTATTGCTCTGTGGGATGGGAAACGGAAGAAATTATATTTGATCAGAGATCGTGTTGGTGTGAAGCCATTATTCTATACAAAACGGGGAGATACATTAATCTTTGCATCTGAGATCAAAGGCTTGTTTGCCTATCCAGGAGTCAAACCAGTGATCAACAGAGAAGGACTTTGTGAAATCTTTGGGTTGGGACCTGCAAAGTCATATGGAAAAGGAGTGTTCAAAGATATTTATGAAGTCCTTCCAGGGCATTTCTTGGAATACGATCGTGAAGGGCTGAAAGATCGTGCATATTGGGAATTGAAAGCGAAAGAACACACAGACAGCGAAAAAGATACGATCGAGCATACAAGGTGGCTAGTAAAAGATGCCGTGGAAATGCAGATGTTATCCGATATTCCAATCAGTACATTTTTATCCGGTGGAGTTGACAGTAGTCTTGTCACAGCAATCTGTGCAAAAAAGCTTCAAAAAGAAGGAAAAAATTTAAACACATTTTCCTTTGATTTTGTAAATAATCATAAATATTTTAAATCAAACGCCTTCCAGCCAAGCGAAGACCGCCCATGGGTTGACAAGATGGTTGATCATGCAAAGACAGATCACAGATATTTGGAATGCGACAATGAAAATATGATCGAAAATCTATACAAAGCAGTTGATGCCAGAGATCTTCCATGTATGGCAGATGTGGAGTCTTCGATGCTATATTTTTGTTCGAAAGTTGTAAAATATAACAAAGTAACATTAACAGGGGAGTGTGCGGATGAAATTTTTGGCGGTTATCCATGGTTTCATAAAGAGGAATGCTTCAAGGCAGAGATTTTCCCATGGTCTATGGATATGCAGCCAAGGAAAATGCTGTTAAATGATGATATCATACAGAAAGTGGATTTAGAATCTTATGCAAGAACAGCTTATCAAAAGACGATCAATGAGACGCCAAAACTTTATGGAGAAGATCAGATCGAAGCTAGAAGAAGGCAGATTTCTTATCTGAATCTAAGATGGTTTATGGTAACCTTAATGGATCGCATGGATCGCACGAGCATGCATTGTGGGTTAGAAGCACGAGTGCCGTTTGCTGATCACAGGATCGTGGAATATCTTTATAATGTTCCGTGGGAGTTAAAATGTTTAAATGGTGTGGTAAAAGGATTGCTAAGAGCAGCAGGGGAAGGAATCCTGCCAGATGAGGTATTGTATCGAAGAAAAAGTCCATATCCAAAGACGTATGATCCAAACTATGAAAAAATCTTATCCAAAGAACTTCTGAAAGTTATGGCAAAAAAAGGAGCACCGATCAAAGAACTGATCGATGCATATAAACTAAGCAGATTCTTAGACAGTCCGAAAGACTATGGTAAACCATGGTATGGACAGCTGATGGCAGGTCCTCAGATGATCGCTTACCTTCTGCAAGTCAATTACTGGCTGGAAAAATACCAGATCACATTGGATCTAAGTTAGCTAGATTAACATAAAATGTCTTAAAATATATAGCCATCCCGTAACTGTAAATGCACTAAACATCGTTGTTAACATGACAACACTGGAAGAAAGAGTTCCCTCATGTCCCATATTCTTCGCCATAACAAAACTACTTACTGTTGTTGCAGAACCAAGCATGATAAGGATGGCAACCAACTTATCGGTACGGAATCCAAGTTTCACTGCAATTGGCAGGAAAATGGCACAAAGACCAATAAGTTTCATAAAAGCAGCAATGGCAGATGGTTTGATCTTTCCAAAAGCTTTTTTGATATCGAAGGTAGCGCCCATCGCCATGAGTCCCATTGGAGTGGCGACATTTCCAATGCTTGAAATAACCTTTTTAGGGATTGCAGGCATTGGAATTTTTAATGCAGACCAGACAAGTCCAGCAACAATTCCGATAAGGATGGGGTTTGTCACGATTCCTTTGAGCGTTTTTTTCACAACAGTACGGTCAAGCCCACTCTGTCCAGGTTTAAATACAGATAAGATAACAACAGCCATCATATTATATAATGGTACACTTCCAATGATCATCAAAGGAGCCATTCCGGCATTTCCATAAATGTTTTGGATAAATGCGATTCCAAGGAGAGCAGCACTGCTTCGGTAAGCCGCCTGAATAAATTCTCCACGGACCGTTTTATCACCTAGCAGACAAGAAATCAGAAAAGAAATCGTAATACTGATTATGGTAACGATAAAACAAAACAGGACAAACTTAACATCCCAGACTTTTGAAAAATCAACCGTTGCAAGATCCTCAAATACCAAGACAGGCAAAGGAACCATAAAAACAAACTTATTCATTTTCGAAGCAAAAATATCATCAATCCATCCAATCTTTTTAAAGACAAGTCCTAAGATCATCATCAAAAAGACAGGAACTGTAGCGTTTAAGCTAAAGATTAAATTTTCCATAATTACTCACTTTCTGTAGTATAAGCTGAACTTTTCTTTGGTGTGATCAGATAGTTGTAGACAAAATGTTTCACTGCAACAAAATGTTTTCTCGTCCACACAAGACAAAAACCACTGAAAACAGGCAGAAAACATACAAGAGAACCAGTATGTCCAAAGTTTTTGCAAGATAGATAAGAAATGATAACACCAAAATGGAAACAAAGCAAAACAGAAGCGAAAAATTTCCATTTTCTTAAGGCATCGGGATCTTTACTGCAAAGATATTCTGTCATAGATGTCGTAAACTGACGTAGGTTATTCGTAGAAAAAATTGTAGAGCAGGTAAATCCATCCCCACCCTTAAAGGAACACCACTGAATTGCCATTGCAAAATACAACGGATAGAGGGCAATGAAATCATTCAGATCCGATGGAAGAAAAGCAACGATCAAGGCTGCCATTGCATCTATAAAAAGACTGACATAAGGAAGATGTAGTCTTGTAAATTTTGGTAAGATCACAGTCAGTGACAATGCAAACATATAAATAAAGACACCAATCAGACGCACAATAAAATTTGCATCCGGATGTCCTGCAAAGTCTGCAAACACAGAGATCAGATTCGAAGTCTGTGCAGAACCGAAGAGTTCATGATGATTAAGAATTGCAAAACCACCAAGAAATCCCCCAACGATTGCCATATTAAAATGAATCCAACGATCCATATCCCTACTACACATGAAAAAACCAGCTTTCTTTAAAATATTTCCAAAATATTATATATCCATCCAGAAGAATTGTAAAGATGAGGAAGAGATAAAAAAGAAGCAAAATTTTCATACAACAATGAAAATTTTATGGTATTATTACTGATAGAGTAGCTTATAAATGCAAAGATAAAAACGCAACGTACAATCATTTATGTACCAGAGCCGGTAGGTAGCCCGGCCGTCCTATGTAAATAGGGTAAGTAACCTGCCCCTCCGGGTTGTCCATTCTTTGCCTAATTAATTTTAGGAGGGATTCTTATGGACAAAACAAATGGAAAACTGACGGTATATTTTGAAAAGCCATTTTGGGTAGGCATATTTGAGCGTACGGAAGACGGCAAACTATCTGTGGCGAAGATAACGTTTGGTGTAGAACCAAAAGATTATGAAGTGCAGGAATATATTCAAAAACACTATTTTCGTTTGAAATTCAGTCCAGTTGTTGAAACTGTTGTAAAGGATTTAAGAAGAAATCCGAAACGGATGCATCGAGAAGCAAAAAAGCAGATGCTGGAAACAGGCATTGGGACAAAATCGCAGCAGGTGTTGAAATTACAGCAGGAACAGAACAAACAGAAGCGTAAAGAGAAAAGTCGCAAGAAAAAAGAGACCAAAAAACAACGAACGTTTGAGCTGAAACAGCAAAAGAAAAGAGAAAAGCATAAGGGACATTAAAGTCCCTTGGTCTTTTCATAAGTGAATCATCTATATAAAAGACCTGTTGTTTGATGACAGGTCCTGTTTGTATGCTATAAATGCTTATTACCCAGCACCACCAGCAAAAAAATTCCAGCCACATAGAATTTATGTTCTTCTGAGTGAAGAAGGAACCATTTATAGATTAGAAATCAATACCGTTTAACATACATACCCACTTAAGTTTTTCAATCTTGTAATTGTCCACACTTTAGACTTCTGGTATATGATAAAAAATAAATAA
>ENA-ORSR01000128-ORSR01000128.1-human-gut-metagenome-genome-assembly--contig:-NODE-128-length-63876-cov-4.820827_pt1 | contig 63876 bp, 69 predicted proteins | sample MGYA00241901_ERZ509166 | MGnify/ENA primary metagenome ERZ509166 (study PRJEB26280, sample SAMEA2338860) | human gut metagenome | biome: human gut; feature: human-associated habitat; material: faeces... | reverse complement strand
CTCTGCGAGGATACCGGTTATATCGGCCAGGAGAAATGTACCTGTTTCAAAAAAGCGGTCATTGATCTATTGTATGGACAATCCAATCTTCAGGAAATTTTGGAAAAAGAAAATTTTGATACATTTTCTCTTTCTTACTACTCAGATAATCATATTGACCCAAAAACCGGGCGCTCTTCTCTCACAAATATGAAGAATGCCTATCTTACTTGCCGCGAATTTGCAGATACATTCGCGGACAATTTTCGCAATTTATTTCTTTATGGTGATACCGGCGTCGGAAAAACTTTTTTATCCAACTGTATCGCAAAAGAATTAATTGATCATGCTTATTCGGTAATTTACTTTACTGCATTTGAGCTCTTTGACACCATTGCCAAGAGTAAATTCGAAAAAGATAACACAGCTGAGATCATGTATGAACATATTTTCAACTGTGATCTGTTAATTATTGACGATTTGGGAACGGAACTTTCCAATGCGTTTACCGTTTCACAATTGTTCCTCTGTCTGAACGAGCGATTGCTGCGCAGAAAATCAACAATCATCTCTACGAATCTTTCCTTGGAATCACTTGTAGAGATTTATTCAGAGAGAACATTTTCCCGAATTACCAGTAATTACACCATGTTAAAATTAACCGGCGATGACATTCGCATCAAAAAGAAACTAATGAACAGGGAGGCAAATTAATGTTACACCGCACAGAACGCACTTTAGAAAATATACCAGTAGGATCACTCGGTATGATTCCAATTGACGGTTGTCAGGAATTGGGAGGCAAAGTAAACGATTATCTTGTAAAATGGAGAAAAGAGGCTGTTGCCAAAACAAAAGATGATGTCGTTTTCCACGATTACCAAAAAGAGACTTACATCATCGATGCTAAGGTTCCTCGTTTTGGTTCCGGAGAAGCAAAAGGTATTATCAATGAATCGGTAAGAGGAAAAGATATTTACTTGATGGTAGATGTATGTAACTATAGTTTAACATACTCATTGTCGGGACACACAAACCACATGTCACCAGATGACCATTTCCAGAATCTGAAAAGAGTCATCGCTGCTATCGGTGGAAAAGCTCGTAGAATTAACGTAATTATGCCTTTCCTTTACGAGAGCAGACAGCACAAAAGAAGCTCGAGAGAATCTCTTGACTGTGCGCTTGCACTTCAGGAGTTAGTTCGTATGGGCGTTGACAACATCATCACTTTTGATGCTCACGACCCACGTGTGCAGAATGCGATTCCACTCAGCGGATTCGAGACAGTTCGCCCGACATACCAATTTATTAAAGGGCTTCTTCAGAATGTTCCTGATTTAAAAATTGACAGCGAACACATGATGGCAATCAGCCCGGATGAAGGTGCTACAGGACGTGCTATCTATCTTGCCAACGTGCTTGGACTTGATATGGGTATGTTCTACAAACGCCGCGATTACACAAGAATTGTAGATGGACGCAACCCAATTGTCGCTCACGAATTTTTAGGTTCTTCTGTGGAAGGAAAAGATGTGATCATCATCGACGATATGATTTCTTCCGGAGATAGTATTCTTGATGTTGCAAAACAGTTGAAAGCAAGAAAAGCGAACCGAATCTTTGCAGCAGCTACATTTGGTCTGTTTACAAACGGTATGAAGAAATTTGATGAGGCGTATGAGCAAGGTATTATCCACGGTATTCTGACAACAAACTTGATCTATCAGACATCGGAATTATTGAGCAAGCCTTACTACATCAACTGTGATTTGAGCAAATACATCGCACTGATCATCGATACATTGAACCACGATGGTTCTATCAGCAGTATCTTAAGCCCGAATGAAAGAATTCAGAATGTAGTGAAAAAATACCGCAACGGCGAAAAGATCTAATAGAATAAGATATATTGAGAGGGTGTCCGCGACACCCTCTTGTGTTTTTCAAAAATCATACTCTCATAATAGAAAGCCCCAGCTCCACCAATATCAGCACAATAAAACAATCAAAATATTATTTTTCTTTTGTCTCATACACGAAGTTTCCTCCTACACATCATCACTATTGCTGTCATGACTGTGCAATCATATAATTCTGTCTGCCCTTATAATAGCTTTATATGTACTTCTTCTCAAAAAAAAGTTCCATATCTATACATTGTAAATGTAGTTCCATTCGCTTTATATGTATTACTACTTAATGTCCACTCAGAATGAGAATACCATGGATTCCATACCAACCGTGCGTTGTCACTTATTCCATGTATTAATAGTGCATGATTACCTATATTAAAACTATAACCTCCATATACTGGATTCATACCTCTTAAATTGCCATGCAGATTAGAATTAGAAATAACACCACTATATGTCCCGTCAAATTTTACACTTTTCATACTACTATATCCTCGAATCATATCTATAGAACAACTATCATTACTTCCTTTACCATAATAAGACATTATATGTGATGCTCGAATGTCCTGCCCCGTTTTATATCTTAATGCCGTAGCTGTGACATACGCCGCACACCATGGTTTTGAGCCTTGCGTTTCCTTAATGTTTATATCAAACGTCCAATAATAAGTCTTCGTATTTTTTTTGATATCAAATTCATTTTCTTCCCTAATATCTACTATGCTAAGTGATGTTTTTCTTTTTTGTTTTTCGCTATCTATTTGTTTATAGTCAATTTCTGTTCCAAAATGCGAAGGGCTTACCACTTTATTTTCATATTCAGTAACTAACAATTCATTTCCATTGCTTTCAACAAAAAGCGGAGCATTTTCTACAGAATCACCTGCATTTTTCAAGACAATATCCGCATAATTTTTGCTAAAAATTCCAACATAATTACCTGTTCCGTCATCGTATATTCTATAAATATAACTCAATATGTTATTAACAAACACTGGATACATAAATGATGGAAGCAAATTTTCATTTTCATAATTTGCAATATAAATTCCCTGTCCAAGTTCAATATCTTCAACATTTAGCATAACTAAATTACTTTCATAATTAATAAAATCTCCCAGTGTCTCTTTAACATAATTATCAGCCTCTTTACACTTAATTGTTTGATAATATAAATGATTTTCTCCTGTTGCATTAACTTCTATACTAGGTACCACTAAAATCATTAATAGCAAACTTAAAAATATTGCTAAACTTTTCTTCATAATGATCCCATCCCTTCCAAACAACTATTGAAAGTATCCTTCATTCTCATATACACTGTATGTTCCATCTAGATTTTTCGCTATCATATAACGATTTTGATACTCTGATGCATAAAATTCTGTTCCCACATCAAGATTTCCCGTATTATTTTTAACAGCTACCATACATGTTTTTTCTATTTCTCCTGCTTTTGCAAATGACTTCGGTAATTTTTCTACTGTTAATTCTGTATTCAAAAGATATCTCATATTCTCATATACAAAATGTGGCAATGCCATTCCTTCTGATTCCTCTTCTAAGTTCAACGGAACTTCCTCCCCCAACTCCATCTCTGTCCGATATTCAAAAATCTGAACTTCATTTTTATTTTCTATATACAACAGTTCCTCATCTGAATATACTTTTTTATTTTCAATATCTTCTGCGGATTGCGTAACCGAAAACTCTTTCTTTGGAAAAACACCCCTTTTTTCAACCTTTTTTACTTTTCCAATTTCTTGTCCATCTTTTGGATTCTCAGAAATTGATGTCTGCCAATAAATCTTTTCATTATAGAAAATTCCTTTTGCAAGATTGCCTTGAAATACGTCTGTTTCTTTTTCTTTTGAAGATGTACAACCAGTCACAAACATAAAACTAATCAACATGAAAACAATACCTATTTTACTGAACTCATTGATTTTTCTCATTTGACTTTCCCCCCTCTTTTTTCAAGATAACTCTCCAATCTGTCAATGTTTCTTGATTTGTTTTCTTATGCACTTCTGTCATAACCACATGATATTCCGCCATTTCATCATCTTCTTTTACCCGTTCAATCGTAACGTCAACAAATTGAACATCACTACTTCCCTTATCATTTACTTCCTGTTCTAAAAATCCATTTATATCATTTCCTGCATTCATTGCCTTGATAAATTCTTCTACCGTTTCATAAGAGCTCAAACCCTTTGGTCTTTCATAACGGTTCATCTGCTTATTCTCCAAAACAATTATCAAGACTATAAACCCGCACAATAAAACAATCAAAATGTTATTTTTCTTTTGTCTCATACACGAAGCTTCCTCCTACACATCATCACTATTGCTGCCACGACTGCAAGCATTCCACTTCCAATCACCCAAATACTTCTTGCCGAAAACACAAAAAAGAAATCATGTACCCATTGAAGAATCCCCACCGTAGAATACGGTGCAAGCACAGTCGGCACAACACTTCCACTGAGCAAAATCCCTGTCATCACATATTGGTTTTTGACTCGTTCTGCACACGCAGATAATAAAGTCACCATCACTGTCATTATCACACACTGCAAAAGAACTCCCACTATCCATGCCGTGAGAACAGAACAGGTAATTTTGCTGTTCCAGTAGATTCCAAGGCATTCCAGTGGCGCACTCCACTGAATTTCATAGGTATGACTGACTTTGAAAACTACGAAAATCAATGCCGTACATCAAAATAAACCAGTATAGATTAGAAGCGATCCGATTTTTGCAAGCCATAACCTTTTTTCTCCGGACACACTCGTCTTCTGCAAGATTTCTACCCGGGTATCTTTTTCCTTATGAAAGACTGCCGGAATCAAAAATGCAAAGGACGTACAAAGCAAAATCACAAATATTCTCGATACTTCCGTATTCTCAAACAATAGCCGGTACTGGGCATCCTTTAATAAAATCTTCTCTCTTCCATCCTCACGCAGGGCATTGATCCTGTCCGTATACTTTGCAAAACCACCTCTTCGTTCCAGCTCATAGGAAAGCCTCATACTCTTGACACTGTCCTGTGTCGTGGCAAGCTCTTCCTCCACTTTTTGCAGCCTCTCTTCCTCTTTCACAACCGTTGCATCCGTCTCATCCGTAATCCATCCTCCAAACGTATCAATATATTTCTGATAATAAAACTCATCCTGATCTATACGGTTTTCATACCGGAAAATTACTGATAACTGAACAAAAATACATACAAGAAATAACACAATTGCTCCCTGATGAACCCACAGCTTTTTCATCTCATAGAAAAATATGCCATGCGGTTTCTTTTCTTTCCGTTTCCAACCTACACTTCTCCTTTTTCTTCCTTTCCATAAATGAAAACCTGCAAAAAGCAAGCTGGCACCCGCTACAATAAACAATACCAAAACGCCCCATGTCGCCGGGAACGAACTACCAAAAATCCGAATTAGCTCGTAGCTTCGGATAAAAGACATTCCTCTGAGCAAAGACCACACATTCCAGATTCGAAAAACAGACAATATCCCATCCCCCATGAAGGAATTCCCTGACCATATGCTGAACCCTAAAAAGAGCATCAGCAGAAAGGACACCTGTATTTCTGAACTTCTCCATTTCACCAAAAGAGCCGTAAGGGCTGTGAGGACAACTGCCGCCATTCCCTTCATACAGATAATAACAAACAGATATTGCCCTATTGTCCATGCGTACGGAACCGCATAAAATCCCGGAACACTCTGCACCGCCACTGAAAATGAAATATCCCCATAGACTATATTTGCCAGCGCCATATTCAAAAGAAAAATACCAATCAGATACAACAGTATACTTCCATATACAGTAAAGACTTTTGCAAAAAACAGTCCTCGCTTTCCCTTTCTCATCGTGTATGCAAACTCCGTTTTCCCACTTTTTTCTTACAGTTTACCTTTGGACATAGCACGGTTTCTTTCATTGAAGATCGGTCTATGTATTTTATAACTTCACCGGAATCCACGTTTTCAACGTAATAAACCCCCTCGTCAGATTCCGCGCTCCTAAGGAACTGCAGACATTGCTTACTGTCATCAAATTTCGATTCTTTCACCACCTGCTCCTGTTTTTTACAGCCAACCAGCGACAACACTACAAAAAGAATACAGAATATTCTTATAAAACCCCTTGCCCATGCTATATTCACCGCCTTATATTACTCTATCCAATCATCCACCTGTCTTTGGAGCTCAGAGACTACCTCGTCCAAACCTGCTGCTTTCAACTTCTGCCTCTTTGTGTTCAGATATTTTTCCATATCCGAAATCTCTGAATAAAAGACATCATTCATCGTCTCCCAGCAAATCCCAGCAATCTGAGCAGTCTTTTCCAACATTGTCCCCTCCCACACAGGAGTAAAATCGCTGTACGGAATGATTGGAATCTGACTTAACAATTGTTCGGACACCTCTTTTTTATCCAAAACCTCTTCTTCTGTCGGATAGGCAATCAAATTGTTACCAATATTGTAATTAGCAATTTCTCCATCTTCTTTATAAACCACTTTGCCATCCTGAAGCGTATAATCCTTTTCCGGCACCCCATGTATCATAATGTTCGACAATTCCCCGTCATACGCTGTGGCTGCAAGCACCTCTACCGCCAATTCTTTATGCTTACTAGACTTTAATACCCCATTTCCAACACTTGAATCAAGCCACCAGTCTCCAAGCGGTACTTTCTCCCAATCTTTTTCGTTGTTTTGCCCGCCAAGCTCCTCTATCTCCGGAATTTCTCATTTAGTGCAACCTATAAAATAAATAGTACAGCCACAAAGAATGCAAATTATAAGATATCCGAAAAGCATAAGTAATCTCTTTGAAAATTTCATTTTTTTATAGTCAATTTTGTAGTCTGTAAGAAGAAATATTAAAACAAGCATTAAAATTAAAAGTGGGTATTTATCTAAAAGTTTTCCATGAAACAATCCTATATGAATTGCTAGTGGCAGACTAATCCATCCAATTCCCCTTATTGTATAGATAAATGCTTTACTATTATAAAATTTGTATTTCATATCATATATACCTTAACTTTTATAATCTTTCTAAAATTAGCCATGCTGCAGGGTATGTTGGTTTTATTATTTTCGATACTGCAGCACTTGGTCCAAAACTAAGAACAAGGCTTTCAAATGCCCCCGGTTTAACAGATTCGTATATCCTTTTTATATCAGACCTATACAAATATCTTTGAGCCATAATTCTCCCCTCCGGAAGGGCTTTAGTGTCTTGATTTGTATTAAGCATCATATCTATTTGTTGTTGCTTAAAATCTGGATCTTTTAATTTTTCTTTGTACTCTTCAACATGTTTTTTTGGTACTTGAGCAATTACAGTTTGATTTTCTGTTTCAGTAACGATAATATTTTCAAGTTGATTTTCTGTATCGGTGTTAGCAAAAGTTGTTAGTGAAGAAGTTGTTAAAAATAATATTGCCATTATAAATGCAACAAATTGTTTAGTTTTATTTTTCATAATGAAGCCCCCTTTTTTATAATATAATGCAATTCCCCAAGCCGAAAGAATAATCCCACCTGTCCGAATTGAGGCTATAATATTTTCCTTTCTTACATCATTAATCCAAAACAGAATCTCTAAATTGTCAGAGTTTCTTCTTTTTCTATTAACCTTTAATATCTCACTACTGATTTGCTTCGAAATCCTTAAAATTAAATCTAAACATCGGAACCACCTCTCTCATATTTGTGAATATCTGGTAAATTATACCTTTAAATCTCCCAGTTGTTACTTTAATCTTTACACCTCCACATTTGAAAAAGCAAGCACCTATTAGTTGCATCCTGTCAATTATTGATTGCCCCTTATTTTTCTCTTCAAATTCCCAAAAAGCAACCAATAGTTGACAGATGCACGTATTAGCCTCTTTACAAAACTGTAAAAATTTTCTTATACTTAAATTGTATGAGCCAAAAAATGTCAGGCAATGAGAGCTCTCATCACCTGACACACACAAAGGAGGAAAAAATTTATTTCACTACTTACTTGTCTGATGTTATGTTTTAGCATCTGCTTTACGTCAAATGCCACTGACACACATCATTCTTCAACTGCTTCTTATGACCTTGAAAAAGGTGGTAAACAAGAGTTTACCTTAGTCAACTCTGAAGGCAGAACAGTTTATGTAACCATTGAACAAGATACTTCCCGTACTGTAGCAAATGGTACCTATAACGTATCCTATTCTTCGCCCGGGGCTTGGAAAGCCGGTTATAAAGTAACAATCAGAAGCAATCAAATTACTACGCTTGCATCTCCCTATGTAAATCCTGTAACAGGAACCATTCACGGGAAATCATTAAAACTAGAAAGTAAAACTCAGGGAACCCTCTATTTTACTTGGCAACATCTTATTTTTTCCCATAATGAAGGGGTCCGAACTACTTTAACAGCAAGTAGTTTAAAAGTTTCTGTTCTTTAATTAGAAATTTGCACATTTGCATATCCCCAAAAGTGAAGCCAAGAATTTAATGTTATAAAGCAATTATAAACACTCAAAATCACACACAGAACCAACAATATTTTTAACAGTACCCCTATCTTCCGCTTCCGGCATTTCCACAAAAGCATTCCCGGAACAAAGACCCCGAGCAGCGGAAACACACAGGACGCAAGCGCAACGGCAAAAACTATGCCTTGCTCTTTCCTGTTCAGTTCTTCTTTTTTTACAGATTTTTCCTCTTCTTCTGTTTTTTTCTGCACCGATTCGGGAATCACTTCTTCTCTCTCAATTCCAAGCAGTTCATCTAGCGAAACATGATACAATCGCCCCAGCGCTATCAGATTCTCTACATCCGGATAACTTTGATCGGTCTCCCACCTTGAGACTGACTGACGTGCGACATGCAATCTGTCCGCCACATCTTTCTGTGACAATTCATTCTTTTCCCTCTCCTCTTTCAGTTTCTCTCCAATCCTCATTTACGCTTTCCTTTTCCAGATTACATCTCACCCCACAAAGCCTATTCTAATCCATTTTAGCACATCTCCGCAATCTTATACAGCAATCTCTCTGTATCCTCCCAGCCAATACAAGGATCTGTAATGGATTTCCCGAAAATTCTCTGCTCGTCGATTTTCTGATTTCCTTCCAAAAGATAGCTTTCTACCATCACGCCTTTGACAAGTTTCTTGATATCCGGATTATAGTTTCTGCTGTGAAGCACTTCGCTCACAATACGAAGCTGTTCTTTATATTTTTTGTTGGAGTTTGAATGATTTGCGTCCACAATTGCAGCCGGATTTTTCAAATCCCACTTCTCATACATCTCAAGGAGACGAATCAAATCTTCATAATGGTAGTTCGGATTGCATGTTCCATATTTGTCCACACCGCCTCGCAGAATCGCGTGTGCGTATGGGTTTCCGTCTGTCGTCACATCATATCCTCTGTAAATGAAGTTGTGGCCTGCCTGTGCTGCCACAATCGAGTTCAGCATCACTGTGAAATCGCCGCTTGTCGGATTTTTCATACCGACCGGAATATCCATTCCACTTGCCGTCAGTCTGTGCTGCTGGTCTTCCACGGAGCGGGCGCCAATTGCCTCATAAGAGAGAATATCATCTAAGTAGCTTCTGTTCTCCGGGTAGAGCATCTCGTCGGCGCATGTGAAACCATAGTCCTGAATGACACGGAGATGCATCTTACGGATTGCAATGATTCCGCCGTAAAGATCCGGAGCCTCATCCGGAATCGGCTGATGCAGCATTCCTTTGTAGCCTTCTCCCGTTGTACGCGGTTTATTTGTGTAGACACGCGGAATGATCATCAGCTTCTCTTTCACCTGCTCATTCACTCTCGCAAGACGACCTACATATTCACACACCGCATCTTCGTTGTCCGCCGAACAAGGACCAATCAATACAATAAATTTATCCGATTCCCCGGCAAAAATCGCTTTGATTTCCGCATCCCTTTTTTCTTTTAATGCCTTCAGAGAATCCGCCATCGGGTACTCTTTTTTCAGTGTTTCCGGGCTGCATAATTGATGGTTAATTTTCATTGACATAATTTTAATCTCCTATTCCTAATTTCTTCAGTATTTGTTGTTCTCGTTTCTGACAGGTAAAAATCAATACCTGTTTTTTATGTCCGGCAAGCCATTTCAAAGTATTTTCAAGTCGCTTGTCATCATAAAATACGAATGTATCATCCAGTATAACCGGATATTCCTCTTCGTGCAACAGTTCACTTGCCGCCATGCGAAGTGCAAAGTAAATCTGCTCGATTGTACCACGGCTCACCTGCTCGATTCCGATTTTCCGCTCTCCCGTATACAGGCTCATTTTCAGCTTTTCATCAATCAGAAGCATCGTGTATTTTCCGTCTGTAATCTCTGAGAGAATCTCAGATGCCTTCTCATTTAATTTTACACCAAGCTCCTTGTGGACGTCTTTGGATAATTCCAAAAGACGTTCCGTGGCAAGCTCCAGCGCCCGTTTTCTCATATCCTGCTTTTTATAGTCGTCATTCACTTCATCAAGCTCGCTCAACCGTTCCTGCACGTTTCCATACTGAACCTGTTTCTCTTTCAGTTCTCCCTGCAAATGTTCTTTCTCCCACAGCAGCTTGTCAAGCGCCCTTCTCTCTTCTTCCTCTACTTCACTTCGTGGTTTTTTCTTTCCTTCTTTCATGCGGTTCCACACATACATGCCCTCCGCAAGCATCAGAACAATCGTTATAAGATAATTCCAAGGCTTTTGAAATATGACAAATGCCATAATCAGGATAACCGCCATAATCGCAATTTTAATCGGAGAAACTCGCCACTTGCTCTCTCCCTCGTATTTGCGGCACGCCTCTTTCAAGCGCAGTTCTTCCTTCCCAATCCTGCCGTCAATTTCCTCCATCTCCTGCTCCAGCTTATGGATATCCCGCCAAAGATACGTCGTCTCCTGCTCAATCTCATACCTTCTTTGCTGTTTCTCCTGCAAGGACTTACGAATCTCACCCTCGACTTCTTTCTTTTTTTTGTTCAGTCGGTTCAATGCCCCATCCAGATCAATATCGCTGTTCCCAGTCGAATAATAATTTGTCGCATAGTTTTGAATTTCCACTGCAAGGCTTTGATTCGGCTCCACCTTCATCTGACCAATCGCTACTGTATTTTCATAGTTCGAGCCGTCCAGTCCATTCAATATCATCTCTAAATCCCCGTGCTCCAGCGAAAATTCCTCTCCGTCATCCTCACAAATAAGCCTCGCGCTTTTTGAATATTTATCAAAATTTCGCTCCAGTAAAAAATTCTTTCCTCCGCTTTCAAAACGAAGTGTCCCGGAATAATAATTCGAATTCTCCCACGGTTCATAGATGCTGAACGTATCGTTTACCGATGCCCTTCCTCTTCCGCGCTCCAGCCCGAACAGCATACTTTTTATAAACGTGTGAATCGTTGTCTTCCCAGACTCATTCTCCCCATAAAAAAGATTGATTCCATCTTTCAGCACAATCTTTTTTCCTGAGAACTTTCCAAAATTTCTCAAATAAAGTTCCCTTATCTTCATAGTCAACTCCTCTTCGTATCCAGCAGCGCCTGTACTCCTTCGTACAATGCCATGTGTGCTACACTGCCATCCTCACATTCTCTCAGACTCTCAATATATCTTCCCAAGAGATTTCCTTTGTTCTCCTCCAATAATTTGTCAAAATCATACGATGGTTTTGTCTCATCTACAATCTCAATAACATTCCCATAACCTTTCAGACTCTCAGGTTCAAACGTGATATCTGCATCTCGAAAGCCTGTTAAAATAAATTTGTAAATATTCTCAATCCCATTTATCTGAATCATTTCCCGAATCTTTTCTCTTGCAAAACCATTTGTCATATTTTTCCCTACTTCAACTGGCAGATGCATGTACTCTCTTTTTGCACTCGGAACAAATTCTGCTTTCACGCCTTTTTCCGTCACCTCTCCACGGATGTATCCATGCTTTCCAGTGTCATTTTTGTCGATTGGCTCTAGCGCCCCCGCATACGCAATTTGATTCTCCACCAAGGTCTGCGGCTTATGAATATGTCCCATCGCAATATAACTGTACCCAAGATTACTCAAAATTTCTTTTTTTATCGGTATATGCTTTTCATCTCCACCATGCGCCAATAAAATCTCATATTTCTGCCTGCCTGGCGCCTTTGCCCGATCATAAAGCCTCTCCGTAATCTCTCTCTGATAATAGCTCAGACCATACACACTTGTCTTCAGTTCCTTGAACTCAACGCTCCCCATGTGCCCATTTAACAATGGATAGACATTTTCATTCCACCGAAATGTAAGATAATAAGAGTCCTGCTTGATAAAATCGTGATTGCCCGCTATGAACACCACCTTTGTCCTTGTAAGCCGTGAAAACAGATAATTCAGCTCTTTCAACTCTTTCTTTAATGGCTGACGGTGAAATAAATCTCCTGCGATCAACAATAGATCAACCTCTTCCCACTCACAGATCTTAATAATCCGCTCCAGACTTTCCCATATTTCCTGTCCACGGCTTTTACTGCCTAATTTTAAACCTTCTGGTTCTGCCCCTAGATGGACGTCTGCTATATGAATGAATTTCATCTCTCTCCCCTTCTTCCTTCTTCGACAGCATTACGATAAAACGTGTCTCCTCGTCATCGCTTTCTGCCCAAATAGTACCTCCATGTAACTCTACAATCTCTTTTGCAATGGCAAGTCCAAGTCCTGCACCTCCGGTCGTACTATGTCTCGCCTCATCCAAACGATAAAACTTTTCAAAGATTGTCCCCAACTGTTCCTTTGGTATCTGTTTCCCTCTATTGGAAAATACAATACGATTCCCTTCTTCTGTCATCTCTGCCTGAATCCGAATCTTTGTATTCGGATAGCAATAAGACACCGCATTTCGCAAGATATTGTCAAATACTCTTGCCAGCTTATCTGCATCTCCATAAACTACCATATCCTCAGCCGCCTCAACCTCACAAGTCAAATTTTTCTCCCTCAGCACTCCGTATAATTCATCGGCAAGCTGTTCGAGCATCATTGAAAGATTCAGCTCCACCGGCTCTAACACGATATCTTGCAGATTAAATTTTGTGATCTCGAAAAATTCACTGATCAGCTCCCCAAGTCTGATGGATTTCTCCAATGCAATATGTGTATACCGCTGTCGTTCTTCCTCCGGCATGTCCTGATAACTGTCAAGCATCGTCAGATACGCTACAATTGAAGTGAGCGGTGTTTTTAAATCATGTGCCAAAAATACGATCAGGTCATTTTTCTTTTTCTCCCCCTCAATCACTTCCTGCTCCTGCTTTTTCAAAATCTGCTTGATCTCATTAAGCCTTGTCTCAATCGGCTTCAATTCCGTGATCATATGAATAGAATCCGCCGAATCCAAAACGATGTTATCAATCCCGGTCTCCACCTGATTTAGATATTTTACCATTTTTGATAATGCCGCATAAAAAAATAAAGAAAACAGACACAAAAATCCAATCACAAGAAAGAAGTCCTTATTGTTTCCTATTACCCGCCAATACCAATGCCTTGCATTTTCCTCCTGCACGTTCACAGAAGTCAGAAGTTTCACAAGATCATTGGAAGAATCCTCCAAAAAATATTCGAGAATAAAGCCTCCTACCAAAATCGTGAGCGCTGTCACGAAAACAGTCTGCAACAAAATACTTAATTTTAATTTTCGATATTTATTCTTCAACTTTATATCCCACTCCCCAGACGGTCTTGATGAAATCCGACTTTCCGGTCGGTCCACTCATTTTTTCCCGCAAATGCCTGATGTGCACCATCACCGTATTGTTGCTGTTTTTATAATATTCTTCTTTCCAAACCTTTCGAAACAGCTCCTCTGAGCTAATCACTTTTCCACGATTCTCACAGAGAAGCCATAAAATATCGAACTCAATCGGTGTCAATGTCAGCGAACGCTCATTAAAAATGCACTCGTGAGATGTTCTGTTCAGCAGCACTCCTGCAAAATCAATTACATCGCCTTCTATCTTTCCTCCATCGTTGTACTGTGTATAACGCCGAAGCTGCGCTTTCACTCTGGCAACAAGTTCCAGCGGGTTGAATGGTTTTGGAATATAATCATCCGCTCCTAGAGTCAATCCGGTAATCTTGTCCATGTAATCCACTTTCGCAGTCAGCATAATCACCGGAAATGTATATTTTTCACGTATTCTTTTTAAAATCTCAAACCCGTCAATATCCGGCAGCATCACATCCAGCAGCGCCAAATCAATCTTCGTCGTCTCAATACAGTTTAATGCCTCTTCTCCTGTATAGAACTTATGTACCTGATATTCATCATTTTGCAGATACAATGCAATGACATCCGCAATCTCTTTTTCATCATCCACTACTAATATATTCATGCTTTTCTCCCTTTCTGATTATTAAAAAAGGACGGGAGAATACTTTCCCCCGTCCCCAATCTCAATCCTCTTATAATTCGCAGTTATTCACTGTTCTTGGGAATGGTAAAACGTCTCTGATGTTCGACATTCCTGTTAAGTACATTACACAGCGTTCAAATCCAAGTCCGAATCCGGCATGTCTTGTAGAACCATATTTTCTAAGATCCAGATAGAACTGGTACTCTTCCGGTTTCAAGCCCATCTCCTTCATACGCGCCAAGAGTTTTTCGTAGTTATCTTCTCTCTGACTTCCGCCGATGATCTCACCAATTCCAGGAACAAGGCAGTCAACAGCAGCCACTGTCTTATTGTCATCGTTCATCTTCATGTAAAATGCCTTGATATCCTTCGGATAATCTGTTACAAACACAGGACGTTTGTAAACCTCTTCTGTAAGGTAACGCTCATGTTCTGTCTGTAAATCTGCTCCCCACGATACTTTATAATCAAATTTGTCATTGTTCTTTTCTAATATTTCAATTGCCTCTGTATAGGTCACACGTGCAAAATCAGAGCTTGCCACATTGTGCAGACGATCCAAAAGACCCTTATCTACAAATGAGTTGAAGAAATTCATCTCTTCCGGTGCGTTCTCTAATACATAGTTGATGATGTATTTTAACATCGCCTCTGCAAGCATCATATTATCGTCTAAATCTGCAAATGCAATCTCCGGTTCTACCATCCAAAATTCTGCCGCATGACGTGTAGTGTTCGAATTCTCTGCACGGAATGTCGGGCCAAATGTATAGATATTGCGGAATGCCTGCGCATATGTCTCACCATTCAACTGTCCGCTCACTGTAAGGCTTGTCTCTTTATTAAAGAAATCCTGACTGTAATCTACAGTTCCATCTTCGTTTTTCGGAATATTTTCCATATCCAATGTTGTCACGCGGAACATCTCTCCGGCACCTTCACAGTCGCTTCCTGTAATGATTGGTGTGTGTACATACACAAACCCTCTTTCCTGAAAGAACTGATGAATCGCATATGCGATCAAAGAACGTACTCTAAATACTGCCTGAAACGTGTTTGTTCTCGGACGCAAATGTGAGATTGTTCTTAAATATTCAAAGCTGTGACGCTTTTTCTGAAGCGGATAATCCGGCGCTGACGCTCCTTCTACCACAACTTCTGTTGCCTGAATCTCAAACGGCTGTTTTGCCTGCGGTGTTGCTACAAGTGTTCCTTTTACAATAATTGCCGCACCTACATTTAACTTAGATATCTCTGCAAAATTCTCCATTGTATCATGGTAAACAACCTGCAGTGTCTCAAAAAATGTTCCGTCATTTACAACAATAAATCCAAATGTCTTTGAATCTCTGATACTGCGAATCCAGCCGCCCACTGTAATTTCTTTGTCTAAATATTGTTCCCGATGCTTATAAAGCTCTTTGACTGTTACTAATTCCATAACCAAAACTCCTTTATTTTCACTATTCCTTATAGTATAACCTATTTTGCGCCATTTTCCTATAGTATTTCTAACAATTCTCTCACATCTCTGATTTCTTTGTCAAATGTCTCTACATTTCCAAATCCATATGCTGCAAATATAAATGGAATTCCTGCTGCTTTTGCCGCCTCACAGTCCCCCTCCGTATCTCCCACATAGACGCAGTTTTGAAGATGATTCCGTTCTATTACGAGGCGGATATTCTCACCCTTACTCTTCTTTGTGTCACCATAGCACTCCGTATCCAACACATACTGCTCCAGTTGATTCTTTTTCAAAAACAGCTCAATATACCCTGATTGGCAATTGCTGACCACACAGACTTTATGTGTCTTTGCTAACTCCTGAATCGTCTCTTTCACACCCGGATACAGCAAGTTCTCCTCGCATCGCTCCAACACCTCATGTTCATACATACAACACAATTCCAATGCCCGTTCTTTTTCCCCTGCACTTGCGCTCGTAAATAAATGATCGGCAATCACATTCATCGGCTTCCCAAACTCTCGTTTAAGCGTATCCGAGGTAATCTCCTCACACTCAATACCAAGCTCTTTCACCGCAAGATTCCACGCCTTCGCGACTTCACCTGTAGAGTCCCACAACGTCCCATCAACATCAAATATTATATTCTCTATATTCATACTTTCTCCTGTCTGCCCGGAAATGTAATTTCCAAACGCTCATTTTGATACTTTACAAGATGCTTCCAAATCACTACAAAGGACAAAATCCCTGTTCCCGCTGTGATTCCAAGCGGCCCCCTCTTGATTATCACCATTCCCCAGAAAATTGCGAATGTGACAACAGACCGGAAAAAGTGAGGCCGAATGACAATCACAATAGAAAACATCAAATAACATACCGCCAAAATCAAAACCGGTCTCCAATAAGGGACTAACCCGAGCAATACTCCAAATGATACTGCAATTGACTTTCCTCCCATCTTCGGATTCCAAAACGGAAACGCATGCCCGAGAACCGGTGCAGCCAACACCAAACCAAAAATAAGGTGTCGCGGATTTAACACATGCATTGCCGCATGCACTGGCAGATATCCCTTCAGAAGTTCCAGCATCAATGCACAGAATCCTATCGGTGCTCCAGCGCAGAGAAATGCATTTGCCACCCCCGGATTCTGATCCGGACTTTCTTTTGTGACATCAATCTTCTTTATATATTTGGGAAGTAAATATCCATATAATACACTCCCAGACAAATATCCAAAAAGAATATAAAACAAATATTGTGTTGTCATCTTTTCTTCACTTCCTATTCCTCACCAGATAGCTTCTTCAGATGATGATAAATCTTCTCTGTCGCCATCGGCTTACTGTTAATCTCCTGAGCACGAATCATGTCACGGCGCAATCTTTCTTTCTCCAAAATCTTCTGTCCAGCCCTCAGTTGTCCAAAGAAACTCTTTCGCCCAATTGACATATGCCGTTCCTCGAAGAATTCCAGATTCCGATTCTCACATCCCGGAATTGGATTTGTGTGGATGATCGGAATTCTGCTCACCGCTGCTTCCGTACTGCTTAATCCCCCCGGTTTCGTAAAAATGACGTCACACGCTTCCATGTACTCTGCCACCTGCTCTGTGAAACCAAGGATGCGTACCCTTCTATCCCTTCTAAGTTCTCTTTTTAAAGTCTCTTCCAGTTTCTTATTATTCCCACAGATTACAACAATCTCTTCATTTTCTTTCAGTCTTCTCGCGAGCTCCAGCACAAAAATCTGGATCTTTCCAAATCCCATACTTCCACTCATTACAAGATAAATCAAGCCGTCTTGAGGCAGCTGACAGATTTCTCTGGCTTTTTTCCCGCCCAATCTCCTGCCAAACTTTTCTCTGACCGGAATCCCCCAAGGGAGCAGTTTTTCTCTCGGAATACCCCTTGATACAAATTCATTTATCAAGTCTTCATGCGGAATCACATAATAATCACACTCGGTCTCCTCCCAGAATGGAATACTTGTGTAATCGGTCGCAATCGCAACGGTCTTCTGCCTCAAAATTCCTTTTCGCTTCATCCACGTCAATGTCTCCGCCGGATACAAATGCGGTGTCACAATTATATCAAAGTCTTTATTTTCCAAATATTGTTTCAATTTTTTACCCAATCTTGCACACGCAAAATAAACCGGTGATTTCCGCTTCGCCGAAGAAATCAGCCTCCCAAGCCGATATACCAGCCCAAAAAGGTGCGGACAATGCTTTACCACATTAACATATAAGCCTCCTACAGCCTTCGATGTCTTTTTGCCACTCAGCATCATCAGATCAATAAACTCTGCCTGATCCCCATGACTTTCTATATATTCCTTTACGGCTTTCCCGGCAGAATTATGCCCTTCTCCTGTGTTACAAGATAATATCAAAACTTTCATGTACTGTTGTCCTTTCTTTTATGAAGTGAACAGTAACGATTATAGCATTAGTAAAAGAAAAAAGCTAGGCGACACTTGAAGAAGCTCTTGAAATGTGCTATATTGAAAATACGAAAAGGGAAACCACAAGCGGCTACCCAATAATTAAATGCTTAATTTACACTAAGCCGTCATTATTGCAGTAATGGCGGCTATTTTCGTTTATCCTTGAAAATCTCGTAACAAAGACCTACAAGGGCAACAATGAATATTAATAACTGAATCAGATCAGAATATGTAACATACATCAGCATCGCCCCCCTTTCTTTCGTCTGGAGGGTTCGCCCCTCCGTAAAAGAGGGTAAGCCGCCCGGCTTTGGTTTCCCATGTCGTGATTATAGCATATAATACACCTATATCACAGTATGGAATGGGCTTTTTTTAACAACGAAATAAGGGTATAACTGTGAAAAATGGACATGGCAATGCCTCCTTAATACCACCATAAACATTTTTATCAAATAAAAAAAACGGGCGGCTTTGTATTTTAAAGCTGTCCATGAAAAAATTTTGTATGGGAATTATGCTGTACAACGGCTTTTTTCTTTTGACGTCGTGCGGCAATTTAACACAAATATTCAATATTTCCTGACTGTATCTCGGTTATATGTTGTCTAATATATTCTTTAGACCAATCCCACCACTTTAATTTGAGCAATGTATCAATCGTTTCCTCATTAAATCTTTTTCGTATCTGTTTTGCCGATACACCTCCCACGATTGTATAAGGTGGAACATCTTTCGTTACAACGGCTCGCGCCCCGATAATAGCACCGTCGCCAATCGTAACGCCTGCTAAAATGACTGCTTCATAACCAATCCAAACATCATTTCCGACAACAATATCTCCTTTATTATCCCATGCCTTTGTAATGTCTTTTACGTCTAATCCCCATTCTTCAAAAAAAATGGGAAATGGATATGTTGATAAGGACGATAATGTATGATTTGCACTATTGAAAATAAACTTTGCTCCACATGCGATTGAACAAAATTTCCCAATTATCAATTTGTCTTGATTGATAGGGTATTGATATAAAACATTATTTTTTTCAAAGTCTTTTGGTTCTTTCACAAAATCATTATACATAGTATAATCGCCCACTATGATATTAGGGTTAGTGATAACACTTTTAAGATATACCGTTTCTTTATCATTTGAACGTGGATAAATTTTCTGTAACATAATGGTTCCTCCCTTATCGCTCTAACGGAAAAGTGAATGTTTGAATACATTCAAAATGGTTATTTTCTACATAATATACGGTTTGCTCTTTGGCAGAATACACGAAAGAAACTCTCGTTGCCCATGCACCCTCTTGACGCACATCATAAAGTAAATGAATTGCGTCTGAAATTGAAAAATCGGGGCTATATTTTTCTAATTTTTTCAAAGCACGTTCATATCTATCGTCCCCCGGAACAATAAAATCTTTTGTACTTTCCGGCTTCATCAAAGAATAGTTCGTTATCAAGGAATATTGTTCGTGTTCTTCTTTATAGCCTATTCCCGGTTCAATGATTAAAACACGTCCATGACTGTCTGATAACATTGCCTGCATGGTTGCGTCCGGTGCATAGGTAACTTGCTTTGACTTTACAATTTGGAGTACCTCATCAAAAGAAATTTGTGCTTTAATAAACTGTTCTGTCAAGTCGGCAATCGTTATACAGTCAGAATTATCTCGATATATTCCGGCAGGATTGTCATGTACATATAACAATGTCCCAACATTTCCATTTCTATTGATACCATGATAAGAGTGGTATATACCGTCCGGTCGTAAAATACCTATATAAAAGCGTTCTTTTTCTTTTATCACTTTATGTTTCCACACTGCAAGGTCAATATCAAAATTAAATCCTGTAATCATGTCATTCCCATTATAAACAAATCGGGTACACATAATAGTTCCCTCCCATGTATTTTAAATATTTCTTCTTTATCATACAGTTCGTTGAAAAATTTTTCTATACTCTATATAATACCGAACCAATCTGTATAAAAATAAGAGGCTGCAACTCGGCCAATGTCAATAAGTTAAGATAATCTTGAAAGAGTGGGTAATACAAAAATGTATGCTCACTCTTTTTTTGTAATAAAATAGAAAAAACGCTTGACAAATCTTCAAAAATTTGCGGCGAAGCCACTTGAATATATTTTTTATTTAAGGAGGTTCCCGTATGTTTTATGACTCACCTACTATGTTAAAACAGAATCTGCTTCGCACAATCTCGAATATGCAGGAAGTATCTCAACTGTTTGTAAAGCAGCCCGAAAAAGACTTTTCTAGGAAACGGAAGATTTCTTTTGCAGACACGATCCGTTTTCTTTTGTCTATGAATGGAAACACGGTTCCAAAAGAATGGATGGATTATTGGGATTTTTATCCTGATATGCCCTCTGTTTCTGCCTTTTCACAGCAACGACAAAAGCTGCTCCCTGATGCAATGGATTTTCTATTCCATACTTTTACGGATTCCTTCTCAACTCTGAGTACTTACCGGGGATTTCGTTTAATTGCCTGTGACGGTTCAGACCTTGCCATCGCCTGCAATCCGAAAGACAAAGAGACCCATAGACGGCATAATTCTATCGAGCGAGGTGAAAAGGGGTATAACCAACTTCATTTAAATGCACTGTATGATCTGAAAAACCGCATTTATATAGATGCTGTCATACAACCCGGCCGTCATCCAAACGAGGCACAGGCGCTTATTGAAATGCTGAAACGCTCTAAGGTGCAGGAGCCGGTTCTGCTGATTGCAGACAGAGGATATGAAAGTTATAACATCATGGCTAACGCACAGGAAAAAGGGTGGAAATTTCTGATCCGTGCAAAAGATCTGGGAAGCCGCGGTATTCTTACACATTTACCGATACCGGAAGATGGAACTTTTGATTGTACTTTGTCCTTAATCCTTACCAGGAAGCAAACAAAAGAAATAAAAAGCCAGCCCCATAAATATCGCTTCCTCACAAACAAAACTGTATGTGATTTTCTGGATCCAATCGAAAATCCCTTTTATACACTTCATTTTCGTGTCTTACGGTTTCCGATTACAGAAAGTACGATGGAATGTATCATTACGAATCTAGAGGAAGAAGATTTTCCAATGAAAGAAATCAAAAAACTGTATGAATGGAGATGGGGAATTGAGCGTTCTTTTCGAGAATTGAAATATACGATTGGATTAACGAATTTCCATGCAAAAAAGGTGGAGTATATCTTGCAGGAAATTTTTGCCCGACTGATCATCTACAACTTTTGTGAAAGGATTATCACAAAGATCGTAATCCAACAGAAAAACAGGAAGTATATTTATCAGGCCAACTTCACTGTTGCGGTGCTGATATGCCGGGAATTTTTTTCGGGCAGGGTTCCTCCACCAAATTTAGAAGCACTTATTCAAAAGAATATCCTGCCTGTAAGAGAAGGGCGTAAGGCTCCTCGGAAAATCCGTCCTAACTCAGCAGTGAGCTTCTTATATAGAATAGCATAGAAAGAATAAAAAAATATATATAATCTTACAGCCCATGGGACTGTTTTATTTGCTATGCGCAAAAATAGCCAAAAGCAGAAATATCTGCTCTTAGCTATTTGATCATTCATAATGAAGTTGTTGGGACAATCCTTAACTTATTGACATTGGCAACTCGGCAGCCCCTTACCTTACTTTTGATATATAATTTTCCGAACAGCATATAAAGATAGGCAATATTTTTCAGCAAGACAATTTATAGAAATACCGCTTTGATATTCTTGTTTTATCTTCTGATTACGTTGCTCTAATTCTTTCCTATAACCGGAAACTTCTCCCCAACGTTTTTGTTTCTCCTGCTCAACAGGAACATAAATATATTCGCCTTGAACATAATTTTGCAACTCTTTTACCAATGCGTCTGGAAGAATAACTTGTGCATTTTTATATTTCATGCGGGCTTCCTCCTTGATTATGATGGTCAAGTTACAAAGCCAGCATTTATTCTGCGACTATTTTACTCCATGCGACCGTCGCAATCTACTGGCTTTGCATGGAGAAAATCTTTGTTTCTCTTTTTTGTGTTAATACACATACAAATCACTTCTTTCCCTATGTCTAAAACATTAAGTTCAGATGAATACAGTCTACCATATTCTTAAAACTATATCAATCTTGAGTTTTAATTCTTCTTTGGCATTTTTGCAAATCCAGCGTACTTGGAAGTAAGAAAAACTTTTTGAAAAATTTCTCTCAAAACTTCGGCAAAATCGCTCTGTCCGGTGTTGTAGGTAGTGAGAGGAAAATCAGAGGGTTTGGGATACTTCCCGGCAAGCAAAATGCAGGGCATTTTCGGAAAAGGGTACTCTTTTCCTATGCTTGCTGAGAAACTTATCACATTACAAATCAAAGAAAGGACAGGAAAGGAATGGAACGGAAACAAAAACAGGAAATAACAGATGATAGGCAGAAACAGGGCAATCCGGCAGATGAAACAGTGATTTATAAAATCGGCGGCACATTCTATGAAGTGTCTACCTCTTGCGACGGCTCTGAACCACTTTTTGAGAAGATGAAGCGGCTCATAAAATCAGAAAACCTCAAAACGCCTACTGACAAATGAAAAGATGTCCGCTATAATAAAGATAGCAACCTGTCTGTCGGGCGTTCATTACAGGAGGAATGAACATGACAGCAAATACATATAAGCCCGAACAGATAACCGCATTATACGCCCGTTTAAGTCAAGAGGACGCATTGGACGGGGATAGCAACAGCATTGTCAATCAAAAAGCTGTTTTGTCTAAATATGCCGCAGACAACGGATTTTCAAATCCGGTATTTTTCATTGATGACGGCGTTTCCGGTGTAACCTTTGACAGACCGAATTTTAACCGTATGATTGCAGAGATTGAAGCCGGAAATGTAGCGACAGTTATTGTCAAGGATATGTCCCGCTTGGGGCGTGATTATCTGAAAGTTGGCTACTATACAGAAATCTTTTTCGTTGAAAGAGATGTGCGCTATATCGCAATCAATGACGGCGTGGACAGTGCAAAGGGCGACAATGATTTTACCCCTTTCCGAAATCTGTTTAACGATTTCTACGCCAAAGATACCAGTAAAAAGGTACGGGCAATCAAGAAAGCGCAGGGCATGGCAGGGGAACATCTGACTAAGCCGCCCTATGGCTATAAGGTAGACCCCAACGACAGAAAGAAATGGATTGTAGATGAAGACGCCGCCGCTGTGGTAAAGAGGATTTTTGATTTATGCGTTGCTGGAAAAGGACCTATGCAAATAGCGAAAATTTTGAAAGCTGACAAAGTGCTGACAACACGCGCCCATTATGCGAAGCAGAAAGGGAAAACACTTCCCGATAATCCGTACAGTTGAAATGAAAGCACGATTGTAGCAGTTTTGGAACGCATGGACTACTGCGGACATACGGTAAACTTCAAAAGTTATTCCAAATCCCACAAGCTGAAAAAGCGTATTCCTACCACAAAGGAACAGCAGGCAATTTTCCGCAACACCCATGAAGCAATCGTTGAGGAAGCTGTCTTTGAACGGGTACAGGAATTAAGGGCAAATAAACGCCGCCCCACAAAGGCAGAACGGCAGGGAATGTTTTCCGGATTGGTATTCTGTGCGGATTGTGGAAGTAAACTGCACTTTGCCACCTGCAAGAGCTTTGATGGTTCACAAGACAACTACCGCTGTGCAAGATATAAAAGCAATACAGGAGATTGTACGGCACACTTCATCAGAGAAGAAGTCTTGCGGAAAATCGTTCTTAACCGGATATTTGCCGTAACTGCCATATTCTATGAGGACATCACTGCTTTTATGGAACTGATACAGAAGCAGCGGTTTGATGAAGCAGAAAAGGACATGAAGCGCAAGCGGCGTGAGGTCGGACAGGCAAGAAAACGGATTGCAGAACTTGACCGGATTTTCAAGCGGATTTATGAGGACGACATCAACGTTACAATCAGCCATGAGCGGTTTTTGAAACTGTCCGCAGAATATGAAGCAGAGCAGAAAGAACTGACAGAAAAGGTAAAGGCAGAACAACAGAAAGTCGATACCTACGAACAGAATAAAAGCGATTTTGACAGTTTCGCCGCCATTATCCGCAAGTATGTGGGAATAACCGAATTAACGACCACTATCGTTAATGAATTTATCAAAAAAATCGTTGTCCATGCGCCGGAGAAGATAAACGGTAAGCGTTTTCAGAAAGTAGATATTGTCTTTAACTTTGTGGGGGAAATCCATTTGCCGACTGACCCGCAGACGGAACCGAAAGAAGCTAATAAACAGGAAAAGACGGCATAGCCCTTGAACGGGGCTATACCGCCAAATTGAAAAATATACTTCCTTATAACCTGAAACCCTTGATTTTACGGGCTTTTCTTTAAATATTTTCCTCATAAAACAGGGCCGGAAGTATATGACAGTCATTCTATCTTATACTGATAGCTATAAGAGGATACACTTTATAAAAGCATCCCTTGAATTGGCTTTATAAAGGCTATAAATTCTCTGTCAACTATGCTTCTTTTTAGGTAGATTCTTTTTTAAACTGCTGCCACTTGCAGAATCTATTGAGATGTGCTATATTGAAGATACAAAAAAGGGGAAACCGCAAGCGGCTACCCTCCGAATAAGTAAGCTAAACTTTTTTAAGTTCAGCCGTCACTATTGGCAGTAGTGGCGGCTATTTTCGTTTATCCTTGAAAATCTCGTAACAAAGACCTACAAGGGCAACAATGAACATTAATAACTGAATCAGATCAGAATATGTAACATACATCAGCATCGCCCTCCTTTCTTTCGATTGGAGGGTGAATCCCTCCGTAAAAGAGGGTAAGCCGCCCGGCTCTGGTTTCCCATGCCGAAATTATAGCATATTCTTAATTTGCTTTCAATTACCTGCTACTACATTGAAGTCTTATATTCATCACATAATTCAAATAATCAATAAAATTGTTAAGCGTCTGATTTAATATTTAAATCTTTTTATCAAGGTTTTCTTCAATCTCCTTATATATTCTTTTGATCTCATCAGTCCATTTAGTAATCACCATTCCTTCGATAGTTGCATACATTCCTTTTATACATTCTAAATATGTCAACATTATTATATTTAACGATTGTGCTGCATGAGATGACGCTTCACCTAACCCCAAAATTGTTGGCCCAATTCCAACATCCCCCTTATAAACTCCACGTCTTCCAAATGTTCCTAATGCAGTAGCATGAACTGCTATATTTGCAGAATCATAAAACTTCTTCCAATTACCTAGTATTATTTTCATTGTGGGTAAATTGTGGGTACGCCTTGATTTTCCCCTCTCTCTATGCTACACTATTACCCGTTGCAAAGCCCATAAAAACAAGGTCTTAAGGGCAATTTAAACCGAGTGTTCGCGACCTTCCACTCGTAAAACAAAACTAAAGGAGAAAACAGAATATGAAAAACAAAAGTGTATTATTTATGGCACAGGCAGCCATGATCGCTGCAATCTATGTGGTGTTGACAATCGTATTTGCACCATTCAGCTTTGGGGAGGTACAGGTTCGTATCGCTGAAGCATTGACTACCTTACCCGTATTTACTCCGGCAGCTATTCCGGGACTATTCATCGGATGTCTGATTGGTAACATCCTCGGTGGTGCGCTTCTTCCGGATATTATTTTCGGAAGCCTTGCGACGTTAATCGGTGCGTTATTTACTTATTTGTTACGTAAAAGATCAAAATTCCTTGCACCACTTCCTCCGATTTTGGCAAATATTGTCGTTGTTCCTTTTGTACTTCGCTATGCTTACGGTGTACTACTCCCAATCCCATTTATGATGCTCACAGTCGGCATCGGCGAGATTATTTCATGCGGTGTACTGGGAATGATTGTATATACTGCCTTACACAAATATCAATATATACTGTTTAAAAAACAAGTCTCATAGTAAAAAAGTGTGCTGAGCACACTCTCAGCTCCCCTGCCCCTCATTCTTGAGGGGAAGGGTTTTTCTTTGCTTCTATTTGTTGTAAAATATTTATATGAGTAATATTTTACAAACGATCTTTCTTGATCATTATGAACACTTAATTTACGAACTTCATCCAAGGACTTCCGTCATTGAAAATGTCAACAAAATGATTCATTGTGGTGACCCTTCTTTTGGTGGCGCTTTTTGGGCTTGCCCAGACTGTGGGGAATTGAAGTTTGTTCCCTTTCGATGTAAATCTAGATTCTGCCCTACTTGCGGTAACAAATATAATCTGCAACGCTCTCTTCATATGTCCTGTAGGCTCATTCGCTGTGTCCATCGTCACTGTGTGTTTACTATTCCTAAAGAACTTCGCCCTTTCTTTCTCAATGACCGTTCTCTCCTCAATTGTCTCTTTCATTCCGTTCGAGATGTTGTTCTTCGCATGTTTTATAAGCAAAACAAATCTGAAAACTTTACTCCTGGTTTCATTTGTGTTCTTCATACCTTCGGCAGGGACTTAAAATGGAATCCTCACATTCATGCTCTTATTTCTTCTTGAACACCTTACTAATTCCATTGGTAAGTCTTTCATTCCTGTTAAAAATAAAATTTATAAAGACCATGCCGATGGCTTTTATGTCAGAGCCAAACCGAATCTCTGCACTCCTGATGTTACAATTAAATATATCAGCAGATATCTGGGAAGACCTGTCATAGCAACTTCCCGCATTGATCACTATGATGGTGAGTCTGTTACTTTCCATTGCACAAGACATGAAGATAACAAAACTGTTTCCGAATGTACTCCTGCTTTAGACTTTATAAATGTATCTCTTCCGAGAAAAAACGTTTTATCTTACGACATATGAACTGGCAAAATCTTATTTTTTTAACCTTTGGATACGACCCTCTCAAGTGTCCAAAGTGTGGTTCTTCTATGTTGGTGTTGGAAGTTTATCACAAAAAAACTGCACTATTTGAACAATATCGAAAGGCTATGGGATATGGATGAATCCATAAATCTCATTCTTTCTAAAATCGTCAGATAGTGCAGTCACACCAAAAACAAAAAACTTCATAATCAACGTTGTGGCGAATACAACCTTTCGCTCTTTTGTTATGCTATTTTTTATTTCTTATACATTATACACTATTTCTGACAAAATGAGAAGTTTACTATAAGGTAAAAAAGCAGGTAGCCCCTACCTGCTTTTCTACTCTTATCCCATCTGTTCCAATACTTCTTCTGCAATATTTCTTGCATGATCTGAAATACGCTCCAGGCAAATAATCGTATCTAAGAATACAACTCCCGCCTCTGTATTGCACAGATTGTTTGTCAAACGTTTGATATGTTTTGAGCGAAGCTTAATCTCTAGATCATCTGCCTTCGTCTCTTTCTCAATTACCTTTAACGCCTTATCTCGACTTCCTTCCACAAATGCTTCCAATGCATAGCGGTAGCTGTCCGCACAAACTTCTATCATCTCTTTGATTTCTTCTTTCCCTGTCTCAGAGAACGACAATTTCTTTTCTTTTAACGTCTCTGCAAATTCTGAGATATTTTCACAGTAATCACTGACACGTTCAATATCAGAAACAATTTGGAGTAAGTGTGCCACTTGCTGATGTTCCTTTTCCCCAACTTGAAGTCCGGTAATCTTGATTGCATAATCTGTGATTCCCGCAGTCAGTTTATCCACTTTGGATTCATCTTCTTTCAATGTATGAATATCTTCTTCACTCAGTGTAAAAAGAACACGTTTTGCCGCATCTAAAGTATCATTCACGATTTCTCCCATGCGTGCCACTTCACCGACTGTAGCTTGAAGTGCAAGAGAAGGTGTCTGTAACATTCTATCATCAAGTGAAACAACACTGTCATCTCTTTCATCATCTTTCACACCACTGATTTTCTTAGCAAGTTTGATAATCAGATTAGATACCGGGAACAGCATTACGGTTGTTGCAATATTAAAAATCGTGTGTACTGTACTGATCTCTGTCTGTGTAATCCGACCGTGTCCCCAAACCGGATTAACCACTTTGAAAAACACAATTGCCACCACACTAAAAATAATCGTTCCGATGATATTAAACAATAAATGCATAAGTGCTGCTGTCTTAGCATTCTTTTTCGCACCCATACTTGACAGCATTGCAGTTACACATGTACCAATGTTCTGTCCCATAATAATATAAATTGCCGCATTAAACGGAACTAACCCCGCTGCTGCAAGACTCTGCAAAATACCAACAGATGCTGATGAACTCTGGATAATCGCTGTAACAAGTGCTCCCGCTATAATTCCCAATAAAGGATTCTTTCCTAAAGTCACGAAAAGATTTACAAATCCTTCTGACTCTTTTAACGGATCAACTGCTCCTGACATTGTAGAAATACCGACAAACAAAAGACCAAATCCTACGATAATACTGGCTATATCCTTTGTGGATCTTCTTTTTCCGGTCAACATAATCACAACACCAATCATAATCGCAATCGGCGCCAGTGTTGTCGGGCTCAAAAATTTTGCCCATTCCACGCTGGAAACAAGCCATCCTGTTACCGTTGTCCCGATATTCGCACCCATGATAACACCCATTGCCTGTGTCAGGTTCATAATTCCTGCATTCACAAAACCTACCACCATGACAGTCGTCGCCGACGAACTTTGAATCACAGCAGTAATAAATGCTCCCAATAGTACTCCTAATAACTTATTTTTTGTCAATGCTTCAAGAAGCGATTTCATCTTATTCCCAGCCGCATTCTCCAAGCCTTGAGCCATAATCTGCATTCCATAGATAAACATCCCAAGCCCACCAAGGAAAGGGATAATAATGCTAGTGTAATTCATAGGTTTCCTCCTTCAAATCCTCTCAATAAACTCACTATTTTTACCATAACATTATCTACGGAAGAAAACAACAAAATTTTACATTTTTTTGACATTCTTTTAACTATTTCTTCATTTTCGGGTCGAAAATGAGCGAAGCGAGGTAACCAAAAATAAGTGCCGCAGAAATTCCAACTGCACTTGCCGTAAATCCTCCCATAAATATACCGATAAATCCTTCTTTCCCGATTGCCTCTTTCACACCCTTAAATAACAAATTGCCAAATCCAAGCAACGGAACACTCGCACCTGCCCCTGCAAATTTTAAAAACGGCTCATAAATATTTAAGAATCCCAATACAGCACCGCCGCACACAAGCAGCACCATCACTCGTCCAGGCATCATTTTTGTCCGATCCAGGAGAATCTGAATCAAGGCACAGATAAGCCCTCCTATCCAAAATGCATTTACATACTCCATATCCTTCTCCTTTTTAACAATGTTCTAACACAATCCCATGCGCGATTCCAGGAACGCTCTCTCCCTCATTAAAACTAACTGTAGACATCAAGGCCCCGGTTGGTACAAATAACACTCTCTTCCATTCCCCGCTTGCAAGCTTTGGAAGAATATACGCAGAAAGCGTAACCGCCGCACAGCCGCACCCACTTCCTCCTGCATGTGTGTCCTGTGTCTTCTGATCAAAAATCATCATCCCACAGTCTGCATGATTGTATTTGATATCTTTCCCCTGCTTTCTTATCAGATCAAAAAGAATGCTTTGTCCCACATATCCAAGGTCTCCTGTAATAATGCGGTCATAGTCACTCTCCTGTCTTCCAAAATCCTGAAGGTTCTGTATAATCGTATCACAGGCTGCAGGCGCCATACATGCACCCATATTCTGAGAATCCTTCAATCCAAAGTCTACAATCTTACCAACTGTCACACCAGCTACCCTCACATGACTTTTCTGCCTTCCAATTAGAAATGCCCCACTCCCTGTCACTGTCCAGTGTGCTGACAACGGTCTTTGACTTGCATACCCAAGCGGAAAACGAAATTCTTTTTCTGCACTTCCAAAATGACTTGATGTCACAGCCAGCATATACTCGCCATATCCCGCTGCCACGCTCATCGCTCCCAATGCGATTGCCTCTCCTGATGTAGAACAGGCTCCATAAAGTCCGAACATCGGAATCTGAAGCGCCTCCACTCCCATGGATGTAGCAATTCCCTGACGCAGTAAATCTCCTCCAAAGAGATATCTGACTTTCTCCAACGCAATATCTGCTTTTCCAACCGCCAAAAGACAGGCCTCTTTCTGCATCGTACTCTCTGCTGCCTCCCAGGTATCTTCTCCAAACAGATTTTCCATCTCCACCATATCAAACAATTTCCCTAAAGGGCCTTCCCCTTCTTTCTTTCCCACAACAGAACCACTGCTGATAATATATGGTGCTTCCTGAAATGCTATACTTTGGCTTCCTTTCGTCATCATAGTACAATCCCCACTTTCATTAAGAAATAGTAAATCAATCCAAGTACCCAGGAAGTCAGTATCCCATATAAGATAACAGGACCTGCTATCGTAAAAATCTTACATCCGATTCCAAATACCTGTCCTTCTTTCTTATATTCAATCGCCGGTGCTGCCACAGAATTGGCAAATCCCGTGATTGGGACAAGCGCTCCTGCACCACCCCACTTTGCAATACTTGGATAGATATTAAAGCCGGTCAGCAATACACTGATGAGCACCAATACTAACGATGTCCATGAACCTGCTATTTCTTCTTTCATTCCTGTATTTTTACAATAATTCAGAATCACCTGCCCAAGCAGACAGATAGTCCCTCCCGTCACAAACGCCTTCGCCATATTGACATAAACATTGTGTACCGGTGTTTTTTCTTTCACATAGGCTGCATACGCCTGTTTACTCATTTTTTTCATTTTTTGTCCTTTCCTACCATCCTTTCAGGAAAAACAGCAATGCTCCGATTCCCTTCCCGATGGCCATGCTTAAAATGATATACGGCACTCCTCTCAACAATTTAACGCGCCGGATAAAAATAGGAAAAATATTTAAAATTTCTGCCAGTGCCATGGACCAGCACCCTACAAAAATGCCGGCACAAAATCCAACCGGACCAATCAGAAACTGTACACCTGGAATACAAATTTGGTAAACATACATAATATTTCCTAATATTCCTCCAAGTGCAATCATTTCTTCGTATAAAATAACATTTGCACCTGTGTGCGTCCTGTCTGCAAAATCAGACACCACTCCCAGACCAATGATAAACGAAAATAGTCCTCCTGCCACCGCAATTCCAGAGCTAAGTCCGATGACTGCGAGAATGACTTGTCTTGCCCACATCCATCTCCTGCTCCTTTCTGGAATAATTTTCAATCAACGTTGTCTGGATATCATTCTCGTACAATCGCATTTCCACCTCCATCGGAGTCGGATCGACCGTAAATTTCTTCCCTCCGAAATGATTGAAAAATGCTAAAATTCCGACAATCAGCCCCACACAATACGTCAATTCCAACACGCTGAACCCTTCTTTTGGCTTTCCCATAAAAAACTCATAAATCTGCGCAAACAGTCGTGAAACATCCACATCGTTATTGAACGCCATAATGGAAAATCCGGCGCCGATAAATGTGACCGCCACAACCCCAACAATCTTTAAGAAATGCCCAATTGGATTTGTCACCTTCTGTTCCTCATACGTAACGATAATATCGGGTACTCCCAAATTTTGAATATCCAGATTTGGATATTCTCTGTGAATACACTCTATAATCTTCAGGATAGATACTACATATCGGTGCTTTCCGGTATCTGGAATTTTTAACAGCAGAATCGTTTTGATTCTAGCAGCAATCTTTTCATTCGCACATTCCAAGGATAAAATGTCCCCGAGTCTCACTTCTCTTTTTTTTACTTCTACATTCTGTTCACTCTTGATATAAACGGTATCCTTCGTCACTGCCATAATTTTTTTATCCCCATCTCAACATTTGAAATCAAAGTTCCTGTATTTGCCGTTCCATTTCCTTTTATTTCATAATAATAATAATAGAACAGTCCGATTCCAATCGCCGCAAGAACAATACATGTCAAACAGATGCGAATTCTCTTTCTTGCCTTTTCCATTATTTTCACCTTCCCTTCATATGCACTTTATTATGTCATTTTTTCTCAAAACTATGCAAAAAACCGAGTTCGCACTTTTTCTATTACGAACTCGGTCGATTTAAACCTTCTGCCTCAAATTTTTCAAAATCTTTTTTTCCAGTCTCGACACCTGAACCTGAGAAATTCCAAGTGTCTTTCCCACCTGCGACTGTGTCTGATTTGCAAAATAGCGCAAATAGATCAACTGGCGCTCTTCTTTTTCAAGCCCCTCCAAAAGCTGCGCAAGCAGCATCTGATTAAGCACCTTTTCTTCCTGTGCCCCTGTCTCCTCTAATTTATCCATCAGTTGAATTTCATTTCCATCTTTCTGGTAAATCGGTTTATGGAGTGATTCCACTTCACCACTCGACTCCATCGCCATGACAAGCTCTTCTTTTTCTACTTCCATAGTTTCTGCCAGTTCTTCCAAAGTTGGATCTCTTCCAAGCTTTTCCTGTAGCTTTTCTTTTGCAAAATATGCTTTGTATGAAAGTTCTTTCAAAGATCTGCTCACCTTGATCATTCCGTCATCCCGCAAAAAGCGCTTAATCTCTCCGGATATCATCGGCACCGCATAGGTTGAAAACTTGACATCATACGTCATATCAAATTTATCAATTGCTTTCAGAAGACCAATACTTCCAATTTGGAACAAGTCCTCCGGCTCTGCACCTCTTCCATAAAATCGTTTTACAATACACCAGATCAGACCGATATTTTCCTCCACTAATTGTTCTCTCGCTTTTTCATCCCCATCGTGTGATTGTCTGATCAAAGCGATTGTGTGGTCCATAATTTCCTTCCTTTTCCGATTGTTTTTTGCATTTTTACCGTAGTTCCTTCTCCTTGCACCGATTCCACACAAATATGATCCATAAAAGCTTCCATAAACGAAAATCCCATTCCCGACCGATCCATTTCAGGCTTTGTTGTAAATAGCGGCTCCATCGCTTTTTTTACATCCTCAATTCCTTTTCCGTGATCCTCCACTTCTATATAAATGGTCTCCTCTTTGATATTGCATCGTATAAAAATCTTATGTATCTCATTTTCGTATCCGTGAATCACTGCATTTGTAACCGCCTCAGAAATTGCGGTCTTCACATCAGCCACTTCTTCCACCGTCGGATTTAACTGAGTCATAAATGCTGCAACTGCAACTCTTGCAAATCCCTCATTCGCAGACAGACTGTCAAAAATCAGCTCCATTTCATTTGTATTTCTCATATCGTCTCCTCCTCATACATCTGAATTATTTTTGTCACGCCGGACATCGTTAAAATCTTTTTCATTCTTTCATTTGCATGGACTGCCCATACTTCTCCCCCCAGCAGATACACTAGTTTGTATCTTCCCATAATCACTCCTATTCCTGAACTGTCCATGAAATTTGTCTCCTGAAAATCAAAAATGACACACTTAATGTGATTTTCTTCGATCAGTTTATCCGATCCCTTTCGAATCTCTTCTGCATTATGATGATCCAACTCACCCGGCAGAAAAATTGTAAGACAATTTTCTTCCACCTGATACTTCATATTTCTTTCCCTCCTGTTTTAAAAGTCACATCTGTCCTTTTTTTACACAAAAAGGATATGTAACCAAATTTGTTACATATCCTTTCTCTTTTGTATCTCTATTGCTGGCTATTGTTATCACCATCATCATTCGTTCCGTTCAATGCTTCTGTCGCCTGTTGTGCAACGTCGCTGTCCGGGAATAATTCAATCACACGGTTATATTTCTCTGTCGCTTTTTCCGTATCTCCATTTCCCGCATAGGAATCTGCAAGCAGCAAGAGCGCCTTTCCGTCTTCATAGGATTCATTCATCTTCATAACTTTTTCCAGCGATTCAATCGCTGTTCCATAATTTTCCACTCGATAACTCTGTCTTGCGGAACGGTAAAGTTTATCACATTGTTTCGGGAATATTTCACTTGTCATCTCATCATACTGTGCTTTTCCGACTTCTCCTAACGAATCCGTGGAAAGTGCAAGCAGCTCATCGATCAAATTTGTCGTACTGTAATTATTCTGATTATAATGATCGATCACATCGATCAATGCCTCGTAACTGCTCTGTGTATTGGCCGCTTTCTGTTTTTCGGCTTCCAGTTCTTTTTCTTTTGCCTGATAATCTTCCACCTGTTTTTGTAGTGCACTGATCTCACTTTCTTTAGCTGCAATCTGATCACTGTATGCAACCACATCTTTATTCGTCTTCGTCGATTTGCTGTGATTGATTGCGGGAACAATCAGAAACCATACAATCGCCGCTCCCATCAAAATTCCAATCACAATATTCATAATCGTAATTGTAGCTGCATTATCTTTTAAAGATGCCGACACCGGCTGTATAATCGTTTCATTTCCTAGATTGTATGTGACTGTCTGATCTTTTTCCTCTTTCGCCTTCGCCGTTTTCTTATTGTGCAGCTTTGTAAGCTCATGCATATACCGGATTGTAATCTCGTTTGTAGCATCTAATTTATGTGCTCTTCTCAGAACTTGTCTTGCTTTTGCGTACTGTTCTGTCTTCAGATACAAAAGCGCAAGAAGCTGGTACGCTTTTAAAAATGTCGGATGCGATGCAACTACCTTTTTCAGTTGAATCACCGCAAGATCCTCTCCATCCTGCTGACAATATGTAAGACACTGGTTATACTTCTTGATCGCCTGGTTCATTACTTCTAACTCACTCGGTGTCTCCTGAACCTTTTTGATATAATAGTCCGCGATATTCTCATGAGATTTAATATTCTTGCTGATAATCCATTCTACAAGTGCTTCGGCAACTTCTCCCTGCCCAAAATACACAAGTCCCAAAAGATTTCGTGCTGCAATATTATCTCTGTTAAATTGCAAACTTTTCTTCAAAGATGTAACCGCTCCGGATAAATCTCTTATATTTGCCCTGCGAAGTCCATCATTATACCACTGATTTGATTGATATAGAAACTTTTTTGTATACTCCACTGAATTTCACCCTTATCCTCTACTTATTCTGTTTCATCATTTCACGTAAAATATCTGTCATATCTGTCATATCTTCCTGATAGACTGCCTCCTCGATATCTTCCACTTCCAGACTTGGTTTGAATTTTTTTAGTTCTTCTTCAAAATTAAGCATGCTTTTTTCCTCCCACTATTAATTCTTTGAGCATCCCGACCAGATACAATGACCCAAGGCAATACACCCTGTCATTCTCCCCTTTTTCTTTCAGCGCCATGCAAAACGCCTTTTCGAGATTCTCCTCTTCTATAATCTTTTTATCTGTATATTTCCGAAAAACACCGGCAAGCTCCTCTGTGCTCACCCCGCGTTCATTCTCAATCTGAGTCAAAATATACTCTTTGGCATCTATTGTTTCACAAAGCATTCGTATCATCGTTTCATATTCTTTTTCTTTTACCGCTGAGAACAAAATAATTTTTTCAAAATTATTTTCCTGTTGTGCGTTCACACTCTCCACAAATACTTCGACTGCACCAGGGTTATGCGCTCCATCTAAGATGACCCCAGGCAGGATCTCCTCCATCCTCCCCTCCCAGTGAGTCTTGTAAAGAGCCTCTTTCCACCGGTTCAAATGCTTTTCTTCTTTTACAAGATACCGCATTGCTTCCAATGCGAGCATTGCATTTTCCACCTGATAAAGTGCTTTTGTACCAAGTTTCCAAATACTATTCTCATAATACGCATTTGTAATTGAAAATGCAATATCTTTACTCGTGATTTCCTGAATTTCGTACGCATTTTTCGAGATTTCTCTACACGGCGCTCCGACCTTTTCTGCAAACTCTCGAATCACTTTTGCACTCTTTTCTTCTTTTCCTATATAAATTATCGGAACATCGCGCTTTAAAATCCCGGCCTTCTCTGCCGCGATCTCCTCGATCGTCTCTCCCAATATTTCTGTATGGTCCAAACTGATCGATGTGATGATCGTCAAAAACGGAACATCAATTGCATTTGTCGCATCCAGCCTTCCGCCGAGTCCTGTTTCCAGTATAATGTACTCCACCCCACTGTCTGCAAATGCAGTCATCGCCATCGCGAATAAAAACTCGAAAAAAGTCGGATGTGGTTTTCCATCGACTTTCATTTTCTGCACAGCTGCAAACACAGTATCAAATATATTTAAAAACATCTCATCGCTGATTTCTTCTCCATTGATACGAATCCGCTCATTCATCTTCACAAGATGCGGAGATGTAAAAAATCCGACAGTCTTTTTTTCAGCCAAAAGAAGCGACTGCATATATGCACATACCGATCCTTTTCCATTTGTCCCAGCAACATGAATGATCTTTTTCCCTTTCTCCGGGTTCCCAAGAATCCTCAAAAAATCTTTTGTGTGTTCCAAACTGTTTTTCTTTGTAAATTTCGGTATTTCTAAAATATACGCAATCGCTTCTCTATAATCCACTTATCTCACCATCATTTTCTTGTGTATTTTCTATTGTTCTGTATTCTCTGTTGTTGTACCCTCCGTCTGATCAACGGTCGTATCCGGTGCCTCCACCAGTTTTCCACCTTGATAAATATACTGTTTCGATGTCCTGAAAATTCGATTGCTCGAGCCAACCTGACTGACTTCAATCGTATCGCCCTCTTTTATCTCAGTATCCAAAATATCGATTCTCGTATTATTTAAAAATGTCGTCTTTTGTTTTTCACCATTGACGTAAACTTTACTTGACTTCGTAAAGTTCTCTCCGTACAGGCTGTAACTTCCATCCATCTGTGCAATCAGTTCGCTCAATGTCACATCAAGCACACCCATCTGCATATGTCCTTCTTTTATCGGATTATTTTCTTTTCCGCCATATACGTACTGCTCTCCATATAAAATATCATACTGCAGCAATTCCAGGTCAGACAAATAGTGTTTTGTCTGACGTCTTGTCTGATGATAGTTAAAAATCGTTCCCGCATGAATATCCAATCTGTCAAATACATCTGCCATAATCTGATAAGACGGAATATTGCGGTCTTCTTTTTGCAGTCCGATATTGTCCCAGATTACATAGTTGGTATTGTACAGATAACGGCTCTTCAGATCTTTTGCTTCCAATCCCATTGTAGGAAGGTGATCCCCGTACAGTACAAGCACTGTCGGCTCTCCTCTTTCTTTTAATTTCTGTAAAAGTTCCCCAATAAACTGGTCAGTCTCATACAGCTGATTCACATAGTATTCCCACGCATTTGTACGACCTTCATCCTCAATTCCACTGACTGTGATTCTCGGGTTCTCCAACACTTTTTCTTCCGGATAATCACCGTGTCCCTGCACTGTGATGCCAAACACAAAATCCTGCTGCTGTGTGGAATCCATCGCATTTAAAATATGCTGTGGCAAAATATCATCTTTTGCCCATCCATTTTCTGTCACCTGTAAAATATTCATGAACTCTTTACTTGTGTACGTGTCAAATCCAATATTATTAAACACATCTGCACGGCTGTAAAAATTTCCACCATTGTTGTGTAATGCGTGTGTGCCGTATCCAAAATTTTTAAGCGCGGTTGCCGCACTCTCTGCCGTCTGATATTTCAAGACCGTTTTATATGGATATTCGCCAGGTCCGAAATAACGAAGGTTCATTCCGGTCAGCACTTCAAACTCTGTATTGGCAGTTCCCGCACCGACAGAAGGCACTTTGAAATACCCTGTGGAATAATTTTGCATCAACTTTCTGAAATTCGGAATTGGGTCTTCTGATGTTGTGAAAAACTCCACTTCACTTGGGTCAAAGAAAGATTCCAGCTGAATAAAAATAATATTCGGCATCTCTTTTCTGCCTGTTGTTGCCTCTGTAATCTTCCCGTTATTACTGATCTGTTCAATTGTCTCTTTACTGTAATTATTCGGCTGAGAAATTCCTGTATTAAACACACTTGCACTAAAGCAATACGGAAATCCATAATCCTCATACGCAAATGCGATATTCCCAAAATAATTTGAGACTACACGCTTATTGATTGCCAGATTTGTGATCAATCCGGTAATTCCAAAGCAGAACACAATTCCGATCAGAGCAATAATACGATGCATCTTTCCCTGGTATTGTCCGCCTCTTCTCCACATGGATATGAGCCACACAACAACTGCAATGATTCCTACAGCCAGCATCATGCCCTCAAATCCGGAAAAATATTTATCAAATAATGTCACCGCATCGCCTGCAACCTTTAAATCCTGTGCATTGAATGGTGTTACCCTCACCATCAGCATATAGCCATTTGTAATACCAAGTATCATCCAGAAAGCGGTAATCAATATACGCACAAAAACACGTCTTCTCACCAAATATACGAGTAAAAATGTAATAAATATCAAGTACGTATTAAACAAAAATGTCCAAGGCGAACCGACCATATAATCCCATGCGGCAAAAAACGAGTGTCTTGAAATTGATTCAATCACAAGGTTGATCAGACACGCGTACAACACATGCAGCAAAAGTGAAAAACGGTTCATGATTTTGTAGACAGGCTGCATTTTTTTTGCAAAAGCACTGTTTCTTCTCTTTTCCAAAATTGCTTCTCTTCGAAGTTTCTTTTTATGCCAATATTCTTTGATATCTTCCTTTTTTAAATGTCTTAGTTTTTGTAATTTCCCCTTTATATCTGGTTTCCTGATGTGGATTCGTTTCATACTCTAACCTCACCTATATTTCCTGACTTTCTCAGGACTTATTTTTGAAGTCCTGCAAGTCTTTCTTTTACCTGTTCCATCATTTGTGTATATTTTTCTAATTTTGCCTTTTCTTCATTAATCTTAGCTTCCGGCGCTTTGCTGATGAATTTTTCATTGCCAAGCATTCCGTTTACACGAGCAAGTTCTTTCTCTAATTTTGCTTCTTCCTTTTTCAGACGTTCAATTTCCTGTTCAAAATCTACCAGTTCTGCCAACGGAAGATATACCACTGCATCTGTCACAACAACGGAAACTGCATCTTCAGCAATGCCTTCCTTGTCTGACTGAATCACAATCTCACTTGCATTCATTAAAGGAGCAGAAGAGATTTTGATTTCTTCCAACCCATTTCTCAATGTCTCATTCTCGCATACAATAAATGCTTTTGCTTTACGGCTAGGTGCAACATTCATCTCTGCTCGCACGTTACGCACACCACGAATTACTTCTTTCATGTGTTCTACCACATTCTCTTCTGCCGCAAAATTCCACTCTTCTTTATATTGTGGCCATGTTGACATCATCAAAGACTCTTCTTCCGGCACTAATGCACTGTAGATTTCCTCAGACACAAACGGCATGAACGGATGTAACAATTTCAAGCCGTTTGCCAATACTGTTTTCAAGGTCCATAATGTCGCATTTGCAGCTTTTGCATCTTCATCTGCATGATACATACGATATTTTGCAAGCTCAATATACCAGTCACAGAACTCATCCCAGATAAAGTCATATACTTTCTGAAGTGCGATTCCAAGCTCAAACTTATCCATATTCTCTGTCACGTCTTTTGCAAGTGTATTCACTTTTGAAAGAATCCACTTATCTGTCGGTGTCAACTCACCCAGATCCGGTGTTGTAATTGTCTTATCTTCCATGTTCATCAAGATAAAACGAGATGCATTCCATACTTTGTTCGCAAAGTTTCTGTTTGCCTCAACTCGCTCATCATAGAAACGCATATCATTTCCCGGCGCATTTCCTGTCACAAGCGTCATACGAAGCGCATCTGCACCGTATTGTTCAATCACTTCCAACGGATCAATTCCGTTTCCAAGTGATTTACTCATCTTACGTCCCTGTGAATCACGCACAAGTCCGTGAATGAATACTGTGTGGAACGGTGATTTTCCTGTGTGTGCAAACGCTGAGAATACCATACGGATTACCCAGAAGAAAATGATATCATATCCTGTCACAAGCACATCTGTCGGATAGAAGTAATCCAATTCTTCTGTATTTTCCGGCCACCCAAGTGTTGAGAATGGCCAGAGCGCTGAACTGAACCATGTATCAAGTGTATCTTCATCCTGTGTAAAATGTGTACATCCACAGTGCGGACATACTTCCGGCATCTCTCTTGCCACTACAAATTCCCCGCACTCGTCACAATAGTAAGCAGGAATTCTGTGTCCCCACCAAATCTGTCTTGAAATACACCAGTCACGGATATTTTCCAGCCAGTGCAGATAAATCTTGTCAAAACGTTCAGGAACAAATTTTAATTCTCCAGTCTTTAACGCATTGATCGCCGGTTTTGCAAGTTCTTCCATCTTCACAAACCATTGTTGTTTAATCAACGGTTCCACTGTTGTGTGACATCTGTCATGTGTTCCTACATTGTGTGTGTGGTCTTCGATTTTCACAAGGTATCCCTGCTCTTCCAAATCTGCCACGATCGCTTTTCTTGCCTCATAGCGATCCATGCCTGCATATTTTCCACCATGTTCATTGATTGTCGCATCATCGTTCATGATATTGATCTCCGGCAAGTTGTGACGTTTTCCAACTTCAAAGTCATTCGGGTCATGCGCTGGTGTAATCTTCACCGCACCTGTTCCAAATTCTTTGTCTACATAGTAGTCTGCCACAATCGGAATCTCTTTATTTACCAATGGAAGTAATACGTTCTTTCCAACAATATCTTTATATCTGTCATCATCCGGGTGAACTGCGATTGCAGTATCTCCAAGCATTGTCTCCGGACGTGTTGTCGCAATCTCAAGGAAACGGTCTGTTCCTACGATTGGGTATTTGATATGCCAGAAATGTCCTGCCTGCTCCTCATGCTCTACTTCCGCATCAGAAAGAGAAGTTTTACATACCGGACACCAGTTGATAATTCTGGAACCTTTGTAAATATATCCTTCTTCATACAACTTGATGAACACTTCTTCTACTGCTTTGGAGCATCCCTCATCCATTGTGAAACGCTCTCTGTCCCAATCACAAGATGTTCCCAGTTTCTTAAGCTGCTGTGTGATTGTTCCGCCGTACTCTTCTTTCCATTCCCAGGTTCTCTTTAAAAATCCTTCACGTCCCAGCTCTTTTTTGTCAATTCCTTCTTCTTTTAACTGGTTTGTAACCTTTACTTCTGTTGAGATTGCCGCATGGTCTGTTCCCGGAATCCAAAGTGCATTGTACCCCTGCATTCTCTTATAACGAATTAAAATATCCTGCAATGTATTGTCAAGTGCGTGTCCCATATGCAGCTTACCTGTAATATTCGGTGGCGGCATAACAATTGTAAATGGTTTCTTGCTTCTATCTACTTCTGCGTGAAAATATTTATTCTCACACCATCTTTCATAAAGTTTCGCCTCAATCTCCTTTGGATTGTATGTTTTCTCTAAATTTTTACTCATTACTTCCTCCTTGTAAATCCCTCTCATGATTCGTATTATTCGTAATAAAAAGCCCTTTACATCATGAAAATGTAAAGGGCGAATAATCGCGGTACCACCTTTGTTATATATGAAATCTTTCATATATATCTCGTCGGTTCTTTAACGTGAACCACCCCGTGACTTCCTACTTTGACCTTATTATATAATTATACACAGTTCAGAAATCCGGTTCGAAAGCTACCTTCTACATTTCTATCTTGAAACCACCTTTCAGCCTAAGAGCGGTTCTCTCTTTCAAGCGACTTATGTGTACTCCTCTTTCTCATTACCTTTTGCTTTAGAAACTACTGAATATATTATCCTCGAAACAACCATTTGTCAAGCTGTTCCAAAATTCTTCATAGATTTTTAAGATTACAGTTTTTCCCTCAACTCGCTCACCGTCTCCACAATGCAATCTGCGCCATACCGTTCAAATTCTTCTCTGCTTCCATATCCATAAAGTACACCTATGAAGGAAAGACCATGCTCTTTCGCTCCGATAATATCATGCTCCCGATCTCCGATCATGACAGCCTGTGAATATTCTTTTATATTCATCTTCTCTAATGCATATGCGATCACATCGCCTTTTTTTACTCTTCGTCCATCCAGCTCACTTCCTGCCACATAAGAAAAGTAAGAATCCAAATGAAAATGCTCCAATATTTTCTGTGCATAGACTCCCGGCTTTGAGGTCGCAAGAACAATCTCTTTTCCACTTGTTTTCAGTTCCTTTAACAGATTTTCCACCCCGTCATACACTTTGTTTTGAAACATTCCACACGGTTCAAAATATTCCCTGTATTTTTCCACCGCAAGGTGTGCATCATCCTCACTCAGTCCATAATATTGCATAAAAGAATCCTTGAGCGGTGGTCCAATGAACTTGCATAATGTGTCCAAATCTTCCACATCGATCCCAAAATGTTTCAATGCATATGCAACCGACTTCGTGATTCCTTCTTTCGGGTCTGTCAATGTTCCGTCCAAATCAAACAAAATATATTTGTAATCTCTCATCTTGTCCTCCTGTTACGCTAAATGCCCCGCATCTTCTGTTTCACATTCCACTGTCCAATCACTTCATTTACTGTTGAGACAGTGACAAATGCATTCTCATCAACCGAATGTAGATAATTCAATACTTCCGCATATTCATTTCTTGTAAGAATCGTCACCAATTCTATCTTTTCTTCATTATTATATCCACCAATTGCCGGATACAGTGTCACACCACGGTGTAATTCGTGGACAATAAAATTTTGTAATTCTTTATACTGTTCTGTAAGAATACAGATTCGTTTTCTTCTGTTAAATCCATCAATAAAATGATCCAGAACAATTCCATTTGCATAAGTTCCCAAAATACTCAGCACCAATGTCTTCGTATCATACACGAAAATAGAACTGATCGCCGTACACATTCCCGCAAGCGTCATCGCTTTTCCAATCTCAATATGCAGATATTTGTTCAAAAGTTTTGCCACGATGTCCAATCCTCCGGAAGATGCATTCGCATTGAACAAAAGAGCAAGTCCCACGCTCACGACAAGAATATAACAGATCGTGTCAAGCACCACATCATTTGTCAGCGACTTGTTGTTCGGAAAAATCAACTCAAACACATACAAAAATATCGGCATTAAAAGCGATGTGTATACGGTCTTTGCTCCGAATTCCTTTCCGATAAACAGAAAGCCTACTACAAGAAGAACCGCATTTAAAATAAATGTCATAACCGAAATTTTAAGTGGTATAAACGTCGCCAGTACCATCACAAGTCCCGACAAACTTCCCACAACTACATTACTTGGCAGCAGGAAAAAATAAACTGCCATCGAGACAATCAATGTTCCCAGCGTAATAATTACATATTCCTTTATCTTCTTTGTCCGTTCCATAAATTTTTCGAATCCCCTCTATTTTTTTGTAAAAAGAATGTCATGGTTCACCATCGTATAAAATCTGTTCTTAAACTCTTTATACTTCATCTTCGGAAGCCCCATCAGCCACATCAATTTAGTAATCGTCGCCTCCAAAGTCATATCATATGCTTCAAGCAAATTAAAGTCCTGTTTTACTTTTTTCCCAACTTCGTAGACTGTCATATTACTTCCCTCATTTGCCACCTGTGTTGTCATAACCACGATCTTCCCTCGTTCAATCCAACTGCTCATCTCTTTGTAGAACGTCTCCACAATTGTCTCAGGAAGACCTCCTACGCCAAAGCTCTCAATTACAATCGCATCATAATTTTCAAAAATGTACGTCAAGATATCTGCTTTCATTCCCGGAATCAATTTCAATACATAAATGCTTTCCTTCATATCATAATAAAACATTACATCTTCCTCATGCGGAATAGAAGGAATATAGCGGATCACGCGCTGATCCTGAATCACAGCAGGATACGGAAAATTAATGCTTGAAAACGCATTGTAACTTTTCGCCCGCTCCTTTTTTGCTCTTGTTCCCACAATCACTTTTCCGTCAAATACAATCGTCACATCCTGTGAACCTTCATCTGCCGCATAAATAAAACTGTCAAGCAGATTCGTCTTTGCATCTGTCACATCCATATTAATCGGCTTTTGCGCCCCGGTAATGACAATCGGTTTTGAAGAATTTTGAATCATATAGGATAATGCCGCCGCTGTATATGCCAGTGTGTCTGTTCCATGGCAAATAACAAATCCGTCATACTGCGCATAATTCTTTTCGATCGTCTCTGCAAGAAGTCTCCAATGCATTGGAGTAACATTTGTACTGTCAATATTACACACCTGCAATGTATCCACATCACAGACATTTTCAACCTGCGGAATATAGGATAAAATATCCTCCGACGACAGTCCCGGTGCAAGCCCGTGTTCCGTTTGTTTTGAAGCGATTGTTCCACCTGTACCAATCATAAGAATCTTTTTTTTCATTTTCACATCAACCTCACCGTCTCATTTTAACATGTCTTTCCACGGAATACAACCACAGGATATTCTTTCTTTAAATTAAATTTTCTTCCTACTATTGTCTCTGTATTGTGGACATATGACTTTTTATGATTGCCCGGATGCTGTCATTCAAATATGGTTTTAATTCCTCATAGCTTACGGGATCATTGTCCAATATCGTGCTGTACGAGGCAGAACTTGCCAATTCAATAATGAGAAACAACATCGTATCCGGCGCTTCAATATGCACATCCGGACATTCTTCCAACAACTCCTCCAACAGATTTTTTACTCCTGTCGCTTCTTCCTTTTGTTCAATAGCTGCCCTAAAAACTCCCCAACTCAGATTCTTAGAGACAAACCGTAGAACTGCCTTATTCTTTTTCATCTGCTCTAACACATAATCCACAATAAAAATAATTTTATCTTCAAATTTCGGAACATTCACTTTTTTCAGTTCTGTATTTGCCGCCTTAAAAAGTTTCTCTGCAGTCCTTGCAATCAGTCTGTCTCGAATTTCAAACTTGTCCTTAAAATAAAGATAAAACGTACCTTTGGCAACTCCTGCATCCTGAACAATATCATGTATCGACGTCTTGGAAATTCCTTTTGACATAAACAAATTATACGCGCTTCTAAAAAGCGCATCTTCTTTCTGCTGTTTGTTTTCATCTACTTTTCCCATGTATTTTTCCTCGCTTTGTCCATTTTCTTTTCCTATTATAATTTCCAAATGACCAAAAGTCAACTTTTCGCTTCCAAATTATTGACTTGTAGTCATTTTTAGGTTATACTCTTAGATAGTTAAAAATGACTGTTAGTCATATTTGAAAAGGAGGAATTTTTATGGTGAAAGTAGGAAAAAAGATTGCAAAACACCGAATTGCCATTCTAATTATCGGTTTTTTGCTTTTAATCCCTTCTGCTTTCGGATACTTCAACACCAGAGTCAACTACGATATCCTGTATTATCTTCCGGATAATATTGATACCATGAAAGGTCAGGAGATTCTGATGGATGATTTTGGGAAAGGCGCCTTCGCAATGGAGGTAGTCGAAGGTATGACAACCAAAGAAGTGACCGATGTAAAAAAGAAAATTGAGGCTGTAGACGGTGTTGCCGATGTCATCTGGTACGATTCGATCTCTGACCTGTCCGTTCCGATTGATTCTCTTCCAGACAAAATCAAAGACATTTTTCAAAAAGATGATTCCACACTGATGGCTATCTTCTTCGACGACACAACTTCTGCTGATAACACAATGGATGCCATCACAGAGATTCGAAGCATCACAAATAAGCAATGTTATCTTAGTAGTATGTCAGCAGTCGTAACGGATATCAAGGCACTCTCCGAAAAAGAGACTTCTATGTACGTGCTGATCGCCGTGGTACTTACATCCATTGTTCTTGCTCTCTGTACAAATTGCTGGATTCTTCCGTTATTCTTTATGATCAGTATCGGAATGGCGATCGTATATAATATGGGAACCAATTATTTTCTTGGAGAAATTTCCTATATTACAAAAGCGCTAAGTGCTGTCCTTCAACTCGGAGTTACAATGGACTACTCGATTTTTCTGTGGCACAGTTATCAGGAAAATCAGGAACGTTTTCCAAACGACAAAGACCGTGCGATGGCACATGCCATCTCCAACACTTTTTCTTCCGTTTTAGGAAGCTCTGTCACTACTATAGCCGGCTTTATCGCACTTTGCTTCATGAGCTTCACACTTGGAATGGATCTTGGCATCGTCATGGCAAAAGGTGTTGTCTTCGGTGTCCTCAGCTGTGTGACTATTCTTCCTTCTTTTATTTTGGTTTTTGATAAATGGATTGAAAAAACTTCACACCGCTCCCTCATTCCTAAGATGGAAAAACTGACACACTTTGTCACGGATCATCACAAAATATTTGCCGTTGTCTTCCTGTTAGTATTAGGTCCTGCAGTCTGGGGATACACGAAAGCCGATGTGTATTATAACTTAGATGCTACCCTTCCAAAATACCTGGACAGCATAAAGGCAAACGAAAAGCTGAGCAATACCTTTGACATGAATGCGACACATATGGTTTTGGCAGACGCTGATCTGTCTTCCAAAGAGGCAAAGGAAATGCTTCAGGAGATGTCTGATGTAAAAGGTGTCAAATTTGCGCTTGGACTTGATAGTCTTCTCGGTTCTTCCATCCCGCGCGATATGATTCCGGGCGAATTGACAGAGACATTAAAACAAGGAGACTGGCAATTGATTTTAGTACAGTCTGAATATAAAGCTGCAACTGACGAAGTAAACAAGCAATGTACCGAATTGAATAAAATCATAAAAAGCCATGACAAATCCGCAATGTTAATCGGCGAAGCACCGTGTACGAAAGATCTGATTACGATCACCGACAAAGACTTTAAAGTAGTCAGTGCCATTTCAATCATTGCAATTTTCATTATCATTGCATTTGTATTCAAATCCGGCTCACTGCCACTGATTCTTGTATCTGTCATTGAATTTGCAATCTTTATCAACTTGGGAATTCCATACTATACCGGAGTGAAGATGCCGTTTATTGCATCTATCGTAATCGGTACGATTCAACTCGGTGCAACTGTCGATTACGCAATCTTGATGACAACACGGTATAAAAAAGAGCGCTGCAAAGGAAAACCAAAGAAAGAGGCTGTTTATATCGCGCTTTCAACTTCCATCAGCTCCGTTATCGTATCTGCACTTGGATTTTTTGCCGCGACATTTGGAGTCGGACTATATTCTGACATTGATATGATTTCCGCTCTCTGCAGCCTGATGGCACGTGGTGCAATTATCAGTATGTTCACCGTAATCTTTATTCTTCCGTCCGCACTGATGATTTTCGATAAACCAATCTGTGCAACGACAAAAGGAATGCGTTCAATCAATCAGGAGGTAACTAATTATGAAAAACAGAGATTATAAAAAACTTGTAACAATTGCAACAGCTGTCGCTTTAATTGTTGGATCTTTGGGTGCCGTATCGTCTCCGACACTTGCAAAAGATACCAAAACTACCGCTCAGACAACGACAGCAGAAAAGAAAACCACAAAAGAAAAAGAGGTCTCTTCTGATTCAAAACCATATAAATCTGAGACAGTATATGCAAAGACAGACGAAGACGGAAACGTCACATCTGTCATTGTGTCTGACCAGCTGAAAAATATTAACAGTACCGGAAAATTCAGTGATACCTCCACTTTAAGTGATATCGAAAATGTAAAGGGCAACGAAAAATTTTCTAAGCAAAAAAATAAGTTAATTTGGAACACAGCAAAAAAAGATATCTGCTATCAGGGTACAACCACGCAACCGCTTCCTGTCGGTGTCAAAGTAACTTATACTTTGGACGGTAAAAAAATCAGCGCCAAAGATCTAAAGGGGAAAAGCGGTCATCTTGTTGCGCGCTACCAATATGAAAATACAACGATTTCCAAAGAAGATTACGTTCCGTTCTTAATGGTGACTGGACTGATTTTCGACACAGATAAGATGACAAACCTGCAGGTGACAAATGGTAAAATTTTCTCCGACGGCGACAGGGACATTATAATCGGAATGGGACTTCCTTCTTTAAAAGAAAAATTGGACGTCAAAAATCTGGATCTGGACATTCCTGACTATTTCGAGCTGGAAGCTGATGTCACAGATTATGAACTCTCTGAAGGAATGACGATTGCTACAAACGATATTTTCAATCAATTGGATACAGAAGGATTTGACAGTTTGTCTGAACTAGAAGATTCTATGCAGACACTTCAGGATTCTTCCAACAAATTGGTAAGTGGTTCAGGAGAATTACGAAATGGACTGGACACCCTGCTGTCTTCTTCCGGTACATTGACAGACGGGATTGATCAATTGATCGCCGGCGGCAATACGCTAAAAGACGGTACTTCTTCCCTTGCATCCGGAAGTAAATCTCTGGCAGATGGAAGCGCTGCCCTCACAGATGGAACCTCACAATTAAAAGACGGCACAAACACACTCAATGCAGGTGCTTCCAAGGTAAGTCTGGGGCTTACTTCCGCCTCTAAGCAGGTTTCTGCCGTACTTCTTCCTGGCGCAGTTCAGTTAGATGAAGGCGTTGCGAAAATGCAGGAGCAGCTAGCTCCTGGAATCTCTTCGCTTGCAGGCGCTCTGCAGCAATTAGACGCCGGACTTAACAATCCGCTTACCGCAGAACAGCCTGGACTAAAAGCCAGTATTTCTGCGGTAAATGATGTGATGAATACAGGCACTGCACAGACTGGTAACCAAAGCCTGAAAGATATTGCAAAAAATACTGCCGCTGCTGCACAGACACTTGCCCAGATGTTTCCACCTTCTTCAACAAATGATGAAGCAAACAGCGCAATCGCTTCCTTATCTGCATTATTAGAGCGTGACGATCTCCCAGAAGATGTAAAAGCATCTATTCAGGAAAGCATCAATACGTTGCAAGAACAAGCCAGCACACAGGAACGTGCAAAATCAGATATTCAGGAATTGTTAAAGAACGTAGTTATTGGAACACAGACAACCAGCGCTGTTGTAGATCAAGTTGCTCAGAATACGATTGCAATCAACGCTGGAACCGATAAACTTTCCTCCGGCGCCAGTGAACTTAACAACGCCGTAACCGGTCAAAATGGTCTCATCGACCAAGTGAATGCTGGTGTCTCCACTTTAAAAAGCGGAACCTCGCAACTTTGCGAAGGAATCGGCGGACAGAACGGTCTTGCCAACGGCTTGAATCAACTCGCAAGTGGCTCCTCTCAAGTAAGCAGTGGGGCTGCCACTTTAAACAAAAAAATGGCTGAGGCATATAACGGTGCCAAAAGCGTTTCAGATGGTGCAGCACAATTAAACTCCGGTGCCGCACAATTGGATTCCGGTGCTGGAACACTTGTAAATGGTCTCCAGACGTTAAACAGCGGTTCCGCCGCACTGATCGAAGGCGTGAAAAAACTAGATGACGGCGCCATCGCACTGAATGATGGTATGATTCAATTCAATGAAGAGGGAATCCAAAAATTGGTCGAAGTATTTGACGGTGACATTGATGGACTGCTCAATAAAGTCAATACAATATTAGACAGCTCCAAATCTTATAAGAACTTCTCCGGTATCTCTGACGGTATGGACGGAGATGTAAAATTCATCTTTGTGACAGAATAACGATCTGTTGAATACACTAAACAATCGTGTTATACTCAACCACCCACAAGGGATTAACCTATAAAGAATGAACATAGAAATACCACCGCTCAACTCCAAGTGGTGGTTTTCTATGTTTTAAATCACCAGTGACAAATCAGGTAAATGATATCATTTCATTACATGTGTTACCCAAAATTCTTTTCCACCAACTCGCAATATTCCAAGTACACTGGATTTTCTTTCATCGCTTCCCTCAGTGAATCTCTGACACCTTTGTAATACCAGCCGATGATTTCCTTATCTTTCATGCGAAATCTCTGCCACAATTCTTCTCCACATTCCGGATAATCACGGTCAATGTCACGCATATTCGACAGCTTATCTGCAAGACTGATCATCTGCACTTCCCTGCACGCTGTCTTCAAATGTTCAATCGTCGCCCCTTTGCGCTCCATCCATGTCTTAGACTTATCTTCACTTTCCTTCGCTACAAACTCTGCTACTCTTTTTGTAAACTCCCGACAGATCACTTCTTCCGTAATTTCTTCGCAGTCTTCAATTGTATCATGCAAAATTGCCGCACTGATGATCTCCTCGTCCTCTGTCATAGACGCTACAATTCTGCCCACCTCTAATGGATGTACAATATACGGTCTGTCCGTACCTTTTCGAACCTGTCCCTCATGTGCCTGTGTCGCAAACATAATCGCTTTTTCTATCACTTCGATACCGTCCTTTCTATCTTTTTCTGCCATTGGAAATTGAATACTTTCTTGTCTTTACTTCAAGAATGCCTGTGTCGCAAGCTATATATAATACAAATTTTAACACTCATCTTCTAAAGCCACAACCTCTTCTCAGTAATTTGTGATTTTATTAAATTTATATATCGCTAAATATAGATATTTTATCATTAGCAATAGGCAGGAATATTCCTGCCTAAGAGATTTAAAGTTCACTACGGATAAATTCTGCAAGTTCTTGAATGTTTTTTTCGTTCCTCCTGTAATACGTCCATTTACCGAACCTTCTAGATTCCAAAAGCCCTGCACGTTGTAACATATCTAAATAGTGCGATATAGTTGATTGTGAGATATTTGTCTTCTCACAAATAGAACCAACACATACACTGTTTGAAAAATCATCTCCATCCGGAATATGTAGTCCTTGTGGCGGAAAATATTTTTCAGGTTCTTTCAACCATTTCAAAATGCTTAATCTCGTTTCATTGCTTAATGCTTTAAATATATCTAATTTGCTCATGTTTGCATTATATATCTATTTTTACAGATATGTCAATATTAAGCTCTGTAAAAATAAAACAACTTAAAATCGAAACAGATTAAGGCCGATCTGTTCATCATAATATCTGTCTACCGCTCCATCAATGACTGTAATCACCATCTCACAAGTTGCACTTACAACAGCCTGATTCAAGTGCCCGCCAAAGACTTCGCCCTTGTCGTTACCTGCGCTCATATGCAGATGACAGTAAAACTCATCATTCATTGTATTGACTGTTCCTGTCAGGGACACAATTTCAAAACTTCCGCAAAATTCATTTGCCAAATATTCTTTTTCATCTGTTTTAAACACACCGACTGTAAACTTATTCACCGCCCCCAACGCCTGTACGCTTGCCAGTTTTATCTCTTCTTTTAGAGCAATTTCTTTTACCTGTGCAAGAATCTCTTCTCCTCTGTCCAGTCGCGCAACGATGGTATCTTTAAATCTTCTATACTCCATAACAATCCCTCCAATTATAAACTTTCTCGTTCTTCCGGATAAGACAGTCCCCACGCCTTTCTGATTTCAGTCATAACGTTCATCACATCCACCGTATAATCAAAATGCATCTCATCTGCAGCACCTGACACTGCCTCTTCCATATCATTCACCTCATACCAGAGTGCATCCTTCGTACTTCCACACTCTATGACTTCCTGCGAGGCATCTTCTGTATAAGCGATTACAGCTTTTTCTGCCCGTGGATAGTCATAAATCTCAACATAGCCATTCTCAAATGCAAGCATTCCCCTCTTCGGCTGTTTTGCATGCAGGGTAAGCGCTATCGTAGCCATCTCTCCTGCCGGATTCATAAGCAGGATTCCCGCCTGCTCATCCACTCCACTAGGGGCGAATTTCACCTGTGATACAACCTGATCCGGTGTACAGGACATAAATGACCGAATAAACGAAATGGCATATACGCCGATGTCCAGCAAGGCTCCGCCTGCTAAATTCGGATTAAAGAAACGGTTCTGCATATCGTATTCCTTATAACTTCCAAAATTCATCTGAGCCATGCAAAGTTTCCCCAACTTTCCGCTTCGAATCACTTCCTGCAATTTTTTATACAAAGGCATATGATAAATCGTCATTGCCTCCGCCAAAACGACACCATTTTCTTCTGCAAGCTGTTTTGCTTCTTCCAGTTCCTTTGCATTCAGCGTAATAGATTTTTCACAAAGCACATGTTTTCCATGCTTCAATGCCTCTCTCAAATATTGTATATGTGTATTGTGCGGTGTGGAAATATAGACAATATCCACATCATCATCCTCAAAAAGATCCTGTATGTTCTTATAAACTTTTTCAACTTCATACTTTTTTGCAAACGCAACTGCATTCTCATATGTTCTATTTGCAACACCGTAGAGTGTTCGTCCGTCTTTTTGCATTGCCTGTGCCAATTCATTGGCAATCACACCACATCCTAAAGTAGCCCAACGATAAGTTTTCATTTCCCGGTCCTCCTAATCGAATCTAAGTCAAGAGCAGCACGAATTTGAATAATATGCTCCTGCATTTTTCTATATGCTATATCCATATTCTGATTTTCAATAGCTGTTACAATCTCTCTGTGCATCTTTTGAGATTCTGCAAAATGCTGCCTGTCAACTGTATACTGTTCCGCAAAAAAATCTTTTTCAATGGTCACATGGCGTATTGCCTCAATAATCTGTAACATAAAATTGTTATGTGCAGATGCCGCTATCCCTAGATGGATTGCGCCATCATATTCCATCATGACCTCAGCTGATATTTCCCCCTTATGATAAAGAACTAACGCTTTTTCATGATTCACTAATGCTTCCTGCAAACATTTCAAATCCTCTGATGTTCTATTTTGAGCAGCCAGCCTTGCTGCATCTGCCTCAAACAGAATTCTGGCCTCAAAGACTTCATCTACTATAGAACGATCAAATATCCCATATTTTTTTATTACACTTGAAAAAATCTGAGCATTCTTTTCACTGACATATGTCCCATTTCCTTGATGCGCCTCTAAAATTCCAAGTGCTGACAATGTGCAGATTGCTTCTCTGAGCGGAACTCTGCTGATTCCTAACACATCAGCAAGCTGCCTCTCATTCAATATTTTATCACCGGACTTTAAATTTCCACTTCTTATCTCCTGTAAAAAATATTGAATGGCAGTCTCTCTGGCGCTTTGTTTTTCCTCCATATCCCGCCTCCTGTTCCAAATGGTATAACCAATTATATTCCTTCTTGTTTTCATTGTCAAATACTACTTTACACATTGTCTTTGATTATTTTTCCAAGCACCTCTCCAATATCTTGATCAATACAGATGGATCTTTCTGAAATCTCCTTCGGTGCATAGGCTTGTCCCCAATTTATACAGGCATAGACCGCCTTTGGATTCTCCGCCGTCATCCGCCAGAAAGGATACTTGATAATCGCCGGAGTATTTTCTCCAACCCCTAATTCCAGAAAAAGAATAAAAAGATTTTCGTGTCTCTTTAAAAACTCATAGTATCGATTCGATGCCGCATACCATCCCTCATCTTGTACAAATGTTCCATCAGCACGCAGATTCATACTCATCGGTTTCCCACATTTTGGGCAGTGCGGGACCAACTCTGATGGAACCTTCCTTTCAGGTTGTCTGCTTTCCGGAACAACTAACCGCCCATTACCATCGACACGATACCCTTGCGCCTCAACCATTTTTCTAATGACCGCTTCGTTATTGTAAGTGTTCTGATGACACGGTTCACTGCACTGGAACAGACCATAGTCCCCTTGCGTGTAAAATAACCGATGTTTATCAAATCCGGCTTTTTGAAAGCAATGATCTACATTTGTGGTCAATACAAAATAGTCTTTTTCTTTAACCAGTGAATACAAATTATTATAAACCGGATTCGGTGCATCCATATATCGATTGATGTAAATATATCTGCTCCAATATGCCCAATGTTCTTCCAATGTCTCATATGGATAAAAACCACCGGAATACATATCTATAAAATGATATCTATTTGCAAAATCTCCAAAGTACTCTTTAAAACGTTCTCCCGCATAATGAAATCCGGCAGAAGTTGATAAACCGGCCCCCGCTCCAATAATAATCGCGTCTGCCTGTTGGATTTGTTTTTCCAGTTTCTCAATCTCTTTCCAACAATCGGTTGTAGATTTCCCAATCTTTTTCCTTAAAAACATTAAATATCACCTCCATCTGTGAACCTGTTTCTCGGAAATATTTTTTGACTGTATCCACAGCAATCTGACCTGCAATCTCATTCGGAAAGTGAAACTCTCCTGTGGAAATACAACAGAATGCAATGGATTTCAATTCATATGCATCCGCCAACTCCAGACAAGAACGATAGCAGGCTGCAAGCAGCGTACGGTCTTTTTCTGTCAATTGCCCACGGACAATCGGACTAACAGTATGTAGAACATATTTCGCCGGAAGATTGTAGCCCTTTGTGATTTTTGCTTTTCCCGTCGGCTCCGGTTTCCCTTGCCTTTCCATTATTTTTTGACATTCCAACCGCAACTGAATCCCCGCATTAGAATGTATTGCGTTATCAATACAACCATGACAAGGAATAAAACATCCTAGCAGCGCACTGTTTCCGGCATTTACAATTGCATCAACTTTTAATTTTGTGATATCACCTTTCCAAAGATACATATTATCCTTACGTGATGTCAAAAAATTCAGTTCGGTAATCTCCTGCTGTGTCAATTCATTTTTCAAATACTCATCCTGTATACGAAGAAATTCTCTGCTGATCGGAACAGCCGGACGAACGTTCATCAATGACCGCAACAGCCGTTTTTTCTCTTCTATTTCAGTTGGAATAGAAATCTCCTCATATTCCGGTTGTTCCTTTATGAGACAGGTAATCAAATATTCCAAACGTTCTGTTTGTGTCATGTCATCCTTCCTCCTTTTATTGTAATACCTATCATTACAACTTTAATATGAACCATTTTTATCGTAATGTCAATAGTTACAACATTTTTATGATGACAAAAAATGCTCGATATTAGAAAAAAGACTTCACCCAGAAAATTTCTAAGTAAAGTCTCTCTATCTATTCTCTTTCTTTCGCAATATAATATTGTGTATCTTTCATCACATCTTCTAATGTAATTTTACCAAGCTCATTCTCCAAGGCATCTTGTATCTGTATAAGTTTTCCGTCCAAAACATTGTGAATATTTCTTCCAACCGGACACTTCTGATTCGGATTTTCATGAAAATGAAAAAGTTCTCCATGCTCTACACATTCTACCGCCTGATAGATATCAAAAAATGTAATCTCATCAAGTGGTTTTGCAATCGAAGCACCTCCACTTCCTCTCTGCACTTTCACAAGTCCTGCTGCCTTTAATTGAGACAATATCTTTCGAATAATCACCGGATTGACATTGATACTGGCAGCCAAAAACTCACTGGTCAGTTTAAATTCCTCTTTAAATGTATCGATACAGGCAAATATATGAACTGCAATTGTAAAACGGCTTGAAATCTGCATGGTAGTTCCTCCCTTTCGTGCTTTTCTCTACCACAGATTATAATGCCATCTCATTGTAGTGTCAACATTACATCCCATAGTGATGACAATGTCTACCGGTGGTATTTCAGACAACAGTTTTGAATATTGTGTTTCTTCCATATCAATCTGATACTGCTCTTTCATCAAACGGACAGTATCTTGATTAATCTGTGGTTTCGTCTCCGTACCTGCTGAATAGCTTTCAAAAATCTCAGAAGCCAAGCTTTTCCCAAGTGCTTCCGCAATCTGACTTCTGCAAGAATTATGGACACATACAAATGCCACTTTCTCTTTCATTTTCATCTCCTCCTGCTCATCTACATTAAAAATACATGAAATGCATTAAACACATATCCAACAATTATAATTCCGGCCGCACAAATTGTAATAAATACACCTAGCAACTTTGGTTTTACAGCCTTTTTCAGCATAATCATGGACGGCAGACTCAGTGTTGTAACCGCCATCATAAAAGAAAGAATCGTTCCAAGTTGCGCCCCTTTTGCAAGCAGTGCTTCCGCAATCGGAATTGTCCCGAAAATATCCGCATACATCGGAATTCCAACCAAGGTTGCAAGGACTACGCCAAACGGATTGTTGCTTCCCAAAATGGATTCAATCCACGTCTGAGGAATCCAATTGTGAATAATCGCTCCAATTCCCACACCCACTAAAATATACGGAAATACTTTACGAAATGTCCATTGCACTTGTTCTTTTGCATTCATAACCCGTTCTCGCTTTGTGATAGTCGGGGAGTCACTCTCCACATGACTGGCGTTTCTGATAAATTCTTCCACATACGTTTCCATATGCATTTTTTCTATAAGCGTACCTCCTATTACCGCAATCGCAAGTCCTAAGATAACATAGACAAATGCAATTTCCGCGCCAAAGATGCTCATCAACAATACCAAACTTCCCAAATCGACCATCGGTGAAGATATCAAAAACGAAAATGTTACTCCAAGCGGCAATCCTGCACTTGTAAATCCCATAAAAATTGGAATACTTGAACACGAGCAAAACGGAGTCACGGTTCCAAGCAACGCCGAAATTATATTTGCCCATATTCCATGAAATCTTCCTAATATCTTTTTACTTCTCTCCGGTGGAAAATAGCTTTGAATATAGGATATGATAAAAATAAGCAAGCATAATAAAATCGTAATCTTAATCACATCATATAGGAAAAACTGAATGCTTCCTCCTACTCTTCCTTGAATATCTACCCCCAACACTGACAAACCTTTTCCGATAAGTTCATTCATCCATTTCATTCCAAGTATCTGTTCCTGCAAAAATTGAAACATTAATTTTAACTTCTCCATTCAACACCTCCATATTGTTTTTTCATATCAAATATTTTTGATGTGTTAGGCTTTTATAAAAGCCATCTAATGATGACTTTTTATTTCCGATTCCTCTTCATCTGCTAGGATGTAAGTTCCGTCAATCTCTTGATTGCATATTCTCTCCCACTTTTACTGATGGTGTAGTGCGTCCATTTACCTTCCTGTCTGCTTGTTACTATTCCCGACTCACACAAAATCTTCATGTGATAAGATAACGCAGACTGAGCAATATTCAATTCTTCCATCAGGACACACGCACACTTTTCACCGCCTTTGAGCAATTCCAGTATCGAAAGTCTCTTTTCATCACAGAGTGCTTTAAATATGATCGTATCGTTTTTATACCCATTCATTCTACGGACACCTCACATCAAATATTTTTGATGTATTCATTGTAATCTAATTCATGACGAATGTCAACTAAAACCACCTTGTGATTGCCTCCCCTCCCCAATTACGCTATAATGATGTCATCAACGAAGGAAATGAGGAATTTTTATGCACAAAAAAACGGTATTAGTCACTGGTGCTTCCCGTGGGATCGGACGTGCCATTGCAATGACATTTGCACAAAATAATTACCACGTATTCTTAAATTGTCGTCACTCCATCTCAGAACTGGAATCCGTAAAATCTGCAATCGAAGCAATTCCTTACGGCTCCTGCGATATTTTTATCGGCGATGTAGGAAATCCACATTCTGTCAAAGAGCTGTACGAGATGATTTACACAAAATACGACTGTCTGGATGTACTTGTCAACAATGCGGGAATTGCTCACATTGGTCTGCTAAGCGATATGAGCGATGAAGAATGGGGCAATCTTCTGGACACGAATCTTTCCTCTGTATTTTACTGCTCCCGTGAAGCAATTCCAAAAATGGTGTCAAAAAAATCCGGTAAGATTATCAACATATCCTCGATGTGGGGAACAGTCGGCGCCTCCTGCGAAGCTGCCTATTCCGCAACAAAATCCGGTATCCACGGGCTTACGCGGGCGCTTGCCAAAGAGCTTGCTCCAAGTAATATTCAGGTAAATGCTATCGCATGTGGGGCGATTGAGACGAGCATGAATGCCCAACTGAGCGCAGAAGAAAAATCTGCCTTTGAAGAAGAAATTCCTGCGGGGCGTTTCGGCACACCGCAGGAAGTCGCTGATATGGTATGGAATCTTGTCAACAGTCCTTCCTATCTGACCGGTCAAATCATCGGTCTGGATGGCGGTTATATTTAAAACCGCCATCTAAAGCACTATTTCTGATTCTTTTCATATATGAGTTTTAGACCTTTCAACAATAAATTTTCATCTAAAAACATATTCCGACCGCAATGGGGAACGATATACTTCGCAGCCTCCCCGGTCGCAACAATAGCTGCCGCTTTTTCTTTCAATTCTCTCTCAATTCTGGCAATGGAGCCATCTATACCGGCAGCAGTCCCATAAATGATTCCACTTTTCATACATTCCACCGTATTACTTCCAATAACCTTTTTCGGCCGTTCCAAACTGATTTTCGGAAGCTGCGCCGTTCCTTGCGTCAGAGATTCCGAAGAAATCCGGACTCCCGGAATAATCATTCCTCCAATATAATGTTTTTTTGCATCAATCACAGAAAGGGTCGTCGCTGTTCCCATGTTGACTACAATGAGCGGAAGTGGGTACTCTGCTATCCCTGCTACTGCATTTGCCACCAGGTCACTCCCCACCTGTCCCGGCTGATCCATCATAATATTCAATCCGGTCTTCACTCCCGGTCCGATAATCAACACCTCATTTCCGGAAATCCTCTTTGCCGCCTCTTTTACAACATTTGTCACCGGAGGCACCACAGATGCTATAATCGTTCCCTCTATCTGATTCATATTCAAGCCATGTAATTCAAATATATTTTTAAAACTAATTGCATACTCCAGCTCTGTTCTTGTCAGGCTCGTGGAAATGCTCTCCACAAAGACTATATTTTCACCTTCAAAACATCCGACCACGGTGTTCGTATTCTCGATATTAATTGCCAGAATCATATTTTTCCTCCTGCTATCCTGTCACGAGACGCGATTTCAACAGCGTTCTTCCGACAACTGCCACAATCACTGCCGCAACAATCGCCTCAGGTATTCCATTCATCGCAATGATGGATAAAATAAAGCCATACACCGCATTTGCCGCAACTCCATTTGCCGCTGCATAGGCATCTCTAAAAAACACAAAAATCAAATTCATTACTAACAATGTGTTGACAAAAGATCCCGCAAGCCCTGCAATTCCTAGGGCTACCAACATGCCTGATCCTTTGGACTTCATTTTCTTATACAATACTTTAAATACAAAATACGGAATAATCCCAACTAAAATACGTGGGACAAAACAGATAATAATACTTCCGATCCCCCCCTGCATCTCACCGAGTGAATAAAACGGTGTAAACACAAACGATGTCACTGTCGGATTCATCGTATTATTAATAAAACTCGTCAGTCCAAAAATGCCTCCTAAAACAGCGCCTTTCTTTGGACCAAGTAAAATAGAACCGATAATAACCGGTACATGGATAATCGTCGCCCTTGTAAATCCAAGCGGGATATATCCTAAGAATGGGGTAAATGCCATGATAATAATCAGTGCCGCGAACAGTGCAACCTGTACCATGCCAAGTGTCTGTGACCTTCGGTCACTCTTTGCTTTGTTATTCATTTTTTCCTCCTTGTTATCATTCTCTTACGAGATACAATACATATCGCTCCAGTTCACACATACACATACGTCTGAGAACGCTCATGCTCGCATGGAAACATCTGATGTCGTATGTTGATGAAAGGAATTGAATTCCGTGAACTGCAACGGAGTTACTTTCTCAGTATATCATCCTCCTTCACACGAAAACAACCATGTTTTCAAAAATAAACACAAGATTTGCGTACACTTTTTCTAAATATGTGCTAGAATAATTTACAAACCATTCAGAAAGCAGAGGATTTCAAATTATGTTAAAGGGAAAAACTGTTATTTTAGGTGTTACGGGAAGTATTGCCGCCTACAAAATTGCCAATCTTGCCAGCATGCTTGTAAAGCTTCATTGTAATGTCCATGTTATCATGACAAAGAACGCAACAAATTTTATCCATCCGATTACATTCGAAACATTGACAAACAATCGTTGTCTTGTTGATACATTTGATCGAAATTTTCAATATAATGTAGAGCATGTAGCGCTCTCCAAACAGGCAGATGTCGTTTTAATCGCTCCTGCAACTGCCAATGTTATCGCCAAACTGGCAAATGGACTTGCTGATGACATGCTTACAACTACAACACTCGCATGTACCTGTAAAAAAATCATTTCGCCGGCGATGAATACACAGATGTATCAAAATCAGATTACACAGGACAATCTGCAGAAATTAAGAGATTACGGATTTGAGGTGATTGATCCTGCAACCGGAATGCTTGCCTGCCGTGACGTAGGAGAAGGAAAACTCCCTGATCCAGAGATTTTACTAGACTATATCTTAAAAGAAATCGCATATGAAAAAGATATGAAAGGATTAAATGTCCTTGTCACCGCCGGACCAACCACAGAAGCGATCGATCCTGTTCGCTATATTACCAATCATTCTACCGGAAAAATGGGGTATGCCATTGCAAATTGCGCAATGCTCCGCGGTGCCAATGTAACTTTAGTCACTGGACCTACTTCACTTCCGAAACCACCATTTGTCAATACGATTTCTATTAAAAGTGCTGAAGAAATGTTTGATGCCGTAACTTCTTGTTCCGATACTCAGGACATTATCATCAAAGCTGCCGCCGTGGCAGATTATCGTCCTGCCTCTGTCAGTGATGAAAAGATGAAAAAGTCAGACGACTCTCTCTGTATTCCATTAGAGCGCACGAAAGATATTTTGAAGCACTTAGGAGAACACAAAAAAAATCACCAATTTTTATGTGGCTTTTCTATGGAAACAGAAAATATGTTAGAGAATTCTCGTGCGAAACTGGAAAAGAAACATCTCGATATGATTATTGCAAACAATTTAAAAGTGTTCGGTGCCGGATTCGGAACCGATACGAATGTCATTACGATGATTACCAAAGAAGAAGAACTCGCATTAGACATTATGACAAAAGCCGAAGCGGCAAAACAAATTTTAGATAAGATTCTTGAAAAGCTAACATTGATATGATCCTTTTGATTTCAAAGACCTGATGGCTTTTGGAATGTTCATTCTTGCATTGCTGACATTCGTTTTTACGTTCTGTCGATAATGATTTAAAGCATAGAAAAACCACCCTCAGAACTTTGGCGAGTTTAGGGTGGCATTTTCTATGTACGCTTTTAAACAGGTCAACCCCTTGTGGGCGGTTGTTCCTCTAAACATATTATAGAGCAGAAAATGGAATAATGCAAATGATTTTTGGGAGCCTGAAAACAGGCTTTTTTGTATAGCAGGAAACATTGATTTTGCATATATCAGGTGGAAATATTGCCATAAACTGTGCAAAACGATATAATACAGACTGTAAAAATAAATCACAGATAAGGAATTTGATATATGCAGTTTTATATGGCACCAATGGAAGGAATTACCGGATATATTTACCGGGCAGCGTATCATAAAAGCTTCGGGAACATAGATCGTTATTTTGCTCCGTTTATTATGAGCAGGCGTCTGAATCAGAAGGAGATCAGGGATATCCTTCCGGAAAATAATGAAGGGATGGAGCTGATCCCTCAGATTCTGACAAACCGGGCGGAGGATTTTCTTGCTATTGCAAAAGAGATCAGACAATATGGATATGATAAGGTGAATCTGAATCTGGGCTGTCCTTCTCCTACGGTTACATCAAGAAACAGAGGCTCCGGTTTTCTGGCGCTTCCCAGGGAACTGGACCGCTTTCTGGAAGAAATTTTTAAGTCCTGTCCAATGACTGTTTCCATAAAAACAAGAATTGGAGTGGAGGATGAGGAGGAGTGGCCTCAGCTTCTGGAAATTTTTGAAAAATATCCTCTGGAGGAGCTTATCATACATCCCAGGCTGAAAACAGATCAGTATAAGAAGAATACCATTCACTGGGAGGCCTTTAAAAAAGCAGAGGAAAGCAGCAGGCACTCTCTTTGTTATAATGGGGATATTGTAAGCAAAGATGATTATGAGAAAGTTGTGCAGAGATTTCCCGGTACGGAAAAGATTATGATCGGAAGAGGGATTCTGAAAAACCCGGGGCTGGCAGAGGAAATCAGCAATGGAGACAAAAAAGACAGCAGCCGGTATAAAGATGAGCTTTTTGAATTTCATGAAGAGCTTTTAAAGGGATATATGGATTATATGTCCGGAGACAGGAACACTTTGTATAAAATGAAGGAACTGTGGGCATATCTTGGAACCTCATTTACAAATCCGGAACGCTATATGAAAAAAATCCGAAAGTCTCAGCATATCAGTGAATACAGGATCTGGGTCGGAAATCTGTTCCGGGAGCAGGATTTAATTTGGTGATCTATCCGGAGAGGCAACATCATGGGGATGTATATTCTGACTGTAGAAGATGAAGAAAAACCGGAACAACTTGCGGAGCGGAAGCTTCTTCATGGAGGATATCAGATAAGCAAAAATGGAACAACTGCACTGGATATGGCAGAGTAAGAATTGTATAAAAAGAGAAATAAAGTGCCTCATTTCTTTCCTGATCAGGGGATAGAAATGAGGCGTTTTATAAAATATTGGAGCTTTTTACAGTTCCAGAATGACAGCCTGATAATTCTTTAAATGAAGAATGTTTTCGGAAATATCTGTCTCCGGATAGTTGTTCAGCAGCACGTTTTTGCATTTGCCCGGAAGGGTAATATCCTGAGGCTCTGTCTGGAAGTTTCCAATAACCAGCAGCGTTTTTTCTCCTTTTCGGAAGTATGCCATCAGGTTATGCTGATCTTCCAGATAAGGGATCAGATCGCCGTAGACAATGGTCTCTTTATAGTCCGGATCCTTGCGCAGAGCAGTCAGCTTTTTATAAAAGGACAGCAGAGAATCAGGATCATTCTGCTGTGATTTTACGTTGATCTCATGGTAATTCGGATTTACAGAAAGCCATGGAGTACCGGAGGTAAAACCGGAGTTTTCCGTGCAGTCCCACTGCATTGGGGTACGGGCGTTATCCCGGCTGTAAACAGAAATACACTTCAGAGCTTCTTCCTGGGAGCATCCTGCATTCAGCGCCACATGGTATTCATCAATGGTGCTGATATCATCAATCTGGTCAATGGAAGAAAACTTCATATTTTCCATTCCGATCTCCTGTCCCTGATAAATAAAGGGCAGACCTTTCAGCATAAAATACATGACAGCAAGCATTTTTTTGCTGTAAACGCTGACTTCTCCCTCGGGAATATAGTGGCTGACGCCTCTTGGTTCATCGTGATTTTCAATAATATTTGAGAGGAAGCCAATGTCGCCCACACGTTTCTGAGAGTGGAAGCAGCAGCGCTTATAATCATCAGGAGTGATTGGCTGACGGTCATACCAGCCTTTGCTGCTTGCTCCAAATACAACAGGAGCAAAGTCAAACATACTGGAAAAATATCCGTTATCCCCAATAAAATCAGGAAGCTCTTCATCCTTTTCATTAAATACTTCACCTACAGAAAAAGCCTCATGAGGGTCAAAGGTGCGGTCTCTCATTTCACCCAGAAACTCTCCCACGCCCTGTGCCTCTGCAAGCATATTGTCAACTGTGCAAAGTCCGTCTGCGCGGTCAGAAGCATAATCTTTATAGGGGAGTTTTTTCTTAATATTGATAATGGCATCAATGCGGAAGCCGCTGAGACCGCGATCCAGCCACCAGTTGATATTTTTGTAAACTTCTTCCCGGACTTCCGGGTTTTCCCAGTTAAGATCCGGCTGTTTTTTATGGAAAAGATGCAGGTACTGTTTGTCAGGATGACCGGGAAGAGGCT
>ENA-ORSR01000123-ORSR01000123.1-human-gut-metagenome-genome-assembly--contig:-NODE-123-length-64630-cov-12.501804_pt1 | contig 64630 bp, 65 predicted proteins | sample MGYA00241901_ERZ509166 | MGnify/ENA primary metagenome ERZ509166 (study PRJEB26280, sample SAMEA2338860) | human gut metagenome | biome: human gut; feature: human-associated habitat; material: faeces... | reverse complement strand
TGAAACCAGCCTCAATTAGCCTGTTTGCTGTTCCAACGGGTTTTCGGACAGCCTCCCCCATACCTAAATCTTCATTACCAGCTGCATTCCAATTCTCGGCATCTACGCTATACTTAATCTGCAACAAGTTATCATCATGACTACCATCAGGCTTGAAGCCCTGTTCGCCTTGGCCGAACACTAAAGTATAGCTGTACTTCTTGCCCTGCTGCCAGTTCACGTCCAATGGAATGTAAATAGCACCGTTGTTTACCAACACGACACCGCTTGCTTTGTCCTTCACGGTGCAAGTTACTTTCAAATAGCTATTGTGGTTTGCATCAGCTTCACTCGTGGGCACCGGGTTCTTAGCAGTAGTAGTCCATTTCGCTACCGTCTGAGGAAGCATAAATAATGCTCCGTCTGCTGCGCTCAGTACTGTGGCCTGAGAGCTGCTCGTTACTTTTGCGTCACTTACCAGTCCGGCTGCAAAGGTAGTGGCTGCTACGCCTGTGGTCTGTGCTTGCAGCTCTGCATTCGTTCCCATGTAGCCTACCTTACCGGTATTATGGAGGTTGTGGATTTCAATGCCGTGTACCGTGGCTTCAATCTTATCAGAAGCCAACTTACCGCTGAACACCACTTGGCTCATACCATGCTGGAAGTTCAAGCCTACTGTCTGAGAGTTCGTTTCTCTCGTTTGACCGTCTGCCTTGGCAAACATGATGTCCTGCTGGTCGGCTACCGCAGTGGGTACAGTTACGTTGGCCGTAACGTGGGCTAACTTAGGTTCTGCTACATCAGGGGTATTCTCAATCGAGAATGAACTGTGAGCATACGGTGTAATAGCCTGGAAGTTCAAAGGAGCTGTCGTAGCTGGCCAGTATTGCTGCTTGGTCACGTCATCATAACTCCATGCGCCATTACTGTCTCCATTGACCTTCGTACCCACCGTGTGGCTGTCACCTACATAAAGACCACCGGGGGTTACACCGGTTCCGGTAGCAGACTTGTCGAAGTAGGCCCATACCTGAAAGTCCTGAATACGATTCTGAAAATTACCAGAGTTCGTTTCCGTGCCACGGCTCAATGCGCCCTGTTGCGTCACGTTGAACGCAATCGCATTCTCGGGGAGAGTGTTGGTACCATCCAACAACTCGTCACTTGAACAGCTGCCTAAACTGCTCATCGCTGCTGTGGCTAACATTGCCAGGCAGCTCATTCTAAATTTACTTTTCATCATATACTAAGTTGATTTTTTTAAATTCAATGATAGGAGAGTTATGACGTGAACTTTTATATAAATTGTTCAATCATGATTTTAAAAGTTAAAAGAGGACGTGCTGCTTTGGTTTATTGCAACACGCCCTCTAATCAGCCTATTGCTGTAAGTTAAGGTTTGGGATTAGGTTGTACGAAATCACCGCCAATGCCTAAGTCTTCATTGATAGCTGCATTCCAATCGCTTGCTGATACGCTATACTTGATTTGCAGCAAATCTTGGTTATGACCACCATCTTCGGTAAAGCCATTCTCACCATTACCGAAGATCAAAGTGTAGCTGTACTTCTTGCCCTGCTGCCAGTTCACTTCCAATGGAATATAAATGGCACCGTTGTTAATCAGAACTACATTGCTTGCTTTATCTTTAATAGTGCAAGTAACCTTCAGGTAGCTGTTGTGGTTCTTGTCTGCTTCAGTGGTAGGTACAGGATTCTTAGCAGTAGTGGTCCACTTCGCTACCGTCTGAGGAAGCATAAATAATGCTCCGTCTGCTGCGGTCAGTACTTTTACTTCTGAAGTGCTATTTACAACTGCGCTTTCTACTAATCCTGCTGCAAAGGTAGTTGAAGCATCACCGCTTACACTTGCCTGAAGTTCGGCATTGCTACCCATGTAACCTACCTTACCGGTATTGTGGAGGTTGTGGATTTCAATGCCGTGTACGGTGGCTTCAATCTTGTCAGAGGCCAACTTACCGCTGAACACCACTTGGCTCATACCATGCTGGAAGTTCAAGCCTACTGTCTGAGAGTTCGTTTCTCTCGTTTGACCGTCTGCCTTGGCAAACATGATGTCCTGCTGGTCGGCTACCGCAGTGGGTACAGTTACGTTGGCCGTAACGTGGGCTAACTTGGGGTCTGCTACATCGGGAGTGTTCTCAATAGTGAATGAACTGTGAGCATACGGTGTAATAGCCTGGAAGTTCAATGGGGCAGTAGTAGCTGGCCAGTATTGCTGTTTGGTCACGTCATCGTAGCTCCATGCGCCATTGCTATCGCCATTGACCTTCGTACCGACCGTGTGACTGTCACCGACATACAAGCCACCGGGAGTTACACCGGTTCCGGTAGCAGACTTGTCGAAGTAGGCCCACACCTGAAAGTCTTTAATCTGATTCTGGAAATTACCAGAGTTCGTTTCCGTGCCACGGCTCAATGCGCCCTGTTGAGTCACGTTGAACGCAATCGCGTTCTCGGGGAGAGTGTTGGTACCATCCAACAACTCGTCACTGGAACAGCTGCCTAAGCTGCCCATCGCTGCTGCGGCTAACATTGCCATGCAGCTCAGGCGAAATTTACTTTTCATCATATACTAAGTTTTGGTTAAGGTGTTACAATTTAAAAGCCAGAGAGAAGAAACCTCCTTTCAGAGACTTCTAATCTCTGGTCATTGAAACGAATTATGAAAGTGAAAAAAGTATTGTTCTATTTACTTAGATAGGTGTTTCTAATTTGTTATAACAGAGGGATTTCAAATGATTTGACAACCACTTCTGCTTTTTTGTCGAGAATGAACCAGTATTCCGAACGGTTAGGACTACCTTTGGGAGATTTAGTTTCAAAGGTGATTTTTATTTTCCATCCGTTGAAAGGTTTCGGTACATTATCATGATTCTTATTGATCTTATCCATTTCTCCGTATGCACATAGAAGACGAAGTGTTCGCATAGCATCTAACTGACGATTTACCTTTTCACTCATCTCAGCATCAATATCACCCACATTTTGGAAATAATCAGTTTCTTCGAAAAAATGATTGGAGTATTTCAATAAGCGGTTAGATAGCTGTTCCTGTTCCTTTGGTGTGATGAAGTTCAAACCATAGAATCTTTCAGGTTTACTGATTTGTAGAATCTTGATGGAATCGGAAGCTTCCGTAAGGCTGTACAAAGCCTTTTCTGCCACTTCAGCAGCTCGTTTGTCCGGACTTTCGCTGCAGCTGGTAAAAAATACCAGACTGCAGCAAAGGAGTGAAACAAATACTTTGATTATATGTTTCATACTTGACTTTTATATTAGTGAGTCGTAAGCAGAATAATCGTTGTTCTATTGGCTTCAGCAGGAGCGTATGTACTGATGCCTCCCAAATTCGCACCTCTCATATTATCCATAGAAACTCCATATTCTTTCAGTTTCTTGGCAATATAATTTCCACGTTTTGCAGCAAGTTTCTTGTTGTAAGCAGCCTTACCGGTATAGCTGTCTGCAGCAGCAGAAATATGCACAATCAAATTCTGCTCTTTGGCGATATTCGCAATTTCTTTCAGGTTTGAAAGCTGGGTCTTATCAACTAAGTTCGCGGTGTTAATCTTGAAATAGAAGTGGATGGGAACTCCCACAGCAATGATCGTCTGATTATTACCGGCTATTGAATCTTGCATGGATTCACGGCTAAGTCTTTCACGAAGAGCATTCAAACCGCTATAGTTATTACTACCATCAGAAACAACGGTTGTATTCAAACCATTATCATTGTTGGCTTGGTCTTGATAAGCATAGTGATCCAACAGGTAATTATTTTGGTTGATATAGGGTTCTGCATCAATGACTCTTTTCCAACCTCGTTTACCGAGTGTGTAAGAAACACCAACTGATACATTCAGCATATTATCGCCAATTTTTCCCTTTGTTCCTACACAATCGAAATGACGCATGGTTGAGATACCACTTACTTCACCGATAAGGTGCAGTCTGTCAAAAACTCTATATCGTAATTCTACACCATAGTTTAGGGCAAAGGGTTTATTATCAGTTGGTGTTCCGTCTGCTTGTAAAAAACCGGGAGTAGCAGAGCTGTTATTGATAAAACCAAAACCAATGAAGGGAATTACATCAAATTTGGAAATACCATATTCATTGGGTTGTAGGTTTGAGGTAAGGTTAATCATCAAATCTGCATGGATATGATAATATTTCATCTTTTCCAAATTGGCATTTTTGAATTTAAGACCTTGATAACCTAATCTCGTTCCAACTGCAGGAGTGAACCATTTGCCCAGTCCAATGTTTAAAGAGGGCATAATTCTGTCGAACAGATCGCCACAACCAACCGGTTTACCGACAAAGGCAGAAGCTCCACCTTTCACTTCAAGAAACCAATTACTTGCCCAACCTCCTGTTGAAACTACATCCTCTAAATAAGTGGGTTTCAATGGGGTTGTCAGGCGTTTCATTTCCTTGTCATCATCAATATGACATTCTTTGTAACAGGCTTCAGCTCTCATTGCTGCCATTGAGCATAACAGCAGGGATGCCAATAAAAATTTTCTTTTCATTATTATCTTCTTAATTTGTGATGATTTACTTGTTTTGACATTACTGTTTCGCTTTGTTCTTCGTGAACCTTTGATGAAGATTCTGATTTGCATACTGTTCCGGGTTCCTGAATTTCTCTGCCCATCGTTTGCGAATCTCGTTCTCTCTGGTCAAGATGTTGAACTCCGCTGCGGTTTGACGTAAATTGTTTTTTTGTTTGACACTCAACCACTCGTGAGAGTTTTGCTGCTTCTCCGAGCGTGAGGCAATCAATTTTTGAAGCGATTCCATATTTCTGAAGATCTTTATCGGTAATACCTAAATTCAGAAGTTTCTCCTTGTATTTAACATCAATCCTGATGTCAGACAACTTACTATAGCTTCCATGTCCTAATGTGCTAATCAAAACAACATGGCCACCTTTGCTTTCTACGAAATCTTTCAGATCCCGAAGTTCTGCACCCGAAGTAATGAAATCATCTAAGAGGATATAGTCAGTTCCTTGATTGATATTGCCTTCATAACGCATCCTTTTACAAATCCGGGAAATATCGGAAGCCCCGGTATGTGAAACATTGGTTATTCCAACAACATTATGTTCGACTTGCATTCCTGCTGCTTCAAACATAGCTGCGTATGCTGCAGGAATCATATTGATACCATCACCTTTCATGCGATGATTGTATATGATGTGAGCATTGGGGTATGTTTGAGCAATATCGTAAACTTTTTCTTCTTTAACCAAATCATTTACAAGAGTAAGTGCAGCTTCAAAGTCTCCTTTTTTTGCAGCTTCAAAAGCAGGATGCTTTCTGGCTGCTGCAGCACTGGTGTGATTTACGATGGAAGGAAAAGTCTCAGGCCAAGCATTGCCTTTCGGCATACAGTCTTTTTGATGTAAGATATAAAGAGCTGTATCGTAGTCTACCTGTATAGGGGTATTGCCAAAGTACATATAAGCAATATTATCTTCTGCAAAAGTAAATAAAACTTCTGAATTAGAACCAAAATTACTACCTTCGAAATCGCTGATGCTCAGATTTCTGAGCATCTTCCTCTATTTTTTCGCTTGTATTGATATTTTCTTCCTCTTTTTCTTCCTGCTTTGGTTTGTCTTCAATTTTATTTTCGTTAGCGATAAACAATGCAGAATCCTTCTTGTTTTGTTCCCTTATATCTGAAAAATCAGCATTTACGCCATCTCGCTTCAACCGGTTGTCGATAGATTCCACACGAGTTGAAATATAGTTGGCAGAACGCTTTACATCAAACAGGGTTGTTTTGATGTATGAAGGATCTTGTTTGAGATTAGATAGCCATGATTTCAGATACCTTGCGCTATCATCTTTCAAATTCTTTTCCATGCCGTATCTCGTAGAGAGTAGGGCAGCGGTCAATTCTGCGACTAATTCTTCGCGGGCATAGGAGGGAGAGCCGAAATGATCTCCAGAGGCAAGACGGTTTAATCTGTTTTGCGCTCCGGAAGCATGGCTCATTTCATGGAATAGTGTTCCGTAAAAAGCTTCACCATTTTTGAATTGTTCTTTCAACGGAACTACAATCGTATCTTTATTAGGGTCGTAGTAAGCCCTATCCTGTTGGGTAGGCTTAATGGGACAAACATAAAGATCGTTCTTGATCATTGCATCAACGGCAGGAATTTCCTTCGTTTCCTTTTCGTTGTTCTCTTGGACCTCTTGGTATTCTTGGTTGAACTTGGCATATAACTCGGGACGCGCTTCTTTGATGTTCGTCTGGTCAAGGTTGAAAACATTGTAGACCTGAAGCTTTGGATATACACTATAATTCAATTTTTCATCATCCGGGAGATTTTTGTAGTCATCATACTTAATCTTATTATGGGTCTCTTTATGGACTACCGTAAAGGAAGTAAACATGACCGGTGTGCTTTTTTCTCCTTTGGTAACTGTAACGAAAGGGAGTTTGTTGCCATCCTTGTCAACAAGTGGCTTTCTATTATCGTCAAAGTTAAGACTGGAAATTCTCTCAAACGTAGCAAAACGGTTGGAGTTCCAACCTTTGTTTTCCTGTTGAAACATGAGAATCAGCGCATTCATTCCGTTATATTCCCGACCTGATAGATTTTTGGGCCATTGAAGTGCGTTTTTCGTAAACCAAGGTTTTTGCCAGTTTGATGACACACTTTCAATCTTCTTAATCATTAAGTCGGCAAATACATCCAATGCTCTATCTTCAGCAGATGGACCGTTGTTTTTATACTGATACTTAGCCATTTCTTTGTTTTATTATTGTTGTTCGGTTTTTTGATATTCAGAGATTTCCTTGACGATAGAGGATATGCGGATATTGCCATCATAAGAGGAAATTGTCAAGTCTCCAATAATATTTACTGTGGCTTTGGGCTTCATGAAGTCCGGCTTTATGGTGTCGATGGAAGCACCTTTTTCCGGGAAACGCATAAAGTTTACCCATGTACTGAAGAAGTCTTCTCCATGCTTTTCTGAGGAATAAGCTGAGAAGATGAGATAGGGATTGCCGTTCTTGTCATTTTTCTCTTCATAGATATTGTCGTTTTTCAAACGACCTCTGAAAATGAGGGAACCGGAAATAGCATCTACGCTTTGAAGTTGTTGAACTACATATTTTTCTGCGTTCAGATAAAAAGAAAAGTCTTCTTTCTTGTGAATATCCATTTCTCCTGAAACGACCACTTGTTTGCCAATAGTGAGAATCGAAAGGTCTTCTTGTTTGCCATTGTACATGGCAACAAATATATTCACTTCCTTTTGGCTGATTTTGGGATCTGACAACCGTACCGTGAGGATGAATGAAAGGTAAGAATTGTGATTTTTGTCAGTTCTTACAACGGCTTCTTTGGTAATTGTACCAGTGATGTTTACTTTTGCGCGTATCATATCTTGTAGTTTAAAGGGTTATTATTTGCGTTGAAGAGTTTGCTCTTGCGTTTGTTGCTGAGATTCTATTTGTTCGTATGTATTGGATGCTTGCTTGGAGAAGGTGATGGAATACACGATGTTGGTAATCTTTTGCTTCTTCATAGCATCATCGCTGTCACTGTTGAGAATACCGGCTATCTTATTTTGTTCGTTCTTAGTCAGCTCGTGGGTAATTTCCTGCTTTCCGTCATTGACAGTTAGAACCGGTGCGCCATTGGCGTTTATACTGATATGGGCATTCTTGAAGTTGGGTGTGAAACTGCTGATGTCTATTTTCTTGTTGAATATGGCATCACTTACAGCTTGCATTTTTTCCTCATTGCTTTTCTCCTTATCCATCTTCATGCTAAGCATAAGCAGCATCATCAACATTTGGAAAAGTCCACCAAGTAAACCTTCCCCTTTGGCATTGTCTAATTGAGCATCCCCGGAAGAAAGCAGCTTTTGCATCCAACTCTCGGGAGTCATTTCCCCTTGCTGGTTTTGGAGAACAGTCTTTGGGTCTTGACCTCCGGCTGCATATTGGCCAAGCAAATCTTTACCATTGTATAAGGCTTGTTTGTTCAAATTGCCTTTTTGGTTGATTTCTGCTAAATAAGCTGCCGGATTAACCCAAGTCTTTTTATTGTCTGCTGATATGTTGATTACACCCAAATGTAGGTGTTCACCAGTCACTCGTGTACCAGTTGCACCTGATACGCCCAACTTCTGACCGGCATTCACCGTGTCACCCTTTTGTACGTTGATTTGTGATAGGTGCATATATTGCACATGGGTCTTACTGCCGTCTTCACGGACGTATTCAACTGTAACGGTTTTTCCGCCACCTGTGTCTGTTCTATTGTCTACACCGATGACTTTACCATTATTTTCAGTAGCTAAGACATCATCTTTGCGTGTTCTAATATCTACTCCGTGATGGACTTGCTTTTGCGATTTGTTGATAGGATCAACTCTTTCACCATAGGGAGAAGTGATATACATAGATTCTTCGCGAGCTACTGGCATACTGTACTGACCTTGTGGAAGGTTCATGCCTGTGCTTTTAACAGCTACGGTGTTGGCCGTGTTGGTGGTCTTCGCGTTTGAATTATCGGAAGATAAGGGATTTGATTCAACACCAAACTTTTTGCCTTGTGCTTTCATTTCTTGCATCACTTGTTGGTCATATTTGTGCAAATCGTTGCTTTCAATGACACTGACAATGGTTGATACATAATTGGAAGCAGTAGCATAACCACCTTTCTTGATGGCGTTGGCCCATCCTTTATAATCTTCCGGAGAAAGACTTGCTGTATATTTTTGATAGCGATTAGCAGTCAGAACCTTAGAATGGTCTTCATAACTTTGACCGACATTATCATATTTCTTGAATTTTTCGTTAGGTCGATCATCGTTAGCCAGTACATAGTTGCCATTATAAGTGCCTTTTACTCCGAAATGATTATTAGCGGTTTGTGCCAGAGTACTTTTCCCAGATGCAGATTCTATGATTCCCTGTGCAAGTGTTACAGAGGCAGGAATGCCATATCTGCGCATTTGCTCCATGGCATATCCTGCATATTGTTCAATATATTGTTGTCTTGATGATTTTACTCCCATTTATCTGTGCATTGATGAACGTGATACAATTGTTTCATTTTCTTCCAAACTTTTAGTTTGAGTTTCAGCTTCGGGCGTTGGTCTCGGAATCTTTAGGGGTTCCTCAATAGGGTCACAAATTGCTATTCTTAGATTGTTTCTTATCAATTTTGGTAAGAATACATCTAATTCTGATTGTTTAAAACTTGTACTTCGGAGAGGGGTCTTTGAGTCCTCGTAATGATGTTTGTCTGTTTCCATTTTCAAGTCAAGCTTTTGGGAAACGGTAACAGCATCATCAGCATAAGCTTCATAATGATTCCCTTTTCTAAACAATAGAACAGTGTCTTTATACTGATTCTTCAGATTTTCATACTCTTTCATGATGGGGGGAATATTCTTTTCCCCTGCATGATGGGTTACTTCAGTTTCTTTACTCTGCTCTTTTTTTGCAGTCTGCTCTACTTCTTGGGTTTGTTTTGTTCCCTCTTTTTTAATGTTATTGAGAGTTTCTGCATAAAGGCTTGCTGCTAAGGCTACTTTATAAGCAGAGCGATTATCTGTCAGCCAAAATCTTTGATAAAGAGATTTGTTTAGCTCAATGGGTTGCAATGCTTTTCCGTCAACATACGCAATGATCATGTTTTTTTGGTCTTTGCTTCTAAAGACGTTAACACGGTCGATTTTTTCAATGTTTTCCTGCGTTGCTCCGGTATTGAATATGTCTACTTTCAATTCGGGATGTTGAAGGGAAATACCATAATATTTTTGAGCAAGTTCAGTTCTAATGCTAACTCCTTCTTCCTTGTTCGGATTCTTCAGTGAATCAAAGTAAAAACTTATATCTTGCTTGGAAGGGTGGATTGCAAAAGGTTTTTGTTCACTGGGCCTGGCTACCAAAGTCCATTTTTCATTATCATCTTTGAGAATGGTAATTTGCTCAAAAGAAACAGCTTTTGAATCGTGATTTTCTTGCTTATTACTCTGAGTTTGTTCCTGAGAATTAACATTGAGTAATTCCGTAGCTTCGCGCTCATTGACTTTGATTTTTTCTCCCTTCTCTGCTTTTTTCATCATGCCGACAGCGCGGTTGATGTCGCGGAAAAGGTTTTCCGTATAATTGGGCGTTTCTTTGATATGCTTGATGATAGATGGTACATTCTCAATCGTTGTTTTCTTCAATTTAGAAGGTAAACCAAATTCAAGAAGCTTGTGAGCTGAAACCAAGTCTTCTACCAAGCTCTCACGCGCCTGTTTCTCTTTGTCAGAAGACATTGTTCCTTCTCTGTTCAAACGCTGTGGTACACCGGTTGCACGAACAATCTCACGAGTTACGGCCTGTACATATTCCGGATATGTGTCAAACTCCTTCTGAGCCGGAATATGAATCAGGTCTCTGTTTGCATCATAATGAGCTACACCTATACCATCTCTGCGGATAGGCAAGAGGTTTTCCCTCATTTTTTGGATATATTTGTTGATGTCTATGCGCAGCTCTTTCTCATCATGCGGTTCAGTTTGCCCGGTATCATTGATATGAGACTTGTATGAATCCTTGTGAACAAAGGGTAGAGTAGTTTGGTCAAGGTTGAAAAGTGTAAATACATTTTCTTTAGGATTTACTCTGTATCGTCCTTTATCCTCTTCTGATAATTTGTTGAAACTATCCTTGGTGATTTTGTTTTCCGGGTTCGCAATTTCAACATATTCATTGAGATTGCTCCAAATGAAAGGAACTCCCTTTTGTCCTCTACGAATAGCTGCATTATTGGCTTGGAGATTTTGAAAGGTCGTATAGGCGTTTGACTTGAAATCTCCATTGTCACTGTGCATAGCCATCATGAGAGAGTTTACAGGCGTAATTTGCAACTCTTTATTATAAAAGTGAGGTTGCTGCTTATAATTGGTGTTGAGAAACAAACCGTTTTCTTTTGCAGCTCTTTCTAAGGCTTCTATGAGGACTTCTTTCTGTCTTTCAATGCCGGTTTTTTTTATATATTCAGTTTCCATTATTTTTTATTTTTATTATCTGAGACCTTTGCTTTGCTCACGAACCTGATTGCTTTCATATTTTTCTGAAGCTTGTAGAGATTGTGATTCAGAAACAGCGAGTTGGTCTGCTCTATTTAAAATCTTATTGGCCAAGGTGTTCAATGGCAAGGCTCCTTTACGGTAAGCATCAACTACAGTAGGGGGGAGGGTTACTATCCTGGGAATATTGTCAATATCTACCAGTAATACATTTCCCTCTATTTGCGGATTTTTCAACCTTTGATCGAGAGGTTCATCTGCGTACTGCTTATAGTTCACAGATGATTTTTCTTCCTTTTGTTGACCATTTTGTTCTAACACAAATTGGGTTGACTTATTCAGCAAGTTGGTGGCTCCGAGCAATAGTAATGGTATCTTTAACATTGGATTATTGGAAAAGATACCACACATTATCAAAGCAAAGGGTAATATAGTTCCTGATGTCAGTCCTTCATTCCTCATTTTACCTGAAAAGAGGCTTATAAGCATTTCGGGTAAGTTCGCAAGTGACAAACCTAAGTTTTTCATCGTATCAACGCTACCCTTAAAACCTACTTCACTCATCATGTTGTTCCAACCTGAGTAATCGGCGTTTGCAGTTTGGTTCTGCTGAACTGTATTGCCGGTACTGTAGGTAGTCATAGAGTTTTCATTGTCTTGCGCTTCTTCTATATGATCATAATTGACAGGAGAAACTACCTTTCTATTATTGATTTCAGCCTTGGATGCTTTGGCAAAGGCTTCATATTGCATCGCTCTTGCCGTAGCTTCATCAATAGATATTTGTGCATTTTTACCTGAAGCTTTTACAGTAAACTGGCCATTGAATGTAGCTTGATTGATTTTGTTGCGATACATTTTCGCATTGTCACTTGCCCATTGTGCAGCCATGTGAAGTTGCTTATCGGTTGCTTGGGAAATGTCTTTGAACCCCATCTTCTCCATCATCCATTGAGGATGATTCATTCGATTGGTTATTTCATGTTCCAAAGCATGCTGGAAGGCTTCATATTGTTTGGCTTGAATGGTAGCTTCAGTCAGGGATATATAGTCGGATTTCCCAGAGGCTTTTACAGCTATCTTACCTTCTGAAACGGCTTCATGAATTTTTTTGCGATAACTTAGCGCATTCTTATATGACCACTCCTGAGCTTTTATAAGCTGATTGTTAGAGGCTTCGCTGATATTGTTTATACCCATTTGCTTCATCATCCAAGCAGGTATAGAAACCTCTTTTTTGTTGGCAGCTGCAATTTCTTTATTTGCCTGTTTTTTCTTTTCTTCTATATATTTCTTTTGTTGTTCCTCGCTATTATCAATTGATGATGTTGCCTTATTCAGAATCGTTTGGCCAACAAATGATGCAACGGCACCTTGTCCTACAGTCGCAATCGCATTTGATATAAATGCGGTTGTTTCACCAACCAATTCAGTGATTATGGAGGGGTCATATTTCTTTTCGGCTTCTTGTTTAATATGACCTTCAAGAGGTGTCTTGGTGGTTGACAGAGAAGAACTTAAAAAATTTCTCTCCTGAATCTTATATACAATGTACTCAAAAGTGGATTTTGGCAGCTTCTGTTCTACAAGATAGTCAATCATTTGCTGCTCTATTTCAGGCGTTACCTTTATCCCTTTTTTCGATAAACTCTCCTTTACGGCATTTAAATAATCATCTGCCGTTTTCTTGTTCCACTCACCGGTAATGTTGATTGTATTGTCGTAAAGATTCGTAGCAGTCATGCCACCGTCAGGACCGATACCGCCTAACATATTTCTCCCCAGGGAAGATTGATGTTTGAGAAGTTCCTTCTTTTTGGCTTCTTCCATTTTGTGCTGTTCTTCCTTCAAAACTGGAAGGACTTCACTCTTGAATATGTTGCTTGATGACATGATTTAAGTATAAGTTTGTTTTAACTGTTGAATTACTTGTTCACGAGTCTGTGCAAGGGCTGCATGGAGAATCTGCATTTGCTGCGGATAATACTCTTCCAACCACTCGTCTTTGGTTACATTGTCCTGTATGAACTTAATGGCAAGTTCTCTGGTGATTTCAATAGCTCTTTCTCCTTTTGCTTTTCCATTGAACCATGCTTTCGTCCACCATACAATGCCGTCTTTGTCCGGATAAACGCTGACACTTCTTTCTATATCGAAACTTTGAATGTCGATGTCAAGTTCGGCAAGTGGATCAATAACGCCCTGACTCTCTACTGCCCTGTCAGTAGCTTTTTTTTTTCGGCTTCTGTCATGGAGGAGAGAAAGACTCCTTGCATGAGGGCTAAATAATTGAGAAAATCCTGAATGAGTAATGTCTGGATCCTTCCGATTAAGCCATAGCTTCGTTCACCTAAACCTAATGGGTTCAGCATACTTGGAATATGCTCGTAGTAGGCACCTAAGCGTGAACCTTCTTGTATAATGTCTCGTAGGGAGTTTTCCGTATCTCTTGGAACTTGATAGCGGTTGAATAACATATCCTTCATGTACGTTCCAAAGAATCTACTATACATTTGATTCAATTCTTTTTCATGTTCATCGTAAGGAGTATGTACATCAAAATCAAGGGTTGCAACCTCCGGATTATTTCCGCTCATTTGTTTTTGGTTCTCCATCACAAGGTTGTCGCGAACCATTGTTAGAAATTCAAGCGGATTGATTTCCTGACCATTGAACCTTACCTCCATGTGAAGATATTCATCGCAGACTGCAACATTGTCTCCGGCCTTCACATTTTGACCAAACTTACAGATGGATTCTTTGATGTGGTAATATGTTACTTCATAGGCAGCTTTACTTTGTGGCTGATAATTCCGGTATATAATAGTGATATTGAATCCTTTTTGAATATCACTGGAAATTCCCGAAACAATTCCTGTTGCGAGGGATTTCAGCCATGTACGAGGGCGTACCTTAAAATCTATTCCATGATTGAACTCTTTTTCGTTACCACCATATCCCTTGATGATTTCAAGCGGTTCTGATTCAGTCAGTTCAAATGGCATTGCATAACCACTTGGACTTTGAAGATTCATATTCTGATTTTCCATTCTTATATTTTCAATTAGATATTTGAACGAATTGTTCCTTGTTGTACAGGACCAATGGGCTTTAGTTCAGGATTGATGATGGTAATATCACCCATATTCCCACCGGGCTTAATTATAGGATATTGGGGGTCAGGTCTCCAACTTGGATGAGTCAATGGTGGTATTTCTGTGATAATATCATCATAATTGTCGCCACCAACTTGATTTCCGGTTCCTCCAGTTCCTCCGTTTCCTTGGTTTCCGGCTATCAGTCCTGATTCTTGGTACGCGAAGAACTTTGGAAGACTGATTGACATAGCAACCATCGTAAAACAAGAACCAGCATAGGTGAGAATCTTTTTTCTGGTTCGAGGATCGTTATTCTGTATGGCATAATAGATGGAGAATGCACCAACAATGCCGATAAGACAGGCTATTACATATCCTAATGATTGAACAGCAGGGGTGTACTTATAAATAGAATCTCCTGCTATACCCAGTCCATTGGTAATGCCATCTGCAAAAGCCAAAGTTGGGGTTAGAACTAATAAGAGGGTAATTACTTTTTTCATTATATTTTAAATTTTATCTGCGCATAGCTGATTGTTGCTGATTTTCTTGGGTATTTCCCTGTTGCATGGTTTGAGTCGCGGCTTGTTCTTTTTGCTTGGCTTCTGTCGTACTGTTGAGAATGAACATAGCCATCAATGCTCCTCCTATCTTTCCGAGGATTCCGCTTCGGCCAAACATCATGTAACCGGCTGCAATCAAACCAAAAATGCCTAAACCTGATATTTTACCAAGGCCAACATTATTGAACATGTTTGAAATTGCACCAATACCACTTCCTATCATATTGACCAGGCCAGACATCATATTACCGATTCCTCCTAATACATCTTTCGTGGCATTGGCTGAATCTGTAACTCCATTCACTACGGATTGCGTAGTTTCCTTAACTTGTTCTACCGTGTTTTCTCCGGTATAGCCATTTACCACATCGTGGGCGAAACCGCCAGCTCCATCCGTTACGTCACGGAGACTTTTTCCGACACTTGTTCCTAATGAATCACTTGTTCCTATATTATTCCAACCGGCATAGGTGGCAGCAGCTGCTACTGCTGTGACTTTCGGGTTATTTCGAGCAAAACTAAGTCCTTGCTTTGTACCCTGAATAGCCATTGAAGTAGTTGCTGATACAACATCCTTTCCTTTACTAAATAGAGCAGATGTTGCTTTCGCTCCTGCTTTCCATAAAAGAGGAATAACTTTTGTTGCTAATGATAACCAAGACATATTTCTTTTATTTTTTTGATTTCACACCATTTGCATTGAGTTCCCAGGACTTTAGACAGTCCCTCGCTATTTGTCCCTTATCTCTGTTATGTGGTCTCGTTCCTTGAACTATTTTATTCCAAACAAGACCCATGTTGGTATATTTGACGAGCTTGATAAGCAGAAACAACTTGTTATTAACCTGTTTCAGTTTTGGTCGAATGCTTAGAACCAGTTTGAGCCTGTCTTCTTCATCCATTTTTTTAGTTATGCAATCTTTGATAATCTTGACAACACCAACACAGGTGTTTCCCAAATCTAAGTATATATCGTTGCGATTATTGTGTAAGGCTACTGCGATTGCATTAACAGGTGTATCGCCAATTTGCCGGGTCAGGTCTCCCATGTTGTTACATAGCGTACTGATTTCATAATAAAAACCGTATGCTTGGGCTGCATAGGCTATGATGTTTCTAAAATCATTGAGGTAATCATCAAACTCCTTCAAGCAATTATTGATGGATTCAACTTCGTCTTTAAGCCATACATGGCCCTCGGTTTGAGCAGACATTGCTGCCATCTGTGCTTGATACTGCTTGGTTGATATATTGGTGAAACGGATTATCATTCCGCTTAAAACCGGGTCTATCTGAGCATGAGCCTTTGGACTGTATATGCCAAAAGATAGAACAAGTAATAATATATAGATATATCTTTTCATTGTCATTTAGCATATATTGCAACTTCCTTGGCGCATCTCTTCCATTCCTTGAGACTCCTTTCTGCTATTTCGCCTTTTCTCCTGTCTACCATTCCTGCAGTCACTCTATACCAGACATCGGCCATCGTATAATGACGAATGCTTAGGTACAATTGGTAAAGACGTGCAGATAGTGATGATAAACGGTCTTCCAGTTCCCATAGAGATTTGGAACGTTCAGATCCTGTTATCATATTTGTTTTACCACCTTTAGCAATTGTATTTTTCAGTAAATTACCAACACTGACAAACTCCAACACGGTTTCCATGTATAGGTTGTTCATGCTTAGTGTAGCAACAATACCTTGTGGGTTATTGCTCGCTGCTTTACGGAGCTTGTTTAGTGTCAACAGTATTCTCATTCCGCTATCATATATATGAGTAGCAGCTTTGAGAGATGAAGCGAAATTCGTGGCAGTTTTTAAATACTTGTTGTATTGTTTCTCCCACTTTTTCATTTTAGTAAATTCCGCTGCCATTACGTTTTGGATGACGGCAGTCTTAGTTTGATGTTTTATTTCTCTTCGGACGGTATCAAGGATTTGCATATTGCCCTTAGCTAAAAGAGCTTGTTCTCCTGCGTTAGAAACAACGCCATAAAATCCATAGAAAGACTGGGCATTGGCCTTTATACTCAAAGCAAATAAGGATAGAAAGGCCAACAAAGAGACTATTAGCCATTGACGCTTATCCTGTTTATCCCGAAAAAGGGATGAAGGATAATCCTCCATTCCCTTCTTTTTATTGGTTGTTCGTAAACTCATATATATTGTGTCGCTTTTTGTTGTATTCTACTCTCTGACGGATGAGCTTGATTAAATCCAAATCATTTTTGATTCCAATCAATTTCAATTGTGGATTGGAACGATCTCCACTGTATATGGTGATGGTCTTGATACCAAAAATCATCTGAATAAATGATTGGTCTTCGCGGTAATCTATGACTCTGTACAATTCAACATAGTTCCTTTGTACAGAGAACAATCCATGCTCAGACTGTATTTGTTCATCAGTGATGACATACATCATTTTGGTAATGTAGAAATATTGATAAATCAAACCGATAATGAATATGCCACTCAATCCCATCAATAGAGGAATAAGCTGAGTAAAGGGAAAACCATCGTAGCCAGCAATAAAAATCAGGGCTATTGGTATCGGTATGATGAATCCTTCACTGGCGATAAATTGCAGCCATTGAGGATGAAGTCTGATAGGTTGACCTATTTTATTCATTATCTTTTGAAATTCGAATATTTTTTTCGTTCATCACATTCTTCGGCAGATAAGTTGCCATCATTATCTATGTCAAGACCTGCTGTCTCATTTTTTGAGTCTTCTTGATTGTTGGCTTCTTCGCTATTTACTTTATGTAGCAATTCATTCCAATCTTTGGAACCATCTGATGGAACTTCCCTGATAAAAGCTGGCTGATCTGCTTTTTGGGAAATTGCTGCCAAAAGTTTGGTCTTAAATTCTTCGCGGAGTTCAATGGCTTTGTCAGCTTGAAACTTCAAATCATCAGGATGAATGGAACCGCATTGTTTCATAGAGTGCCATTCTTCTTCAGCTGCTTCGTATGCTCCGTATGCTTTGTATAAATCCTCGGGCAAAAATTCAGGAATCCCAGATAATTTATCGTCCGGATTAGATAGCGATTGCATATAGTCAACCAACTGCGGATTGATGTCTGCCGTCTTTTCTCGGACATTCTTCAACTCAGTCTTGAAGTTTTCAACGAATTGATTTCCGGCCAAATCATTGTCAAAACATAAATGATGTGTAGCTTTGGAAGCTTCGTTGATGACACCCCGAAATTGCATGACCGTAGGATTTCCTCCTGTTGATAGGAATACGGAATTGTTCAGCGTGTTGTCGTTTTTTGAATTGAGTTGGTAATAAGCCATTGCATCGTATGCACTTTCAAACCACAACACTTTAGAAGCTGCTTTCAGTTCAGTATTGTTCGGACTGGCAATCCACAAACCTTCACTCGAATTGCTTCCGCGTGCCTTGCCTTTATATCCACTGCTGCCATCCAACCGTGCTCGACCTCTTTCTTCAAAACCTACAATATCCTTCAAATCATTGGGCTGAGAACTGGTCTTTCCCGGAATACGAAGTGGGAATGAGAGGTTCTTGAAATACGTTCCGTTCTCTTTGTGCAAAGTGGCCAACATAAAATGATTTGCAAATGCCTTTTGTGTATTGATGTTGATACCGCGATTGACGAAATAAGGATAGAACTGCTTGATGTTATCAAAATTGTACTTTTGGAAATTCTGCAATGTATAATCCTTTATATTAAAATCCTTCATCATCGGATATGATTTGATGATCGGATGTGTTGTCCTATCAATCGGATTGTTCAACAGTCTGTTACAAACAAGATTAACCAAGCGGTAAGGGTCCATGCCGTCTTGGTAATCTCTGAACAAGTGAGGATGTGACGTAATGAAGGAAATTACGTTATACACTTTAAATTCAGGAGGTTGAAAGCATGTTTGACGAGAAGGATGAACGATGAATTTGTCACCCTTTACATGATACCCATTACTATCCGGACGAACGTAAGACGGATAACGGATGCCGTCTTTGCGATTAAACACATAGCCAGCATCCATGAGTACATCTTGTATGTCGATTCGTTTAAGAAAATCATCAAATGTCAGATCCATTGCAGATTTTTTAGTTTATATTGTTACCTTCCTCGATTCATATCCAAGTTGTTTAGAGTTGCATTGACTCCTGCATCGTATGCTCTCTTAGCCAAATCTTCAGGTCTATCAAGTCCGGGCTTGAAATACACAAAGTCTGTTTTGTGAACTTCATGATAAATTTCAGGACGAGGATGGGGTTCCTTGATATGGGAAATATTATGAGCTATATCTGCCCCTAAGTACGTTGCCTCGCTCAGAGCGGTTAGTCCGGCTGCAAGGAAAGCTCCCAAATTGAACTTTTCACGCATTTCAGGGCGCGTTTTCATATCTACCTCTTCAAAGACTTTAGACATCATTCTTTGACGTTGGTAGTCATCTACAGCCATGAATTTGTCATATTGTCTTTTTGAGATTTCATGACTTACAACATTGCCGTTGATGACTGCACTCATCTTGTAGGTAATTTCTGAATCCTTGTCTTTCTGTTTTCCCTTTTCTTCTGTATTTACACTGGAAGAGAGAGCTTGTAGATTATTTTTTGAAGGATCTATTTTCTCAACCCAAATATCTCCGACTTCAACTTCTCGGCCATGCTTACCTTCACGATACCAACCTTTGCTTTCATTTAATGATTGCAAGTCTTGTCCGTTTACATATCCTTCTTCCGGATTCGTAGTTGGAGCCATGCGAGCTTCTTCCACAATTTCTTGTTTCAAGCTTACATTCTTATCGGTATATACTCCTTCTGCCTGTTGCATTTCAACTGTGGAAGACTCAGGCTTTACCGTGATGGATATGCTTTCTTTGCTATTGAGCATATCCATTGTTATTTTTTCATTGAAGTCATTGCCAATGTACCGGTTGATTATATCTAATCTTTCGTTTAATGGCGTAGTCTTCAGAGAATTGTCAGTAAGTTTCTTGAAATCATCATCAGACAAACTGTATTCAAAATCCTGTGTAGTTCCTTTTGACAACACAGTCATGCTTTTCTTTGATTCATCAATGATGATACCGTGGCTTGATAAAACCTCCTGCCATTTCTCGTTAGAGAAGTAAACCGGTGAAGTAATTAGCTCTTTGTAGGGCTTTGCCGGTTCCGTTGGTCGGGGAGTTGTTTTTACTTGTGGAAAAATTTCTTGTAATTCTTCCAAAGGATCGCGTTGAACCGAAGGCTTTTGCTGACCCTTGTAGTAATATCCATAAGCCCCACTCTTTAGCTCACCGGGTCGAATACGACCGTCAAAGTGTTCAGGAACCATCACAGTACCACCAACACGGCGTAAATGAAATCCATCTTGCATCGAGGGACGCATTCCTAAATAACCGGGGGGTACGGCACGAGGGGGGAGTAATGTACTGTTGCCTGGATATACTTCACGATAGCCATGCAAACCCATTGCAACGAGTCCGTTTACATTCCGTGCTGCCACAAAACTACTTGGCACATCAAAATCCTTGCCTACAATACTGTTGAATGTATTATAAGCCTTTTTATTTGAATAATTTGAGCCACCATCAGAAAGTGCCTGAAACTGCTTCTCTGTAATCGGATATTCCAATACCGGAGAATCGTGGCCTTTGACGATAAGGACGAACTTATCATTTTCCAAGGCTACTTGGGCACGCATTCCATTCCTGTGGAGTATATCTTGCAATTGATACGATAACTCTCCTCTGTATCGGGTGGCCATCGCTTCTGAACGAATGCTCATATCTTAGCGTATTTAGTTTCCTATACTCTCTTCAAACAAGGCTTCGCGGTAATCCATGAAAGCCTTGGCTGCTGCTTCTGAATGATAGTCAAGGGATTCATCCTTACAGAAATCATAGTATTCCTGAGTCATTTCATCAGATTGCTGAGTTACAAAATCAACAGCAGAGATGTTACCTGACTGATATTCTTCACACAAAGTTTCGTAATCGGGATAATTTTTCATATTGCTTTATTTTTTTATGGGCGAACTTGCTGGTATTTGGTTGATGATTGTTCCATGATGGTTTCAATCATGTCTTCTTTGTTTAAAATGTTTTGTTGCTCGTTTCTCTGAGATTGTCGTTCTAATGCCTGCAGAATATCATCGGTAAAGTCTTTGTCTGCAACATAAGACAACTTACCATCCCTATTGATCCAACAGCCATCACTACCAAAAGAGTATTCAGGCATGTGGGCGTGAACCGTCCTTTCCCAGTCATCAGCGTTTCCGCAAACAACCTCCACACCGGTTATCGAAAACAAATCTATACCTATTGAAATCTCAACAGGATCTTCATCTTCGATAATGTTGGCTTTGACGGTTGCGATTTCTCCGTTCCAAAAAGATTCCAAGACTTCTTCGGACAAATCAAATTCCTGTCCTATGGAACTAAGATTTCGACCTATAATTTGAGTTGGTGTGTAGACAACGCGATTTGTATCTGTGTCAATTTGAACGAAAGCCTTGATTTTCCGAGTTTCAGTTGCATCGTTTTCATAATCCTCTATGATGTCCGCAACTATCGTCTTTCCTGAAAGCAACAATTGTTTCTCCTGATCAGAGAACTGGTCCAAATCAAGCTTTTTCAGCTTTGGAGAGAACATCAGGCTGATTCCTTCTTCTGTGTCTATCAGAAAGAATCTTGCATAACATTCCGTATATCCAAATGGTTGCTCAATTTTGATAGGAAGAAGCGGTGAATAACCACCTCTTTCCAACGAAATGTGGACTGATTCAGGCAAATCCATTATCATCTGCTCGGTTAAACCAAATTCTTTCAGAATGCTAAATGGATAGTCCTGCCGGTGAAATAAAATATCTAACATAATTGTTTGATTTATATACTTTGTCAAAGCAAAGATAAATTTAAATTCGGACGTGGTGAATATAGTGAACTAAAACCTATATATTTATAGGTAAAATATATTTTTTGGTTCTATGTATAAAGCTATATAGAACCAAATTGTCTAAAATACAATTGATTATATAATTTCAATAAACATGATTGTACTCAGTTGCAGCAAATTGTGTAATTTCACAGCATGAAAATTATTTTATCCTTTATTTTTCTCTTTTTTTCTCATTCATCTTTTGCACAATTCAATACAATTCAACGAGGAAGGAATAACTACAAGGTGAAAGTTTTGGGCATAGAAAAAAAAGATGAATCATCCAAATTGGATGCTATTGATTCCTTGAAAACTCCGGCAAAAATAACGGAATCAGTCAAGATAGATTCCCTTCCGAATAAATACGCAAAACTGAGCATAGATGAACTACGTTACTTAATCAAAGAATTAGAATCTACTTTAGAAAAACATGCTAAAAGCAACAAGCCATTACCGAAGCAAATTCACAAACTCTATAGTGGAGATTCTCACCATCTAAACCTCCAAAATCTCTTGGTGGTAATGTCCGAATTAGGACTTTCGAACAAACTCTTTGTTATGGCACAAGCCGTACTTGAAACTGGAAATTTCAAAAGTAGAGTTTGTCGCGAATACAACAACCTCTTTGGATTATATGATAGCCGAAACAAAGACTATTTCCGGTTTGAAAAATGGGAGGATAGTGTAGCTGGCTATCAAAAAATGATCCAACGCAGATATAAGGGTGGAAACTATCTTCGATTCTTAAAGAAAGTTCGATACGCGGAGGACCCCCAATACATTCCCAAAGTTGCCAAAACCGCAAAGTGGCTCTATGAAGAAAACGAACATCTTTTTCAAACAAATTCGTCTGTAAGTAGCTAAAAATGAAGGTTGATAATTTGCGTAAACAAGAAAAAAATCGTATCTTTGTATTGAGAAAATACTTTTTATTCGTTTCTATGGTGTATCTCAGTATTTTCAATGTATCTCTTGCTCAATCTTTGGGCAAGAATACATTTAATACTGTTGGGTACATTACCAAAAATCCCAAAGTGGATGTGTTGCCTGAAGATTCAATACCCACGAATGGCGATGAAGATGTGGAAACGACCAGTGAAGAAAGTTTGGACTCGGTGCCGACCGATACGATTAAGAAGCGTATATCCAATGTGGCATTCCCTCTGAAAAACATCTGGATTACTTCTCCTTTTGGAGTTCGTAAGGATCCGATGAACAGAAAGAGGCGCAAAATGCACAATGGATTGGATTTGAGAGCAAAATATGAACCGGTATATGCAATGATGCCAGGTGTAATTACAGCGGTATCTTCTTCGAAAAATGGAGGATATTATGTTACTGTAAATCATGGTATATGTGTTTGTTCGTATTTGCATCTTTCCAAGATTCTCGTCAGGCGTGGTCAGCGAGTTCAAGCAGGGCAAATGGTAGCAATCAGTGGAAACTCAGGGAAAAGAACTACCGGTCCTCATTTGCATATAACTTGTAGATGGGGAAATGAAAAAGGTAAATTTTTCAATCCTGTTTTGTTGCTGCAATTTGTGGCAGATGAATTGTTGAACAATTTAAAGACCTGATTATGGAACTATTTATTATTATTCTCCTCGTGATCGCCATTGCGCGGTCAGAAGAACCTAAGAAGGAAGTGAAAAAGAAAAAGCGCAAGAAAAGAGGATTTCTTAGCAGCTTTTTGGGAATTTACTTTTTTAGAGAAAAGTCTGATTACGAAAAGCTGTGTGACGATGGCAGCAAGTTTTACGAGTAAAAAATAGTAAGTATTTAGCTTAGCTTAGCGGTAGTTCGCTACTTAGAAATAATTCATTCTTGTCATTGAGTATGCTCATGAATTGGTTCAAAGATGGAAGGTTTGGTTGCAATAAACTCTGTTTGTTCGCTTGATTGTTCCCTTTCTTTGATTGTATTTGCTAACATGGTTTTTTGGTTGATCAACAAGCCCTGGATTCCCTTACGGAGTTCGGGGCTTTATATTTTTTCATGCAAATAGTATTACTGGGTAATACATTATAGTATAGTAATATATGTAATATAACATTACTTCCATTTTTTTTTTTTTTGTTTGCTATGTTGTTGGATTTGAGTATTTTTGCTCGTAATAATAATATATTTCAATAGGTATGGAAAAGAAGTTTGAGTTGACTGACGAGAAAAAGGTTAGCAAAGTCTATGATTACGAATCCTTCTCGGAACCGGCAGAGTATAATCATACACTTTATCGGATTAAAGCTCTCCGGGATTTCGGAGATGTGAAAGCCGGACAGCTCGGTGGATGGGTCGAAAAGGAAAGCAACCTTTCACACGAAGGAAACTGCTTTGTCTATGATGATGCAGAAGTATGGAATGACGCGAAAGTTACAGAAAATGCCATAGTGAAAGGAAATTCCAAAGTGAGCGGTAGCATGGTTTATGGTGATGCTATTGTGAAAGACAATGCAATGGTATTTTCATTTTCAAAAATTGGCGAGCATTCCGTAATACATGACAAAGCTTCTATCTCCGGTTCCAAGATCATGGGTGATGCCCAAGTCGCAGATAATGCAAGGGTTGAAAGAAGTGAGGTGGATGGCATGGCAAGGATTGATGATTCAGCGGAAGTTATTGAATCCACCGTTCGTGGGCATGCACAAATAAATGGAAATGCTTATGTTTATGGGTCTAATGCTAAAGATACGGTTCGCATCATGGAAAATGCAAAAGTTTCCGGTTGTGATATTGATGGTATGGTTCTGGTTGACGGCTTTTCTAAAGTAGCAGCTTCAAAAATTTCCGGAGAGTCAAAAATTAGTGGCTATGCTACGGTTGAAGAAAGCAGTATTACGGATAACGTTGTAGTGGAAGGACGTGCAAGAGTCATAAATTCAAATGTCGGTGGAGATATATGCTTTAAAGATGAAATTGTGGTGATAGACAGTTCTTTCAAAGGACAAGAATATATTCCTGAAACAAATGTGATAATAGGGAATGCTGAAGTCGGCATGGGAACAACGCTTTCCAATACCGCAAAGGAAAACCAGTCAGCAGGTCTTTTCGATACATTGAAAAAATTTTTTTCAACAATATTACCTACAAAAAACAACGAGCCGGTTATAGAACAAAAAGATAATCTGAAAGATGAGATAGAGAACAAATTGGAACAGGCTAAATATGAAGGACGAATGGAAGCTGTGCAGGAAATCCTTCAAACATCAGGACAAACACAAAATAAAGGAAGAGTACCTCTTCCTAAAGAGATAGGCCAGTTATTGTCTGATTCCCTGAAGAAGAATGAACAGTTAGCTGAATCCATCAAGAATGCCGAGAAAAACAAAATGTCCTATGGTGTAGAGATGTATAAACGAGGACATGACGATTCAAGGCAAAAAATCAAAGATTTGCAAAGCGATGTAGCTGACCTCATACGCGATTATGCCAAGGGAAGTAAAGATGTTCAGTCCTATTATGCCCAACCAAGAAATAGTAGAATCTTTCTTTCTCCCATCGAGCAGGAACGACAGAAACAACTGAATTTGAACTCACCCAAACAGCAAGAAGAACAGAAAATGAATATAGCAGAAAAAGAAGAGCAAAAACAAAACCAACAAGAAAGCAGAGGGTGGGGTAGAAGATAATGTTCTTTTTCCATTTTTCCGAATGTGTATTTATGACAGGTCCCTATTCCTTATCAAGGATGGGGACTTGTTTCGATATGGTGGTTTACAAAGTAAATATTGATGACTAATTTGTAATCGTGTCAGTATTATTAAATAATTGAAATACAGGGAAATAATATACGGTGTTTTGGTTCTAATTTATAGGAATTCCATATCTTTGCAGTATAAAAATCATTACAAATAAACTACTGCAAATGAAAAAATATCACCTTTCCATCTTATTGGTGCTTTCGGTTTTTTCAAATCCTCTTCAAGCTGAATCGGTATCACTTTACAATGATTCGAATCTATTGCATACGCAAAATAACAAGGCTTTTCACGACTTCAAAGATAGTGTGAGTTTATCTTTGGCTGAACCTGAATTTGTGAACAGCTACTGTATCTTAACAAGTGATTCAACTTATACGGCATTGCCTAAAGAAACAGGTATAATTGGTCCTCACAAGAACAAGACCACGAGTTTACTCGGGAAAATTGGCAAAGTTGCTGATGCAGCCAGTGCTATTGGAGGATTGGGGTCTGCTATCGGGTTGAGTGCAAACAGTTCTAAGGCTGTTCTTTCCGGTGTAAAAGCTTCTATGACAGCGATGAGTGTCAGTGACGTTGCTGATGCAGCCAGTGCTTTAACCGGAGCTGTGGGTATGGATATTATTTTCTCCGGGAAAAATTCTTCTTTGAAATACAAGAAGGACAATCAGGATATTCGTGTTCTGATTAAAGCGGAAAACAACGAATACGATCCACATGGTCTTTACCGTCTGGTGAGATTCTCTACAACAAAGAAGGAAAGACGTATTCAGTGGCTCCAGATTGATGCTGGTGTAATTGATGAAGACGCTAAGAAAAAAGGCTATATTCCGTTCCGTGCAGAAAAATATGGTCAGCAATCTTATTTGTTGACTATTCCTTCTTCTGAAATTGAAAAAGGGGAATATGGTATTATTTTCATGGGTGCTGAGTCTACTCAGTATATACCGGTAGCGACTTTTAGCGTTTCTTGAATTTTGATAAATTTCATAACTAAAGGGTACAACACATAACTGGATGGACTTTTATAAATTTAATTGTTAGTAAAATTCCTTTGTAGGTTCGGATTTCTAAGTAAGTCCGAGCCTATTTTTGTATCTTTGCAGCATAAACATATCAATAGCTGAAACTATCAAGAATGCCGAGAAGAACAAAAAAGCAGGAGCAACAAGAAAGTGAGGGTGGGGAAGAAGATAATTTTGTTTCCCTTTTTTCGAATGTGTTTTCTATGACAAGTCCTTATTCTTCATCGAGGATAGGGACTTGTCTCTTTTTGGATTTGTTAGGACATGCTATAAGCGTTGATTGCTTGATGATAGCTTTCTTTGTAATTACGGTTCCATTACCGGAAAGACCAGCATGAAGAAGATAATTCTTGGTAGCACCGACTTGTTCTGCTTTAAGAATTGTATAGACTGCAGATATGCTGCTAAAATACCAATCTTTACGTTTAGAATTGTCAATACTATGAAATAAGTGAACATGTATAACTTTTGCCATAGATAGAATTTTCAGCAAATATACTAAATAATTACTATTTGGTATGTTTGCAATAATCATTAAATATGATAAAATGCTTGTTTATAAATATGTAAGATGGGATTTGATTTGTATATTTGTATTACCTAAGAGGAAGAAACACTTCCTTCAATAATCAACCTAAACCTCTCTAAATATGTTTTTTAGAAAAATCATGAAACAAAACATGACGCAAGCCCCGATTGTTTATCAATCCGGCACAAATGTCAAACTCATTCACAAAGCGGAATACTGCAAATCCATCATTGCCGATGGCAAGGAACTCATTACCGGAGACGAATATGGCGAAATCCGTGTGCCGGAACTCAAAGACCCAAAGGTCTACATCACCTTCAAGGAAGGTATTACGAATTTCTCGGATGCCTTCTATGGTTGTTTGGCATTGAAATCCATTCCAGATCAATTGTTCGCAAATAATACGGAGGTGACCAACTTCTCCGGCACCTTCTTTGGTTGTATATCATTGAAATCCATACCTACCGGTCTCTTTGACAACAACAGAAAGGTGACAGACTTCTCCTCCACCTTCTTTGGTTGTTTGGCATTGAAATCCATTCCAGAGCAATTGTTCGCAAATTGCTCGGAAGTTACAACATTTTCCACCACCTTCCATGCTTGCGATGCTCTGACAGTCATTCCGGAGAATCTCTTCGCCCATAACCCAAAAGTCACCGATTTTGATGACACCTTCAGTAGTTGCAGAGCTTTGATTTCCATTCCGGAAAAACTGTTTGCAAATAATCCCGAAGTGATCAGCTTCAACGCAACCTTTGTTATTTGCTCGTCATTAACTTCCATTCCGGAAAAACTGTTTGCAAACAATATTAAAGTTACTGACTTTGAAAGTACCTTTCGCTTCACAGCATTGACTTCCATTCCAGAGAACTTGTTTGCAAATTGCCCGAAAGTCACTGTTTTCGGTGGAACCTTCTCGGAATGCAAGGCACTAATCGCCATCCCCAAAGGATTGTTTGTTCATAATCCGAAAGTAACTGACTTTGAACAGACCTTCGACGGTTGTGAGGCATTGAAGTCCATTCCGACCAGTCTCTTTGACAACAACCGAAAGGTCAATTCCTTCATGAATACCTTCCGTGGTTGTTCAGCACTCACCGGTGAATCTCCTTATACGATGATTGGCGATCAAAAGGTGCATATCTATGAACGGCAAAACTATCCGGAACACTTCACAGCACCCACAAATTCTAAATATACCTTCAAGAGTTGCACCGGCCTGACGGATTACGACCAAATTCCCAGCTGGAAATAATTTATTTCTCCCAATGACAGCTAACCCTGCCATTGGGAGTATTTTATATATTCTGCATCTTGTCTGTTATATTCCTCATATTACCAAGCAATCGAAGTAATACAGCAAATATAGGGAATATAATATTACTCCAGATTTAATCATTTGCTTTTGTATAAAATAGTGTAAAATAGGAGTGTGCATATTTGCATACATGGAAAGATTTTTGTATCTTTGCACTATCAATAAAACAAACAACATTAAACACAACGAGATTATGAATGAGGTTTATGTATCTCTGGAAACGGCAAAGCTTCTCAAAGAAAAAGGATTTGATAGTCATTATTCAACGTTATTTTACAAAAATGATAAATTGGAGTTCTACAAAGAGGAAAGAAAAAAATATTGGTTGAAGGTAGATGAATACGCTGCACCTACTCTTTGTATGGCACAAAATTGGCTGAGAGAAACGAAAGGAATTTATGTTTGGATAGAACCAGTTGTGGGTCATAAGTGGACGATTTCTTTCTGTGATTTAAATGTGAGTGCAGAAGAAAGCGATTGGATTGAACACGATCTTAAAAAAGAGGGCTATCCTGTATATAAAAAGTATGAGGAAGCTTTGGAGAATGCTATTAACATGGTACTCAAAATAATTTGATTATGAACTATTGTTGGTTTGAACAGATGGTCTAAACTTAAATAGCTAAGAAGTTTCAATTTCCTAAGTCAGTGGTAGAGAGTCTGCTATCAATAGTTTGAAAACCAATAATCTGTTAAAAACAGTGTGTATTTTTGCATACATGAATTTTAAATGCTAATTTTGTACTTAAATAGGTACATTATGCCTAACAATTTTTTTGAAATTTGATATGGGAAAAAAAATAGATATTACTGATGAGAAAAAAATGGTTGCATTGTCTGATGGAACAGAGCGTACCGTTTATAGAATCAAAGCTCTCCGGGATTTTGGAGACGTGAAGGCCGGACAACTCGGTGGGTTCGTGGAAAAAGAAAGTAACCTTTCACACGATGGAAACTGCTTTGTTTATGATGATGCAGTGGTCTGTGATGATGCCCAAATATCTCAATCAGCTATTGTAAAAGATTCCGCAGTAATAATGAACAATGCCAAAATTGAAGATTATGCTTCAGTTATGGATTGTGCAATAGTAAGAGATAATGCCGTGATTCAAAATTACGCTAAGGTTCAAGGCGAAGCATTGGTAGCAGGAAATTCGGTAGTTGAAGATCGTGCTACTGTAAAAGGTATGAGTTATGTAAATGAAGAAGCAAAAATTTCCGGTAGTGCAATAGTAATGGATGATGCAGTCGTTAAAGGAAGTGCAATTGTACGCGATAAATCTGTTATATCAGGGAATGCAAAAATAGAAGGGAAAAGTATTGTACAGGATTATGTACAGATTGGTGAGAACGCTGCGGTAAGAGGTAACGCTTGGATTAAAGGAAACACTATGATTAAAGGTAATGCTATTGTAGAGGGAGAGGTTACATTGAAAGGAAATGTAGAAATAGCTAATGACGAAATTATTGACAGTCAGCATTTCATGGATGTAAAAGAAAGAATTGGAACCAGAATCGCAAAAGTTAGAAATTACAGAGGATTATCGACCAGACAACTGGCTGAAAAATCCGGAATCAGTTTTCCTAATATTGGAAAACTTGAAAGAGGTACATATAATATCAGTATCGAGATCTTGGATAAGTTATGTGAACAATTAGGATTAGAGATTCAATTGGTTGAAATTAAGAAGTAAATACAACCCCAAGCAAGAGTATTTTTCTTGCTTGGGGTTTTTGTTTAATATTGAACAACTGCTACTTGAAGTCCTTTTTCTTTGGCAATTTTAATCATGTTAGACGTTCCACGGCTTTGACCATCCCAAAATGCAATCAGTGCATCAGCTTCAGCTGCCATTTCCGCGTTCCGGATGGGTCCGGCTGCTCGTCCATGACGCTGCCAATCTGCAGGGTGCAGCTCGATATTCAATCCTCGTTCCTGTGCGTATTTTTCACCCAGGGTATCTGCACCTTTGGCATGACCGGAAACGATGATAACTTCATGCGTCTGCATCTTGTCATGTAGGTAGTAATCGCATTTCTCGGCCAACAATTCATAGTTGGAGAAATCACGACAACCGGCTATGATTACTTTGTATTTTCCCATAGTGTCCTTAGTCTTTTAATTGTGACTTTATATTAAGAAGTTCATACCGTTGAAAAGGAGTTAATTCTTCTAATCCCTTTATTTTTCCTTCACTTATGCGATCTTGAAAACTCCTTAATAAGAAAATGAGGTCGCTTACGACTTCGTAGATTTCAGAAGCTGAGTAGTTGTATGGCTTCTCTTTTATATGTGAATGAAACATGTCTACTTCTATTTCTATATTACGTTTCCGATAAGAGGGAACACGAATGACTGACGTTGGCGTTCCGAGTTTACGTGGACGCCCGGCTCCCGAACGCTTGCCACCATGAGTATTTTTCTTGTTAGTTTCCATATTTATCAATTATTATGAGCAAAGATACAAAAAAACTTGAATATGTAACAGAATCAAGTTATAAAAAACTTGAAATCGTTACACATTCAAGTGCGATTTTTCAAAGGGAAATCATATTCCAACTTTGGGAAATTACTTGCTGATATTTCATTCCCTTTTATTTTTTATTAAATTCTTGAATTTCAGCAATCATATCTTTAACTTCTTTGTTGATTTTCAAGAAGTTTGCGTATAAGATTCTTTCACGAGCTTCCGGAGAATCGAAGTGATAGAATTTTGGAATAGGGTAGTTGGCATAGTCCTTTTCTTCCTTACCAATATCATCCATGTCGAAATTTGTTTTACAATAGAATTTACTGGTCTGAAATTCTTCGGATTCTTGTATATCCATACTATCACCGCGACCTGTTTTGGTCTTTACGAAATCTCTCGCTGTTTGACCGCAAATCCAACCGGTTGGCATATCTGCGATTTTTGAACCTGGTACCAATGAATCGAGGTTTTCATTCAGATTGATAGAGGTCTTGTCTCTGTCGATGGTTACACCTTTTTTCAACTGAACTACTTTTCCGAATATGTCATTAGATAACCATTCCAAGGTTTCCTTTGCTCTGGCAGAACCGCTGACAACATTACCAACCGTAGTGATAATCTTTTGCATACCGGTTTTACCATAGTCTGCTTCGAGCTGCGGAAGTTCCTGAAAGCCCAGAGCTACGCTTACCTTATTGCTTCGGGCTGTACCGATAAGTCGGTCTATCTTGTGAAAATACAATGTCGGCAGCTCATCCACAATGATACTTACCGGAATGTTCTTGCCTTGACCAGTATTGACACGAGTCACAAGACGGTTTAGGATAAGTGCATTCAAAGCTCCAATGATACTTTCCATTTCAGGGTCATTGGCTATCAAAAGATAGGAGGGATTCTTTGGATCACTGACTTTGAGGTCGAAATCGTCACCGTCTTTGCTAAAAATCCAGTAGGATTCTTTCGTAGCCAAACGAGAGGTAAATACACGAAGTGTACCAATCATACCTTCCAACTGTTCCATTGCTTTGTTTTCAAAAGCGGTTCGGAATGGACCGAGAAGAGGAGCAACTTCTGTATCGGTCATCAGGACCTCAAAGATAGTCTCATAGCTTTCATTTAAAAATGAAAGGATATGAGGCATATCTGAATACTTACCTAACCAATAAGCCGGTTGAGCTATGTTACCATTTGAATCACGAACGACACCGGTTGGTTTAATCATACCGGTTTCAGGGTCTATCGTTTTGTCGTAATTCATTTCATTGCCGTTGGCATCATAAGGTCGTTTCTCGTAATTACAGAAGAAATAGATACAAGCTGCCAAAAAGTTGACAGCTGAAGTCTGGAAGAATTGGTCGCTACCGCCACCACCTTCTTTTTTCCCCTTTTGTAGAGATTCAAGGAGGGTTTCTGCAGTTTCACTGGCAGCAGCAAGGTTTGAAATATACTTCAGCTGAATCGGATTAACTCGTCTGCTATATTCAACATTCACGAAGTTTATGATGTTAAACTGGCAGTTCTTGGGAGTTTTCCCTGCTTTTTTATTGATTCTGTAATGGTAATATAATTTTTGAGCCAACGTTGGAAACTTATAGTCGTACACAACCATAGAAAATCCTTTGGCTGCGTGTTGACGTATAAAAGGCTCAATGATTGAGAATGTTTTACCTGAACCCGGTGTTCCGACAACCCATGTGCCTCGGAATGGGTTTATTATATTCACCCATCCTTTGCGGAATTTGCCCTTGTAGTAATAGCGCATAGGAATATTCACAGAGTATTTGTTCTCTATTTTTTCTTCCATTTGCGAGAAACTTTCATTTTCAAAATTAAAGCGGTCTTTTAACAATCCTTCTTTGAGGAATTTTGAAATGTTATCTAAGGCAATTTGACAAAGCACTGCACCAACTATGCTCATGGCAAAATAGATCCATGTACTTAGAGGTAAGGTAAAAAATGATGGAGACCAGCGTTGTTTGAAAACCCATACCGATAAAAACATAAGAATTAAACCAAAGGAAATAGGGTAGATTACCAATTTCTTTGCGTTAAATTCAAGATGTTTTTTATTTCTTGTACCTACACAAGTGACACAAATGATGAGCAAGGTCATTACCTTGCTGTAAATCATGTGTCCTTCTCGATACACTCCCCATGTTTTTATTCGACTGTAAATATCGAACAATAAACCATTCCAGAAGTCTAATGAAGAGGGATTGATGGCATATTCAAAAAACTCCAGAAAAACAGCTACATAAATAAGTATTCTAAATAGTTTATATAATGATTGTAGGTCTTTACTTTCATCCATTTTCGCTTATTCTTCGTTGTTTAATCTGATTGTCAGGATAGGACGTGAGGCAAAGGATTGATGTTTGTCTGCGCTTTCAAAACGACCGGCACTTAAAGAGTAACGCCAGGCTCTATCGGCTTCTGAACCGGCACATTCTGTACTGGTCCAGTACCAACAGTCTTCCTTGTCTATGGGAATCGGATCTCCTCCACATTCCATGATAACCGGATTGATGATTTCTCGTGCCAGGTACATCTTGTACATTTCTGCAACAGAGGGAATGAAATATTTAGGGTCCAACGATTCTGCAAGAGGAGAACTAATTTCTTTACTCCGCATTTCGGTTGTGTTCTTTTCTCCATCAAATGTTGAGATGTCGGCAGACGTTCCCTGGGCTACATAAGTCGTATCAGGATCGGAAAAAGCCCAAGATTCATGTTCCCTTATACACACGGCATAAGCCTTACCATCTATCTTGTCATCATTGTCTACATAGAAGATAACTGCTTCAGGAGTGTTCCCTTTGTTGATGATTTCCTGATATGTACCAATTTCCCCATTTGTACAATAAACCATACCGGCTTCCCAACGATGCCATGTTTCATCTTCAAAAACATGATTGTCGCATGAGGATAGGGTTGCTATTGCTACGGATATTATAGCTGCGATTGATAATCTGATTTTTCTCATGATGGTTAATTTGATGTTGGTATTTTGAAGCCAAGAACAACTCCAGTTCGGAATAAGTCCTTGCCATTGATGCAAAAGTCTGTTTTCACTTGCCAGTAGATTTGCCATCCTTTGCGGAGAGAATAATTATGTTCATAACCGGCATGAACCCATCCCATAAATTCATGTGTGTCACTGCCAATACTTCCTCCAAATCGAATATTGCCATAATGGTTCTTACCCCGAACTACACAGGGTTTGTAGGCAGCACCTACTCCCCATGTTCGGTAATGTTTCCAAAATGAATCTTTTGTAATATGCCCAACACGGGGATCTTTTGCATATTTGATATAGCCATTGGCAAAATACTCCCAGGCATTGTGATACTTCGTTTCATGCTCAACTCCAATTGTAACATCAAAACCTCTTTCATACAATGCACCAACACCCAATGAAATCCGGTTACTGTATGACTGAGCGTTCATTACTTTAGGCATGAACGAGAGACACACAAGTAAGAATAATATTTTTATATTCTTCATATACCTATTCTTTTAGTTTTCATATAGTAATAATTTGCTGAACGAATCTGCTCCCAATACATCTTCGTAGTCGATATTGAGACTGATGGTTCGGCCACTGATTTGTTTTTCGCTCATTTCAATCGTCAGCACCTTATCGTTCGGAAAAGTCAATTTCTTGACAACAATTACATTCCGATAGCCTTTAAGAAATGATTCTGAGTTGTCTAATACAAGGGAAGGAGTTAACTCTATGGTCTGAACAGTAGTGGCTTTGGACGTTTTCTTATCGTTTAGCTTCAATCGGAGCTGATCTATATCAAAGCGGATATTAGTCTTGTTCTCAATAGAAAAATCCAAGAAGAAATACTCGCCAACACTATAGATGTTGTTTAAACGCATCACCATCTTATTTTTTTTGGTAGCCACATTTCTGTAACGAGCAGGAGAGGTCCAAATTTGCCGGGCATAACGAACCATATCTTCCGTAGACATACTCACAGCAGGGTTGTTGTAAGCTGTTCTTTCGTTTACTTCAATGGTTTTGTCTGCCACAGCTTCTTCAACTTTTGAAGTATAAACCAATCCGTATTGCGTTCTATAACGTTCAGTTACAATAGTTACAATTGCGAGTACGTCTCCATCACGATGGACCTCCATGCCTTCTTTTGGCTTTAAGCGTACAGTATTGTTGATTGGTTGGTCACCAACAACTTTGTGTGTACTAATATCAACAAAACGGACCGGTTCTGAAGCGGTGATTACGGTCGTTACATTTTCATTAACTGTTATCAAAGGCATTTCATTCAAACACTTTTGTGCAAAAGTTTGGGCAGAAGAAAGAATGCAGGCTATTGCAGCAAATAATACTTTATGTAGTTTCATATTGTTCTATTGTTTGTTAGTTTTTATATTTTTTGAATTGATGAGATACACATGAGTACCATATTTGATTTTTACTTTGTTCTTTCGAATGCTCTTTGAGAGCGCATTTGTAGTTTTTTGGTACGCATTCTGAAGGGCTTGCATACCCCATTGAGAAAAAGTATTTTCACTTGTGGTACTGTTGAAATTCATGCTTTGGTCCAATGCTCCTCCAGTGATGTCTTTGCTTGTTTCCCGGAATGAACTTCTGGGAACATACAAACCTTCCAATCCATCCATATCATAGATACTCAGATTGATTTTTACAAGTTCATCATTGAAAAGGACACTGGTAACATTGCCTTTGACGCGCTGTTGACCAAAACCGCTCATGATGCAGTACAGATAACTTCCTTTACGGATGGTACGCTCTCCTACATCAATATCGTCCAATAATCGAAGTCTTACTCTACTTCCATCAACTGCTTTCACATCTTCATCGACAATTGCCTTTATCAATTTTTGATTGGCTTCATTGTTGTTGATGGTGTTAAAGTAATCCGAAGCTTCTTCATGCTTTTTCACGACTTCTTCTGTTTTGTCGTTCTCATCCAAGCTCTTGACAGCATTGGCATTGACTTCTATGACATCTTCTTTTCCCTTTGTTTGATTTTGTTGCAAAGAAGCCTTTAGTTTTCTCGCTGCTTCAGAAAGATCTTCATCGTTTGCTTCTTCAGAAGAAGAATTTTCCTCTTGGGCTTCTGCTAAAGCCTTACGAAGTTCAAGAAGTTTGCGCTCATCTTCACTCAAATCGGAGGAGGTGATAGATTCATCCTTCTTTTGTTGGTTATGGATTCTATTCTTGATAGCTTCTATCTGTTCAGCTGTCGTTTTGGAAGATTCACTCGTAGAGTCCATTGCAGCTAATTCGGCATCAGTGTATTGGGACTCATATTTTTCCTTTTCTTTCTCTAATCTACCTTCAATGTTTTCTACTGCAGAACCATCTTTAATTTTACCGAAATTCTCGACCATATTTTGGTACTTTTGGCCGATACCGTCTCCTTTGATATTCGCAGAAGGTAGTTTCTCGTTGAAATAATTGGTGGTCTCCATTGAGTTATCTTCAGGTTTCTTAAAATTGAATATATCACAGACGAAATACCCGGTAAACAAAAGAGGAAAATACACAATAGCTGGCAGCATATATTTCGGTTGCCGGAAATTTATCTTATCGGTTATTTTCATATTAGCTTGTTTTATTCAGAGACAGAAGTTTGGGACTCCATCTTGGCATCCACACTGTTCTGAGGATTATGGTGACGTTTTAACTTTAACTGCTGCTCTTGCATTTGGATGGCACTGGAAGGAGTACTGGGAATGCTTATCGCAGAGGATAATCTGTAAAGGTTTAATCCGACACAAAATAGCACAATACTAAATATAATCCCTAAGAATAACTTGGGATAGGATCTTGCGAATGTCTGAATTTTAAGCGCAAAAACATCTAACTTTGTTTTTTTTGCAAAACTTACCCCTGCATTGAAACTCTGTTCATGGAGTTCTTTGTATTTTGGGTCGTTCTTATCAGGCATTTCTTCGCCTAATAGCATTTTCTTGATTTTCATATTCTAATAATTGGATTTTGTACGTTGCTCAATATCTTTATTCAATGTCGTGCGCCAGTTGACAATAAGAAGACCATGAGGGTTGTTTTCTGTTCTCGGAACACGTTTGAGATAACCTTCCGTTACAAGTTCACGCATCAGAATCGAAGTACGTCTTTCAATTCTTTGTCTACCGTAATAAGTAAAAGACATATCTTTCTCGTTGAATTTTACACTGTCACAGTATATACTGAATACAGCACTTGAAGCCATTATATTTCCATAGAATCCTTTTTCTTTCAAGGCATTATATTGTGCCAGTCCGGATTCATCAATTAAATACATGGCTTTTTCCATCGTGTATTTGATATATTTATCATCTGGAGCCAATGTAAAGAAGAGATAATGGAACATTTCTACATGACTTTTTGCTTCCACATCTAAGGTTTCTTCCATTGTTGTCCGATTAACCAGAATTGGAACGGTTCCATCCAAAACATAAATTTTCTTTTGTGCATCATCGACCATTGATTTGGCCGTCCAAATACTTCCCAGAGAGATAATAGTACAGCCTACCAAAAAAAGACTGCAAATTATAAGCACAAGCTTAATCTTGTTTTCTAAATTTTTAATTACCATAAATTATTGATTATATGTTTTATATTCCAATGATTCTCTTTGCATGACTACTCATCGTAGTACTTACGCCTTCACCGAAGGAACGAGCAGAGAAGGATGTTTCACCCTCTGGAACCATCCATGCTGCAAGGTCCGGAACTAAGCTGAGACATTTGAGTGAAACCACACTTGCAGCCATAAGATAACCTGCTGTAAAGAATGAATTTTGAAGGTAGGCCGTAGCTGTTTCCTGATTTGCTGTGACCGCTGCCAAATCATTGTATTGAATATTGATCACAATATCAAAGAGGAGAAGCACATAAAAGCCTACGAAGTATAACATTGCTCCGTAGAAGTGTACCGTCAAATATCTAATCATCCATTTTGCCCATGCACCTTCCCATTTGGGTAGGAGTGAAAAAGCCCATTGTATAGGTCCGAATATAGTTAAGACACCCAATAAAATTTGTTGGCAGTATATTGTACCCCACCAACCTATTCTATAAGTAATCAATGCAATGAGCATAATTACTTTGTCAAGTAGCATTACAGTTCCGGCAGATGTCGTAACAAGGCTTGCTTTAACTACATTCTTTTCATCCTGCGTGGCTGCATCTATATCCGTTGTCTCTTGTACTGCGGTTGTTGTCAATAATTGACTCAATTTATCCCTTGCCTGGGCAATCGTGGCTATGGGATCTGAAGTCTTTTCTCCTAATTGAAACATTAGCTGCTGTACATCCTGCATCTTATCTTCAACCTGTGCAGCTTCAGCTTCATATAAGTCATGAGTATAGGAACCTATAGCATTGGGAATATATGCTAAAAAATCCAGTACACACCAACTATTACCGGAATGGCCTATGTGTGTGCTTTGAGGTGGGTACCACCAGCAAAGTATGAGACTTACGGCTAAGGGTTTTAATAATTTCATGATGTCTAAGGGTTCTTTCTTAATCATCATTTTGTAAGCCATGTTTGCACACATGATGATGGCAAAGAGTCCTCCTAAAGCCATTGAAATCTGAAGGATATACCAAAATGGTCCTTGTGAACCTATCAGGGTATCACTCGTTAGAAACTCGTTAGTGCGAAAGATTACATCATCAATTTCACTTTCGAGAAGGTTTATGCCGAAATCTACGGCTGTACTGTCATTGCTCATAGTTGCTATTTTTTTACTTGAATTTTATCCGTTACACCAATCCATCTATTATAACCAGCAAGCGATTCTTCCTTTACTCTATGATTCATATTGGGACTCATTGCATTCAATATTTTGTTTGCTGCAATATTTAGAGAAAGTAACTTTACCCGGTCTATGAGTTGTTCGTTGGTCTTACATATCTCATCATAGATGGTCATATATTGTTTTTGGCGTTGAGAATTTGCCAAATATGCCTTTTTAATGGTTTTAATAGCAAAATCGTATTGGTCTGCAAGTGATTTCCACTCTTCAATTTCTTCTCTTTTAGCCCTTCCGTTCAGACTGTTGATGTTGTTTCTATACTTTCTCAGTTTATTATCAAGTTTGTTTCCGATAGTAGTCCATGCTAAATCGACTTCTCTGTCTGCTAAATTGAGGGCTTCAATTTTGGCCCTTGACTTTAAATCAGCCTCTATGCTGTCTGCATACTCAACTTGTGGTTTTGAACTTAAACTGGTAGTCATACGCAACATATTCTTTACGGAAATAGGAAGATACGCGGTTTTCTTGTAATTACTATGAAAAACATTGTAATAGAAATCCGGTGTCAATACTCCTGCCCCTAACTCCATAACTTGAATTTGATTTTGTTTGGCAAAATCAGGTAAGTAAGTGACAGCCTGTGCCATTACTCTAATGCCTGTAAAAGGCAGAAAAAACAAAAGGGAATAAATAAATCTTTTCATTTTCTATTCTTTTAGTAACCTATCATATTTGCATTTTCCATCCATTTCCCGATAGCATCATCAGCTATCTGTTTGATGGTCTTTGAACGGAATAGTGCAGATTTCCAATAGCTGGTTCTTACTTGTATAAACTCCCATGTACGGAAATAGGCATTGTTTACGATGTCTCGTATTTTCCGCAGAGAGTTGTCAATAGATTCTACAATGAAAATCAAAGTAGCTGTGGTACAATTGACTTTACCACTTGCATATCCTGCTATGACCATGAAATTTTGCCAAATGTCACTGACCTCAGTTGATATACTGCTTATAGCTCTGGCATTCACCGTTAAAAGCAAGGTGTCGGCAGATTCTATTTTACCGCGAAGCAGCACTTTCTCTTTATATTCTTTGATGAGATCTTCGTATTTTTTAAGTTTGTCTTTTACCGTATCGCAGGTCTTGTACACCCCAAAACCGGTTTGTACAGAACTTAGTACCAAGTCAAGAACATCAAAAGCTCTCTCATATTTGTCTAATTCAACATTGATTTCTTTATAATTTCGATTGGTGGCAGCACTGGCCTTGTGCAGCAATTTGTTGCTTTCCTCCAAAACACTTCTTGCGTAAAGAATGGCTCGTTGTCGCTTGTGGTCTCGGATGTAAGCTTCAATGGTAGCAACATCAGGTACTAATTGAGCTTGTATGGAAATAGAGGGAACAAAATAGAGGAATAGCATGAAAACCATCTTGATAGGCCAAAGATGTTTGTTGTTCTTTATTCCCTTTAATTTTATTTGCTTCATATAGTAATCTTAATTTTGAGTTTCTATAGAATCAGTATAAGACTTTACACCGCCAGTAATCATCCATCTTCTGTGACACTGTTCTGCAATATTCAATTTCCTGTCTTTGTCAGCATTGAGTTTGGGAATTATACTCAAAAACCAATCTTTAACGGTATATTTGTAATGCAGAAATTTTTCAATGTTAACCAGCTGTGTATGAATATCTGAGAGGCGAGCTTCGATTTCTCTGGCTATTTCTAAACGGTCGCTTGCCCAAAGAAGGTGTTTCACGTCTGGAGTATCGTCTTTTTCGACATCAGGGGTTTTGTATAGCTCTACTGTTACTTCACAATTTGGGTGTTGCTGAGATAATTGACTGAGTTTGTCGTTCACCAATTTGCTGTTTTCTGCTTCAGGACGTTGTGGATCAAGTTCCATTTCTTCAGCAATAGTCGTTTCACTCCAACTACTTGTCAATTCCCAGTCAATCTGTACTATGGCGCGGTGGATCTTGATACCCAGGAAATATTTTGGTTTTCTGGCAATCTTAATGGTAGCTTTGAAGGTAACGTCACTAAAGTCTTTGCCTCCCATTGTTCCTTTTCGGATAAAACTATCACCATCCCAAGAACCTTCTTCTGACCAAGATATATCATAGGCACTCTTCATACTCTTCATAATTTGAGGAATGCGATTGTAATCATCAGTCTGAACTTTTTCGCCTTCTTCTGCTTGGATTATTGCCTGTTCGATACTGGCAATGGAATGACGCAGATCATCGAGCTTCGATTGTTTTTCTTTGATTGTATCTTGAATTTTATTTAATTGTTCCCGGTATTTATCACGGTCTTCAATTGAAGTGGCAGCTGACATTTTTCTTCGTACTTCATCGTATTCTTTATTCAAACCATCCAATTCTTTTTGAAGAGCATTTGCTTCATTTTGCAGAGTTTCGGATTGTTTTTTTAGATCAGCAATATTCTGATTGATTTCCGCTTCATTTGTTATTGAGGTCTTCATTGCGCATTGTTTGGTATGCTCATTAACAGTTTTACCACAATCACGACATTTATAGGATGAACTTCCTTTACCTAAGACTCCACCATCGCTACAAGTTACGAGAAAAGTGGCAGAACTGGCTCCTTGTATATCTTTGTCAGTTGTTGCTTCATAATACTTCCTTTCATCGTAGCCTATATGGTAGGTGTAATTCTTTTCCATTCCGGGATTATTTAAATCTTCAGAACTGTTTATGTCGTTATGGTCTCCGTTTAGATTATATTGCTCCAAGCGAGCATTCATCAGTGCCATGAAGGTATTCCAGTCCATTTTATAACTGTCAAATATTTCTTCATAGACAATTTCAGTGATGTCTGTGTGTTTGTACACTTGTATGTCATAAGCATAGGACTTGATAGTAATACGATTCAAAAAAGGATCTTTAAAATTGAAGGTCTTTTCATTGAGATTTTTGAGAAATTCATAGGTATATCCTTTACCCATATTTTCCTGATTCAACTGATCAACCTTCTGACGGCTCCATCCTGCATGGTTTTCGGAGTTACGAAGTATCACTTCTTTTTGACTTTCGTTGGGATAAAAATTAGGATTATTCTTTTTGGGAAAGAACCTATACCAATGATCACCCTTAAGTATGCTATTCTCATCTTGTGGAGCTTTGTAATCACATACTAAATCTGTACTTTTTTCTTGGCGGTAAATGTACACTCTTTGCGTATAGAATTGACCATTTGCAGCAGAAGTGAAATCATCAGCCCAATTGGTAGTATTGTAATCACCCAATTTAAATAAGTCTTGAATGTTATCCTTGCCGGCAAATTGTTGCGCAATTTCTAAAGCTGATTTATCTTTCATGTTGGAAATCATGTCATTTGCGTTTCCAGCCAAGTCAATGATACTTCCTATCTTATCTTGAAAAGTACCTCCAAAATTTGTTCCTTGGAGTAATTTTTTTAAATTACTATCGAAGCCGGATGCAGCCAACGCTACTCCTTTTTCTACAAGCGTCTCAATATCAGCCATGAAGTTTTCCTTCGTAAAACTATTTTGAATGTCATCCGCAATGGCTTCAAAAGTAGTTTTCCAGTCTACTTCACCTAATTTGGTTATGTCGAAAACTTGTTTAAATTGGTCTGCAATTTCCAAAAAAGGTAAGTCTTTAAATGAGAGGTTGCCATTGGTGACAACACTCTCAAATTGTTGGCATAATGATTTTACATCCTGAGTTGTTTTTACGAGGTAACTACCCCAATAAATAGCGGTTGATGGATCTTTTACCATTAACTTGGCAACATCTATGGTTTTAGGAATAATACCACGGCTTACGATATTATATATTCTTTTATAATAGTAATTTTCGTCAGAACTCCAAATGTTTACATTGGTTAAGGCCTTTCTATCGAGATGTTTTACAAAATAGATACCGGCTGCTGCTACTTCTGCTCCTTTATAACTCTGACGAATCTTTATAAGATTTTGATTGTGCTGCGATTCGGTTAGAGAATTTGCTTCAAAAGCAATTTCCATTGCAGCCAATGTTCCCTGATCTATGTTGATGTTTTGAGCATGAAAAGGATAACAGTAACAGATAGCCAATATAGCAATCAATATAAAACGTCTCATAATGCTTTTATTTATTTTGTAAATTCAATACATGACCAGCCTGATTGACTTTTTGAGCAAAAGCCAATGACTTGCCGATACCTGATAGATTCCAGTCTCTGCAATAAGCATCAATAGCTTCTTGATGACTGCATTTGAGTTCGGATTTGTACAGTTTCAAAGCTTCTTTTTCGGCTCGCTCAGTAGTATAGGTCATGTAACATTCTCTGGGTTCTTCTACGCCATATACATCACTGGCCAATCCACGACGGATAAAAACTTCTCGGAAAAAACTTCTACCATCTTTGTTATCAAGGCGGTTGATGGTGAATATTTTCTTACATTCAATATCGGTCAAACCTAAGACTGACTGGATTTGATCGAAGCGTTCTTTAAATTTTCCCTGGTCAAGAAGAATGGTCACATCAGAGTTGTTGATAATGGCTTCTTTCACAATCGGACTTCCAATAATGTCCTGTAACTCCTGTGTTACAACACCTACCATAGCCCAGAATTTTCGGGCTGTTTTATAGAGGTATTTAATATACTCTGCCATCATAGGAGATGCAACGGCTTTCCATGCCTCTTCAATTACAAGAACTTTTCTGTTCTTCTTAATACGCATTTTTTGGATGAATACGTCCATAATAATGAGTGTAACAAGAGGGAATAGGGTCTTATTATCTTTGATGGTATCAATTTCAAAGACAATGAAAGTCTCATCGAACAAACTACTATCCAAATTTTCATTCAATGTGCGTTCGTATGAACCACCACGGTAAAATTCAGAAAGCGAATAGTTGTAGGAAGATAAGTCTATACCGGTAATCTTGTTTTCACTACAGATGTATGGTATTCGTTCGGTACTGTATTCGAAGAAACTGTTGAATGAAAGTTCTTTCACAACAAGGGCTTTTCTACGAGCTTCCATTTCATGAATCTTATCCCAAATACGTTTTTCTACATCTTCATTTGAATCAGAAATGCGAATCTCAGTGGACGTTTCTATCAATAACTTCTTATGAAGAGCAGCGATTTGGGTCTTGTTATAACCATTGAAACCCACGAAATAGGCTTCATAGTATTCTTTGATAACCTGTTCTATCAACAATTCTTCAATTTTGGTAGGCACAACTGAGTTTCCTTTCCAAATAAGCATAATAAGGTTCTTTAAGAAGTCAACCTTCTCTACATTCATTTCCTCTTTGTTAATTTGGAATGGATTCATCGTAATAGGATGTTCCTCGGTATAACTGATATATTTACCTCCCACATATTCGCAAAGGCCTTCATAGGAGTTACCGGTATCTACCATTACCACATCAGTACCTTGTTCCCAAAGCTGGCGAACGACAGAGTTCATGTGGAAGGATTTACCGGAACCTGAAGGACCGAGACAGAAAAAGTTGGAGTTATCTGTTAATTTTGTCTTTCCCTCTTTTCCTGAAATATCAATAGCAACCGGAACTCCTTGGCGGTCGGTATAATAAACCTTTAGGGGTGTATCTTCACTTTTGGGAAGTTTTTCCTTGTACATAAGACAAGATGCTGCATCACTCAAAGTTAAAAAGCGATCATACTCTTTATTCATCGAGTAACAGTTTCCCGGGAAGCTGCCTACAAATAGTTCAAGTTGATTGTAAGAGTGTTGCGAGATTTGAATGCCAATGCGACTGAAGGTATTCTCCAAATTGTTTGTTACTTTCTGCAGATCTGTATTCTCATCTACAGTAATCACCATGTTAAAGTGGCAGTAAACCAACTGCTTGTTTTCACGAGCAGCAAGTTCTTCCACCTTCTTAATATCCTCTACGGCTATCTGATTACTTGGGTTGGGCAAAGAGGCGTGGCGGTTTTTCTTTTTGGCTAATTTGGCTAATTCTTGTCTCTGATTTGGAATGTATATAATTTGATTGAAAACAACATTTACAGAATCCGGAATATTATCCAACATGGCCATCAAATCTACCGGCATCGTTACATTATTAACATCAATATTCGTGTACGGTTTAATCAGTTCCGGTAACACAATACTATCAACATCTACGAGACTGTAAATCTTGAATTTCTTTGAACCTATACCAATCTGTTCGTCCGATATTTTGTAATTGTTGTGGCTTAATTTCTTTTTGGTGTAGTTTTGAGTATAATATTGGCTGACAAAGCGTTTTGCTTCTTTTTTGTTCAGGAAATGTGAGTCTATGCCTCTATCTTGAAGTTGGTCCTTAACCTTGCCGAGTTTTACTTGAAAATCTTGCCATTTTTTGTTGTCATAACTCAAAAAACGGCTTTTTTTATTTTCTTGCGTGATGGTTATGTAGGTAATACAATCTGTATATTCTCTTCCTGAGAAATATTTGAAGTAGCTTTGACTTAAATATTCTTTGTTTTCTCCTTCAGCTTCGAATCCTTTGCGAACAAATACGTCTTGCTTGTGAATGGCATATCCTTCCCCTAATGTTGCCATTAAAGAGGTAAACAGATTGGAGAAGGAATAGTATTCATTAGTGTCAGCACAGAACTTCTGTACAGGATTTATAATTTTCAAAGTTGCAGAAAATTCGCCTGTTTTGGTATAGTACACACCGATTCCATCTACTTCTTCAATTGAAAAGTAGATTTCTTTAAAGATTTTAGCTTTTTTACTTCCTGTACCAAAAGCATATACAGAAATCGCCATACCTATACAGATGGCTGTAAAGCACAATAGGACATATACTAACATTTTTTATTCATTTAGTCTTGGTTTGCGATTAAATAAAATAGGTAGGCTTAACCCATAAAGCCAAGCCTACCTAATTCGTTTTCATTTTCGTAACTAAGAAAAGGTTTTAAAGTCTCTCACTGTAGGCATATATGAAAATACCTCTTGGATGCTTTTTAGAATATAATCCTTTTCGCTGTTTAATCATGATGATTCCTCCACCAATACTTACAGTTATTACTAAAAAAATCAATCCGATTAAAAAATTGAAGATGGAATATGTTATAACAAATCCAAGAAGACTTATTCCTACTGTTGTAACGGCCCAGACAATATAACGCCCCTGAAGCCCTAAAAATTCCATAGGACGTTGAAGTCCCTTGAACATTTGGAAATCTGGGTTATTTGACTCTGCCATTTAATAGAGAATTGTTTATTAAACGGTGAAGAATGCCGGCAAAGCCTGTGCAGCTGCAATGAGGAAAATACATGCACCTACGGTCATCATAATCTTCTTCTTGACATCCTGCTCTTCGTTGTTCATGGCAATGTACACAGAAATCGCGCCAATGATAGCGACAATTCCAGCGAGGGCATAACAAACCTTGGTTACAGGTTCAATGTAGTCTTTTAAGCTTTTTTCAACTTCTCCCAAAGCTGTAATTCCGGCATTGTAGTCTCCGACCTTGTCTGCAAAAGCATTGATAGGGGTCAAACAGCAAATAGCTGTTGCTACTACTGCTAATTTTACAGAAGAGATGCTCAAGCTAAATTTTTGTTTCGCAGAAGCAACGATAGTTTGAAATCTTTTTTTCATTTTTAATTGTTTATATTGTTTTGAAAATTTAGTTGATTGGGAATGTAAGTTTTGAATATCCAAAGAGCGCAGGCATGACTGACGTAGCTGCAATAAGGAATATGAGAGATCCTACCAACATGACTACACTTTTGGTTATGTCTCCTTCATGATAGTTCATCTTGATGGCTATCTGCAAAGCAGAAATAACAGAAAAAATTGCTGCGACAGTTTTAAGAATCTCTACAGCATATTTTGTTACAGTACCCACAAACATGGCTGCATGGAAAAGTTGTTCGGCACCCATCGAATAATCCACTGCTCCACACTTGGCCGATATTGTCTGAGGAAGCATTATTGCTAAAAACAGAAACAGCCAAACAGCTTTCAAGTTAATATCTTGTAATCTGATCATGTGTTTCAATGTTTGAGTTTTCCTTATTATCTTTCATCATTTTCATCATTTCAGCTGGATTCATTATACCTTTTTGAACTCGTTCTATCTGCTCTAAAGAGTTATTGATGGTGTCAATACTATTTTCTACTGCTTTTGAAACCTTGGGTCCGTAGGTTTGGTTAACTCCATATTTGGTTGTTCGAAGTTTCTCATCGAATAACTCGGAGTTACTTAAATCTTTTTGAGGGGTGTCTGTTTCCAAACAAGTTCCAAAACTTTCTGATTGAATACCGAAATCTTCTTCGTCCGAAATTTCTTCTTCGGTTGCTGATTTCTCGTTTTCTTTATCCTCAGAGTTTTCTTTGTCTTGTGCTTCTTCTTGGGCTGTTTCTTCTATAGATGATTTTTCATCCTTTTCGCCCTCAATAATTTGTTCTTTATCCTCTTGAACGGTTTCCGGTTGGTTATTGTCTACTTCGTTCTCTTCCGGACGCTCCGTTTTGTCTTCTTCCAATTCTGATTCTTTGCTTTCATCGCTTGTTTCTACGCCTTTTTCATGGCTATTCGTAGATTTTTCTTCGTAAGCGACTTCTTCTGTTGCCTCCTGAATTTCTTCTGTTTCATTCGGTTCTTCAGATGCGTTCACAAAATCAAAACCACCGGAAGAAGTTTCAACTACGCTTTGTGGCGCATATTCTTCATCTTCATCCTCGGTATCATCACCTGAATTTATAGTTAATTCGCTCTTGTTCTCTTTCTTATTCTTTGCATTTAAATCCATCATAATTAGCGTTATGTAATAAAGAGTAAGTGCAATGGTCAGAACAATTGCGTAAATCAAAAATGGACTCATTTTTTAATATTTTGTAGTTATTCACAAATGATTTGCATGACAAAATTACAGAGTTATTTTTGTTTCAAGGGATTTAAGTGTAAGGAAAATACTATTTTAAGGGGATAATTTTATTTTGGTTCTATTTTAACAATCGAATGAAACCAAAATACTGCAAATCAGACAACTAAGGTGTGGTTGAATTAAGGGGATTAGACATGAAATATATCCTATTTTAGGGGAAGAATAGTCTATTTCTTTTTTAGACCAAATTCCTCACGAAGCATTTTCATAAGCGCATTTTGTGCATGTTCTCTTGTTTTTTCTCCACTGATGATTTGATCGTCATAATAGCAGCAACGTTCATAGACTTCTTTCAATCTTCCGGCATCTACAATTTTGTCTACGGCTAATTGGGCTGAATTATCTGCCGGATAACCCAATGTGTTGAAAACCCAACTGTAAACAAAGGTGTATTGCTTGAATTGATCTCCCTTTTCTTGTCGGGGATGTAGTGTGTTGATGGTGAAAACAATTGTATCTGATTTTGGTTTTCTTCCCTTAATAGGATTCTTACAAATCAGTTTGTAGTCAAACCAAACTTCAGAACCACTTTCTTTAATTCTTTGCTGACTCGGACGAAGAATCTTTTGGTCTATCTGAGAGTTCGAATAGACTTCTGAGATACCTAAATCATTTCGGAACTGATCAAGTGGATAGTAATATTCCCTTCTGTCTTGCTGACTACAGATGATTTTGTAAATTCTCTTCGTATAATTTCCTCTTAAACTCAGAGCTATTGATTTTGAAAATCGGGTTCCTCCAACTCCAACGCCATAATATATCAAAAAAGGTATGGCCCAGGGATTGATATTGATTGTTATTTTATTCGTGTTCTTGATGTCATGAATTGTTGTAATGACAACACCTGTGGTTTCTATCGTTTTATGAATCCGAGGATGGAGCCATCTGAATGAAAATAGCTTCTTGCTTAAATCCAAAGCTTCTTTGTAGACTTTCTTCTTGTTGTTTTTACCTCCTGCTTCATCACAAGATATGGTTACATAGGGCTGATTGAACAAATCTCTGGGCAGCTCTTGCTCATGGCTCATGTGCTTTTGAATATTGTCACCTATGAGCGTTAAAAGATTCTCTTGCCAGTCTGTTACGTTGTATTGACCAAAAGTTACATTGTTGGGCTGAATCAACATGATTTCCTCTTGGGTAGGAGGGGTGAATTTTATTGAATCGTCATTTGTCATGATTGAAAAGATTTAGTGATTTCTATGAACTATGAATGGGATTCAGTAGAGTTCAGGTGGAAATGAATGCAGACTTGATAAGTCTATGTTATTGAGGTGTAAGTAATTGATTGGCAAATATATACATAAAAAATAATATGGAAAAATACTAATCATTTTTTATTGGTATGATTAGTATTTTGGGTTCTTTAGGTAAGGCTGAATTTAGTATTTTGGGTATCTTTGGGTCTTAGAATTTAGTATTTTGGGTATTTTTCCTCGTATTTTTTTGACTTGAAATGCTTGATAATCAGCTGATATTTTGTTAACGAATGTTTTCTTACAAGAATCTCTACAAAGACTTTCTTTACAAGATAGGCGAAAAGTCTTTTTTTTGAAGGACATTAGATGAATAATAAATAAAAAAAGGGAAATAAAAAAGGCTGCGCAACGTCATCCTTCATCAGCAATAGTAGTTTACTCTGAAATCTAATTCTACATGTGTTTTAATAGTTCAATTTAAATCAACTAAAAAAAAGACAGCGAACCTCTCGGCTGACTGTCTTGCAACAATAACATTTAATTTTGTTTGGGGAAAAGGACGGTGAACTTCACAGTTGACGGTCTCTAATCAAACAACCTAAGTAGTGATAATGCAAATGTACAAATTCTTTTTGATGTAGTTTGTAATTTGCTGTAAAATATGATGATACAGAATTTGATACTTTGTAAAGAATGATTTTTAAAGTGCCATTTTATATGGCGAAATGTATAACACAAAAATCCCAATGGCAGTGGTCACTACCATTGGGACATGATCATCATTATCAATCTTAAAAATGTGGATCTTTCTTATTCCCTATATTTTTGATATTTCCAAGTAATATTATCTTATGTGGAAATACATTTTGTCAAGACGTTATCTCGTCTTACCGAAGTTCTAATCTTGAAATTTTTGCCAAACAGAAGGCATTTTTGCATAGTCCGTCAGACCTGTGCAATTTTCGAATACTCCGAAATGCAATCCTGGTTCTTCAAAGAGTTCAGGATAGAGTTCTCGTTCGTACAGGTGGACTTTCTTTCCTTCTACCACTGTATAAGGTGATTCTCCTTTCAATGATGTACAGTTAGAAAAAAGGCCTGAAAATACTTCTATCTTACGGTTGTTGTCAAAGAGACTGGCCGGAATAGAAGTTATGAAACTGCAATCGGAAAAGGCATAGCAGAAATCGCTGACGTTCGGGTTGTGGGCAAAAAGAGCAGAGGGTATTGAAACTAACTTTTTGCATGCAGCAAAGCTACTTGAAAAATCAGTGACTGCCGGGCAGTTTGCAAAGAGTTTCTCGGGAATAGACTCTAATTTACGACAATTGTAAAACAGCCACGCAAAGTTCTCTGCTGCTGGATTGTTTGCAAACAAATCTTCCGGAACGGAGGTCAGCTCAGAACAACGAAGGAAGGCTCCTGAAAAATTCGTGGCATTGGGATGGCTTGCAAAGAGGTTAGCTGGAACACTTGTTAATTTTGTACAGCCTAAGAATACATCCGAGAAATTCGTAATACCTTCCTTGAAGGTGATGTAGACCTTTGGGTCTTTGAGTTCCGGCACACGGATTTCGCCATATTCGTCTCCGGTAATGAGTTCCTTGCCATCGGCAATGATGGATTTGCAGTATTCCGCTTTGTTTATCAGTTGTACATTAGCTCCTGGGATATAGGCAAGATTGTCGAATTGGGGAACTTCCGGCTTTTCTGCTGGGGGATATTCACCCATAATGTCATCATCTTCACTTGAACAACTGCTAAAGCTCAAAACGAATGTCACCATCGTTAAAATGGCCATAAAGCCAACATTGATATATTTTTTCATAATTGTTTTTTTTAAGGAGTCCACCTCAAAGGTTTTTTGAGTTGTGTGTCTTTGAAGGGGATACCAAGTTTGTAATCTTAAAATAATTCTTTTGCGTTCTTCTTTTGATTTTCAAGAACCTCACCATGCTTTTGCTCATAGAGGTCTACGGCCTTCTCAAAAGCTGCAGAAACTATGTCTTTGATAGGCAAACCTTCTCTTTTTGCGATGATCCTAATTTTCTTTAACAGTTCGGAAGACGCAATGGTGCAAAAGCGTTCTTCATGTTTCACACGTTCTTTTTCTTTTTGCTTTTCTCGGGCTGTGCCTTGTTCAACAGATTTTTTTATTACAGGAGGTTCCGGTTGCGGAGGTGTCTCTTGTTTTTCTGTAGGTTCATTTTTCGTCAAGCCTGAGAACAAAGCATCTAAGCTTGTATTGTTCATGCTTTTTTCTTATTAGGGTTATTGAATGTGAGCTAAAAACTCGTCCGTAAAAGCTGCATAGTCTTTAGCTCCATTGCTATTCTTATCATAGTCAAGAATGTCTTGACGTTCCAAAGGAGCTTCTGCAAGACGTACATTCTTGCGTATTTTTGTCTGGAATACTGTATCGCCAACAGCTTCACGCAATTTAGCTTCGATACCGCGTGAAAGATTGCTTGTTTCCCAACGTGTGATAAGAATACCGGAAATATGTGCCTTCGGGTTCAATCGCGTACTAACCATTTTGATGAAATCGTTAATCATGGTTAAACCTTTAAAGGGTAACACTTCTGAGATAAGAGGGATAACAATATCTGTTGATGCGGTAAACGCATTCAGTGTCATAAGCCCCAAAGATGGGGGACAATCGAGAAATACAAAATCATATTTTTCTTCAACGTTTGCCTTTTGAAGCACATCTGCAAGGATTCTTTCTCTTGCAATTGCCGTAGATAGTTCTACATCAACCATAGCTAATGTTAAAGATGCAGGAACTAAGTGTAGCGACTCATTGAGCGCAATAATGGGGAGTTCTTCGACTTTACTGGTCAGTGCATCGTAAATCGTGGGGCCTTCCGTAGGTGATGTTAAGGAAGTGGTGAGGTTTGATTGGGCATCAAGGTCAATAAGCAGAACCTTATAACCTTTCTTGCTAAGAATGCTGCCAAGACTGGCTACCGTTGTCGTTTTTCCAACACCGCCTTTGTGGTTTGCGACTGCAATAATTTTAGTATTCATATAAATATTGATTTTTTAGGTTGAAAATTCGAGGAATTTGCTTGATATGTTGATTTGAGGGAATGCCCTAATATATTAGGGCGTTTTCCTTTAAATTCTGTTTGTATGATACCATTCCAATAGCTCTTTGTGAGTTAATGCAATCAGTTTGACTCGTTGAACACATTGGGCCAAAGATATTTTTCCATCTTTGGTGGGAGGGAATGAAATGATTGCAGTATCGTATTTGTAAGCTAATGGCAATTCATGTTTGGTAGCAACTTCTTTGGCTATATCTCCAAAGAGTTCAATGATGTCTTCGTCCTTGTCGTATAGAGCCAGTGTGTTTCCATCATTGTTCTTTTCGCTCTGGAATTTGTAGAAACAAAGCTTCGCTGCAAAAAGTTCATTCATTTCTTCAAAGTTGGCCGGATCTTTCGTAGAAACAATATTGTCAGCTGCAATCGCTTCTACATGAAATTTAGCGATTCTACCATCTGACAATGTTTCAAGAGAAAGTAATTCACCAATGCGAGCGTTGATATTGCCCTCTAAAACCACTTCTTTGGTGATTTCCGTGGAATCATTTTTCTTATAGGTGATAACATAGCCGTTTTTGGCGCGTTCCACGATGAAGTAAATAGGGTAAATTTTTCTGTTCATAATCACTAAATTTTTATTTCATTTTTTCAGTTAGAAGTTGAAGGTTTAAATCGTAATTTTTGGCTATGCTGCTGTAATCGAATGCCAATACTCGTTCTTGGTCGTAGACTAATTCGCTTTCGCCATTCTCTTTATGTCTTTTCGTAGGGTTTCCATTTTCGTCTAAGATGTAAAATTTTAAAGGTGATTTGGTCTTGCCTAAGTAATCCGGTATTGATACGAGATAGGATAGGAGGCTTTCATCAGGAATCATACCTTTGCCTTCTCTTTTGGCTTGAATGTTGGCTTTCGCTATGCAAATCTTTTCTCGGACAAACAATATATATGTCGGTTCATCGAACTTATAGGCTTTTTGTGGATCGGATTTAGTACTTACTTTTAAGTTGTTTACTTGGGATATTTTATAGTCTTGTCCTTCACGGATTTCGCCCAATTGACGAGCCTTTGAGAACATAGACCAAAATACCGCGATTTCGTCAGTGCTGCTACAGAGAGAGTGCTGATAGGTAAGACCCTCAATGCAGATGTCATGGACTTGTTGTTCTGTAAATGGTAAGTCATTCACAAAAGATTTCAAGCAGTAATATGAAGCAAGCATCATAGCCCAATTGTTGATGAATCTTTCTCCAATTACATTGTAGTCCACTTCACTTTTGATTTCTGCAAGAGATCTTTTCCAAGCATCATACCATCCTGCGTTGAAGTTTTCCCGGTAGCGCATAAGCCCAACAGTGATGTTGGTCGGACACATATTTCTGAGCTTCAAGAACTTTTGGTATTTGTCGGTTTCCTCTTTAGTCCTTTCGCTCTTTTGAGATTCCAAAAAAATCACACGAGAAAATAACGCAATGTCGGCAGTAGGCATTTCTTGTCCTGTAATCAGCACGCCACAATTGATTCTCGTAGCCTCTCGATGTTCTCCATCTGAAGAACGCTTGGAACGTCCGGCATTGTCATATACACCTTTGAGGAAATCAATGTGCTTGTTACTGAGTGAATTTTTGTATTCATCAAAGTGTACGAGCATATTGCTAACTTCCGCGCATTTTTCACCCATCGCGTAATAGGTGGTACTTTCAAGATTGCTCACCTCCGGGTTGTTTTGAAACAGGGCCATTAAGAATAGAGCAAACTCTGTTTTACCGGTTCCCTTTTTTCCATAAATGTTCAAAATAGGGAAGGAGCGAGTACTGTCTGTAATGATGTCTCGGAAGAGAGTTGCAATGTAAAAACAAAAAGCAACAACTCCGTTATCACCATATAGCTCTTGTAGCATGTTGAAATACAGCTCCGGAGCAATATCCATTTTGGGGTCATGAATGAATCTTCGTTCGTTGACAAAAGCTGTTTTGTTTGTCTTATGGAACTTAGACATAGCCGGTAGGTAGAAATTCTCATTTTCAAGCCGAATTATGCCGTACTCGTCTATGGGCTTCCATTTTCCTTCATAAATAATCCCATTGCAGAAGGCGTAAAATCCTTTCTCACCTAAATTGTTCCACCCCATCTGTGTCACTCGCTGAGCTTCCTCAGTTTTCTCATAGATGTAAGCTTTGAACAATTCATATTTATCTTGACGCTCAAAGAACAGAAAATTACCTTTTCCCTCAATTTTTTCCTTGAATCTATCCAACTTGGTCACATCAGCTTGTTGTAACTCAATGGTTTTCTTGACTCTGTTTTCATTTTCCAATTCAAAGATTCTGGTTGGCTTCTTGTCATCGGCTATCAAAAACAGAGGGCGAATGATAAAGTTGGTCCAATCATGTTCACGGCCCTGTGCATCAATGTCATAGTAATGGTTGCCTTTTCTGAAAAAATGAAATCCTTTTAGATCATCATCTTTTTTAAGGGCTTCCTGACGGCGAAACTCTTGTCTTTTGCGAGCTGCATCAGCCAAGGCTGCTTTCCACACTGAAGCTTTCTTATACTTTTCCTTCAATTCACTGAGAATTGAGGTTTGCTGTACATCAGAACGGATAAGAACTAACAGGCTGCATACATCATTGATTATGGTAATCTTTTCCTCATTGGAAGGATTTTTGCCAAATTGTTTCTGAGCATACCAGAGGATATAATCTTTCTCCTCCAGTGTTTCCCACTTCGACAAGTCGGTCAAATAAGAATCAGGATCTTGTTTGTAGCTGTCACTGGGTAATTCACGGACTGAAACATTGAATCCCATTTCCAATGCTGTATGGGCATTCTTAAATACAAATCGGTCTCCTGCTCCGAATTTAGCCCCATCTTTCGGAATGTCATTGTCTGGAATAAAGCAAATGTTACATCCAAACTTGCTAAACTCGTTAAATTGGGAATTAGACCAGCTGCCACCTAAAGCTGCTATGGCATTCCCTATTCCGATTGATTGTAAACGCATTACATCGGGTGCGCCTTCAACCAAATAGACCTTTCCTGCTTGACGTGCTGCCTTTAATGCTACGTCTATACCGAAAACGGTCTCGCTTTTTTTGTAGATAAGACAGTCTTTTCCGTTAAGGTATTTGCAACTTGACTGAGGATCAAGGCTCCGAGCCGTAAAGGTAACAATTCTGCCATACCTGTCTCTTTGGGGAATCATCAATCGGCCACGATAAAAATCGTAATACTCTCCTGGGTGCTTTTCGTTTTCAGCGATAAGACCAAGTTGTAGAAGAATATCTGTTTTCAATCCCTTTGATAAGGCAAAGGATAGGAATTGATTTCCTTTTAGAGGGCTGTAGCCTAAACCTACGGTTTGACAGTATGCTGCATCCCAACGACCACCTTTGTCCGCTTCAGCGTATTGCCGACAAGCAAAAGCTTCGGGAGTATCTGCTTGATATTGTTCGCGGAAAAATTCATAGGCATACTCATTGTACGCATAAAAAGAATCCTTTTGTTTTTGCAAGGCAATCTCATCAGGACCTTTCTTTTCATAAATTGAGGGAATGTCAACATCAGGACAATACATTTTCAGCAAATAGCAAATAGCCCCATTAAAGTCAAGTCCATTGCTCTCTTCCACAAATGAAATAATATCTCCTCCTTTACCACAACCGAAGCATTTATAGCGGTTAGTCGTGCTATCAAGCATCAGGGAAGGGGTTTTTTCACTATGGAAATAGCAACAGCATTTCTTGCGATGGGTACCAGCAGCTTTGAGAGAGGTCTCTGGGTGCAGGTCTACGGCTAATTGGCATATATCCACTCGGGATTTCACCAAATCAATGTACTTGTCCTTAATCATTATTCGTTTCTATTGGTTGTTGATCGAAATGGTTATTTCCACTTTCCGCCCTCAATGATTAAAGAAAGAGCCGTAGCGATAGCAGGGGGAATAATTTTTTCTTCATTGAACCATTTGAGGAATTTTTGCTGCCAAGAATGAGGAGATCCCCCAAGTTCCAAACTGATATGGGCAGTAAATCTGCCTTTTTCTCCGTTAGGAAGGCTTTTGTAATAGAAGGCAATCTCTTTTGTGGTCATGTCTGTAAAGGTTTAATGGTTATAAATTGCTTTTATCCAAAATATGGATTATTTTTGTGTGCAAATATAGCTCAATTTATTGTACAAACCATTTTTTACCTCAATAAATTGGGGAAATTAGTATAAATTAGCACATAATTAACGTAAATTTTATGCTTAACACAGAACTAATAGAAAATCTCTATGCTGGACTGTCTAAAGAGCAGCAGCAGGAATTACTTACTTTGTTGTTTAAGAGAAGTAAGCAGACATTGAGTTATTTCAAGCGGACGAAAGATATTACGCTTTCAAAGCTTGAAATTTTGGCAGATTTCTTTCACATGCCCTTAGATTACTTCCGGATGGGAAACACTTTCAAAGGAAATCATGTGTCCGGGAACAATAATCAGGTTGGAAATGTTTCTGTCAATACTAACCTCATGCTTGAAAATGAAGCATTGAGAAAAGAGATCAAAGCTCTTGAAGATATTGTAAAAGCAAAAAATGATGCTTTGGCCACCAAAGATATGTTGATCCAAACTCTGATGGCTAAGAATGATTTGAAAGAGTGAGGGAAAAAAGGGATTAGAAAGTAGCATTGATATATTTAAATGAAATATATAATATAGATACTTTCGCTACATTCCGCTACACTTCGCTACAATATCGCTACATCTAATTATGCTCATAGTAATCTTGAAAGTGCTGAAAATCAATGTCGCTACATCCGCTACATATTATAACATGTAAAAAGCGTATGTTCGCGAAAAAAAAATTTTTAGTAGTATGCTTGATTATATGCGTGTTTTTAGTTTGGATTTTTAAATTATCTTAATTGAATAACTCAAATCTGTTGGTTTTCAATAGGAATAAGAGTTGTGTCGAGCGACATATCTGCGACAAAAAAGAGAAAATTTGTGTTTTTCTCTTGCAGTAACATATTGTAAAACAGCTTGTTGGGAAAAGTGGAAAACTGCTTTTGTTTCCCTGTCTCTCCGCTAAACGTGCTGGACAGAAATGGTCAGCAAACGGACAAAAAGCTACAAATCAATGATTTGTGGCTTTTTTTATTGCCCGAAAGTCCTGCTTCCAAGACTTCAAAAGTACGGTAAAAGACAAAGTTTCGTTACTAAATCGTTACCTATTCCCTGCCGGACAAAAACGGTAACGATTTGTCCATAAATGACCTGATAATGACTATATTAGTCCATAGTCTGCATAACTCGAAAACGAGAGGTAAAAACTAATTTTGCAACTAAAAATTTTGAGTTATGAAATCGACATTCAAGGTTCTTTTTTATTTGAAGAAAGGTTCTGAAAAGAAAAACGGCGAGGTTATGATTATGGCACGCATCACCATAGACGGCAAACTTTGCCAGTTCAGTACGAAACAGAGCATCCAGCCCGACAACTGGAGCATTGCTGCGGGCAAAGCCAAAGGCAGGGATGCCGGGAGGATAAACGCCCTTTTGGACGACATACGTTCTTCCCTGAATACCATTTACCACGAAATGCAGCGGCGTGACAACTACGTGACCGCCGAGAAAGTGAAAAACGAGTTCTTGGGACACAGTGAGAGCCACGAAACAATCCTTTCATTGTTCCAAAAGCACAATGACGATGTGAAGCAGCTTGTGGGCATATCCAAGACGATAGCGACCTACCGCAAGTATGAAGTGACCCGCCGCCACCTCGCTGAATTTATCCAAAGCAAGTACAATGTATCGGACATATCCATAAAGGAGATAAGCCCGATGTTCATTACCGATTTTGAGTTGTATTTGCGTACCGCCTGTAAGTGCGGCTACAACACCACCGCCAAGTTCATGCAGTTCTTCAAGCGTATCATCATCATCGCCCGTAACAACGGCATACTGGTGGGCGACCCTTTCGCCAGCTACAAAATCCGGCTGGAAAAAGTGGACAGGGGTTATCTGACAGAGGACGAGATAAAACTCATCCTTAAAAAGAAAATGGTTTCCGAGCGGCTGGAACACGTCAGGGACTTGTTCGTCTTTTCCTGTTTCTGCGGTTTGGCTTACAGCGATGTCGCCAACTTGCGGCAGGAGAATATCCAAAAGTCTTTTGACGGCAACCTTTGGATAATCACCAAGCGGCAAAAGACGAATACGGACGTGAATGTTCCCCTGCTGGATATTCCCAAGATGATTTTGAAGAAGTACAAGGGCAAGTTGCCGGACGGGAAGATACTTCCCGTAATCAGCAATCAGAAGCTAAACGCCTACCTGAAAGAGATTGCCGATATATGCGGTATTAAAAAGAACCTGACATTCCACCTTGCCCGGCACACGTTCGCCACGACCACCACGCTGTCAAAGGGCGTACCCATTGAAACGGTGTCCAAGATGCTGGGACACACAAACATAGAAACTACGCAAATCTACGCCCGCATCACCAACAGCAAGATAGGCAGCGATATGCAGGGGCTTGACAAGAAGTTTGTCGGCATTGAGAAGATTTACAAGGAAGTTGCCATGTAATCTTGATTATATGGAACTGGTCACAATTTGTGACCAGTCCTTACTATTATTCCAACATTGCTAAATCTCCTAAAATATACGATTATGGATTTGCAGATTATCCAAAACAAGATTTTTGAGGTCAGAGGTTGCCGGGTGATGCTCGATTATCATTTGGCAGAACTCTACCAAGTGGAAACACGAGCCTTGAAGCAGGCGGTCAAGCGCAATATCGAGCGTTTTCCGGGTGATTTTATGTTTGTACTCACCCAAGAGGAAGCTAACTTGCTGTTATCCATAGGGGTATCACAAAATGTGATACCCCCTGATTACAACTTCGGCGTTGCTATGCCTATGGCTTTCACCGAGCAGGGCGTAGCCATGCTTTCTTCGGTTCTCCGCTCCAAGGTAGCCATAGAAGTAAACATTTCAATCATGCGGGCTTTCGTCCTCATGCGCCAAATGGCAATCGGTTACGAGGAACTGTCAAGGCGCATCGAGGAACTGGAGGTAAGCACCGATGCGCAGTTCAACGAACTGTACCAAGCCCTTACCCAGCTTTTGAGCCAGTCGAAACAACAGAAAGAACGCCGTCCGGTAGGTTTCGTTACCTATAACCGTGACAAAAACGAATAGGTAACGATTTCGGTAACGAAATTCCGCCTAACAAACTATATCCCAATGAAGTACATTCTTCCACCTTGCGGGCAGTCCACCGACTACCCGCATTTTTTATATCCTTTTCCAACTGGCACATTCCCCGAAACGCCAGCCGTGCGTGGCATGGCTGACTGTATTCCGTGAAAAGAGCCGTTGGAAACCCGCACAAGCGTATTGCAAGCAAGCTCACAACACCCTTGCCTTTCCCGCCCGCATGGAGTGTTCCCTAAAAGATGAAAGAGAACAGGCACTTTTCCCCAGTTTCCCTATTTGTAAATCTTCCTCTTACGCAGTCCCCCAGCCGGGACAGTCGTTTTAATCATTTCAATAGGCAAAGGTAGTTACGTGTTCTTCACGATTTTGCAAGGTCGAGCCGTTCCGGTTTGGCGAAAAAATCTTCCCTGCCTTGCGAGGTATTTTTTGCCCAAAACCTTGCAAACTCTAAACACTACCCTTTTACGCCTATGTGAAACGAAAACGACCGACCCGACCGGAAGACGCATAAAAAAAAAGTCGGATTTACGGGAAACAGGAAAAAAGTTCAGTGAAACTTCAACTCCCTCACCTCTCAAATCCGCATAAAATTAAAAACTTAAAAAATTGCAGCAATATGGAAGCAAAGGTATTATCGGAAGCAAAAGTTTATGTAGGCACTTATGCCAAGTACAACAACGGTTCATTGTCCGGCGCATGGCTCGACCTTTCGGACTATTCGGACAAGGAAGAATTTTATGAAGCCTGCCGGGAACTTCACAAGGACGAGGAAGATGCGGAATACATGTTTCAGGACTGGGAGAACGTGCCGGAGGGCTTAATCGACGAAAGCTGGATTTCTGAAAACTTCTTCGCCCTGCGTGATGCGGTGGAGGATTTGAGCGACACCGAGCAGGAAGCCTTTTTCGTGTGGTGCAACTATAAAAGCCATGATTTGGGCGAGGAAGATGCGGACGACCTTGTACGTGATTTCCGGGACGAGTATCTGGGTCAATATGACGATGAAGAAGATTTCGCCTATGAAATTATCGAGGAATGCTACGACCTGCCGGAGTTCGCAAAGACCTATTTCGATTATGAAAAGTTCGCCCGTGACCTTTTTATGTGCGATTACTGGTTTGATGACGGTTTTGTGTTCCGTGCGGCATAACAACCAATCCGGGCGGGGTGTTAAAGCCCTGCCCGTTAAAAACGACCAAGCGATGAAACGGAAAAGCATTTATAAAATCCTTTGGCGGGTGTTGCTGCTCTGCCTTGCATGGCGGTTTACCAGCGTAGCCGGAGCAGGCACGGCGATAACGGCGTATATCGTGTTTTGTGCCGCCCGTTTCCTGCTCCGGGTCTGCCTTTCAGCCCTTTATGCGCTGGGCGTGGCTCTGCTTTTCCTGCTGTTGCTTTCTTTACTGATATTATAACCATTAAAAAAAATAGAACATCATGCAGTCACTTAACAAAAACGGGGTAAGCATCACTCAAACACCGGGAGAAGAAAAGTTCGTGAAATGCTGTTTAGGGGCTTTCAGGGGACAAATTTATTATCAATATGACTACCGCCACACGGACGGCGAACTTTTCAGCACGGTAGCCAAAACGCTGGACGAGTGCCGCCGCAGGCGTGACGAATGGATAGCGAAGAAGAACGGAGTAATAAACAAGTAAATTTTAGGGACATGAAAACAACAGAAGTAAACAAGGAGCTTATCGGCAGGCGTTGCGAGTGCATTTTTACGGGCTTAATGGTAACGGGCGTTATCGAGGACACAGAAGAAAACGAACACACCATAGAGGTAAAAGTCCGTTTCGACCACCCGCACCAGTGGGGCGATGATTTGTATAATGATGTGTGGGCGTGGGGGCGCAAAATAGACGAGTTCGGCACGCTGCACCATTTGCAACTGTTGGAGGATAAACCGGACTTTCAGATAATGACGGTAGTTTTCGGCGAGCCAATCAGCCGGATAGACCGCAGTGTTTTTGAAGATGTAGACACGTGGGGCGTCTGTTCCCTGCAAGGCTGGGTAAACAGCTATGAAAGTGTCCGGTTTGTAGCTATAGACGACCATACGGCAATCATCACGGGCGAATATAACATGGAGCAGGTAAAGGTGTGGTTAGAGAAATACACGTCCATAAAGAGCCTTAAAACCAGTTGATAGAGGACGGCGGCTGCTTGCCGCCGTTACTTTCTTCCGTGAGCCTGCCAGCGGGTGAAGAAAGTAACAAAGAAGCCTTTCGTTTTCCCTATCATGGAAACAGCCCGCCGATGCTTCCCGGCGGGCTGTCTGCCCGATATTTACGCTTTGCGTATCATTCCATACCCGGTTTCCCAAGAGGATGATAAAAACGGATGTCGCAACTATAAATCCTCATAGTGAATAAATTTTACACCAAGTATGCACACGGTTTCTTCTTCCTCGATGTCATATTTCCATGTCCGTTTATTGACAAGCATTTCCGTGTCGCAATCGAACCATTCCATTACAGGCGCATCATCTTCTTCGTCCGCCCATTTGAAAACCTGATTGGACGGCGTTTTCCATAATTCAGCACTGTCACGTTCGGAAATACAGTCCTTGTCCACAATGATGATGTCACCTACTGCCGGAACTGTATCTGTTTCCAACGTGGTTTCTATGTACCACGAGATGCCTTCTATATCCAATTCTATTTTTACCATGTCGTTTTGTTATTAGGGGGTTATTGTTTCCGTTCCTTCTTCGCTGTTGTCATTATTGAATGATAGTGTAAGTTGCTGCATCTGCCCGAAGCTGTCGATGATATAAATGTCAATCGTCTGCTGGTCGGTCGATGCCGAGGTGTAGTAGAGCCTGAACGTTTCTTTCTCCAGCGGGTAAAGGTCGTTGGGCAGGAACACCGTGCCGTTATCCATTTCCAGCTTTCCTTTGCCGTCCGGCTGGAAATACCGTATCTGATAGGTAGTCGGCTGGTAATAGCCGCCACGCACCAGTCGGCAGCGTATTTCGGCGGTTTCCCCGACTTTCAGCCTTTTGGGTACTGGCAGTGTTTCGATGCTGAACGGGTACGCCTGCTGAATATCCAAGTTGTCATTACAGGCGGTGACAAGCACGAGGGCGGCCACGATGTAGCAGCCCATGATGATTTTATACATTACATTCTTCATATACATTATTATATAGCGGTCAGTTGATAATGAATTTCAGTCCCAAAGATACCTGCGTGTGGAACTTGCCTATGTCCGAGCCGAACAACGCCCGTTCCCTTGCGTTCAACAGCAGAGCCACCCGGTCGGTCAGGTAGGTTTCCAGTTCCAGCGTCAGCGCACCGCCGTAAATGAAGCAGTCCTTATCCAGCAAGGTAGAGCCGTCCGGCAGCAGCTTTTCGCTTCGGTTGCTTGTTTCGTACCCGGCGAGAGCCGACAAGCCCAATGAAAGGAAAAAGGTCTTTCGTCTGTCCGATAGGAATTTCAGGTAATAGCCGCCCTCTGCGGTGAACTGTTCTACGGGTATCTGCATATCCTTGTAGTCATACTTCTTGTGCAGGTATTCGCCGCCAATCACCCAGCGGTTGGCGTTCTTGGTGTAAACGCTGTACGCCGCCCCGATGTGGTAGGCAAAATCCGTGTCATCATTCCAGTGCTCCCCATCCGCCATGCCCGCCGTGACCTGCAAGCCTTTCATGCCCGGCAGGTATCTTTGTGCGTGTGCCTGAAACGAGGTCAGGCACAGCGCAAAGAGCATCATTATAAAGATGTGTCTTTTCATTCCCTATTTGATTTTTAGTTCGTCAATCACTTCTGCGTTCACGATGTCGGCGTTTTCCACCCGTATGGTCTGATGCCGCCCGCCGTTCTTCTCGTAGAGTTCCACGACCAGCAGCTTGTCGTCAGGAATGGTAAACTTCGGCAGGGCGTACACCGTGCGCACGGTCGATTTCCCGGCAATCTCTATCACCTCGTTGTAGCTGCGTACCGCATCCAGTACCGTTTCCTGAATAGCCGTGCGTTTGGGCACTTTCTTATCGGTTATCTTAAACCTGATGAAGTCCGTGTCGAAAGGCACGTTGGAACTGTTCTTTGTCTGCGTGTGCACGTAGAGCATCCCGTTATAGGTGTAAATCCCCTTGATTAAGAACTGTATGCCGAAACGCTTGCTACCCAAGTGGCGCACTTTCCGGTCATTGTTCTTGTAGATGCTCTGCATTATCAGTTTCACCAATAGCGGGCTTTCATTCCCCAGTTCCCGGAAATAGATGTTCATCCGGGTATGTGAGAAGTCGGACGTATCTTCATTCTCCAAGAAGTCCTTCATTTCGATGTTGAGCATTTCCGGTTCACGGGCGTACTTGGCGTTGAACGAAAAGAAACTGCCGTCCTCGCAGATAACGGAGAAGTTCGTTTCTCCCGGAAAGCCCTCTGTCGTGGCTTTCACCCTGATTACGTTCTCCGCACCGTCCGCCTTGCCCGCTATGATGTGGTTGCTTCCCAAATCGACATAGCGGACGGCGGCGGGGAAGATGATATGCACCGTCTTGGCAAAGGTCACTTCCACGCCGTAGGGCGTAACCATTTGGCGGTACGGGAGTTTCCGGGTAATCCCCCGGTACAAGTCGTTGCCAGCCGCATACTTCACGGTGTCAGTGGTTTGTGCGTTTGCCGCACACACGCCCAGCAAGAGGGCGAACAATCCAAAAATCTGTTTCATTGCTAATTGAAATTTTAACGGTTGATAAAATGGTTATTGTTGTTTGGCATACAGCATGACTTTATAGCCTGCTTTCAGCTTCACTTTCACGGTTCGGAACTTCTTGGCGAGGTAGCCGGACGTTCCTTGCAGCAATCCCCTTGTCACGTCCATAGCCACCTGCTGCCCGGCACTTTGGGCAAAGGAAATGCTTGTACCCAGCCCGCTTCCGATATTCGCCATAGCTTCGTTGAACGCTTCCTGCTCCATAGAGGACGGGACGGAAAGCCCCTTTTGCCCGTCCGTGTCGAACACGGCGAGTTCCACCGGGATGATGTTGCCAGCGTACTCAATCGAGGACACCAGTATGTCGAGCCGTTCGCCCTGCACCTTTGCCGTTCCCGCCACAAGGGTATTCTTCGGCACAACGATATTTCCCGCCTGCATGGGTTCGAGCAACCGGAGTTTCACCGCCTGCCCGTCCACCAGCGTTTGGTCTTGGTGTATGCAGGCGGCTACCGTGTTCTTTCCCATAGCGTACCCCGTGCCTACCGCCGTGTTGAAGCCGTAGTTTCGTGGCTGGCTGTAAGCCCGGATGAAGTCGGCATCGCTCATGGGCTGCTGCAATCCCGAAACGGTCGTTTCCCGGATAGCCTGCACCGGAATAGCCGGAGTGCCGATACCGCCGCCGTTCTGCCCGGCTGTCGGTATTTGGGCAATCTGTCCCCTTTGTCCGTCCTGCCCGTTCATATACTTTGCCGCCAGCTCGTAGGACTTTTCCAAGAGTGCCATTTGGTCGTCAGCCGTAGGCGTGGCGTTCTGCTGCTGTTTCAGTCGGTCGGTCAGTTCCGCCACCTGCCGTTTCAATTCCTCTTTTTCCTCGTCCACAGGGGGCGTTTCGTAGAACGTGCTTAACTGGCGGTTGATGTCCCGGTAAGCCGCCCTTGAAGAAGCACCGCCGCCCCTTTGTGGCTTCGGATCTTCTTCCGGCAGCAGGTTGATTTCCTCTTGTGGTTCTTCCGTATCATCATCCAGCGTGAAACCGAAGTCCTGCAAGGATTGTATCTTGTCCTGCTGTTTGCGGCTTGTCACCGCCTGCTCGTAAGCCTTTTGCTTGTCGGCTATAATCCCGTCCTCTGCGGGCAGGGGTATGT
>ENA-ORSR01000093-ORSR01000093.1-human-gut-metagenome-genome-assembly--contig:-NODE-93-length-74060-cov-7.053929_pt1 | contig 74060 bp, 64 predicted proteins | sample MGYA00241901_ERZ509166 | MGnify/ENA primary metagenome ERZ509166 (study PRJEB26280, sample SAMEA2338860) | human gut metagenome | biome: human gut; feature: human-associated habitat; material: faeces... | reverse complement strand
AGTTTTAAGCTTGATAATGGACATATAACAGATTATCAGAAGGGTAATACATATTGCTTTAATTATTATGGAATATCTTACTGGACAAAGGAAGACAGTGCAAGATTAAGAGAAGACTTTGCACAGGTATATAATGAAGAGCCGGAGGGCAATGATTATTTCTGGGAGTTTATTCCACTTGTGCTTCGCAAGGAAAGATATGCGGTAGAGGTAAGACCTTGTGAGAAATCAGATATTATGGAGATAGATAATTTTTATGAGCTGGTACAGTTAGATTCTTCTTATAAGGATTATCCGGGACAGGAACAGTAAATGCAGATATAAAGGGAAGGTGAATGTCTATGATATGTTATAAGGGAAAGGTTCTTACAGTTGACAGTAATGATACAGTAGCCGGTTTTCTCGTTGAGGATAAAGGAAGAATTGTGTATGTTGGTAATGAACTGCCAGAACAGTATAAGAATGTGCAGACAGTTGAACTTGGAAAGAAGGTGCTGGTTCCGGCATTCGTAGATACACATCAGCATATGGCATCATTTTCTACATTTCACGCAGGTCTTAATGTTATGGATGCAGAGTCCAATGAAGAGATTGCACAGATGGTTAAAGAATTCGTGCAGTCAAGCGGTAATAAAAAAACACTTATAGCATTTGGTGCGTCACCATATTCAGTTAAAGAAGGAAGACTTATAAGCAGGGAAGAATTAGATAAGGTATGTCCTGATAAGGAAATCATGGTTGTCAAATATGATGGACATGCGTGCATAATTAACAGCAAGCTTCTTGATAGGCTGAAGGGGAAAGTAAGTGAGTTGAGAGGTTATCACGAAGATACAGGTGAGATGAATCAGGAGGCATTCTTTGAATGTTCTAATTACATTACCAATTCACTTTCTATTATTGAACTGTTTAAGAATATGCAGAGTGCCATTGATTTTCAGGCGTCTCATGGAATTGGCTGTATTCATACTGTAAGTGGTGTGGGTTTTACAGGCAATCTTGATATTACATTTGAAAAAATATTTGCAAAATCCTTAACTAATGGATTTCAGGTAAGAGTATTCCCACAGTCAATGAATGTTGATGTCGCATTAAAGAGAAAACTGCCAAGAATAGGCGGGTGTTTTGAATGTGCGCTTGACGGATGCTTCGGTTCACACGATGCAGCTATGAATGAACCATATATTGATTCTTTAGGCGGTGACGGAGTACTTTATTATGATGATGAAAAGGTTATTGATTTCTGCAAGAAGGCTAACAGAGCCGGACTGCAGATAGAGATGCATGCGATTGGGGATAAAGCATTTGACCAGGCATGCAGGGCACTTAAGGCGGCACTTGACGATTATCCAAGAAAAGATCACAGACATGGAATTATACATGACTGTCTTCCAACTGAAGAGGGAATTAAGATATGCAGGGACTATAATATACAGATGCCTGTACAGAGTGCTTTCATTAACTGGAAACAGGAACCTGATGAGTATCTTGAAAGTATTATGGGTAAAGAAAGAGCAGAAAGACTTAATCCGCTCAGAACATTTAATGAGAATGGAATAGTTGTTTCGTGCGGTTCTGATGCTCCATGTACATCACCGGATCCTATCGTATGGATTGACAAAGCTGTTAATAATATGAATCAGTCTCAGGCAGTATCGGTTCAGGAAGCACTAAGGATGTGTACGTATAATGGATATTATGTAACATTTGACGAGAAAGAAAGAGGAAGCCTTGAGGCAGGAAAGATTGCCGATATGGTGATTCTTTCAGATGATTTGTATTCAGTTGACAAGAAGGATATAAAGAACATTAAGGTAGAGGGACTTATACTTTCGGGAAAAAAGTATGAATCATGCAGAGAAAATGTAATCAAAGCAGTGATTCGAGGAATGTTCTCAGGAAACATGGCATAAGGAGATATGTATAATGAGAAAAGAAGAGTTTTATGTATTGAACAGTTTGTATAATGGGAGCATTGGAAGAGCCGGCTGCACTTATGATGTTGAGGCGACAAAAGCTCTTAATGACACAGATATTTATAATAAACTTGTAAAAACAGGGTATATTGAAAAAGAGTCTGGTAGTATTACAAAGACTGGATTAGAGGCGCTTGAACCATACAGGGTTAATAATGCCGTTATTCTTGCAGCTGGCGCATCTACACGATTTATTCCTTTATCACTCGAACAGCCAAAGGGTCTTTTTGAAGTAAAGGGTGAACGTCTTATTGAGAGACAGATAAAGCAGCTTCAGGATGCTGGTATTAAGAATATTACAGTTGTACTTGGCTATAAGAAGGAGATGTTTTACTATCTTGAAGACAAGTATGGTGTAAAGTTCATTATTAATGATTCATTTAATATAAAGAATAATATTGAAAGTCTTTATCTTGCAAGAAAAGAACTTAAGAATACGTACATATGCGTAAGTGACAGTTATTATATAGAGAATCCGTTTAATCAGTTTGAATATCATACATTTTATTCAGGTTATTATGGAAAGGAAACAACGGATGAAGTATATGCAAGAGCTGACGGATTTGGAAAGATAACAAGAATTGCTAAGGATAATAAGATTGATGGCTATGTTCTTATGGGACATTCATTCTGGAGAAAAGAATTCTCAGAAGCATTTATTAATCAGGTTGAGGCTGTCCGGGAATCTGGAATATATAATAACTGCTATTGGGAGATTCTTGTAAAGGATAAGCTGGATGAAATGCCTGATATTTATTTTAAGGAATATCTTCCGGGTAATATATTTGAATTTGATTATTTTGATGAGCTTAGAAAGTTTGATTCACAGTATCTTGGACATACACATAGTGAGATTATAAGGAATATCAAGCTTGTATTCAGATGTGATGAGGAAGATATAATTGATTTCAGGAATGTAAGCGAAGGAATGACCAACACATCATTTATATTCAAGATTGACGGAATTGATTATATATACAGACATCCAGGCGATGGAACAGAAAGTATAATCAATAGAAGAAATGAAAAAAAATCACTTATTAAAGCCAAAGAAGCTGGTGTAGATCCTACATACATATATGCAGATGTTAATGAGGGCTGGAAGATATCCATATTCATTCCAGAATTCAGAGAACCTGATTATAATTCTTTTGAGGACTCAAAGAAGATATTGGCTGTTTTAAGAAAGCTGCATAAGGCAGATATAACAGCCGATTATGGAATGAAACCTTGGGAAGATGCACTTGATATGGAGAAGCTTCTTGAGAAGAAAGATCCTGTGTGCTTCGTTCAATATGAAGGACTTAAGAACAACATAGGACAGTTGTATAAGATGACTCTAGGAGATGGAGTTGAAAAATGTTTCTGTCATGGCGATACATATAAGCCAAACTGGATGATAAGACCAGATGGAAGTGTTATACTTATTGACTGGGAGTATTCTGGATATTCTGACCCGGGAATTGATGTTGGATATTATGTGGTTGATGCCATGTATGATTTTGATAAGGCTGAGGAATTCATAAAGGAATACCTTCAGGAAGATTATAATGAGACAACAAGATTTCATTATATGGCATATGTTGCTATTATTGCGTACTACTGGTTTGTATGGGCTATGTACAGGGAATCATGTGGTGCAGACATGGGAGAGGCATTGGAGAACTGGCGAGACATGGCAGTTAAATATGCTGAGTACCTTTTGAAATAAATAATATTAAAAGGACACTGTATTATGTAAGAACAGTGTCCTTTTTTGTGTGCAAAACATGTAAAATTTATATTGGATATGTAAAAAAAGTATATCGGATATGTAAAAACACCTTTCAATAATTGATAATAAGTGATATGATTAATTATTATGTTGGATGATTTTGACATAATCAATCAAATCTTCAAAAGAGGAGTTATTTATGGAAATATTATCGACAGCCTTAGGTTATGTAATGAATTTTTGTTACAAACTACTGCATGATTATGGATTGGCAATTATATTATTCACTCTGATAAGTAAGATAGTTATCTTACCAGTATCAATCTGGGTACAGAAGAATTCAATCAAAATGGTTAAGATGCAGCCTGATATTAACAGGATTCTTATTAAACATTATGGTGATAAGGATGAGATAGCAGAGGAACAGTCTAAGCTTTATAAAAAAGAAAAATATAATCCACTGGCATCACTTATACCTCTTATTATACAGATAATACTTCTGCTTGGAGTTGTTGCTGTTATTAAGGATGGAATTAACGAAGGTGTTGCGAACATGAAGTTCTGTGGTTATGACCTTACATGGATTACCACAAAACAGTGGGGATTATCAATAATTACACCAATTATAGCAGGTGTATCAGCATGGCTTTTATGTGTTGCACAGAATGCAAGTAATGTATTACAGGCAGAACAGAGTAAGCTTAATAAGTATGGTATGATGATATTTTCAGTAGGTCTGTCATTATATTTAGGATGCTTTGTATATGCAGGAGTAGCTCTTTACTGGACTGCCAGCAACATATTTGCAATTCTTCAGCTATATCTTCTTAACTGGGCGATTAATCCTAAGAATTACGTTGATTATGAGGCTCTTGAGGAAACTAAGAAAGAACTTGCAGAGATTGAAGCTCTTGGTACGAAAAAAGGTAAAAGAAACAAAGAAGATATTAAGAGAGAAAAAGCTGATTATAAAAAGTTTTTCTCTGTTGTTAATAAACATCTTGTCTTCTATTCAGAGGGCTCAGGTTTCTATAAGTATTTTAAAGGAATAATTGAATACATACTTAATAATACGAATATTACAATCCATTATGTAACAAGTGATCCTGATGATCAGATATTCAGAATTGCAGAAAAAGAAAGTAAGATTAAACCTTATTATATAGGGGAAAAGAAACTTATAACACTTATGATGAAGATGGATGCAGACGTTGTTGTTATGACTATGCCTGATATTGAGAATTATCACATTAAGAGAAGTTATATCAGAAAAGATATTAATTATGTTTATGTTCCTCATGGCATGGACAGCCTTAATATGACAATGCGAACCGGTTCAATGGATCATTATGATTCTGTATTATGTACAGGAAAGATTCAGAAAGAAGAAATAGAAAAAACTGAAGAAGTGTATAATCTTCCTAAGAAGGAGCTTGTTGAGTGGGGATATTCATTGCTTGATGAGATGCGTGAGGATTATGCAAAGATGCCAAAGAAGGAAAATGATATTAAGTCAATACTTATTGCTCCATCATGGCAGAAAGATAATATTGTAGACAGCTGTCTTGAGGACATACTTGATAATCTTAAGGGGCATGGTTATAAGATTACAGTTCGACCACACCCACAGCATGTAAGACATATGCCTGAGAAGATGGAAGGACTTAAAGAAAGATATAAGGATGATACAGATATAGAGATTCAGACTGATTTTTCATCAAACAGTACTGTTTTTGAAGCAGATCTTATGATTACAGACTGGTCAGGTATAGCATATGAATATGCTTATACTACATGTAAACCGGTTCTTTTCATTGATACACCAATGAAGATAATGAATCCTGAATACAAAAAGATTGGAATTGAGCCACTTAATATATGGATGAGATATGAAATCGGGCGAGTACTTAAGCTTGATGAAATTGATAAGACAGCTGATACAGCAGCAAAGATGCTGGCAGCTTCTGATACATATAAGGACAGCATAGACCAATTTGTTAAAGAATATGTGTATAATCTTGGAAGTAGTGCATCGGTTGGAGCTAAATATATTATTCAGGAAATTCAAAAAGCAATAAAAAGACATAAGGAACAAGAGTAGAGTCAGATTATAGGAGGGGATTATGCAGGCAATTATTTTAGCAGCAGGAATGGGAAAGCGTTTAAAAGAACTTACCCAGAATAATACCAAATGTATGGTAAAGGTTAATGGAGTATCGCTTATAGATAGGCTTTTGCATCAGCTTGAGAAACAACATCTCTCAAGAATAGTGATTGTTGTGGGTTATGAAGGACAGAAGCTGATTGATTATATAGCGACATTAGGAATTAAGACACCAATTTCATATGTTGACAATGCGGTATATGATAAGACAAACAATATTTATTCACTTGCGCTGGCAAAGAATTATCTTATGGAAGAAGATACTCTGCTTTTTGAATCAGATGTAATTATTGAGGATTCTGCAATTGATGAACTTGTAAAAGATCCGAGAGATACACTTGCCATGGTAGATAAATATGAGAGCTGGATGGATGGTACATGTGTAAAGCTTGACGAATATGATAATATTGTTGCATTTGTTCCAGGAAAGAGCTTTGATTTTAAGGAAAAAGAGGAATACTATAAAACTGTAAATATCTACAAATTCAGCAAACATTTTTCACAGGATATATATGTTCCTTTCCTTGAGGCATATTGTAGTGCATTGGGAGAAAATGAATATTATGAACAGGTTCTTAGAGTTATAACGATGCTGGACACACCTGGAATTAAAGGTATGAGATTATCAGGTCAGAAATGGTATGAAATAGACGATGAGCAGGATCTTGATATAGCAACAACACTTTTTGCTCCGGATGATGAGACAAGAATTAACCTTATGCATAAAAGATATGGAGGATTCTGGAGATATCCGGGATTGTTGGATTTCTGTTATCTTGTTAATCCTTATTATCCGCCTAAAAAGCTTAAGGATGAACTGCGTGCGAGCTTTGATACACTTTTGACAGAATATCCTTCAGGTATGGGAGTTAATTCTTTACTTGCAGCTAAGAATTTTGGTGTTCATAAAGACAACATAATAGTTGGAAATGGAGCAGCAGAACTTATTAAGTCTCTTATGGAGAGCTTTTCTGGAAAGACAGGCGTTATCAGACCTACATTTGAAGAATATCCTAACAGATATGCTGTTGAAGACGAAGTGGTATTTACACCGGTAAATGACAATTATACATATTCGGTTGAAGAACTGATAGAGTTCTATACATGCAACAAGGTAGATAATATTATTATTATTAATCCTGATAATCCATCTGGTAATTATCTGAAAAAGGAAGAGATTATAAGGTTAATAAAATGGACAGACAGTCAGGGAATCAAGCTGGTGGTTGATGAGTCGTTTGCTGATTTCTCCGATGAACCGGATAATTCTCTTATAGAACAGAAACTTATTGAAACATATAGCAGATTATATGTTATGAAAAGTATATCTAAATCATACGGTGTGCCGGGACTGAGGCTTGGAGTCCTTGTTTCCTCAGATACAGAAACGATTGCAGCAATGAAAAAAGATGTTGCAATATGGAATATTAATTCATTTGGAGAGTATTATCTTCAGATTGCAGAAAAGTATAAGAAAGATTATGCAGCTGCAATGGACAAATTCCGTGTAGAGAGAAAAAGGTTCTATAATGAACTGGAGCAGATATCTGGCATAAGGGTCATCCCATCACAGGCTAATTATTTTATGATTGAGATAACTAATGGAATGACAGCAAAGGAACTTATGATAAAACTGTTTAAGAATCATTATCTTCTTATAAAGGATCTTACATCAAAAGTACATGATGGAAAACAGTATATAAGAATTGCAATCAGAAATGATGTAGATAACAACAAGATGATTGAAGCATTAAAAAAAGAACTTAATTAAAAAGGAGATAAAAAGTTATGTTGACATTATTAAATTTAAATGTAGCAGGTTACATTGACCCATCTGTTATGACTTATGCCATTCAGGCTATTGCCGGAGTGATAATTGCTGTTGGTGCATTTCTTGGTATTTATTTAAGAAAGGCAAAGAAAAAGCTTAATAACAAGCTTGGAATTGATGAAAACAGAAACAAGGAAGTTGAGACAGATGATATCGTTATCAACGAATCAAAATAATAAATTCATTTTCAGGACGCCGTTTTTATACGGCGTCTTTTTCTTGATTTGTTATTGATAAAAGTATAAAATAATATGGCGTTATATCAATAAAAACAGTGAGGTAATTATGAGTAACAATACAGATAATAATATGCAGGAAATTAAGCCGGATATATTTGATAAGATTATGCATCTGCCGGGTCTGAGGGTGTTTGAACCATTGTATAAGAAGTATAAGGAAGTACTTCTGTATCTTTTCTTTGGAGTACTTACAACAGTGGTGAGTATAGGTTCATATGCATTCTTTAATGTTACACTTGGAATTAATGAGCTTATTGCAAATGTTATTTCATGGGTGCTTGCAGTACTTTTTGCATTCTTTACTAACAGGATATGGGTGTTTGCAGCACCAACTAAGACTGTGGAAGAATTTATGAAACAGTTAGTTTCATTTGCAGGTGGAAGAGTATTAACTCTTGTAATTGAGGAGATAATTCTTCTTGTTTTCATTACAATGCTGCATTTCAACAGTATGTTAATAAAGTTTATTGCGCAGGTAGTTGTAATTATACTTAATTATGTTATAAGCAAGCTGCTTGTATTCAGAAAAGATAAGAGTAAGAAGTAAAAGGAGAAAGTAATGGAAAAGAATGTATTAGAGTTTCTTGAAAACTCACAGAGAATGTATGGGGAAAAGACAGCGTGTGCGGACATGAATAATGAACTTACATACACACAGCTTATGAATCAGGCAAAGTTCATAGGAAGCTGTCTCTCACTTAAGATTAAGCCTACACAGGGAGTTCCTGTGTATATGGATAAGACATGTAATACATTATCTTTATTTATGGGAATTGTGTATGCAGGCGGATATTACTGCATGCTTGATACAACTCATCCGGCTGAGAGAATTAATCTTATATTAGATACGATTAAGGCAGATATTCTGGTTGTAGATAATAAGTCAGCCAAGAAAGCAGAAAAGCTCGGATTTCAGGGCGAGATTATTAATCTTGACGAATTACTTGAAGAATACGATGGACAGGCTGTGGATTCAGAGGCTCAGGAAAGACTGGGAAAGATAAGAGAACAGGCACTTGATACAGATCCTCTGTATTCAATCTTTACATCAGGTTCAACAGGAGTTCCTAAGGGAGTTATTGTCAATCACCGTTCAACAATAGATTTTATTGATTGCTTTACGGAAACATTTGGAATTACTAATGAGGATGTTATAGGTAATCAGGCACCTTTTGACTTTGATGTATCAGTTAAGGATATATATTCAAGTTTAAAGACAGGCGCAACCTTACAGCTCATTCCTAAGATGTGCTTCTCATTTCCAACCAAGCTGCTTGATTTCCTTGATGACAGAAAGGTTACAACTATTATATGGGCTGTATCAGCGTTATGTATTGTAACAACTCTTAATGGATTCGAGTATAAGAGACCATCTTCACTTAACAAGATTATGTTCAGCGGAGAGGTTATGCCTATAAAGCATCTTAATGCATGGAGAGTGCAGTATCCGGATGCAATGTTTGTTAATCTTTACGGACCAACAGAGATAACATGTAATTGTACATATTATGTTATTGATAGAGAGTTTGGTCTTGACGAGAAGCTTCCGATGGGAAAGCCATTTGCCAATGAAAGAGTATTCCTGTTAGATGACGAGGATAAGCTTGTTGATGCAGGCAGACCAGGAGAGTTAGGAGAAATATGTGTATCTGGAACAGCTGTAACCATGGGGTATCTGCGTAATCCTGAAAAGACAGCAGCAGCATTTGTACAGAATCCTCTTAATGACAGATATCTGGAAACTATATACCGCACAGGTGATCTTGGTTACTATAGTGAAGACGGTGAACTTTTCTTCTCATCTAGAAAAGACTTCCAGATTAAGCATATGGGACACAGAATCGAGCTTGGCGAAATTGAGACATACATGAATGCTATAGAGGGACTCCTTAGAAGCTGCTGTATATTTGATACAGATGAGAATAAGATTCTCGGATTCTTTGAGATAGAAGGAGCAAGTGAGCTTGACAGAAAGGGCGTAACACATGCCCTCAAAGATAAAGTGCCACAGTGGATGATTCCAAATGTGCTTGTTAAGGTGGAAACAATGCCTCTTACTAAGAATGGTAAGATTGACAGAAAAGAACTTATGAAGATATATAAAGAACAGGAGGCATAGAATGTTAGGAGTTAATGAATTAAAAGAGATTGCCATAAAATGTGGAACACCATCATATATATTTGACACAGATGAGCTATGTGCAAGGATTGATGCCATGCAGCAGATTCTAGGATGTGGAGTTACAGTGTGTTATGCAATGAAGGCCAATCCGTTTCTTATAAGCGTGCTTGACAAGAAGCTTGATAAATTCGAGGTTTGTTCTCCAGGTGAATTTGCGATATGCGAAAAAGAGGGCATAAACAGGGAGAAGATAGTCCTTTCGGGTGTTAATAAGGAAAAGAAAGATATCCTCTACACGATGAAGACAGGTGCTGTTGGAATCTACACAGTGGAATCGCTTAACCAGCTTGAACTTATAAATTCATGTGCAGTTGAGTGTGGTATTAAGGTTAAGGTTCTTATAAGAGTTACCAGCGGCAATCAGTTCGGTATTAATGAGCGTCAGGTGTATGAGATTGCTGACAGAAAGGATGAACTTAAGGGAATTATCATAGAGGGAATCCAGTGCTATTCGGGAACACAGAAGAAAAAACTAAGCCAGATAGAAGCTGAGGTAGTATGGTTACAGGCAATAGCACATACATGTGAGGCTGAACATGGTGTTAAGCTTAAAGAGATTGAGTATGGTCCTGGTCTGTCAGTTGATTACTTTGTTACAGACAAATGTGATGCCATGAATACTGATTTTGACGAGCTTAAAGAGTTTGCTGTGATGATTAAAGAAATGTCCGAAAAATTCAATGTTACTCTTGAGATGGGACGATATATTGCAGCTACCTGTGGAATACTTATAAGCAGAATTGCTGATATGAAGATGAATGATACAACAAGATATGCAATTATTGACAGTGGAATTAATCATATTAATTATTATGGACAGGCAATGGCTATGAAGAAACCAAGATGTGAATTCATTCCAATGGAGTACACAGAAGGGTTTGCTGATGGCGCAGATCATGAGGTGGAAGTGTACTCACAGGGAGTGCAGCCATATAACATATGCGGTTCATTATGTACAGTAGGGGATGTAATTGTTAAGAATCTTCAATTAAAAGATGCTAAGATTGGCGATATGATAGCATTTTATAATATTGGAGCTTATTCGGTTACGGAGGGAATATATCTGTTCCTGAGCCGTCGGATGCCAGCAATTGTGATGTATTCCAATAAGAATGGTTATAGAGTTATAAGAAAATCTGTAGAAACATTTTTAATCAACAGCAGTGATACACAATAATTTTACAATTTTGTAACAAAATATGATTGACTATATGTGAATGAGAAGATAGAATGTTTTTTGTTCACAGATGTGTGATCAAAAGATTTTAATATTTTGCGAGGTTTATTATGGATCAGTTATTAGACATTTTGAATGAAATTAACAGCGATGTAGATTATGAAATTTGTGATACTCTTATCGATGATGGTATATTCAGCTCATTTGATATTGTATCACTTGTTGGTGAGTTAAACGATGCGTTTGACATTGATATCACACCAGTTGATATAGTACCTGAGAACTTTAATTCAGCAGAAGCTATGTGGGAGATGATTCAGCGTCTGCAGGATTAATCCGGAAAGCGGGGTAAAATAATATGTCACTAGTTTCTACCGGATTTCTGGTATTTTTATTAGTGGGAGTAATTGTATATTATCTTATACCTAAGAAGGCACAGTGGGCATGGCTTTTGATATTAAGCTATGCCTACTATTTATGTTCGGGATATAAGACTGTTGTATTCATATTACTTACAACAATCGTTACTTTCACATCAGGAATCCTTTTAGAGAGAACAGAGGATAATCTTGCCAAAAGTCTTAAAGCAGAAGGACTGGCAAGAGAAGATAAAAAGGCTTTAAAAGAAAAGGCAAAGACATATAAGAAAAGAGTTGTAGTACTTGCTCTTCTTCTGGTATTTGGTGTGCTTGCAGTTGTTAAGTACCATAATTTTGCGATTGAGAACGTCAATGGCATAATTAAGGCTTTTGGTGGCAATGGCAGGATATCAACATTTACACTGCTTCTTCCACTTGGAATATCTTTCTATTCATTCCAGTCGATATCATATGTTATTGATGTATATAGAGGAAAAGTAAAGGCATGTAATAACATTTTTAAGTATGCTTTGTTTGTTTCGTATTTTCCGCAGATAACACAGGGACCTATCGGAAGATATGACAGACTTGCACCACAGTTTTTGGCAGAGCACAAGTATGATCTTGCAGTTATACAGCATGGATTGCAGCGTATGGCCTGGGGACTTTTCAAAAAGTTTATTATAGCTGACCGTGCAGGAGTCGTGTCTGATTTGGTGTTTAATAATCCCGGTCAGTATCATGGAATATATGTAATAATAGGTGTTCTTGCGTATTGCGCACAGCTATACGGAGATTTTGCCGGTGGAATAGATATGGTTATGGGTGCTTCCGAGATGTTTGGAATCCACCTGGATGATAATTTCAGGCAGCCATTCTTTTCTCATTCTATTGGAGAGTTCTGGCGCAGATGGCACATAACACTTGGTACATGGATGAAGGATTATGTGTTCTATCCATTCAGCTTAAGTAAAGCCATGAATAAGCTGGGTAAGTTCTTTAAGAAACACAGCAAAACAAGATTTGGTAAATATATGGCGAAGGCATTGCCTATATGTCTGGCAGATTTACTCATATTCTTTATAGTAGGTGTATGGCATGGAGCAGCATGGAAGTATATCGTATATGGTATGTACAATGGTATAATCATGAGCTTTAGCAGTATTATGGCACCTGTTTATGAAAAAATGTTTAAAATAACACATATTAACAAGAATGCACGCTGGTACAGAGGATGGCAGATAATAAGAACATTTATACTTGTTAATATAAGCTGGTATTTTGATAATGCAGCTACTCTTACAGATGCATTCAGACTTATGGAAAATACATTTAAACATGCATCATTCAGCATGGGCGCCGTTGTAAAAATGTCTGGAAGTCAGCTGGATTTAATTATATTACTTGCAGGCTGCTTTGTATGGCTTATTGTAAGCATACTTAAAGAGAAAGGCATTGTAATCAGGGAAGCTCTTGACAGAAAGCCTCTGATTATCAGATGGGCTGTATACATAGCTCTTGTTATGTCGGTTGCAATGCTTGGCTATATTTCTAATACATCGGGTGGATTTATGTACGCCCAGTTCTAATCAGAGGTGCAGGATACCATGAAGAATAAAGCGTTTAAAGAGATATTAAAATATGTGAGGGTGATAGTATTCTTTGCGGTTATAACTATACTTGTTGAAACGGTTAATTATGTAATGGTTCAGCCAGGGTATGCAAGATATATAATCCATACGGTTGACAATCCGGATGATGGCTCTGATTATGATTGTATCGTAGTGGGAGCTTCACATGGAAGGGCTTCAATTGACCCACATTATTTTCTGGAAATGGAATATGCGGTTAATCCAATTAATATGTGTATTCAGGGGGCTACGGTGATTGATAATTATTATATGATCAGGGAATCGTGTAATAATAATGATGTAAAGAAGATAATTCTTGAACTTGATTATCAGTACTGGAATAAGAACCTGAAACGCGATTCGGATTTTGGAGATCTTCTTGTATATGGGCAGCTTCCATTTACGAGTCTTAAAATGGAATATATAGTAAACCAGCTTATGGATAAAGACTTCAGGACAATATATTTCAGAAGATACGCATTTGCAAAGAATTGGAAAACGGCTAAGAAATATATGGCTATAAAGAAGACAGATGAATATAAGAATTTCCAGATCGAGGGTGTTGCCGGAATTGATACAGAAGGACCATATCAGGGACTGGGATTTTTCTACCGTACAAAGGTGACTGATAAGAAGGGAAAGATTAATCCATCTCCATGGACATATGATGATCTTAACCCTAAGGTACAGAAATATTTCCAGAAGATAGTTAAGTATTGTAAGGACAATGGAATTGAGCTTATATGTGTTACCACACCAATTCCACCATCATCTGTTGCTTCAGGTGCTGCAAATGAGGCTAATACATATTTCAGACAGATATGTGATGAGAACAATGTGAAATATATTGATGGCAATCTTATTAAGAATGAGGTGCTTGATGTAAGTGATGATGATTTCTCTGACTGGGAAGGCCATATGAACGGAGAGCTTGCTGAGCAGTTTTCAGAGGTACTCACGGATATACTTAAAAAGGATGATTGTTCAGAATATTTTTATAGCAGTTATGATGAGTGCATAGATGCAATTAAAGCGAGGGGTAATGAGTAATAAAATATTAAAATATGTCAGGACTGTGGTGTTTATTGCCATGGTGGTCGGACTTGTCAAATGTATGGATTATGCGATGATGCCATCAGGCTACATAAGATACATTATACATGAGACTGATAATGCGGATACTGATGATGGATATGACAATATAATAATTGGAGCTTCACATGCAAGATCTGCTATAAATCCAGTAAAGCTCGATGAAGCAGGGGCATCTGACAATGCATTTAATCTTGCAATACCAGGCGAGACGGTAACAGATTCATATTATCTTTTAATGGAGAGTGACCGCCATAATAATGTAAAAAGAGTTATATATGACCTTGATTATCAGTACTGGTGCAATTATGCAGAGAGAGAGTTTGAAGACTGTTTCATATATACATGGCTTCCTTTCAGTAATGTAAAGCTTAAGTATATAGCTGATAATCTACTGACTAAGGATTTTCGCACTGTATATTCGAAGAGATGGGCTTATGAGACATCTCCATCATCTATTATGAATAATCTTAAGGTTAAGAGTAGTGCGGCATACCGCAATTACAGCATGGATGCAGTTGAGATACATGATGCGGGAGGACCATATGTTGCCAAAGGATTTTTCTATAGAGACATGAAGCTGGACAGTCTCGTGCCATCAGATATTGTAGCATGGGACGAGAATGGAATCAGTGAAAAGGTTCTGGATTCATTTGAAAAGACTGTCCAATATTGTAAGAAGAATAATATTGAACTTGTATGTGTTACATCACCAATCACACCTTCAACGGTAGTTAATGGTTATTCGGAGAAGGCAGGTGAATATTTTACGCGGCTTTGTGAAGAATATGGTGTTGAATATTATGATTTCAATCTGTTAACAATGGATACACTTCCAAGAACAGATGATGATTTCTTTGATGAAGAAGGTCATATGCTGGGAGAGCTTGCAGACAGATATTCAGATATACTGGCATCAGTTCTTCTTGACAAATGCGACAAAAGTACCGCCTTTTATGGTACTTATGCACAGTTAGAGCAGGCAGTTTATGAAAATTATGTGACAAAACAGTGAAACTGACAAAATATGCTTGCTATAAAGATAACAATGTGCTAAACTTCATTCACTGCATATGTTGAATCTGCAGGTAGTAAAGAGTCGTGATGTACTACATATTTGTTATTGCATTTGGGACACTTAGGCTGCGCCAGAGGAAGTCATATGTATTAATAATACGCCTGCTATGCAGGCACTTTACGCCGGTGTGGCGGAACTGGCAGACGCACAGGACTTAAAATCCTGCGGGACTTATACTCCCATACGGGTTCGATTCCCGTTGCCGGCATATTAATAAAGAGCTGTACATAACTATGGTTATGTATGGCTCTTTTTTCTTGCTATATAGAAGTACAAGTCGTACAATTAAGGAAGATTATTACGATGGGGGACAATCAATGATTAATAATAGAAAACGCATTATTATAATTTCTGTTCTTAGTGCAGCAGCAGTTGTGGCGGCTGTCATGTGTGTTGTTATGACACGCAGAATAAGAGGAGGTAATCCTACAGGAGAGGCTTTATCACAGAATGTTAATCCGATAGAGTCTTCTTCACAGACAGAAGAACCAACTGTGTATGTAGATAATACGGTCGACATAATTGACGTTAATTCGAAGACAAGACCATTTGCAGTGTCTGTTAATAATACACCAGTAGCTGTACAGGTGCAGACTGGACTTAATAAGGCATATATTGTATATGAGCTTCCAACAGAGAGTTATACATGCAGACTTCTTGCCTTGTTCAAGGTAGAGGATTCAGATGTTACAGATGAAGCACCACAGGAGATTGTTGGGTCAGGCAATGTAAGTCAGACAGATACGGTTATTGGAACAATAAGAAGTGCAAGACATAATTTCCTTGATTTCTGTTTTGAATCAGATGCGATATTTGTACATTTTGGCGGAAGCACTTACGCTGAGAGCGATGAGGCAAAGACTGGAATTAACTGGATTAACGGCTTCTACAACAGTGCATATTACTGGAGACGCAATCCGGAAGGACTTGCAACAGAGCACACAGCATATACATCGCTTTACAGGTTAAAGAGTGCAGTACAGGAAAAAGGCTTTAATGCTGAGGCTGAGAATGCATCGGATACAGTGCTGCTTAATTATGATGTATCAGATGTTGACCTTTCAAAAAGAGAAGATGCAATCAGTGCATCTTCTGTGTATGTGCCTTACAGCAGTTATCAGTACACAACATTTACATATGATGCTGCGTCAGGCAATTACTTAAGATTCGCGAGTGGCGAGCCAAGTCTTGACCACGAAACAGGCGAGCAGTTTAATACTAAGAATATTATTGTGCAGAAGATTACACACAGCATGATGGATGATAATTACTGCTGGAATCTTCATACTGTTGGCAGAGGGGAAGGCTATTACATAACTAATGGCTATGCTGTTCCAATCCAGTGGAATAAGCCAGACCGCTATTCCAAGACAGTGTATACTTATGCAGATGGAACTGAGATTAATGTGAGTGACGGAAGAACATACATTGAAGTGTCTGATGTAACAATGACTGTTGAAGTGGAATAGTACAACAGGTGGAAGCATATACTTCTATTATTTGATAATAATGGAGGTATGTACAATGAATAAGACAATGAAAAAACTTAATATAACCATAATAATAGGGATTCTGGCAGTATGGGTGTCAGGATCCTTATTTCATTTTGTGTATGACTGGACGGGAAAGAACACATTTATAGGGCTGTTCTTTCCAATCAATGAATCAACATGGGAGCATATGAAGCTCATATTTCTGCCGATGAACCTGTATGGAATGTACACATGGTATGCCTTGAAAGACAGATTTGCAGCAAGTGGCTTTGCAATTCTTCTGGGTGCAAATGTGGCAACATGGGCAATGCCATTTCTGTACTACACATATATGGGCGTACTGGGTTTTTCTAAAATGTGGCTTGATATTGCCTGCTTTTTCGTGGCTGTGCTTATCGGATTTGCTTTAGAGTATCATGTATTAAAGAAGTCAGGAAACGAAAGCTTTGTGCTTGGAACATGGATAATGGCTGTTATTGATTTCGTTATGGCAGCAGCATTTGTTTCCTGCTCATATGGTGCGCCTGCTCTTGGAATATTTGCAAAACCTTAAAAATAACAGTTGACAATATCTTATTATAATAGTATGCTACAACTGTACTAATTAACATAGTACAGTTACTACACAAGCTTGTAACCAGTTTAAATAATACACAGAAAGGAATGGAACATGTTCACAATAGATGTCATGTCGCGAGTGCCAGTCTATGAACAGCTTATTAAGCAGGTGGAAGACCAGGTGCTTAAAGGTATTATGAAGGAAGGCGATAAGATGCCGTCGGTACGGTCGTTATCGATGGAGCTGTCTACTAATCCGAATACAATCCAGAAAGCATACATGGAGCTGGACAGAAGAGGAATTCTGGTGAGTGTACCAGGAAAGGGCTCTTTTATATCGGCAGAAGCGTTAAAGATTGTAGGTAACCAGTCTAAGGAAAAGCTTTCGGATCTTAAGGAGATTGTAAGAAAGCTTGCATACGCAGGGGTGAGTAAGAGTGAGATAACAGATATGATTGAGGAGGTTTATAAGAAAATATGATAGAGGTAAAAGGTGTTACTAAATCATTTGATGACTTTACAGCACTTGACAATGTTACCTGTAATATAGCGGAGGGCTGTATATATGGTATGGTTGGTTCTAACGGTGCAGGAAAGTCTACACTGTTAAGAGTTCTGTCAGGAATATATAAGGCAGATAAGGGAGAAGCAATAATCGATGGAATTAATGTATATGAGAATACATACATGAAGAATAAGCTGGTGTTCGTTGCAGATGAATTATTCTTTCTTGCAGGCGCGAACATGAAGAGCATGGCTAAGTTCTATAGTTCAATATATGATAATTTTGATATGGACAGATTCACAGAGCTTACGAAAACATTTGGACTTGATCCGTCTAAGAGTATATCAAACTTTTCAAAAGGAATGAAGAGACAGGCAGCTATAATACTTGCACTTTCAACTAGAGCCAAGTATATGTTCTTTGATGAAACATTTGATGGACTTGATCCTGTTATGCGTAATCTTGTCAAGAAGTTAATATGTGGTGATGTTGCAGAAAATAACGCTACTGTTATAGTCACATCACATTCATTAAGAGAATTGGAAGACTTATGTGATCATTTGTCACTTCTTCATAAAGGCGGGCTGGTGCTTGACAGCGATGTATTTGAACTAAAGACGAGTCAGTTCAAGGTACAGGTAGCTTTTAAGGATGATTTTGATGAGAGTAAGTTTGAGGGCATTAGAATTACAAGATACCGTCAGGAGGGGTCAGTTGCCAACATGATAGTAAGTGGCGACAGGGAACAGACCATGGACATTATAAATGCCATGAATCCGGTAGTATTTGATGTCCTCCCGCTTACCCTTGAAGAAGTATTTACTTATGAGATGGAAGCACTTGGTTATACATTTGATGTGAAGGGGGATAAGACGCATGAATAATAAGAAAGTATTCAGCTTTCATATGTTTTTACAGACATTGAAGCAGACAAGACTTGCGGGCTTTATAATGATGGCGGTAATTACACTTATATCAGTTGTACCGATTATTTCATCATTAAGCTATATTAAAGAATATAAACAGGTTAATAATGTAGGTGGAATTTCAGGGAATTATTTTCTGGTATTAGTATTCATAATTGTTGTACCTGTTATATCATTGATAGTATGGAGTTTTCTTAATAAGAGAAGCAGCAGTGATTTTTATCATTCAATTCCATATACAAGATTGTGCATATATCTTAGCAAGACAGCAGCAATACTTACATGGATTGCCGGAATACTTGTTGTGTCATATGTATCACAGGCAGTTTTATTCATGGCTAACAGGCAGTATTTTAATGTTGATTATGCAACAATGTTCCGTATGTATCTTTCAACATTTATATGCAGCCTTTTATGCATGGCAATTATAAATGTATCAATATCTATTACAGGAAACATATTAAGCAACATATGTGTTACAGGACTTATAATGTTTCTTCCAAGATTTATTGCGTTAATGGTTACAGAACTGACTGTGTTTCATGGAGAAGCTTACATGATAAGTAACAGTGGTGTGGGGTTACTTGATTCTTCAAACAATATGATTGTTGGCTGGGTATTTTCTGTATTTGATATATACAATGGTCCATCAGGAATAGCAGATATGGTTCTCAGCCTTACAAGTAACTTATATACACTCGTGCTTGCGCTTATATATATAGCGCTTGGCGCACTTCTCTTTGTAAAGAGAAAAAGTGAGACAGCAGGAAAAGCAGCTAATGGAAAGGTTCTGCCAATGATTATCAGAACACTTATCGGCTTTTCAATTGCGTTTATAGGTGTAATGATAGCATATACAAGTATAGACAATGATGAGACAATAGCAGTTGTTGTGCTGTTTATTGTAAGTGCATTGGTTGTGTTTGTTTATGAATGTATAGTAAGTAAGAAGATGAATGTTATAAAGCAGTGTATTCCATCAATTCTTCTTGGATATGTTCTTGCAGTGGTAATTGGAACAGGAGCTAATTCATTTGGCAAATATGAGGCATCATACGAACCGGATGCTTCAAAACTTGCGTATGTATCAATCCAGCCAATGGATATGTACTATGCTTCAGATAACGGATATTTCAGTTCTATATCATCGAAGGTTCAGTTTACAGATGAAGAGATTCTCAAATATGTATCAGAGAAATTTGATACATATAAAGATAAATGTATATCAAATGGTGTTCATAATTATATTTATAATGGCAGAGGCTCAGTGACTAATTATAAGGTTGGTTTCAGACAGAATGGTGTTACACATTACAGAAGGATTCAGCTTACAGACAGTGATGCCAATAAACTTTCAAGTCTGTTAAAGAAGGATGAGAAATTTGTTAAGGCATATATGGACCTTCCGGATAGTGACAAGATTTCTGTTAATTATATCACAGGTAATATGGAGGATTCTGACTGCAAGGATATATATGAAACAATTACAAGTGAAATTAAACAGATTGGTTTTGAGAAATGGTATCAGACAGTTACTTCAGATGTTGATACATTCTTGATGTCAGTACGCTTTTCGAAAAAAGGCGTTACTTATGATATGGTTCTTCCAATCAGTAAGAATATGCCACAATCTTATAATAAGTATATTGATATACGGAATGAATATGCCATTAGGAATAATGAAAAAGAGCTTGGAACAATGAGTGATATTTTAAAGCAGTATTTAAATGACAGTTCCAGAACATGGGATAAATATACTAGTGGATATGAAACTCTTTCAGCAGTTCTTGTATATAATGATACCAGAACATATATTAATCTGGATTCATATGTAAGAAAAGATGAAGAAAGAGCACAAAAAGTATTAAACGGACTTGTAGAGTCACTTGACAAGAAGAATTTTAATAAAAATATAAATGCAGATAATCCTTGTATTGTATTAAATTATGAAAAGTATAATCCTGACAATGGTGAATCTGTCCTGGCAGATGCTATTATTCAGTTAGATGGTTATACAAGGACAGAAGATTATATATCTGATATTGATTATTAATTACTTTTTGTGTTGAAATAATGTGATATAATAAGTATAATTAATGGGATAGTGTGTGGACATCATCCCATTATTTAAGATAGAAAAGGAACAGGATTATGTACGATTATTTAATAGTTGGAGCAGGACTTTTTGGCTCAGTGTTTGCACACGAGGCTGCCAGAGCAGGAAAGAGCGTTCTCGTAATAGATAAGAGAAATAATATTGCCGGTAATGTGTATACAGAGAAGATGGAAGGTATTAATGTGCATGTATATGGTGCACACATTTTTCATACTAATAATAAGAAGGTGTGGGAGTATCTTTCACAGTTTACTACATTCAACAGATTCACTAATTCACCTGTTGCTAATTATAAGGGCGAGTTGTATTCACTGCCATTTAATATGTATACCTTCAATAAGATGTGGGGCGTTGTGACACCACAGGAGGCAGCAGAAAGAATCGAGCAGCAGAGAAAGGAAGCAGGAATCACAGAGCCTAAGAACCTTGAGGAGCAGGCTATAAGTCTTGTCGGAACCGATATATATGAGAAGCTTATTAAGGGATATACACAGAAGCAGTGGGGCAGACCATGCAATGAGCTTCCATCATTCATTATCAAGAGACTTCCTGTAAGACTTACATTTGATAATAATTATTTTAACGCACTTTATCAGGGAATTCCTGAGGGTGGATATACTAAGATGGTTGCTAATATGCTTGATGACAGCAGTCTTTCCGGAAGCATTGAAGTAAGACTAGGAGTTGATTATCTTGCTTCTTCTGATGCTAAGAAAGAATTAGATAGTCAGGCTGAAAAGGTTGTATACACAGGTGCAATTGATGCATACTTTGATTATAAGCTTGGAAATCTTGAATATCGTTCAGTAAGGTTTGAAACAGAGACTCTGGATATTCCTAATTTCCAGGGTAATGCAGCGGTCAATTACACTGATGCAAAGACTCCATGGACAAGAATTATTGAACACAAATGGTTTGAGTTCGGTAAGGATGAGAATGGCAATGATCTTCCTAAGACTGTTATCAGCCGTGAATACAGTTCTGAGTGGAAGCCGGGTGATGAGCCATACTATCCTGTAAATGATGAGAAGAACGGCGCTCTCTATGCACAGTATAAGGAACTTGCTGACGCTGAAAGCAAGGTTATATTCGGCGGGCGTCTTGGTGAGTACAAATATTATGATATGGATGCTGTTGTGGCAGCAGCACTTGACTGTGCTGCAAATAATATATAATTGCAGGTGGTGGGGTGACTTGTAATAAAGTCACCCCTGAAAATTGTCACTTGCCTTGCGGTCACATAACTGACTGTATATATCAGGACCAAGTCCTGTCTGTAATTCTGTATATGCTTTTCTTAACTGTTCGTCAGTCATATGCTCACGTCTTCTTTCGATTGCATTAATACTGTCGACAATCACTTTGTCCTGATTATCGTGAGTTTCCCAATTATACATGGTTTGTCCTTTTACGATAGATTTATTGTTGTTGTCTGTTGGAAGATTTTCTGAGTTATTCATAAATTCACCTCATTATAATATATAAGATATTTTTTATATAAGATATTATCTGCATTAATTCCCTGTCTATACTTGAAAAACATGGCATAGCATTGTAATATTAAAGGGTGCGTAAACATCAGAGGGAGAGTATAAATGTTAAATCTAAATGGTATGCTGTCTATTGTTATGCCGGCTTACAATGAGGAAAAACTTATATATCACAGTATCATGGAAACCTTGAGAATTGTTGAAAAGTTTGTTCCTGAATTGGAGATTATTGCGGTTAATGATGGCAGTAAGGATAATACCAAAGCTGAGATAGAAAGAGCTATCAAGCAGGATAGCCGTGTGCGTATGGTAAGTTCTGAAAAGAACAGAGGCAAGGGTAATGCAATAATTGCCGGAGTGTCGCAGGTTGAAGGAAAGTATGTCGCATTTGTTGATGCAGACCTTGAACTTAATCCATCACAGTTAGAAGGTTATCTTAAGAAAATGCTTGATGATAATAAAGATGTTGTTATAGGCTGTAAGTTCCTTAAGGATTCCAAGCTTGATTATCCGTTTAAGAGGAAAGTGATAAGCATGGGCTATTATATAATGCTTCTAGTCTTGTTTCATCTTAATGTTAAGGATACGCAGACCGGGCTCAAGGTATTCAGGGTTGAGGCAATCAAACCGGTTGCACATCTTATAAGAACATCAGGGTTTGCTTATGATATAGAACTTTTAGTGGCGATTCACAGAAGGGGTTTTTCGATAGCACAGATGCCTGTGGAGGTTGTATATGTCAGGGATTCTGGTGTAAAGCGTATAGGAATGAAAGATATATGGCAGGCATTCTGCGATACATGGGCAATATTCGGGAGAGTTTATTTCAGACACTATTATGATTAATCAGGAGTTGCATAAGAGATGAAGGTTTTATTCAGGTGGATTAAAGAGAAAATTAGTGGTATATGGACCAAAGCAGTAGTTCCACATGCCAGAATATGCATGATTTCCGGAGCAGTTGTGGCTGTGGCAGGAGCTTCTGCAATAACAGCCGTTGAGTATATTAATTATAATAACAAGACACAGATTCAGGCCAAGGAAACAGAAGCCGAGATGCAGGAAGAGACCCAGACACATAACAACGTGGAACAGACAAAGCCTGTTGTTATGGAGACAGAGACAGAAACACAGGAACAGACACCTGCTGAGACAGAAAGCACAACACAGGAGGAGATATCTGAACTTGTAATGGCTGCTGTGACAGATGAGAATACAAGCAGCAGGGAGATATATGAGATAATCGATAAGGCCGCAAGTGACAGTGATATCGTTATTCCGGTTAAAGATGTTGAGAATATTGATATTGTTGAGGATAATTCTTCAGAGCCATCAAAGGATGAAACAGAGGTTGAAGAACCGCCAGCCGATAACACGCCAAAATCAGATGAAATCTATGAGGTAAGTCAGCTTGTAGAAGGAATTGATGTATCAAAATGGCAGGGAGATATAGACTGGACGGCTGTTGCATCTGATGGAATTACATTTGCAATGATAAAATGTGGTGGCGGAGATGATGAAGACGGTGTATATGAAGACAGATATTTCAGACGCAATATTGAGGGGGCACTTGCCAATGGTATTCAGGTAGGGGTGTATTTCTTTTCGGGAGCCACTAATTCGAAAGAAGCATATGATGAGGCAAGTTATTGTATTAACCTTATTAAAGATTATAAGATAACATATCCAGTTGCATTTGACTGGGAACTGGGTTACGGGGATTATAATGAGGTTACGGAAGCCTGTGAAACATTTTGTAATGTTGTAAAAAGCTATGGATATACACCAATGGTATATTCTAGCAGAAACGGATGGTATAACAGTTTTGATGGAGAAAGGCTTGCCAGCAAGTATAAAGTGTGGATGGCCGCATATTTCGGTAAATTCTATTATGATTCTGTAAGATGGAAATATGGTGATGATCTTCCGAATTTCAGATATAATTTTGACATGTGGCAGTATAGTTCAAGATGTTATGTTAGTGGTATAGATGGATTTGTTGATGTTAATATAGCATTTTTCGGATATGCCAACTATCATGTTGATACGAAGGATGCTGTGATTACAGTAACTAATACTGATATAAAGAGGACCTATAATCCTGATGCAGGTGAGCTTACAGAGGAACTTAATCTGCTGGATGGTGTTAAAGGAACTAATTCTATCGGATACGATACGGAAGTGGAATATTCTATATATGATTATGAGGGTAATGAATATAGTGAGGCAGATGCTATATCAAGAGCAGGAGCATATACGGTTGAATACAGGTTTAAAGATCCGAAATCAGGCTGGATAAAAAATACTGCGAGACTGGAAATTATTGTTATGTCAGGTGAAAAGGAATCAACACAGCAGGAAACAAAGGAAGAGGTTTAGTGAGAAGCAGATATGGACGATACAGAGATTAATACAACAGATACAAATGAGACTGAGCCAGAAGGCAAAGAGATAGAAGAAAAAGAAGAGTATGAGATGCTTGAGGTAGATAAAGTACCTGAGAGTTATAAGGAAAAGATGGCAGCCTTCTTCAAAGTCAGGAAGCATGTTATTATGACTGCAGTGCTGACATCAGTAGCTTTAATAGTGGCAATTGTTGCAATTGTAGTAGGAGTTAATATCAATAAAACACTTAAGAAGCATCAGCCGGAAATAGTTGAAGCAGCAGAGACTGGGACAGAAACTCAACCAGAGACTAAGACACAGGAAGAAACAACCGAAGAGACAGAAGAAGAATCAACAGAGGAAGAGACTTATCAGGTGATAGAGAATATCATGACTAAGGTTGTTAAGGATAGCACTGTTACGCAAAAGGAAGATCCGATTAAGAACAGGAATAATGAATCTTCAGGCGAAGTTATAAAGCCAGTTTCCTATGTTGATAATGCTGTTTCTGGAAGCGTAAGCGTATCATCTGTTAAGAAATCTGGCGATGATATTGTGTATACTGTGAAGAGCAGGAAAGCAAAGGATTTCACAGAGAAACAGATTGCAGGATGTGTTAAAGGTTCTGTTCTTGTACAGGAGAATGAGCAGGAAAATAAATATACAGGCTATATATATGAGACTGGAATGGTAGAAGTTACTGGTGGAAGCGAAAAGGTTGTCACAACATTTCTTATGAAGAATGATTCTAAGAATGATGAGACAAAGGAAACATCAGAAAATATAAGGACTTTATCCAATATAGAAGAAACTTCACAATCGGAATCAGAAAGTTCAACCGAAAGTAAGAAAGTTTCGTATATAGTTATGGAAGTTGAAGCACAGATAGAATATATATATGCTGACGGATGGCAGAATATCAAAGGAAAAAATTATTACTTTGAAGACTCTAATGCTGTAACAGGATGGAAGAATATCGACGGAGTACAGTACTATTTCAATGAGAATGGTTCACTTGGTTCATCACTTGTAATTGATGTTTCAAGATATAATGGCAGTATTGACTGGGATAGTGTTAAGGCTTCTGGTATTAATTATGCAATGATAAGAGTTGGCTACAGGGGATATGAGACAGCTAATCTTGTCCTAGACAACAGATTTCATGAGAACATGAGCCAGGCAATCGCAGCAGGAGTTAAAGTAGGTGCATATATTGTAACCCAGGCGGTGAATACTACTGAGGCAGTTGAAGAGGCCAGCTTTATTGTATCAGCCTGCAGTGGATATAACATATCACTTCCGCTTGCTATAGATGTAGAAAGCGCAGGTAATGGAAGTGGACGAGGAGATAAGATATTATCATCACAGAGAACAGCAGTTGTTAATGCATTTGCACAGACTGTGAATAATTGTGGATATTCAGCGGTTGTATATGCGAATAAAGACTGGATGAATAACCGTATGTATGCTGGTAATATAAGCTGCAGCGTATGGCTTGCACAGTACAGAAGCCAGTGTACTTACACAGGTCCTTTTTCAATGTGGCAGTTTACTGATAAAGCAAGAGTTAATGGAATATCAGGATATGTTGATATGAGTGTATGGAAACATTAAATGACTATATAAGTGACTATATAAAACAACTAAAAAACGTGACATTTCTTTAACAGAGCGGTATAATCAATCGGAGTGTATATTCACGAGGAGATAAAGTATGAGTAAGAGTCAGGAACAGATGAAGGAATTGATTGAAGCCATAAGGTCTGGTCAGAGTGATAAAGAGACTTTATGTAAAGCAATTCAGAAAGATGTTAATAATCTTATATATCCTGTGTTTGTGGAGGATTACAAGAGAATTTCGCCTAGGGCAATAATTGATATATGCATGAATCTTGACAGCATTAATGTTGATAAGAATATTATGCGGCAGATTGCAACAAGAGTATCGGTGTATATGTTCAGTCTTATAGATGATTCTACTATAAGAATAGATGATAATTGTGTATATGAGTACAACCGTATTAAGGAAGATGAAGAATTATTTGGTATTATCAGGGATAATTCCAAGATGTTCAAGGATTTCAAGGCATACGATTCAGTTTCAGACAATATTAAGTCTTTATCAAGAGTACAGACTATAATGATGGAACTTTATGGATATGAGATGCATTCCATTGATGAAATCAAGTCATTGCTTAACACTGACAGAGATACAATTTCTAAGATTATTGGAATGATGAAGAATAATATGTTAGGTATAACCTCTGAGGATGAGGACGTACTTGAATATGAAGCTTTTGATGATAGAAATGTTGAGGCTGAAGCTGAGACAGATGAAGGTGATGAAATTGTAGCCATAGCACCGGAGGATATCATAATCCCAGGGAACATTACAGATTCTGAATCTGAGGAAGAGCCTCAATCTGTGAGTACGGAAGAACGTCCAGTTGAAGAGGCATCTGACATTGGTGTTGAAGAATCGGACGATGAAGAAGAGGGCGTTACATTAGAGTATGAAGAAGATGATTATAATGATGCCCCTATGTATTATGAAAGAGCTGGAAGAAAACGTAACATTATAGACAGACTTGTCGATATGACAGGAAGAATATTTCCAGATACTTCAAGAGAAGCAAGACGTAATATAATATATTCTATTATGATTATGGTTCCGGCTGTTATTGTTATTATTATTTCAATAATTGCAATGTCAGGAGGCGGTAATAAGTCAGATAAGAAGGTGCTTTCTACTGAACATACAACCCAGGCTCAGGAAGAAACAGCTGCTAATAAGGAGAGTTCAAGCGCTACGGCATCAAGTACAGAGGTGACAATAGAAAGTACAAGCACACAGCAGGAGACAACACAGGCAGCTACACGGAGAGCAACGGCAGTTTCTAACAGAACAACTGAGGCAGAAACACAGCAGGAGTCAGAAGAAGAGTCAACTGAAGAAGAGACTAGCACACCACAAGAGACAAGTGCACCGGAGACTACTCCACCAGAAGATACAGAATCAAAATCTCAAAGTGTTACAGAAAAAACAACTGAGGCTTCACAGGCATCAGCAGAGAATGTTTCAGCAGATAACTAAAAAACATACTATCTATAACAGATATTTTAAGGAAGGATTGCTATGAAATGTGTAATATTAGCCGGAGGTAGTGGTGACAGTTTATGGCCATTATCCAGAAGGCAGTTTCCAAAGCAGTTTATGAAAATAAAAGAGGGCCGGTCATTGTTACAGGAAACTGTAGTAAGAAACATGCCATTCTGTGAGGAATTCATAATAGTTACCAATGAGAGCTATAAGAATATTGTTAATGGACAGATGAAGGCATTTCAGAGTCTTAAGTACAGAGTTATTCTTGAGGGCACACCGAAAGGAACAGGAGCAGCTGTACTGTTAGGGACTATGTTTGCCAATCCATCAGAATTGGTTCTGGTTGTTAATTCGGACAACCTGATTGAAGGCGAAGGATACAAAGAAGCAGTTATTGCTGCTAAAGAATATGCAAAAGAAGGATATCTTGCGGTACTTGGAATTAAACCAGAATCGCAGTCATCAACTTACGGATACATATTCCGTGATAAAGATAATGTAAAGAAGTTCATTGCAAGAATTGATTTTGATGAGAATGAGACAGAGGGTCTGTTAGGTTATGGTTATGATGAAGGATATCTCTGGAACAGCGGAATACTTGTATTCACAGCGGGAGATATGACTAATGCAGCAAGAAAATTGTCGCATGAGCTTTATACAACATGTAAGACTGCCAAGAGAAAAGTACCTGCAATCAGAAGGTCAGTTCGTTTTTCTGAGAGTATAATGCAGCCTATGCCACATGGAAGCATTGAAACGCTTCTCCTTGAAAAATGCGATTCAATAAAAGTAGTAGAAGCAAAGTTTGAGTGGCTTGATGTAGGTAATGCCAGTGATCTGGCTGAATTTGGCAATAATATCAAGTCAGAATGTGTTATTAAATACGACTGTGATAATGTTAATATTATCAATAATGCACCGAGAAGACTGGTAGTAGCTAATGATTTAAGAGATTTAGTTGTTGTTAACACAGATGATGCAACATATGTTTCATCTAAGAAGTCTGCCGATAATATTAAGCAGATTATGAAAGATAACATGGAGACATATGAAGCATTTTTCGATTATAACAGAACTACTTATAAAGAGTGGGGAATGCAGGAGATACTTAATTATTCCCAAGGGTATAAAGTAAGAAAACTTACGATATTTCCTGGAATGTCAATGGCTCTTCACCAGCATGAGAAAAGAACAGAACACTGGTCGATAGTCGAAGGTGTTGCAACAATTACAGTTGGTAATGAGACAGCGGATTATAATAAATACGAAAGTGTATTCATACCAGTTGGAGCAAAGCATAAGATAGCTAATAAGACGGATAAGAATGTTGTTGTTATTGAGGTTGGTATAGGAGACAATATTTCCGATAATGACCTTGTAAAGATATATAATCAGGATAATCAGCAGATATCTAGTTATGTAAGACTTGATAAGAGCCCTATTATAAAGCTCGAGCCTGCATTTAAAGATAATCTGTGGGGCGGAACCAAGATACGTGATGTATATGGCAAGAAATGCGATTATGATGTTATAGGTGAAAGCTGGGAGCTTTCAGCGCATCCTGACGGACAGAGCCGTATAGCAGAAGGAAGATACAAGGGAATGCTCTTTAATGAGTATCTTAATATTATAGGAAAAGATGCACTTGGCTGGAAATGTCAGGCACAGGACAGATTTCCTATTCTTATTAAGTTCATTGATGCAAAACAGGCACTTTCTATACAGATTCATCCGGACGATGAATATGCACTTGAGAATGAGAATGAGTATGGAAAGAACGAGATGTGGTATGTAGTGGACAGCGAGCCCGGTTCATACCTCTATTGTGGTCTTTCAAGAGATGCTTCCAAGGAAGAGATTCTGGAAAGAATCAATAACAATACAATAACTGATATACTTAACAAGATTGAGGTTAAAGCCGGTGATGTTGTTATGGTTAAAGCAGGAACAATTCATGCGATTGGCGCCGGAGTATTTATATGCGAGATACAGCAGAATTCTAACTGTACATATCGTATGTATGACTATGACAGAAGGGATAAGTTCGGTAACCCAAGAGAGCTTCATGTCAAGAAGGCACTTGATGTTGTAGATAATCATAAGTATGTCAAAGATAATAAGACAGAGATAGTTCTGGCAAGGAATGAACATTTTACAGAACAAAGACTTGTACAGTGTAAATATTTTGAAGTATTCAAGTATGAAGTTACAGATGAAGTTAAGATAGCTGTAGATGAAGCATCATTTGTATCAGTACTGTTTATCAGTGGAAAAGGATCTATCGAAACAGATGATTATGAGAAGGTAATGCCATTCAAGGCAGGAGAAAGTTTCTTTATAAGTGCAGGTCAGAGAGGCATAATTGTTAAGGGTCAGGCGACAATGATTGTTACCAGAGTATAAAAAATGTTTGCGCTTGACGGATTTTGATGTATAATGACCAGAGAATTCTTTATTAAAAGGAGATAAAAACATGTTATCAGTAGTAATACCAACATTTAATGAAAGCAAGAATATCAGAAATCTGGTTGCACAGATTGATGTTGCTTTGAAAGGTGTTGATTATGAAATTGTCTTTGTTGATGATAGTAAGGACAATACACCTGATGTAATTATGGAAGTTGCTAAAGAATATCCACAGGTAAGAATGGAACATAGAAAGAACGGAACAGGCTTGGCAACAGCTGTTCTTGATGGATTTAAGCTTGCAAAGGGCGAGTATATGGCATGTATGGATGCAGATTTACAGCACCCACCAATTGTTCTTAAATATATGTATAAGGCTATGGAAAGCGGTGCAGATTTCTGTATACCTAGCCGTCTTATTCCAGGTGGTGATGATGGTGGACTTAACTGGTATAGAAAGTTCGTATCTGGAACAGCCAGAAAGATAGGACAGGTAATGTTACCATGCCTTAGAAAGATATCAGACCCAACAAGCGGATTATTTATGTTCAGAAGAGAAGTTATTGAGAATGCCGACCTTCAGCCAATCGGATGGAAGATTATGGTTGAAGTTCTTGCTATGGGAACATACAGCAAGGTAGTTGAGATTCCTTATAGGTTCCAGCAGAGAACTGAAGGTGAGTCAAAGCTTTCTGGAAAGGTTACATTAGAGTACTTAAAGCAGCTCAAGAATCTTAGAAAGAGATACAACAAGAGCAATAAGTATGAAGTTGAAGTATGGTCAACTGAGAGAATGATGGCATAATAATTGTGCGTATGTTTGGAAGAGGATAATATTATGGGTAAGTATTTTGGAACTGATGGGTTCAGAGGAGAAGCTAATGTGACTCTTACTGTTGACCATGCATTTAAAGTAGGAAGATTCTTAGGATGGTATTATGGCAAGAATCATGAGGACGGTAAAGCTAAGATTGTTATTGGTAAGGATACAAGAAGAAGCAGCTATATGTTTGAGTATTCTTTGGTAGCAGGTCTTACAGCATCAGGAGCAGATGCATACCTGCTTCATGTAACAACTACACCAAGTGTTTCTTATGTAGCAAGAACAGAAGATTTTGACTGCGGAATTATGATTTCTGCAAGTCACAATCCTTTCTATGACAATGGAATTAAGCTTATTAATGCAGCTGGTGAGAAGATGAAGGAGGATGTAATCTCTGAAATCGAGAAATACCTTGATGGTGAGATGGGAGAGATTCCATACGCAACAAGAGAAAAGATTGGATGCACAGTAGATTATACAGCAGGTCGTAACAGATATATGGGATATCTAATGAGTCTCGCAATCTATTCATTCAAGGGAATCAGAGTAGGTCTTGATGCTTCTAATGGTAGTGCATGGACACTTGCCAAGGCTGTATTTGATGCACTTGGAGCTAAGACATATGTTATAAATGCAGCTCCGGACGGAACTAATATTAACGAGAACTGCGGTTCTACACATATTGAAGGTCTTCAGGATTTAGTAAGAAGAGAACATCTTGATGTTGGATTTGCATTTGACGGTGATGCAGACAGATGTCTCTGTGTAGATGAAAAAGGTAATGTTATAACAGGTGACCATATTCTCTACATCTATGGATGCTACATGAAGGACAGAGATAAGCTTGCAGGCAACAAGGTTGTAACAACTGTTATGTCTAACTTCGGACTTTATAAAGCATTTGATGCAGTTGGAATTGAGTACGAGAAGACTAAAGTTGGTGATAAGTATGTATATGAATGTATGTCAGAGAACGGCTACCGCATAGGTGGTGAGCAGTCAGGACATATCATATTCTCTAAATATGCAACAACAGGTGATGGAATTATCACAGCTCTTAAGATGATGGAAGTTATGCTTGCCAAGAAGAAGACATTATCAGAACTTGTAGCACCACTTGTTATCTATCCACAGGTTCTTAAGAACATCAGGGTTACAGATAAGACACAGGCACAGGATGATGCAGATGTTAAAGCTGCAGTTGAGGCAGTTGCCAATGCACTCGGTACAGACGGACGAATCCTCGTACGCGAAAGCGGAACAGAGCCGGTTGTGCGTGTAATGGTTGAGGCTGGAAGCACAGAAGAGTGTGAAAAATATGTCGACCAGGTTATAGATGTCATAAAGAGCAAGGGATATGCAGTATAACTTTTCATTTGTGTTACTTTGTTGATATTTCCTCTGTGGCATGACATACCATTGGCGGTATTGATGAAACGATTCATCTTAATTGCGTTAATTTATCAGATACTGTTTCAGGCTTATGGTTTGTGTCCATTCGCATATGAACATGCCGCCTGTATGTGTCCGCCTATGGCATACGCTTTCAGGAATCCTGCGCTTAGTAGGAGTAAATGTCGCTATATACAGAGTTTATTACAGTGCGCGAAAGCAAACGCTCTTCGTTTGAACGAGCTTTCGCGCACTGAACTTATGTATATAGCGACATTAACTCCTACACAGCTCGTCATATTCAAGCGTAAGCCATAGGCGGACACATACAGGCGGCGTGTACAGATGTCGAATGAACATAAACAATAAGAAAAGCCTGAAGCAGTATCTGCTAAATTAGCAATTCAGATGTGTTTCATCAATACCGCCAATGGTATGTCATGCCACAGATGTATAGTGACACTATATACACAAATGAAAAGTTTATATGAATATTTTTTTTACCTCCACATAAGATTAATTAGGTCTTATTGTGGGGGTATTTTTTATGTGTAGAAAAATATGGGGAAAAGTTGTGGTTGTCATGCTTGCATTGTTGATAATTATGCCTGTGTGCGCCATGACGGGGTGTTCTGGCAGCAAAGAACCGGATAATAAGACCAGTGTTGATTATACAGTGGTTGAAAATGCGGATTTGCCGGATGAACTTAAGAAGCTTATTGAAAGCAAAAAAGATAAAGTGATGAGGCTTACATATACGACTAAGGATTATACATATGTTGTGGCCGGTTATGGAACAAGGGAAACCAGCGGATATTCAATTAAGGTTAATAATGTCTACACAGGCGATAATGCACTTTATATTGACCTTAACCTGATAGGTCCGGCAGCAGGTGAAGCTGTTAATGAAGTGGAGACATATCCGGTAATAGTGCTTAAGATGGAGCGGCGGGAAGAAAGCGTCGTATTTAAAATGTAGAATGTATGGGAGGTCAGTCTGTGAGACTCAGAACAGAAAATATTCATGAATACAGATTAAAATGTAATACTGTGGCACAGATTACACTAGATGATGATTTTAATGTGCCAGACACGAAAGATGATATTGAACTGATTGTAAAGGAATGGGGCAATGTCCAGACGGACAGCGTTAAAGTCAATAAGGATAAAGCAACAGTGGATGGAGAGTTAAGATTTGCGCTGTTGTATATCGGTGCTACTTCCAGCATAGAACGCATGCATCCTGTTAAGATGGATGGCAGAATGAATTTCAGTGAAAATGTTAATCTTTCGAGTGACTGCACTGGTGATTATATAACATGCCAGGCGTCAATAGAGGACCTTAGCATTAAGGCAATTAATTCAAGAAAAATAAGTGTTAAAGCTATTGTAACACTTAAGCTTATATGTGAGAAGCTTCAGGATATCCAGATGATAACAGGCGTGGAAGAGACTGAAAATACAGATATACAGCAGTTAGGAAAGGAACTTGAGTTCGTGCAGCTTGCTGTTAACCAGCGTGACAATTTCCGAATCAGGGAAAATGTATCACTTCCTGCAGGTAAACCTGAGATACAGGAAATAATCTGGGATGATGTTGATGTGAGAAATTTGAATACAAGACTCGCAGATGACGGTCTTTTACTGACTGGGGAGTTAGACATATTTGTAATGTATATCGGAAACGGTGATACAGGCAATGTTCAGTGGTATGAGACAACAGCTTCATTTGAGGGACGACTGGATATAAGCGGATGTAATGCAGATATGATACCATATGTTAATTTCCAGATTATCGGAAAGACAATAGAAGAAAGACCCGACCTTGATGGCGAAAACCGTGATATCGCAGTTGAAGTGGTGCTTGATATGGACGTCAAGGCATACGAGGAGCGGAAGAAAGATGTGATAGCGGATATATATTCACCGTCATATGATATGGAGATAGAGACTTCTGATACACAGCTTCGGTGTCTTGTTGTGCGTAACAATGTGTCATGCCGCGTATCAGGTAATCTGCAGCTTGAAAACTATGCAGACCTTATGCAGATATGTAATTGTACAGCGACAGTGCAGCTTGATGATGTTACATATTCGGCAGGAGAGCTTGTAGTGGAGGGAGTTGTAAGTGCAAATGTGTTTTACATAACGTCAAGCGACAGCCAGCCACTTGGAAGTGTGCATACGATAATTCCATTTGCAGGTACAGTTAAGATTGCCCAGATAAGTGCTGATGAACTTGAATATAATATAAAACCTTCAATACAGCAGCTTTCGGCGACAATAAACAGTGCGGGTGTAATAGAGGTAAAAGCGTCAGTTTCATTGGATGTAATTGTTTTTAAGAATTTTGAATATTGTGGAATCAAGAGTGCATATATTTCAGAAGAAAAATGTGATCTTTCCCAGATGCCGTCAATGACCGGATATATTGCAGATGGTACTAAGACATTATGGGACGTTGCTAAAATGTATCACACAACAGCAGATTCAATAAAGGCAAGTAATCCTGAGTGTGCTGATGGATTGTCAGAGTCGGTAGTTATACCGAGAAAGACAAAACTTCTGTTAGTTAAGGCATAGGGAAAATAAAGCCAGAAGCTTATGAAAGCTTGAGAGAAAGAAGATTTCGAATGAATGAAAGTCTGGAATGTAAATAATCAAGGGGTACATGTGGAAAACACATGTACCCCTTAACTTGTTAAATAATAATTATCAGAATTAGCTTTCTGTCTTTTCAATCTTGATTGTAGATTTTTTCCATATTCCTGTCCAGTACAGTGCAAAAAGTATGGCAGCGGATGTTCCATTACTGATTACGACAGCATACCATACAGATTCAACACCCATATTAAGCACATTGGCACATACCCAGAGTGTGAGCAGACGGAATATCCATATTCTTGAAGCATCTACAATCATTGTAATCATGGTGTGACCGCTTCCCTGAAAAAGTCCCTGTGTAACATTATAGAATGCATTGCTCCAGCACCAGAAAGCCATGAGTGAGAGAAAATCTGTTGCAAGCGGGATAACTCTTTCATCTGTTGAGAAAAATGTTACCATAGCCTGTGAAATAAATCTTCTTGATAGAATCAAGCCGAAGAATAACAAGAACAGTGCTCCCATGCGAAGAGCATAATGGTAAGCTTTGTCTGCTCTTTCCTGTTGTCCGGCACCTATATTCTGACCAACGATAGTTGATATGGCTGAGCCGATACCATTTGCAGGCATTGTAATGATACTGTTAATTTTGTTGCCGATACCATAAGCACTTGTTGCAATGAATCCGTAAGTGTTAACATTTTTAGTCATAAGAAGGAAACCAAGCTGCATAGTGCTTCCACCGATTGCTGTAGGAAGTCCGATTTTTACAATCGAACCCATCTTATTACCTTCAAATTTAAATCCCCTGAAATTAATTCTTATAAGCTGTCCTGGTCTTGTAAGTACAATAAGTGCAATAACTGCACATGGAATCTTGGCAATCAGAGTTGCAAGGGCAGCTCCACCGATACCCCATTTGAAAACCATAAGAAATAACGGATCTAATATAAGATTAATAACAACGCCAAACATATTAAGAAGCATTGGTTTTACTGTGTCGCCCTGTGACTGTTTTACAGATGTGAACAGGTTAATTGTGAACAGGAACGGCAGGTCAAGAACAACAATTCTTATGTATGTAAGTCCATATGTGTAGATGCTGCCTTCTGCACCGAGCCACTTCACAAGTCCCGGAGAGACAAGCCAGCATATAAGTGCGCATAATACTGAAAATGCAAGTGAAGTGAGACAGATGTGGTTTGCCATAGAGTTGGCCTGTTTATCTTCTCTTGCACCAAGATACTGTGATATAAGAATTGCACCGGCTGTTGTAATTCCGTTACCGAAATTAATCAGAATATTCTGGAATGGAGACACGAGCGTAATTGCAGACTGGTTCTCAGTTCCTATCTTTCCAAGCCAGAAAGTATCTGTAAGATTGTACATTGACTGTATAAAACTGTTAATCATAACAGGAATTGCCAGCATGAGAATTGCATGGAAAAGATTACCATTAAGAATAATATCTCTCTTGTCTTCACTTATTGGTTTCGCCATAATAGACCTTCTTTCATAGTATAGATTTATTAAAATACTTTGCTTTACAGAAAAAATTTCAAAATACTGATTTTTGGTTGACATTTCAAAATCCTTTATACATAATATAAGTATAAAAAACAGTGATTTCTACAATTAAACCGATGAAAAATTAAAATAATACAGAAATGTTATTATAATAGTCGTAAAAAGCTGGAATGAGAGGGTGGAATATATGTTTCAGGATATGTCGAAGGATTTTGATATTAAGAGAATAAAAAGAAGTAATACCAGTTGTTCTACAGGAGTAGGGGCACATGTGCATCCGTTTAATGAGATATTCTATCTTTCGAGCGGAGAGTGTACAAGTTTTATTGACCACAACATTTATAAGTTCGGAAAGGGTGATCTTGTTATTGTTCCAAGTGGCTGTCTTCACAGGACAACTTATAATGGAAAAGGAATGCACGAAAGAATTGTTATAAGCTTCAGAAATGAAGCAACTGAATGGATTCAGAACCAGACTGGTAAAGAGCTTATGGAAAACTGTATGAAGCCGGGAGTTGTTAATATTCCTGAAAAAAGAAGAGACTATGTTGTTGCCCTGCTTGATAAACTGTTATTTGAAAATGATTCTCCTGATGAACTGTCGCCGGCATTTATAAAGGTGGGGCTTATAGAACTGCTGCTTTTTATTATCCGCTGTAAGAATTATGAGGAAAACGTTATTAAAGAAATTGATGTAGATAATCGAATAATTCAGGAAGTTGCCACTTATATATATGAACACTATGCAGATAATCTGTCACTTGAAAATGTTGCAGAAAAATTTAACTTAAGCAGGTCATATCTTTCTAAGAAATTTAAGACAGCTACTGGATTTGGATTTAAAGAATATATTATTAATGTCAGAATTCAGAATGCCTGCAGACTTCTGCTTGAGACAAACAGGTCTATTACTGACATTGCATTTGAATGTGGATTTAATGACAGTAATTATTTTGGTGATGCATTCAGGAAGGCAAAGGGAATTTCGCCCCATAAGTATCGTAAGAATGAAACATTTTAGAATTTTAATTATAAGATTGTACTTGATTTTGTACAATTTCTTTAATATAATAGTCTTGAAAAATGGATTTTGTATACAAGGTTAGGTGATATATGGAAAGTATCAGATTAAAGGCAAGAGCTAAGATTAATCTTGGACTTGATGTTATTGGAAGACGTGAGAATGGTTATCACGATGTAAGAATGGTAATGCAGACGGTTGGTTTGTATGACCGAATTATAATGACAAGGATTCCGGAGAAAGAGATAAGAATTAAGACTAATATAGGATTTCTTCCTGTTAATGAGAACAATCTTGTTTATAAAGCAATTATGCTTATGAAGAGTAAGTATAAGCTTGATGGAGGAATAGAGGTTGATCTTAATAAATTCATTCCTGTTGCTGCTGGAATGGCTGGAGGTTCAAGTGACGCAGCAAGTGCACTTTTCGGAATGAACAGACTTTATGAGCTTAATCTTCCTATGGGGGAACTTATGAATATAGGTGTTGAGATAGGAGCAGATGTCCCTTATTGTATTATGAGAGGCACAGCGTTAGCTGAGGGAATTGGTGAGAAGCTTACAAGGCTTCCGGATATGCCATTCTGTCATATTCTTATAGCAAAGCCACCGGTTAATGTATCGACAAAGCTTGTCTATGAGAATCTTGACAGTACACAAATCAAGTCACATCCTGATATAGATGGAATAATTGAGGCTATTAAGTTAAAGGATGTTGCACTTGTTGCTTCAAGAATGGGTAATGTATTAGAGTCGGTTACAGTGCCATTGTATCCGGTTATTGACAGTATTAAGAGGGATATGATAGAACATGGAGCCATTAATGCAATGATGAGCGGAAGTGGTCCGACAGTATTTGGAATATTCCCTGATGAACAGTCGATGATAGCGTGCCAGCAGTTCTTAAGACAGAAGGGCGAAGCAAGGCAGGTGTATACAACGGAAACATTTACTCCATAATATATATGAAAACAATACACATTCTGAGTAATAGAGAAAGGCAAGGTTTTATATGAAAGGTGAACTTAAGATGGATGTTAATGACTATCTCCCATTAAGAGATGTGGTTTTTAATACTTTAAGACAGGCGATTCTTCGTGGTGAGATGGAGCCGGGTGAAAGGCTTATGGAAATTCAACTCGCAGAGAAGCTTGGGGTAAGCAGAACTCCTATCAGAGAGGCAATCAGAAAGCTTGAACTTGAAGGCCTTGTTATTATGATTCCAAGAAAGGGTGCTGAGGTTGCCCATATAACAGAGAAGGACATGAGAGATGTTCTTGAGGTAAGAGCAGCACTTGAGGAGCTTGCAGCAACACTTGCATGCCGCAATGTTACTCCGGAGCGAATTGAAGAGCTTAAGATGGCTAATAAGAGGTTTGAAGCAGCAATTATATCTAAGGATGTGGTTGCAATTGTAGATGCTGATGTGAATTTCCATGATATTATATATGCAATGACAGATAATCAGAGACTTATTCAGATTATTAACAATCTAAGAGAGCAGATGTACAGATACAGGCTGGAATATGTTAAGGATGCAAGAGCACATTCTATTCTTATCAGTGAACATAATGACATCATTGATACGCTTTCTAAGAAAGATGAAGAGAATACCAAGATTGTCATAAGACAGCATATTACTAATCAGGAAAAGGGCATTATCAGACTTCTTAACAAATAATACTAAGGTTACATGGAGGCTGGCTGTATTCGCCAGCCTTTGTTAGTTTGTAAATTCCTGTTTATTATGGAAATATGTGGATATAATCCCAGATATGAAAATATATCAGGGGGTAAATATCATATGAACATAAAAAAGAAACTTGGAATTCTGCTTATTGCTATAGTAGCTGTTAGTGGACTGATTGGTTATTACAGGGTGTCTTATGCAGGTAATTTAGAGACAGTGACAGAAGGAATATCAGAGAGTATAATCAGATTCCATGTAAGGGCCAACAGTGATTCACAGGAAGACCAGGAGGTTAAGCTTAAGGTTAAGGAAGCTGTAGTTGATTACATAAGACCGGCTCTTTCAGAGTCAGATTCTCTTTCAGAGTCAAGAGCTATATTAGAGTCAGAAAGTGATAACATAAGAAATGTTGCAATTAAGACTTTAAGAGATAATGGATTTATGGAAGATGTAAGCGTGTATTTTGAGAAAAGTTATTTTCCGGTTAAATCATATGGTGATGTTACATTTCCAGCAGGATACTATGAGGCATTCAGAGTTGACATAGGAGAAGCAGAAGGAAAGAACTGGTGGTGCGTACTGTATCCACCATTATGTTTTGTAGATGCAGTGTATGGCGTAGTTCCAGAGGATTCTAAGGAAAAGCTTGCAGGAGTTCTTACAGATGAAGAATATAAGACAGTAACTGACAGGGGCTGTAAAGTCAGATTTAAATATTTAACATTTATAAATGAACTGCTTGGGTTATAAGCAGTCAGTGGAGGAAGGACGATTGAATAATAAGGATAAGGTCTTTATTAAGATAAAAGGTTTATATACCGGAACGATGGAAGAAGGATTTCAGAGTGACGGGGAAAATATAGATGAAATTGAGACTCAGGACGATGAAATTGAAGTTATTAATGTTGGAACGTATTCAGTTGTTAACGGCAAAGAATATATACGGTATGAGGAAGTATATGATGATTCACAGGAACGGTCAAGCAGCATAATAAAGATTGATGGTGACAGCGTAGAGGTGACAAAGAAGGGCGTTGTATCTACTAAGATGAGGTTTACAATGGGTAGTAAAAATATGACTTATTACCAGACACCTTATGGAAATATGAGCCTGGGGATTATCACAAAAAGTCTTGAAATTGAACGAACTGAGGATACGATAAGTATATATCTTGTGTATGGAATGGAAGTAAATTGTGAACATCTTTCAGATTGTGATATGCAGATAACAATAACAACCAGAGAACTTAGAATTGATGAATAGTACATTTTTCTTTGAAAAAGGAGTAGTTATGAAGAAACAGTTTGATGAGAGAAATCTTACAATGGTAATGGATTTTTATGAACTTACAATGGCTAATGGTTATTTTAAGGATGAGGACAAGGAAAGAAAGGTTGCATTTGATGTGTTCTACAGAAAGAACCCTGATAATGCCGGATATGCTATATTTGCAGGACTTGAACAGATTATTGAATATATTGAGAATCTGCATTTTGACGAAGATGATATTGAATACTTAAGAGGTCAGGGGCTTTTTGGGGAAGAATTCCTTACATACCTTGCCAACTTTAAGTTCAGAGGAGATATTTATTCATTCCCGGAAGGAACTATTATGTATCCTAATGAACCTGTAATCACTGTTGTTGCACCGTTACTTGATGCACAGCTTGTTGAGACTGCAATTCTTCTTCAGGTTAACCACCAGTCACTTATTGCAACCAAGACAAGAAGAATCGTGCGTTCAGCTAAGGGACGTGCTGTATCAGATTTCGGTGCAAGACGTGCACATAACATGGATGCAGCAGTATATGGTGCAAGGGCAGCTTATATAGGTGGTGCAGTTGGAACAGCTACTGTTCTTGCCGGTCAGATGTTTAATATTCCAATCAGTGGAACAATGGCACACAGCTGGGTAATGTTTTATCGTGATGAATTTGAAGCATTTAAGCATTATGCGGAGAATTACCCGGATGCAACTGTGCTTCTCGTAGATACTTATGATGTTGTTAAATCGGGTATTCCTAATGCAATCAGGTGTGCCAAGGAAATACTTGAGCCAATGGGCAAGCGTCTTAAGGGCATTCGTCTTGACAGTGGTGACCTTGCATATCTATCTAAGAAGGTAAGAAAAATGCTTGATGATGCTGGCCTTACGGACTGCAAGATAGTTGTTTCCAACAGTCTTGATGAATGGACTATTATGTCAATCTTAGAGCAGGGTGGCTGCATTGACAGCTTTGGTGTAGGTGAGAGACTTATAACAGCAAAGTCTGATCCTGTATTTGGAGCTGTATACAAGATTGCAGCGGTAGAAGAAAATGGAGTATTCCAGCCAAGAATTAAGATTTCTGAAAATGTCGAGAAGATAACAAACCCGGGACTTAAGAAGGTTTATAGAATATATGACGAGAATAAGAAGGCAATAGCTGACCTTATAGCAGGTGCTGATGAGGTTGTTGACCTTTCACAGCCTTACCGCTATGTAGATCCTGTAAAGCCTTGGAAGAACAGATATTTTGAAAACTGCACAGCAGTAGAGTTACAGCAGCTTGTTGTAAAGAACGGCAAGCGTGTAATGGACAGAGTATCTATTGATGAGATTAAGAAGTATGTTCAGGATCAGCTCACTGACAATATATGGGAAGAGGAGCAGAGATTTGAGAATCCACATAACCATTATCTTGATATGAGCCCGGCATATTATGATATGAAGATGTCACTTCTTCATAAGTTGACTGACTAGAGGAAAGTGGCAGACGGACGGAGCAGGGTGTGTATATGCTGCATCGTAAGACACGCTTCCGCTCGTGGAAAGGCGTAGCGGTACTAGGCGCACTGCCTCACTTCGTGAGGTGCGTTTGCCAAGTGCCGACGCCTTTCCAACGGTCTTACGCTACAGCATATGCACACCCTGTCCCCTTACGCTGTCACTTCCCCTGTCCGCCTTTGGCGGAGGTGGGGCTGGCGAGAGAGATTTCCGCAGAGAGCGATGGTGCCAAAGGCACCAAGCAAGAGTTTGTGGGGAGGTGGGCGGAGTGTGTGGGTATATGTTATTTTCAGACCGTTGGAAGTGCGTCGGCACTTAGTGAACGCACCTCACGAAGTGAGGCAGTGAACTTAGTGTCCGCTACGCACTTTCACGAGCGGGAGCGTGTCTGGAAATGACATATACCCATATACTCCGCCCCAGAGTCCAACACAAAACACTTGCAATTACTGATTGTTTTGATATAATTAACTAGTATATGAAAAGTTAACGAAGGAGTAATAAATATGCCAGTTTGGAGTATTGTTTTATTGATAGTTATTGTTGTGCTTATAGCGGCACTTGTAGCACTTACTATTGTAGGTAGAAAGCTTCAGAAGAAGCAGGAGGCTAATAATGCCCAGTTAGAGGCCGCAAAGCAGGTTATGTCAATGCTTGTCATTGATAAGAAGATGATGAAGATGAAAGATGCAGGACTTCCAAAGATGGTCTTAGACCAGACACCTAAGGCATTCAGAGGTCGTAAGATGCCAATAGTTAAGGCAAAGATTGGACCAAGAGTTATGTCACTTATGTGTGATCCTAAGGTATTTGACCAGATTCCAATTAAGGCAGAAGTCAAGGCAGAAGTAAGTGGTATCTATATTGTAGGTATCAAGTCTGTAAGAGGTGGAAAGATTGTAGTTCCTGAAAAGAAAAAGAAGGGATTTTTTAAGAAGAATAAGTAAGAATGAGAGGCTGCATCAGCGGATTGCTGGTGTGGTCTTTTTTTATGCCATGAGGGAGGGCTGTGGCTGGGGTATATGTCGTTTTCAGACACGCTCCCGCAAAGTTTCCGCAGGAAACAAGCGCCCGTAGATTAAGCGAAGTGTAAGGTCATGATGGAGGTATGTTGTATTTTCAGACCGTTGGAAAGGCGTCGGCACTTGGCAAACGCACCTCACGAAGTGAGGCAGTGCGCCTAGTACCGATACGTCTTTTCACGAGCGGGAGCGTGTCTGAAAGGACAACATACCTCCATCATGATCGCCCACTTCAAACCAATCTACACGAGCGCCTTGTTTTCCTCGTACATCTTCTCAATAAGATCCTGCACATCCTTGGCAAGAGTTTTTTTCTGCTCGCGGTCCATGCTGGCGACATCGATTGGCTTGCCAAATTCAAGGACAGTGTGAGTCTTTTTAAAGAATGGAAGGTGGTCTTCTAATGCAGCAGCTGTGTTGTTCTGTACCATAGGAATAATCCTGCAGCCTGATTTTTCAGCAAGCTTAAAGCTTCCTGCATGGAAAGGGAGAACACCATCAATGCTTTTATTTCTTGTTCCTTCAGGGAATATAACAATTGAAGTTCCAGCTTTCAAGTAATCAATACCAGTAAGGATAGTCTTTAAACCTTCTTTCATATTCTTTCTGTCAAGGAAGAGGCAGTAAAGATATTTCATCCATATATTAAGAAGAGGGACTTTTTCAATCTCCTTCTTGGCAACAAAGCCAGTTCTGGGTTTCATGTATGTGTAAGAAATAATTGTGTCGAAGAAACCATGGTGATTGCCTACAAAAAGTACAGCTTCTCCGTCTTTAGGGAGGTTTTCAAGTCCTTTTACAGTTGTTGTAACACCAGACAGAAAAAGAACAACCTTAAAAACACCCTGCACAAAGCGGAGACTTCCGCGATCCTTAGCATCATGATTGAACTTGCCAATAAGCCAGAATACAGGAAGCATTATAAGGCTGGCAAAGAATATTATTATTGCAAATATAACGATTAATATGAGTCTTATCATTGTATGTTCTCCATTTCATTTTTGATATTAAGTTAAGCCTAGTAGCGCGAGATATCTCAGCTCTTTACATAGGCCTTCGCTCCACTAGAATAGTGAATTTCACCTTCATTAGTCACAAATACAGCTTCAATTCCATCAAGGCTTTCAATAAGTTTCATACCGTCTTCAAGCCCAAGGCAGAAGCAGGTAGTGCTTAAGCAGTCTCCGGTAAGTGAATCATTTGATAGAATAGTAACATCGGACAGGTCATTGTCATAAGAATAGCCTGTAGCCGGGTTAAGTATATGATGGTAAAATGTGCCGTCATCAGCATAGAAATAACGCTCATAGTTGCCGGATGATACAACAGAGGAATCATCAACAGAAAGAGCAACAAGCACTTCATTATTGGCTGCAAATGGCTTCCTTACGCCGATTCCGAAGTTAGCTGTGTTAGTTTTCTTACCGATACATAAAACATTGCCACCGAGATTGATTATAGCACGTTTTACACCATTTTCTTCAAGAAAATCTTTGATTTTGTCGGCAATATAGCCTTTAGCAACAGCTCCGAGGTCAAGGATGACATCATCAGGCTTGCTGATTGAATAAGTACCATCACCGTTATCGGACACACTGACCCTGGTGTAATCGACATGTGTCAAAGCTTCAGCAATACGTCCGCTGTCAGGAACTTTCGGTGATTCCGCAGTGAAGTCCCACAGTCTGGAAACGCTTCCTATTGTTATGTCAAATGCTCCATTACTCAAAGCAGCATATTCAAGTCCGGCACTTACTAATTCATACATTTCCTTAGATATGTCAGTTGTCTGGTTAGAATTAACCTTTGATAACTCGCTGTCTTCCTTAGTTCTTGAAAAAATGTTTTCGTAGTAGTCACACAGATTAAGAGCCTCCGTAAGAGTATTCTTAGAAACACTTGAGTATGAGTCAATCTGCACAAATGTGTTTAACTTAAAACCGTTCACAGACTCCGGGGTAGTCAGTGTAACCGCAGGCTTTTCACAGGCGGTAAGCACAAAGCCCAGAGTCAGAATGACAGTAAACACATATGAAAAGCATTTTATTTTATTAAATTTCTTCATAGAATAATTACCGGAATAAACCGGCATCCTCCAAAAATTATTAACACATTGAGATTATAACAGTTTAACGCTGTATAAAAAAGTGAAATTAGTGTGAAATTACTTTTATTTTTTTGATAAATGTGCTATAAATATAAGGCTTGCTGTTATGCAGGAATGTTTATGTATGTAGAAATGAGGAAGTATATGAAAAAGAAGTTATTCAGTGTGTTACTTGTAGGTGCACTTGCAGCATCATTAGTAGCATGTGGTAAAACAGACAAGAAAGAAGCTAAAGCTTCTACAGTTAACACAGAGATAAATGCAGAAGAGTATGCAGGAACAATTACTTCTAATGCAGGAGTATATAAGACATTTGTTAATCTTTCAGACTGGAAGGGAATGTCTGTTGATCTTAAAGAGTCAGATTATGTTGTTCTTGATTCGGATGTTGAGGACTATATCAAGAGCATGCTTGAATCAAAGGCTACAACTAATGTTATAACAGAGGGAACAACTAAGTCAGGAGATGTTATTAAGCTTGATTACAGTGGTAAGCTTGACGGAACAGCATTTTCAGGTGGAACTGCTACAGATGTTACTTACACAATAGGTTCAGGAAAGTTCGTTGATGATCTTGATAAGGGCCTTGTTGGACTTACAGTAGGTAAGGAGACTGATATTACATGTGTATTCCCAGAGAGTTATTACAATTCAGATCTTGCAGGAAAGACAACAGTATTCACAGTAACTGTTAAAGAAATTGACGAATCAGTTGTTCCAGAACTTACAGATGAGTGGGTTGCAGCTAATGCTGCTTCATTAGGAATTGAGGATAGTTCAGTTACAACAGTTGAGCAGTTAAGAACATATGTAAGGTCTTACCTTGAGACACAGGCTTCATCAAGCCGTTCAAGTGCTATATTTGAAGCTGCTTATACACAGATGTCTGATGGACTTGACGTTTCAGATTATCCAAGCGAAGAACTTACAGATTTATTAAATACTCTTAACAGTAACGTAGATGCAGAATATCAGTCATATAGCTCATCATACTCTTCTAAGGAGGCGTATCTTAAGAGTGCATATAACTTTGATTCACTTGATGCATTTAACGAGTATGCAGATAATTATGCAAAGCAGTATCTTTTACAGAAGATGATTGTAACTATGATAGCTGCTGATAACAATATCACTGTTACTGCAGATGATATTAATTCAACAGGTGAGGAGCTTGCTTCATACTATGGTTATGATGACTATAATGATATCATTGATACTTATGGAAAGACTATGAATGCAGAGATTGGATATCAGGTTCTTTATCAGAAGATAGTTGATTTTGTGTGTGAGAATGTTACAGTTAACGATACAACAGATACAGCAGAGTAATTCGTTATTAAGTTAATATTTAATGTTTGACAGGACTAAGGTTGCACAGCTATTAATGGGTGTGCAGCCTTATTTATTCTTATTATTTCCGCATTAAAACGGGATTTACATATATGAGCAGGCAGGTTCTGCACTATTAAAAATATGAGAAATGTGGTAAAACCACTTAAGGGGAAAACAATGAATCAATTCGTACCAAAGCTTTTCGACGTGATGAAGGGCTATTCAAAGAAGCAGTTCGTTAATGATGTTATTGCAGGTATTATCGTTGCAATCATAGCGTTACCATTATCTATCGCACTTGCGCTTGCATCAGGAGTAGGTCCTGAGCAGGGTATCTACACAGCTATATTTGCTGGTTTTGTTATTTCATTCCTTGGCGGAAGCAGGGTTCAGATTGCCGGACCAACAGCCGCATTTGCAACTATTGTTGCAGGAATTGTGGCACAGAACGGAATGGATGGTCTTATTGTTGCAACAATTATGGCTGGTATCATTCTTATTATCATGGGATTTCTTAAATTTGGTAATCTTATCAGATTTATTCCTTATACAATTACAACTGGATTTACATTTGGTATAGCAGTTACTATTCTTGTAGGACAGATTAAGGATTTCTTAGGTCTTGATACTTCTGCGTATACAGGACCAACTATTGAGACACTTGATAAGTTAAATGCAGTGTTTAAATGTATTAACACATTTAACTGGCAGGCTCTTGTTGTAGGTGGTGTTTCACTTGCAATTCTTATAATATGGCCTAGATTCAAGAAGTTAGAGAAGATTCCAGCATCTTTAATTGCTGTTATAGTTTCTGTAATTATGGTTAAACTTGGAATGCAGGCTAAGACTATCGGAGATTTATATACAATTTCAAGCAAGCTGCCGGGTATCAGCATACCACATGTTAATATAACAATGGTTAAGAATCTTTTGCCAGATGCATTTACAATTGCGGTACTTGCAGGTATTGAGTCACTTTTATCATGCGTTGTTTCTGATGGTATGATTGGAAGCAGACATAAGCCTAATATGGAACTCGTTGCGCAGGGTGCAGGTAACCTTGTATCTGCTTTATTCGGTGGAATTCCAGCAACAGGTGCTATTGCGAGAACAGCAGCTAATGTTAAGAATGGTGGACGTACACCAATCGCTGGTATGGTTCATTCTGTAACACTTCTTCTTATCCTTGTTGTGCTTATGCCATATGCAGCATGGATTCCAATGCCGGCAATTGCAGCGATTCTTTTCATGGTAGCTTATAACATGAGTGGCTGGAGAGAAATGATTTCTCTTTGTAAGACTTCACCTAAGAGCGATATTCTTGTGCTTCTTACAACAGCAGTACTTACTATTGTATTTGACCTTGTTGTTGCTATTGAAGTTGGTGTTGTGCTTACAGCACTTCTTTTCCTTAAGAGAATGGCTGATGTTACAGAGGTTAAGAGCTGGAAATATATTGGTGATAATATAGATGAGAATAATGATCCTGACAGCATTAATCTTAAGCATGTTCCTAAGGATACACTTGTATATGAGATTAACGGACCTATGTTCTTTGCAGCTGCAGACAAATTCCTTGATATCCAGACAGTATCAGGTTCTAAGGCAGTTATTGTAAGAATGAGAGGCGTTCCATCAATGGATGTTACTGCCCTCAGATCTTTAAGAAATATTCATGCGGTATGTAAAAGACATGATGCTGTTATGATTCTTTCACATGTAAATGAACAGCCTATGTCAGTTATGGAGCATGCTGGCTTTGCGGATGAGATTGGAAGAGATAATTTCTGTGCCAATATTGATGCAGCTCTTGAGCATGCTAAAAATATTGTAGAAGGGTAATGCTAAATGAAGGAAGATACACTTTCCTATATAAGAGATAATAAAGAAATTACATTTGAACAGAAGATAAGACTTGTAATTATGCTGAGTCTGCCTACGATTCTGGCACAGGTGTCATCAATTATAATGCAATATATTGATGCGTCTATGGTCGGAAGACTGGGGGCAGGCTGTTCGGCTTCAATAGGTCTTGTATCGACAACGACATGGCTGCTTGGAAGCCTTGCTTCTGCACCATCACTTGGATTTTCAATTCAGGTGGCACAGCTTGTCGGGGCAAAGAAGTTTAACAGGGCAAGAAGAGTGTTCTTACAGTCATTTGGAATTGTTCTTCTTATATCAATTATTATTGGTGCTGCCGGAGCCATGATAAGCTGGGGACTTCCAGCATGGCTCGGTGGAGAAGAGTCGATACAGAAGGATGCGACAATGTATTTTCTTATAACATCATTGTCTATGCCGGCACTTGGTTTTAACCGTCTTGGTACGAGAATGCTGCAGAGCTGTGGTAATACGAGAACACCAGGAATTCTTAATTCCATGAATTGTTTACTTGATGTTATATTCAATTTTATATTCATATTCAGTTGGCATGGTTTTGGCTTTGGTCTTGGAGTTATGGGTGCAGCACTTGGAACAACGGCGGCAGAGATTGTCACCACAATTATTATGTTTTATGTATTGATGTTCAGAACACCGATGCTTTCTAAGGGTTACGGAACAGATTCTGATGAGAAGGCAGGTCTTGCTACAATAAAGAAGTCATTTGTTTTATCTCTTCCTGTTACATTTGAAAATGTAGTTATGTTCGGGGCTATGATTACGATAACAAGAATTGTTGCACCATTAGGAGTTGTGGCTGTGGCTGCCAATTCATTTGCAATAACTGCAGAAAGCCTGTGCTATATGCCAGCTTACGGAATTGAGGAAGCGGCAACGGCACTTGTTGGCCAGAGTATAGGTGCAGGCAGAGGAAAGCTTGCATTGTCTTTTGGAAGAATTTCAGTTGCTTTCGGAATGGGAATCATGGCGTTCACCGGACTTCTGATGTTTATATTTGCACCATTTATGATTGGAATTCTTACACCTGACCCGGTAGTAAGAGAGCTTGGCGTAACTATACTTAGAATTGAGGCATTTGCAGAGCCACTGTATGGCGCGTCAATTGTAGTAACAGGTGTACTTCGTGGAGCAGGAGATACTCTTGTTTCAAGCCTTATGAATTTCTTCAGTCTCTGGGCTGTTCGAGTTGTTCTTTCATTCCTTCTTGTTGGAAGTTACGGACTTGTTGGTGTGTGGATAGCGATGGCGGCAGAGCTTTGCTTCAGGGGTGCCATATTCCTTGTACGCATGGAGCGGAAGAAGTGGCTGAAGAAGCTGTGACTTTGCGTGGAATTCCTAAAAGCCTACTAATACAGCATATATAAACGTGATATATGAATTAATAAGTAAGCTGAATTAATCAAAAAGCCTGCTTTCAAACAAAAGCAGGCTTTAAAAATTCATCAGATTTTACATACAAAAATCCTATTAACCAAGATACTTAGCGAGTACATCTACCTTGTCAAGCTTCTCCCAAGGGAGATTAAGGTCTGTACGTCCAAAGTGACCATAAGCAGCTGTCTGCTTGTAGATAGGTCTTCTTAAGTCAAGCATCTTAATGATTCCGTTAGGTCTTAAATCAAAGTTCTCACGGATTATTTCAACGATTTTTTCTTCATCAAGCTTTCCTGTGCCAAATGTATCAACCATGATAGATGTTGGTCTTGCAACACCGATTGCATATGAAAGCTGAATCTCACATCTGTCAGCAAGTCCCGCAGCAACAATATTTTTAGCAACATATCTTGCAGCATATGCAGCAGAACGGTCAACCTTAGTGCAGTCCTTACCAGAGAAAGCACCACCACCATGTCTAGCAGCACCACCATAAGTATCAACGATAATCTTACGTCCTGTAAGACCTGAATCTCCGTTAGGTCCACCAATTACAAAACGTCCAGTTGGATTGATGTATATCTTAGTGTCAGCGTCAATCATAGCTGGATCAACGATTGCGTCAATAACATATTTCTTAATATCATCATGAATCTGTTCCTGAGATACTTCAGGAGCATGCTGTGATGAAACAACGATAGCATCAAGTCTTATTGGCTTTTTGTTTTCATCATATTCAACTGTTACCTGTGTCTTTCCGTCTGGTCTTAAGTATGAAAGAGTGCCATCTTTACGAACCTTTGTAAGCTGCTTAGAAAGCTTCTGTGCAAGTGCAGAAGAGTAAGGCATGAATTCAGGAGTTTCGTTAGTTGCGTAACCAAACATCATACCCTGATCGCCGGCACCACCTTCTGAATCATCAATCTCGCCATCTTTAGCTTCTAGAGCCTTATCAACACCCATAGCAATATCAGCTGACTGCTTGTCTAATGCAACCATAACAGCACAGGTGTTACCATCAAATCCCTTATCAGAGCTGTCATAACCAATATCTGTAACTGTCTTTCTTACGATAGAAGGAATATCTATGTTAGCCTTAGTTGTAACCTCGCCCATTACCATAATAAAACCTGTGTTAGTAAGAGTTTCGCATGCTACTCTTGAGTATGGATCCTGCTCGTAGAGAGCGTCAAGTACTGCATCTGAAATCTGGTCGCAGATTTTGTCAGGATGTCCTTCTGTTACTGATTCTGAAGTAAATAATCTTTTTTCCATGTTATCTCCTTTTGATTTTATCGTGAATATGTCTATCCCATGATTTTTCATCGTTATTCGAGTTAGATTCTCATCGCTACTCGCGCTCGTAGCTTAGACGCCAGAATTACATGGCTATCGCTACTCGCACAAAAAAAGGTCCCCGACAAGGGGACCCGATAGACTGTATCGAAATCCTCTTATTGTTCGACTAATATCGCTCAGGTTGGCACCTTCCTCAATACAAAAGGGGTTGCCGGGCTTCATAGATCCTATGTATCTCCACCACTCTTAATAAGGGATATAAAATATTCAATTAATATTACCGCATAAGATAGTACACAATATAATGACATTCGTCAAGAGTAAATTAAGATTTTTATATAAATTTTATAGTAGCTGTTTTATCTGGTACATGCGTGCAGGTATTTCTCTTTAGTTGCCATTCCACCGCGAATATGACGCTCCTGTTTATTGACATCAAGTATTTTGCGGGCTTCTTTGGCAAGCTCAGGATTGATTTCCATAAGTCTGGTGGTAACATCTTTATGTGCAGTACTTTTACTTACGTTAAATGCTTTAGCAGTCTGTCTTACAGTAGCCTTATGTTCAATTATGTAATATGCCAGTTGTATGGCACGTTCTTCTATATAGTCTCGCATGTGGGGACTCCGCAGGATTCATTTATACAATCTATGCCAAAGCAGGACATTTTATGTTAGAATGAAACAAGACAGACAACAAGGAGATGGATAATGGTCGCAGAGTATAGTGTGTGGCAGCAGGGAGTGGAAGTTAATTATGCTGCATTATGTGAAGAGAAAAAAGATGGTTTACATATATTGAGGCTCATGGGTCAGACATCTGTAGTGTATATACCGCAGATGATAGATGGATATGAGGTTAAGGTGATAGGTGAATATTGTTTTTCTGCCAGAAATAATTGTAAGAATCGGACATCAGATAATGACTGGGAGAAGATGGAAAAGCTTGCCAGAGACAGAGGAATGAATGAGCTTAGCGGAGATTATGTTGAACAGGTTATATTGCCAGACAGTGTGCATGAATTATGCAGTTACGCATTTTATAATTGTAGAAAGCTTAAATGTATAGAATTTGGAAGAAGTTTAGATATTGTTAATAATGATGCATTTATGAATTGCATGGGACTGTCCGTGCTTATGGTAAGAAGCAGGGCGGAAGAGCCGACTGGAGCACAGTATTTCCTGAAACAGCTTAATAAGGGAATTGAACTTAAATATGTTGATGATGGAAATACATGTGGAAGTTTCTATTATTCAGAGTATACTGAAAGCTATGAAGAAATCGGACCTGCACATATATTCCACATGGATCTGCAGGGGGAAGGCTACAGGGCAAGGCAGCTTTTTGACAATGGGGTTGTAGATGCTGCTGGATACGATACAATATTTGAAGCAGCAAAGGCTCTGGAAAGTACATATACTTTATCGAAGATGGCGGTTGGAAGACTGCAGTATCCAGTTAAACTGACAGATAGTGCAAGAGATATGTATATGGAATTCATTAAGGACAATATTGAAGATGTGCTGGAATGGGTAGTTGCTGAGCGAAGAATTGATATTATTGAGTTCATGGCTGATAATAATATACTTGATGAGAGTAGACTTGATGCCGCACTCAAACTTGCTGGGAAATGTGACTGGACAATGGGAAGCACAGCAATTATTGAACTTGGCAGCAGATTTGCACCAAAGTTTAAAAAAAGCAGATATGAATTTTAAAGTTGAAAAATCGGACATGAAAGGAGATGCTGGCATGGCACATATTCAGACAGAGAGCGAATGGGAACTTGAGATGTGTGGCAAGATAGTAGATTATCTTGCAGGGAAAATATATGTTGATATGAGATTTATGGAGCCTGTGCTTAATGTGCTTGTGCCAAGAGCTAACATGGGATTGTCCACATTTGCAACAGACGGAGTATATCTGTATATGAATACAAGACATACAATGGATGTGTTCAGAAAGAATGAGAATTTTCTGGTGAGGGTGTATCTTCATTCAGTGCTTCATTGTGTGTACAGCCACATATGGCTGTGTGATGGAAGAGATGAGAATTTGTGGAATCTTGCGTGCGATATTGCTGTTGAGAGAATAATTGACAGACTTGATAAAACGTGTGTGAAAAGGATTCTTACATGGAGAAGACAGGATATATATAAGAAGCTGGATGATGATAAATGTGTTTCGGCAGCACAGATATATGAATATCTGCTGGATATTAATAAGGAAGAACTTAATAAGCTGTGGCTGGAATTCTATACAGATGACCATACAATATGGCAGTACAAGAATGACAGAAAGAACATGATACAGCAGCCACATAAGGTGCAGCAGCAGTGGGAGCAGCGGGCGCGTCAGATGACTATGGAGAAGCAGAAAAGCGATGGAGAGAGTGGTAAGGACAGCAATACGTTAAATGAGCTTATGAAGCTTCAGAAAAGGCGCAGAAGCTACAGGGATTTTCTTAAGAAGTTTGCTGAGTATCATGAAGAGTTAAAGATTAATGATGATGAATTTGATCTTGGATATTATGTTTATGGATTGTCAGTATATAAAAATATGCCGCTTATTGAGCCGCTTGAGACAAGAGAAATTGACAAGATAAGAGAGTTAGTGGTTGTTGTCGACACAAGCTATTCAACGAGTGGGGAGCTTGTGAGAAGATTCTTACAGGAAACATTTGACATACTTATGGACGACAGGGCATTTTTCAAGGTGAGCTGCATTCATATTATACAGTGTGATGATGTAATACAGAGTGATGATGTAATTAAAGACAGGGAGCAGCTTGAAGGATTTTTTAATACATTTGAGATAAAGGGAGGCGGTAATACTGATTTCAGACCTCCGTTCAAATATATAGACAGACTGATTGAAGAAGGAAAGATTAAGAATCCCGGTGGAATGTTGTATTTCACAGATGGAGAAGGAACTTATCCGAAGAAAAAGCCAGGTTACAGAACCGCATTTGTATTCATGAAGGATTACGATGAGACGAAAGTGCCTGCGTGGGCAATGAGAATAAGACTGGACAAGTCAGACAGATAGAAAGGACACGACTATGAATATTAAAGAGGCAAAACAGGAGATTGTTAATACAGTAAAAGCATATCTTTGTAAAAATGCAGAGGGAGAATACAGGATTCCGGCGATACGTCAGCGTCCTGTGCTTCTTATGGGACCTCCGGGAATTGGAAAGACACAGATTATGGAGCAGATTGCAGAAGAGTGTGGAATTGGTCTTGTTTCATATACTATTACGCACCACACAAGACAGAGTGCTGTCGGACTTCCTATGATTAAGACAGAGGAGTTTGACGGAAAGGAATATTCTGTCACTGAGTATACGATGAGCGAGATAATTGCCGGAGTGTATAAGGCTGTTAAGGAGCAGGGACACAGTGAAGGTATTCTTTTTATTGATGAGATTAACTGTGTTTCTGAGACTCTCATTCCAACTATGCTGCAGTTCTTACAGTGCAAAACATTTGGCAATCAGAAGGTGCCGGAGGGCTGGATAATTGTTGCAGCCGGCAATCCGCCAGAATTTAACCGTTCAGTACGTGAGTTTGATATGGTTACATATGACCGTATGAGAATAATTAATATTGATGCGGATCTTGAAGTATGGCGTGAATATGCAAGAGAACGCGAGATTCACAATGCAATTCTTTCATATCTTGATATAAGACCACAGAATTTCTACAGGGTAGAGGCAGATGTTGACGGGCTTAAATTCATTACGGCACGAGGCTGGGAGGATATGAGCAGTCTTATGTATGTGTATGAGGAGCTTGGAATCAGCATTAATGCCGGGGTTGTTGGGGAATTTCTTCATAATGAGGATGTTGCGGAGGATTTTGGAGCATATTATGACCTATACAATAAGTACAGGGATGATTATGGAATTAACAATATTCTTATGGGTAATGCTGCGCCGGATATATACAGACGAATGGTAGAAGCTGATTATGATGAGAGATTAACTGTGGTAAATCTGCTGCTTGACACTCTGAATAAGCATTTTAAATATTCAACTGCTTTAAAGGCGGATACCGACAACTGGTATAAATCTATCAAAGATAAGATTAAAGCAGGAGAGGATGCAGCTGCTATTGATAAGGAGAAAGCAGAATTTGCTGCACAGGCTGAAAGGTTGGAAAGTGTTGAGGAACAGACACTTGCAAAGTTAGAAAATGCATTTGACTTCTTAGAAGGTTCTAAACAGGAGATTTCAAGGGAAGATATCGGAAAGCTGGATCAGGAAATGCTTATATTTGTCACAGGACTCACAACAGGAAAGGAGTCATCATCATTCCTTCTTGTAAATCCGTGTGACAGATACAAGTCTTATAGTGCCATGTACTTAAAGGGTGGCAGAAGAAACCAGCTCCTTAAGGAAATGGAATAAAGATACGATTGAATAAATCGGACATTATATTTTAAGCTTCTCCGCAAACATAAGAAGTACGCTGATTGAAAGCAGAGCACTTGAAATCCAGATTGTGTGTATTCCGAACAGCATTGAAAGGTTTCCACCAATACCTGCGCCGATTGCAAAGAATAATATTATGCCAAAATAATATCCGGCTTTTCTAAGAGAAGCCTTATTGCCGGTACGCACAAATACTGAAAGTGCGTCTGTACCGCTTCTTAAATTGCCGATGCACATGGTGCTCGCATAAGAATAACCATTGACTTTTCTGAATGCCTGTACCTGCATAGCACATGAGAACGATACGATTATTGTTGCAAACATGTCCATTGAGTGGGGCATGAAGCCAACTGCAATTAAGATAACAATTTCAATAAGTAATATTGCCTGCCGCCAGTGAAGTCTGGTGGCATTTTTGTATTTGCCCTGAATTCGCTCTGTTACGAATACACCAAGACCAAATGCTAAGAATGGCAGAAGATATTTTAATCCCTGATACCATTCACCCATCATAAAATGTGTACTCATAAGAACCACATTACCGGTCTGTGCGTTGGAGAATACTTCATTTCTTGTAAAATATGTATATGCATCCTGAAGTCCACCGGACATGGCAAGGAATACGCAGTTTATGAAGGCTTCGGACATCTGTATATCCGGAAGCTTCTTAGCGAGGGCATTGTGAAGCTTTGATGCCATAAATAACCTCCTTGTGTTTTATAACTTTGGTTGTTATAGCACAAGGAGGAATTGTTGTAAAGGGTATATAAATATTAGATATGTTGCGAATTACCATACGCCGTAGGATTATCTGGCAGCAGGCATGTCCTCATGGCGGCTTCACCTAGTGGGAGTAGATGCAGCTATATACAGAGTTTATTATGCTGTGCGAAAGCAAACGCGCTTCGCTTGAACGAGCTTTCGCGCAGCAATCTTTAGTATATAGCTGCATAACTCCCACACGGTTTGCCTTAAATCGGACATGCCTGCTGCCAGATAATCCTACGGCTGGCTGGTAACACAACATATTAATTACTTTCCAAGTGCTGTCTTCTGTGGCACTTCTGTTTCTTTTTCGTAGCATGCAAATGCGCTGTCGACAAGCTCTTTATCTGGCTTCGGTGTAAACAGGCTGACTACAGGAACGATAATCATTCCGGCAAACATTGCAAATGCACCGCAGTTGATAGGTGACTGGAGCCATGTTGGGAAGCCTGCTCTGAAGAAGATGTTGGCAAGCATAAGTACTGAGCTGAATAAAAAGCATGCCCAGCATGATGCTTTGGAAACCTTCTTAGAGTAAAGCGAGAACATAAATGGTGCAAGGAATGAACCTGCAAGTGCACCCCAAGATATTCCCATAAGCTGTGCAATAAATGTTACTGAACTCTTGTACTGGATAAGTGCAAGTATTGCAGATATCGCAATGAATACAACAACAAGAATTCTTATGTATAATACCTGTTTCTTTTCACTCATGTTCTTGATAAAGTTATCTTTTAAGAAGTCAATAGTAAGTGTTGAGCTTGAAGCTATTACAAGTGATGAAAGTGTAGACATTGAAGCTGACAACACGAGAATTACAACTAATGCAATAAGCGCAGGACTTAAATTAGAAAGCATTGTTGGAATTATTGAGTCGAAGCCGTTAGCCTTGACATCTATCTGGTCAGAGAATAATCTTCCGAAACCTCCGAGGAAATAGCATCCGCCTGAAACTATAAGCGCAAATATTGTTGATATTACAGTACCCTTCTGTATAGAAGCTTCATTATCAATTGCATAGAATTTCTGAACCATCTGAGGAAGTCCCCATGTTCCAAGTGATGTAAGGATTACAACGCATAAAAGGTTGAATGGGTCAGGTCCGAAAAATGAAGCAAATATACCGGGAGTATCGCTTACTGCCGGGTCAGACACATTTGCAAGACCCTGCAGTGCAGACATGAAGCCTCCCTTAGAGTGGATTACGGCAGCAATAACAGCAACGATACCGAATAACATGATAATTCCCTGAATAAAATCATTGATTGCAGTAGCCATGTAACCGCCGGCAATTACATAGATGGCAGTAAGTGTTGCCATGATTATGATACAGACGCTGTAATCAATGTTGAAAGCCATACCGAAAAGTCTTGAAAGTCCATTGTAAAGTGAAGCTGTGTATGGAATTAGAAAAATGAATATTATAACAGAAGCACCGATTTTTAATGGATTGCTTCCGAATCTCTTTCCAAAATACTGTGGCATGGTTGCTGAATCAAGGTGCTGACTCATAATTCTTGTTCTTCTGCCAAGTACGACCCATGCAAGAAGTGAACCTATAATTGCGTTGCCGATACCAGCCCAGGTTGCGGCAATGCCGTATTTCCAGCCAAACTGGCCTGCGTATCCAACGAATACAACAGCCGAGAAATAAGATGTTCCATATGCAAATGCGGTGAGCCACGGACCAACGCTTCTTCCACCGAGAACGAAACCATTAACATCAGTTGCGTGCTTGCGGCAGTATAAGCCAATGCCTATCAGCACCGCAAAGTAGATAATAAGAATAACTAGTTTTAACATAAAAACCCCCATATTAATTGTATTATATCTTACTTCATGAATTTAAAGTGTAACGCTTTAAACCGATAAAGTAAACATATATGAATTGTAGCATATTGGGGAAGGATTAGCAAGGAGAAAATGAGAAGAGTAAATGTGAATTATCTTATTATCGTCTGCCGCCGCCGAAGCTGCCGTTCTGACCGCCCATTTTGCCACCGCCGAAGCCTCCAGTGCCAGAAACTCCCATTGTTCCTGCTTCCTGAGTCCAGTCTGCAATTGAGTCTGAACCCCGGTAAAGTGTGTAGCTTGTGCCGGTTGTAAGAGTGTCAGAGCATATCCAGCCGTTGCTAAATAAACCATCAAAAGTGAAGCTTATTACTTCGTTGCCGGAAGCATCTTTAAGTGAATAGCTTCCAGAACTGAATGATACGGAACTTAATACATAAGCATTAGCAGAGTTTATAGGTGTTTCACATACACCACCGAGGGCAACACATGTTCCACCGGTTATCGTTACGGTACCATCTACATCAATTGATCCTGATACATTTCCAGATGAACTGCCGCCTTTAACTAATACAAATCCACCGCTCTGTACATAATTTCCATTAGAATCAATACCATCAGTATCACCAGACGCAGTTGTGATATCTATATATCCGGCTGTTACATTGACAACTGGAGAAGTCTTTCCATCACCTGTGCAGGCATTGATGCCATCATCTGTTGAACTTATGTTAATTGTAAAGCCTGAAATATTTATTTCGCTTTCAGCTTTAATACCCTTAGTTGAGTAGGACTGTCCAGAAGAATTACCAGATTCATTAAAGTCACCAGGCATTCCTGGACGGTCTCCGCCGGCCTTATTACCACCAGAGCTGCCGTTCATATCAGGAGCATTACCACCGTTCTGACCACCCATGCCACCCATGTTACCGCCACCAAAGCCGCCAGGTGCGTTGGCGATAGTGTCAGAAGCTGCCACATAAGAAACAGTATTGGCAGAAGCAGTCTTGTTAGCAGAACTGTCACGACTGGTAGATGTACCTGAAGAACTGCCTGACGAAGTAACTTCTTCACTATAATCAGAGTAAGTATCTGTATAAATGTTTAAATTACCATCACCTGATATATCTACTCCATAAGCTGCGTCTATACCATCACAGGCTGCATATACATCAATGTTACCGCCAGTGATTGTAACGATTCCCTTCTGGTTGCCCTTGTTAGAAATACTGCTGTTAGAAGTCTTGATGCCATTGCCTTTAGCGGAGATTGCAATTATATTTCCAGATTCAATATCAACGGCATCGTTGCCTTTGACTGCGTTGTTCACAGCAGTAACGTTAACAATCACATTTTTAATAGAAAGGTCATCCTTGCTCTGGATACCATTATTGTAATTACCTGTTACAACTAAGGCTCCTTTGCCGACGAGTTTTAAATCGCATGTTGCATAGATTGCTGCGTTGCCAGCGTCATCAGAAGAATCTTCTGTAGCTTCGGTACGATTGTCAATTACTTCGTTAAATGAGTTCTCTTCTGATTTAATCTTGACTTCGGAAGCATTTTTAACGTATATAGGTGAACCACTTGAGCATGTGATAGATGTTCCGTTCAATACGATAGTAACCTCGTCCTCATCACCTGCGTCAACGATAAGCTGTCCTTCTGATAAAAGACCGGCTACTGTATATTCACCAGCCTTTGTGATTGTGTATACAGAACCTGACTGTGTAACTCCATCTGATGTATCAGATGTCACAGTGAAATCACCTGTAATGGAGACTCTGTAATTTTCTGCATCATCTGCGTGTGTTACATCTGTGTCTTCTTTAGTAATGCCTGAAGTGATGGTAGTCTCACCGCCTGATGCAGTAGTAGTTGAAGTTGAATTTCTGGCACAGCCAGCAGTCATAAGACACATAGTAATAATAACTGCGGCTACGCAATTCCTTTTGATTTTATTTAATTTAATCATACTCATCTCTCCATTTCTTTAGTGTATGTTAATTGATTGTCTATAGTTTATTGGAGAAATTTGACTAAAATATGGTATGAGTGCGAATATTCTGTGTCCTGATTAATCATGTGGAATATTGTTAAATCTGCCGTCAAGCTCTTCGGTTTTTACCACATTTATAAATGCGTGCTTGTCAATTGAGCGAATCAATGTGATAAGCTCACGTTTCGCTTCGGAGTTGATTACTGAGTATATGAGCGTGCGCTCTTTTTCCTCGTAGCAGCCGATTCCCTTGAAAAGCGTGGCGTCGTGGTTGGTTGTATTCTTGATTGCGTGATAGATTTCTTCGGATTTGTCAGAAATGATGAATAATGTCATCTTCTGGTAGCGTTTGTACATGAACTGGATTACCTGAGTGCTACAGAACTGGTATATTATTGAGTAGAGCGCGATTGACCAGCCAAACAGTCCGCCTGCGATGAGCAGAATCACAACATTACCAAGAAGAATATAGTTCCATGCGTCTATTCCTTTAATATGAGAAAAATAAATGCTTATGAAATCAGTTCCACCTGTGGTAGTGCCAACATTGAGGCACAGGCTTATTGCGAATCCGTTGATAATCCCGCCAAATACGCTTATAAGCAGGATATCTTCTGTAAAAATGTATGGAGGAAGAACATCAACAAGCACACTGGAAAGTATAATTACCACGATTGAGTAGATGGTAAACTTCCTGCCAATGTAGCGGTATGCAATGTAGGCGGGGAAAATGTTAAGTGCCACATTGAATATTGTAAATGGGATGCTGATATTAAAAAAACGTAGTCCGATTGCCTGAAATAACAGGGAGACTCCTGAAAAGCCTCCTGGCAGCAGGTCTGCGACTTTGGCAAAGCATCTTAAATTCCATGCGTACAGCACGGAAGCAATTATAACTATAATGAATCTGAATACCTGATAAAACTTAGGATATTTAACTTCTAAAGATTTGAACATATATTAGCCTCCATATTTTGTGTTAAATATAATAAGCAATTAATAATTATTTGTGTGAGTTGTTGTAGGCAGCCTGAATATCGGCGGGGAGCTTGTCTGGAAGCATTGAATGTATTCCGTCCTCGTTGCCGTCCTTGATAGCCTGCTCGTAATAGAAGCACTTGAAAGTAAGCATATCAAGAGTTTCCTGCATTTTTTCCATCTCTTTTTCAACAGCGGCTTTCTGTCTCTCAAAAAGCTGTTTTCTGAGTTCGTAAGTTCGGCTGCCTTCCTGACACCATTCCATAAACTGCTTGATGTCGCGGATTTCAAGACCTGATTTTTTGAGACATTCAATAAGCTTAAGAGCAGCAATTTCTGTGTCAGAGAACTGTCTTATTCCAGAGGTACGCTGCATAAAAGGGAATAATCCTTCTTTATCATAATATCTTAATGTTGAAACGGGAAGATTAAACATTTCTGAAACCTGTCCTATTGTGTACATAACACACCTGCTTTCTGTAAGCCTTGCTTACCTGATATTAGTTTTTTACAAATGTGATAATAAAATTCACAAAATGTTCACTGTTATTGGGTTGACCTAAAGTTAGGTTTAACTCTTATGCTTAAATAGTAGCACAGAGAGACTTAAAATACAATTTAAAGTTGGTTTAAAGTGAATATGATAGTGTATTTAACAAAGAGGTGATCATATGTATGTAGTGCTAATGTATTTTTGCATTACTTTTTTTGGATTGATACTTATTATGATGGCAGTGGAAGGATGACATATTTTATGGAGGATAAATGTATGGAATGGAGACAGGAAAAAGACATATTGTAGAGTATGAGCTTTGGAACAAGATTGTATATTTTATGACTGATTATATTAATGGTGAGACTGTGTGGGGATGAGCTTGTGTCAAGAAAGACTGAACAAAGGCTTGGGCAGATAAGTATTCCGGTAAAGAAAATAAAATAGAGGTTGACCTTATAATGGTTGTAAGGTTTAATATATTGGCAGCTACTTTGAGGGTGGCTGCTAATTTTTAATTTATGCGTATGTAGAGAGGTGTCTGGCTGTATGTGCGCCTGTGTGGACTCTCAGGTTTTCTTCGCCTGGTGGGAGTAAATGCCATCATTTGCAATGTCTATTACTGCGAGCGAAAGCAAACGCGCTTCGCTTGAACGAGCTTTCACTCACAGACTTTATGCATATAATGGCATTAACTCCCACACGGCTTAGAGAAATTCAAGTCCACACAGGCGCACATACAGCCAGACACCAATTCACACACAGTAAATAAAAAACACATTTTAATCAGGAGAAGAAAAGATGGAAAAGAACCTTACAACAGGAAGCGTATCTAAGACGATTGTATATTTTGCTTTGCCGTATCTGCTGTCGTATTTCTTACAGACTTTGTACGGAATGGCCGATTTATTCATAACAGGTCAGTTTTGTGGCGTTGACTCGATAACGGCTGTGTCTAATGGAAGTCAGGTAATGCATATGCTGACGGTAATTATTGTGGGGCTTGCAATGGGAACAACGGTAGTTATCGGCCGGGCGATTGGTGCTGATAATAAGGAAAATGCAGGAGTTGCAATTGGTAATACAATAACTCTTTTTATGGGATTGTCGATTGTGCTTACAGTTGTTCTTTTAGCACTTGTAAAGCCAATTGTCAGTCTTATTGCGATTCCTGATGAGGCTGTAAGTGGAACAGTTGATTACCTTATAATATGCTTTATCGGAATACCATTCATAACTGCTTACAATATAATTAGTTCAATATTCAGGGGAATGGGTGATTCCAAGAGTCCGATGTATTTTATTGCTGTTGCATGTGCTGCTAATATCGCGCTTGATTATCTGTTTATCGGTGCATGCAGTTTAGGTCCTATAGGAGCGGCACTTGGAACAACACTTGCCCAGACACTTAGCGTAATAGTATCGTTAATTGCTATTAAAGTGAAAAAGACCGGAATACATGTGTCTGCAAATGCTTTAAAACCACAGCGTGAGGTAATGGGTGAGATATTAAAGGTCGGAATTCCGGTTGCAATACAGGACGGTTGTATTCAGGTTGCGTTCATTATAATAACGATGATTGCCAATCACAGGGGACTTGATACATCGGCAGCAGTGGGTATTGTTGAGAAAATGATAAGTGCAATATTCATAATTCCATCGTCTATGCTTGCGACAGTTTCAGCGCTTTCAGCACAGAATATAGGTGCAGGAAAGCATGACCGTGCGGCTCTGACACTGAAATACGCAACATTTATAACATGTACCTATGGAATTGTGGTGGCAATAGTTATGCAGTTTATTGCAAGTGATCTTTTGGGGCTGTTTACTTCTGATTCAAATGTGGTTTTACTTGGAACGCAGTATATGAGAAGTTACATTATTGATACAATGTTTGCAGGTGTGCATTTCTGTTTCAGTGGATATTTTGCAGCATATGGAAAGTCTTATATCGGATTCCTGCATAATATAATTTCGATTACATTTGTGAGAGTTCCAGGGTCTTATCTTGCTTCAAAGCTGTTCCCGGGTACGCTGTTTCCGATGGGACTTGCCGCACCAGCAGGCTCGGTGTTATCAGTTGTGATATGCGTCGCAGCATTCGTATATCTTAAGAGAAGAGGGACGCTGGGATAAGTGAAAAGTTGTCTGATAATTTTGTAATATTTGAAAAGAAAAAGAATATACTTGTAATGTCTGATGGCATGTGATACAATGTCGTTGGATATAAGTAGTGCATTCAAGCAATCTACGAAAACCCCACGAGTTCGGGCTCGTGGGGTTTTCTATTCCGTTCTGGCAGGGTGGCTTAGTCCCCAGGCTGGCTACCGTCTGTTATCTCTGTCCAGCCATTTGCAGATATAGTATGAAGCTATATTTGCCAAGATAGAGATAATTAAGGACACAAGTGCATCCAAGCAATCCACCTCCTTTCTCTACCAGGTATGGGAGGGGTAGCACTAGAAATTATATCATAACAATATATAATAAACAAGTATATAAAAAATACGAATAATAACTATTGCTATGATTTATGATTTTATAACCAACATGTATTTTACAGGAATGACACATGGGGGTATGATACATTTATCAAGGGCAAAGGAGCCGGAAGTCTTTAGGGGATTCTGGCTCTTTTTTGCATTAGTAAGTATTTGAAGGAGGAAATATATATGGAATACGAGATTTCTAATCGTTTATCAGGTGTTCATGGTTCGATGATAAGAGAACTTTTTAAGTTAGGAGCAAGCAAGGATATTATATCTTTTGGTGGTGGCAATCCGTCAGCAGAGACATTTCCATGCAGGGAGATAGAAGAGATAGCAGCAAAGGGACTTGGCGAGAATCCGGTTTCTTTATTACAGTATGGACTGAGTGAAGGTTATACACCCCTGCGTGATACTATGAAGAAATATCTTGAGAAGAAGGAAGGCTTTGATTTTGAGAATAATGAGCTTTTCATAGTGTCAGGCGGACAGCAGTGTGCGGACCTTACAACTAAGGCACTTGTTAATGAAGGAGACGTTGTGCTTACTGAAGAGCCTGCATTTGTAGGCTGCCTTAATACATTCCGTTCTTACGGTGCAAAGCTTGTAGGAATCCCAATGGAGCAGGATGGAATGAATATAAATGCACTTGAGGAGGCTTTAAAGGCTAATCCTGATGCAAAGCTTTTATACACAATTCCATCTTTCCAGAATCCTACAGGAATTACAACTTCTCTTGAGAAGAGAAAAAAAGTGTATGAGCTTTGCTGCAAATATGATATCGCAATATTAGAGGACAATCCTTACGGTGAATTAAGATTTGCAGGTGAAAATGTGCCAACTATCAAGTCGATGGATACAGAGGGCAGGGTTATATATGCAGGAAGCTTCTCAAAGGTAATGGCACCTGCATTCCGTCTTGGTTTTCTTGTATTTAACAAGTCGCTCACAGGACCGCTTACAGTTGCAAAGCAATGCACAGATGTACATTCAACTGTCCTTTTCCAGTACATTTGTAATGAATATATTAATAACTATGATTTCGACAAGCATCTTGAGGATTCAAGAAAGGTGTATGAGCACAAATGTAATCTCATGATGGAGTGCATGAAGAAGGAATTCCATCCTTCAGTAACATTCGGTCACCCTGAGGGCGGACTTTTCGTAATGGCATTCCTGCCAGAGGGAATGGATTCTGCACCATTTGTAAGGGAGGCTATTAACAGAGGCGTTCTCTCAGTTCCGGGAGCAGCGTTCTTAGCAGATGAGAATCAGAAATCTAATGGATTCAGACTTAATTATTCGACACCTTCTGATGAGCAGATTGTTAAGGGAATCGAAATTCTAGGAAAACTTACATATGAGTGGATTAAGTAGGAGGAGTGAAAAGTTATGAAGATAGCAGCATTCAGCGTTCGTCAAGATGAAAAACAGTATTTTGATACATTTGCAAATGTATACAAGGTGGAATTACAGATTAATAGGAGCGGATTTACAGCAGATGATATAGAAAGTGTCAAAGGCTGTGAGGCTATGTCGGTGTGCGATGGCATGTGTGACTTGTCAGCACCTGTTCTTGAAAAGCTTGCAGCAGAAGGTGTAAAGTACATCGGTTTCAGGACAATCGGATATAACAGTGTTGACCTTGAGGCAGCAAAGCGCCTTGGAATCCGTGTTGCACACAGCGGATATTCGCCATATTCAGTTGCCAATTATACAGTAATGCTTATGCTTATGTGTATCCGCAAGGCTTTGTATGTAATGATGCGTTCACACACAGCAGATTATTCACTTGGTCCTATATGTGGACGTGAAATGCAGAATATGACAGTAGGTATTATCGGAACAGGAAGAATTGGAAAGGCAGTGATTAAGAATCTTTCAGGATTTGGCTGTAAGATTATTGCGTATGACCCATACCCTGCAAAAGACCTTGAAAATGTTGAGTATGTAACTCTTGATGAATTGTATGCCAGAGCAGATATTATCTCGCTTCATACTTTCTTAAGTGATGAGACATATCATATGATTAATAAAGATTCAATTGCAAAGATGAAGGATGGCGTTATCCTTATAAATGCGGCAAGGGGCGCGCTTGTTGATACAAAGGATCTGATTGAGGCTGTTGAGAGTGGCAAGATTGGTTCAGTTGGAACTGACTGCTGTGAGGGTGAGGATGAATTTATCCGTACAGACCGTAAGTATGATGACCTTGTTGTTAATCACGATTACATCATACTTAAGTCTTTCCAGAATACTATTGTCACACCTCATGTTGCATTTTTCACAGATCAGGCTGTGTCTGATATGGTTGAGTCTTCAGTTAAGAGTGTTGTGCAGTTTGCAGCCGGTGAAGACACACCATTAGAGGTGCATTAATTATTCAAATTTTTGAAATATTCTTCAAGCTGGTGCTCGAAGATTCGCTGATTTTCTGAGCAGAATGAGCCAAGCGGCTGATAATAAATGCTTCTGAAATGTGGACAGTCATCTATATGCAGCAGGCTTATGTTTTCAGGAAGGCTGCTGCTTGTCCATGTTACAGAGGCAACAAATGATACTCCAAGACCGAGACTTATGAGTTTGCCCTGTAATATGTAATCATTGCATGAGTAGGCTATCGGAGGAGTTTTCTTACATTTACTGAATATTGAATTGAACACTCCGGCATAAGATGGAGTATCTGCAAGGTCAATGAATTTCTCGTCCATCATCTGTTCTACTGATATGTGTCCGGTATGGGCAAGTGGATGTGATGATGAAACGGCAAGGCAGATTATGAGTGAAGCAAAAGAGTGTTCCAATAATTGTAAAGAGTGTGGAAGTAATTGTTCAGAACGAAGAGAACCGCAGAGCCTGATAGAACAAACACAGATTCAAATATAAAAAAAGTGATTGGAATTGTAAGTGGAAAAGGTGGAGTCGGTAAGTCACTTGTAACTTCCCTGCTTGCCGCATCTATGAGAAAGAAAGGATATAAAACTGCTGTTCTTGATGCCGATATTACCGGACCTTCCATACCTAAAATGTTTGGACTGTCCGGAAAAGCACAGACTGATGAAGAAGAAATTCTTCCGGTTGAATCTGCAAATGGAACAAAAATAATGTCGGTAAATCTGTTATTAGATGATGAAACAGATCCGGTAATATGGAGAGGTCCATTAATTGCAGGAACAGTAAAACAGTTTTGGACAGATGTGTGCTGGGGTAACGTTGACTATATGTTTGTAGATATGCCACCCGGAACAGGTGATGTTCCATTGACTGTTTTTCAATCATTGCCGATTGATGGGATTATTGTGGTAACATCTCCACAGGATCTTGTAAGCATGATTGTGGGAAAAGCGGTTAAAATGGCAGAGATGATGCACATTCCTGTAATTGGAATTGTAGAAAATATGGCATATTATGAATGTCCGACTTACCGTGATAAGCATTATATCTTTGGAAAAAATGATATTGAATTATTAGCAGAAGAGTATCATATTGGTATAACTGCGGAAATCCCAATTGATCCGTCTTTGGCAAAGGTATGTGATGAAGGCAGGATTGAGGATTATGAAACAGATTGCCTTGAGAACTTGATAGAGAAGTTTTAAATATCCATAAAGTAATAGGTGGAAATATGAGATATAACGGAATTATAGAAGGAACAACTGGAGATTTCGATTCAGAAATAAATAAATTAAAAGAAGTGTTTCAAAATGCAGATGCGATTATTGTAGGTGCAGGGGCAGGCTTATCTTCGTCAGCAGGTTATGATTTTGGTGGAGAACGCCTGCAAAAATATTTTGGCGATTTTGTAGAAAAATATGGAATGAAGGATATGTATACCGGATGTTTTGTAGATTTTGAAACAAACGAGGAGCGATGGGCATACTGGTCAAGATGGGCGTGGATTAATCGTTATGAACCGATACCAAAGGATACACATAAAAAATTGCTAAAACTCTTGGAAGGAAAGGATTATTTTGTCCTGACTACCAACATTGACCATACATTCCAGAGGGCAGGTTTTTCAAAAGAACATCTGTGCTATACACAGGGGGATTTTGGTCTGTTCCAATGCTCAAAACCATGTCATACAGATACCTATGATAATTATGCAACTCTTCAAAAAATGGTTCGGGAAGAAAAAAATATGTCTGTTCCAACAGAGCTCATTCCACATTGTCCAAGATGTGGACGGGAAATGGACTTCAATTTATTCTGGGATGACACATTTATCAGAGATAAGGGATGGCATATCGCACATAAGCGGTATACAGATTATATAGAACAGCATAAAAATGGAAAGGTATTATATTTGGAATTAGGAGTCGGATTTAATTCTCCCGGTGTCATAAAAATTCCATTTTGGAATATGGCGGCAGAAAACCCGGATGCAGTATTTGCAAGCGTAAATCTTACGTTACCTTGTTACCCGGAAATATTGGAACACAGAAGTATAGTCATTCAGGATGATATAGACCATGTTATAGAAAATATGATATAATATCTTCATATACAGGAGGTGAATGAAGCATGAAAGCACATAACTATTGGTCAATCGGAGCAATAGTTACAATGGTTGGAACTTTTTATACAGGATATAAAGGGTTAAAAGCAGCACACAAATACTTTGCATTTGGCTCTCTGATATGCATGATTATGGCAGTCTATTCTGGTCATAAAATGATTTCGGGTAATAAAAGAACAAGAAAACAGGTGAAAAATACAAAAGCGGAGGAATAGTAAATGTTAGAGTTAGGAATAAAAGCACCGGATTTTGAATTGCCGGATCAGAACGGAGAAGTGCATAAATTAAGCGATTATGCAGGAAAAAAGTGATCTTATATTTTTATCCAAAGGATAATACGCCAGGATGTACGAAGCAGGCATGTGGCTTTTCTGAGCGTTATCCACAGTTTACTGAGAAGGGAGCTGTTATTCTCGGAGTAAGCAAGGACTCTGTAGCGTCTCACAAGAGATTTGAAGAAAAATACGGACTGGCATTTACGCTATTAGCAGATCCGGAGCGTAAAGTTATTGAAGCATATGATGTCTGGAAAGAAAAGAAAAATTATGGCAAAGTCTCTATGGGAGTAGTAAGAACCACATATCTTATTGATGAACAGGGGATTATTATAAAGGCAAATGATAAAGTCAAGGCTGCAGATGATCCTGAAAATATGCTCAAGGAATTAGATTAATGAAGATAATATTATCCCCTGCTAAAAAGATGATTACAGATACTGACAGCATAGCGCCGGATGGATTGCCTGAATTTATTGAAAAGACGACAGAGATACAAAGTTGGTTGAAAAGTAAGTCAAAAGAAGAACTGAAGACTATTTGGAAATGTAATGACAAAATTACAGAACAGAACTTCAATAGATTGGAAAACATGGATCTTTATCATTTACTTACCCCAGCTGTCTTATCATATGAAGGAATTGCTTTTCAATATATGGCTCCATCTGTGTTTGAGGACAGTCAGTTCGAGTATGTACAAAATCATTTGAGAATAATATCTGCATTTTATGGTGTGTTAAAACCAAGGGATGGTGTGACGCCTTATCGTTTGGAAATGCAGGCGAAGGTTGGAATAGGAGAAACAAAAAATCTGTATGAGTACTGGGGAGATTTATTATACCGCTCAGTGATTGATAACAGCAGGATTATAATCAATCTGGCATCGAAAGAATACTCTAAGTGCATAGAAAAATATCTGACACGACAGGATAGATACATTACGATTACATTTTGTGAGTTATCAGGAGATAAACTGGTGACAAAAGGTACATATGCTAAGATGGCCCGTGGTGAAATGGTTAGGTTCATGGCTGAAAACAGAATTGAAAATCCTGAGGATATTAAGAAATTTGATAGACTAGGCTATTCATTCCGCTCTGATTTATCATCAGATGCAGAATATGTTTTTGAACGGAAAACAGAGATAACATCTTGTTAAAAAGATACTTGTTATGGGTATTTTTTTAATAAAGTAATTCGATTTTTCTTAAAAAATCATTACCATAACGATTATGATATTATATTTAAAGGTATTTGTCCAAAATATAGAGAAAGTAAATGAATAGCATAGTTATTGAAATGAATATTATTTAAGGTTAGAGATAAATTATGAAATGAAGACAAACAAGAAAAGTAAAAATTTAATAGGTATTATACAGAGTTTCCTTATATTGATATTGGTAGTTCTTATTATTTTTATGATGATTCAGATTAGTAGGCTGCAGGGAACAGCACGCGTAATAAATTATGCCGGTCTGGTACGTGGAGCTACGCAGCGCGAAATAAAATTAGAAATTACAGGAAACCAAAATGACGAATTAATTAAATATTTGGATGATATTCTTCTTGGATTGAGATATCAGGATGGACATTATGACCTGGTAAAACTCAATGACGAAGAGTATCAGGAAAAACTGCAAATCCAGAGTGATTACTGGGATAAATTAAAAACAGAAATTGAAGCAGTAAGAAACAAGGGATACGAAAATACAGACATTGTTAATATGAGTGAAATATATTTTACGATGGCAGATGAAACTGTCTCTGCCGCAGAAAGTTATTCAGAAAAAATCGCTGTAAAGATTCGTACCATAGAGCTTTTGTCGGCACTTGATATGTTGAGTCTGGTGATATTGGTTATTATGCAGACTCTAAAGGCAATGCAGATGGCAATGCAAAACAGACTGCTGGAACAAAAAGCATTCGTAGATGCCCATACTGGACTGCCAAATAAAAATGCCTGTAATGAGCTACTTAATAAAAAAGATATAATTACAGATTCTACAGCATGCATAATGTTTGATTTAAATAATCTAAAAACTGTAAATGATACAATGGGACATTCCGCAGGAGATCAGTTGATATTGAATTTCGCAAAGCTCTTGTGCAGTGTCATTCCAGAAAAGGATTTTGTTGGAAGATATGGCGGAGATGAGTTTATAGCAGTTATTTATCATACGAGCGAGGCGGAAATTAAGGAGATATTAAAATCATTGTCAAGAGAAAAAGAGAGATTAAATAGTTGTGAAAATCAATTACCAATCGACTATGCATGCGGATGGGCATTATCCTCCGATGATATGGCGTGTACAATGCAGATGTTATTGGATGATGCAGATGCTTATATGTATAAGAATAAACAGTTATGTAAGAAATATAATTAGCACTCAGCTCAGAGTAGATGAATCTTCTTAAATATAATCGATGTATGTGACGTTTGCGGATGGGAATATGATGAAGAGGAAGGTTATCCTGAAGGTGGTATTGCACCAGGAACAAAGTGGGAGGACGTTCCAAAAGATTTTGAATGCCCATTATGTAATGTTGGAAAAGATCAGTTTTCAGAAGTTGAATAAAATTCTGATTATTTAAATACGGATAGATAAACAAAAACCCTGGTGCGTGTGAGCAACAGGGTTTTTTATTGCGATAGTTTGTGATGATATCACAGAAAATGATTTACCTTTTGCTTATAATGTAACTACAAACAAAGTAAGGAGGTAGTCTAAATGAGATTAAAAGATAAAGTTGCAATCATTACGGGTGGAAGCCGTGGTATAGGATTTGCTACAGCTGATAAATTCTTGAAGGAAGGTGCTTCAGTTGTGTTGGCAGCAAGTTCACAGGAATCGGCAGATGTTGCTGTAGATAAGTTAAAAGAAAAATATCCCAATGCAATAGTTGCTGGAATTAGTCCAAATCTGGCAAGCATGGAGTCTGTCAGAAAGGCTTTTAAAGAGGCAACTGAAAAATATGGATGTGTCGACATACTGGTAAATAATGCAGGGATTTCAGAAAACACCTCATTTATGGATTATACAGAGGAGACTTTTGATAAAGTCATGGATCTAAATGTAAAAGGAGTATTTAATACTACTCGTGTAGCAGCAGAATGTATGGTGGCAAGAGGCAAGGGGGTCATTCTCTCAACTTCTTCCATGGTGAGTATTTCGGGACAGCCAAGTGGGTTTGCTTATCCGGCATCGAAGTTTGCAGTAAACGGATTGACTGTATCATTAGCAAGAGAACTAGGACCTAAAGGTATTCGTGTTAATGCTGTTGCACCTGGGATTACAGAAACTGATATGATGAAGGCCGTGCCAAAGGAAGTTATCGAACCTATGATTGAAAGAATTCCATTGCGTCGTCTTGGACAGCCAGAAGATATTGCCAATGCGTTTGTGTTTCTTGCTTCAGATGAGGCGAGTTACATTACAGGTGTTATATTAAGTGTAGATGGTATGGCAAGAAGTTAAGTTAATGAGGTATGGTGATGTAATCACGGAAAATAAATGAAATTAAGACTATAATAAATCTACAAAAAGATAAGGAGGACTGTAAAATGTCTGCTATTAATATCAATAAAAATAATTTTCAGAACGAAGTACTGAATTCAGATAAACCCGTTCTTTTAGATTTTTGGGCATCTTGGTGTGCGCCTTGCCGCATGGTAGTACCTATTGTAGAGGAGATTGCAAGTGAGCGTAGAGATATTAAAGTTGGAAAGATTAATGTAGATGAAGAGCCTGAACTGGCAAATAAGTTCAGTATTATGAGCATTCCGACTTTAGTGGTTATGAAGAATGGGAAGATTGTACAGCAGGTTTCAGGGGCGAGACCTAAGAATGCGATTTTAGAAATGCTTTAGGGAGGTGTGCTAATGGGATTTTTTGATCTCTTTAAACAGTCGAATATTAATCAAGGCATAGAAGAATATAAAAGGACTGGTGATGCAGTTCTGCTGGATGTACGTACACCGCAGGAATATCAGGAAGGACATATACCAGAAAGTAAAAATGTGCCGTTGCAGCAACTTGACAATATTGCTTCTGTAGCGAAGAATAAGGATATCCCACTGTTTGTATACTGTTATTCCGGTTCACGAAGCCGCCAGGCAACTGGGATACTGCAACGAATGGGATATTCTAAAGTAAATAATATCGGTGGCATTGCAGCTTACTCAGGAAAGGTGGAAAAATAAGATGAAGGTAATAATTGTAGGAGGTGTAGCCGGAGGAGCTACAGCCGCAGCAAGAATACGCAGACTGAATGAGCATGCTGAAATTACTGTGTTCGAAAGATCCGGATACATATCCTATGCAAATTGTGGACTTCCATATTATATTGGAGACGTGATCACAGACCCGGAAGAACTTACACTACAGACACCAGAGAGTTTTTTTAAACGCTTCCGTATTAACATGAAAATTCATCATGAAGTTATCTCCATACATCCGGAACGTAAAACGGTTTCAGTGAAAAATTTAGAGAATGGTGATATATTTGAAGAAAAATATGATAAGCTGATCCTCTCTCCAGGTGCAAAGCCAACACAGCCGAGACTTCCCGGAGTAGGTATTGATAAACTTTTTACACTTCGTACTGTAGAAGACACTTTTCGGATAAAGGAATATATAAATAAGAATCATCCAAAATCGGCTGTATTGGCAGGTGGCGGTTTTATTGGTCTGGAACTGGCAGAAAATTTGAGGGAGCTTGGCATGGATGTTACGATTGTCCAGCGGCCTAAGCAGCTGATGAACCCTTTTGACCCGGATATGGCATCCATGATCCATAATGAAATGAGAAAGCATGGGATAAAACTGGTACTGGGCTATACAGTAGAAGGATTTAAAGAAAAGGACAATGGAGTAGAGGTTCTATTAAAAGATAATCCATCCCTTCAGGCTGATATGGTGGTGCTGGCAATCGGAGTTACACCAGACACAGCATTAGCAAAAGAAGCTGGTCTGGAACTTGGCATCAAGGGAAGTATCGTAGTGAATGACAGGATGGAAACTTCTGTACCGG
>ENA-ORSR01000086-ORSR01000086.1-human-gut-metagenome-genome-assembly--contig:-NODE-86-length-76734-cov-16.394893_pt1 | contig 76734 bp, 91 predicted proteins | sample MGYA00241901_ERZ509166 | MGnify/ENA primary metagenome ERZ509166 (study PRJEB26280, sample SAMEA2338860) | human gut metagenome | biome: human gut; feature: human-associated habitat; material: faeces... | reverse complement strand
TTATAAAAAATCAACGTATAATCGCCGGGAACGCCCAGTTTACGGGCATTGCGGCTGGTCGAGGGGTCGGTTTTACTACCGGATTACTACTTTTGAGGGAAGGCCTTGGGATGCGAGAGACCCCCATAAGACCACATTCATGGCATTGAAGCATGCAATCAGACTATCAATATGGCGGAAACAGAAAGAGACCCCCGGTGTGGAGAAGGCACCGGGGGTCTCTTTGCCCCAGAGGAAGGAATCTGGGAGGAGTGGAAGGGATGACGGGGAGCTGCGGTTCGGGGTGCGACCCGGCCATCCACGCAAGGCGGTTACGAGTATATCACAGGCCGAGGCGCTTGCGCATGGCCTCACGCATCTCCATCATCTTGTATTCGCGGCGGTTCTCGCCCGCGAACTTGATTGGTGCGCAGCGCTCCAAGATGCGCGTGAAGATGCGCGGCCATGGGGCGTCGTCGGCATCGGACTTCGTAGCGATGTTTGGGTCGAGGTTCGTCGTGACAATCATCGGCCTGCGGTTCTTGTAACGCGAGTCGATGATGTCGTAGACATGCCCCATGACGTAATCGGTGCTGCGGTGCGCCCCCAAGTCGTCGATGACGAGGAGGTCATACTTGAGGAGGCGCGACTTCGCCTTCTCGCGCTCGTTGAACGGCACCGACTCGATGTGGGTCACGATGTCCTGCACGCTGGTTTGCAACGCGGAGAACCCGAGGTCGATGACCCGGTTGGCGATTGCCGAGGCATAGAAAGACTTACCTGTGCCCACCTTTCCCCAGAGGAGCAACCCATTCATGTCATCGCGTGAGAACGTGTCGGCATAGCCCTTGCAGATGGCAGCTATCTGGGGCGTCCTGCCGTCATCGGCATCGAAGGTGCATCCACGAAAGAAGTCGCATCCGGCGAAGCACTCAGTGCGCGCTCTCTCGATTTTGCGCTTCCGCTCTGCGGCAAGCTCGCGCTCACGGCGCTCCGCCTCCGCACGCTTCATGCACTCGCAGGGAATCGGCACGATTGCCGTGTGTCCGCCGAGAAGTTCCGTGGAAAGGCGCATTTCCTTCGGCGTTCCGCATCTTCCGCACACGAGCAGGCCATCTGAATTACGGTAATCATCATCGGCGATGGTTTCGGTAAATTTCTTCATTGTTGGTCAGTCCTTTCTTTTCTGAATTGCTGAGAGCCGTTTTACGGCCATCAGATTGCACATCAGTCCTCGGGTGAGGAAGATGGCGTTAAAACGCTGTGTACGCGATTCTGTTCGCGCGGAGGCGTATGTCAGTACGTCCCGTCACAGAGCATTTCCTGAGCGGTGAAGTAATCGCACCCGTGTTTCTCCATGACCTCCTCCGGTGTCATCTCGCGCCGACCGGGATTCGATGCAAGGGGTTTATGCGAGGTCGCTTCGCGCTTGGCGTCTCTTCTGGCCCAGTTGCGGATGGTGGCGAGGTGGTTCTTGTAGCTCTTGCCGCTGCTGTCCATGTACGTGCTCAAACGGTCGATGCGCTCCTGCCAATCTGCGGGGAACTCGGCCTTGAGCTTCGAGAGGTCGGTGTCCGTCAGTTTGACGTTGCGATACCGCCCATAGGTGCCCTTCTTCTCGGGAGCAGCCTTCGCCGGGGCGGTCGCATATCCATCGGTACTTGCTCCCTTTTTACTTTCTCCATTCGTATTTTCTTCTTTAGTATTTAATTGTGGTTGGTTTCCCACATGTGGGCTATCCAGTTGTGGTTTACCCACATGTTGATTTTCCACATGTGGGTTTCCATCCTGTGGGTAATCCGAGAAAGTCCAAAGCCAATCGACGATTTTGCCCTTGTCATCACGTATGCGCTCTCGCGTGAGATAGCCATTTGTCTCCAATTCCTTGATGGCGGAGCGGATGATGCTCTCCCCATCAGATGGAAGGATGGAGGTTAAGCCTGTCGTGCTGAAATTCCAGTTATCAGGAAGCGAGAGCATGGTGCTCAGGAGTCCCCGCGCTTTGAGTGACAGGTTGCTCTTGAACACTTGGTTGTCGATGACCGTGAAATTGCTCTTGTGTGCTTTACGAAGAACCGCCATAGATGTTTTCCTTCCTTGCGGGTGCCTTGATGGGAGCCGTCATGCGACGGCGTTTCCCGTCTCTGCCAACGTGTACCAGTTGCGGTAATCGGGGTCGAGACCGCCATATTCGCGCTCGGCGATGAGACCGCCTTCGCGAAGCTCCCTCAAGGCCTCTGTCGCCTGACGGAGGCTCATGAAGGGGAACAATTTCCAAAGGTACTCGGGCGACACATGCACGTAAGCGCGACCGCACGTCTTGAAATGACCGGCCTGCGACCCGTCGGGGAACCGCATCAGGTGCGCGATATGATTGAGCACGACTGCGGCGCGGACGCCGTGCTCCGCCGCCACGTCAGCATCGAAACTGACCTCCATGTAAGTGCCTCCAAACGACAATACCCCGTGGCGATTGCGGACACCACGGGGTATTTCTATATATTTCCCGCCACGAGGGCTGAGAAAGCTAAGTTGTCCGGTTCCGCAATAAACCTCGATACCGAGGATACACCATTCGGCGATGGGATGCACATGACGCGGCGGTTCCATATTTCCACCACATTTGTAGTAAGATAGCATCCTACAATGCTTGCAATATGACATATCGCTCTCCACGTATCCTTCACACACCCATTTAATTATTTATAGGGACACGCGCGAGGGGTAGCCGAGTGCCAAATCGGTCGGGAATGTGAAATGTGGGTGCCGAAAGCGCCGAGGTGTCGTATCATCGAGTCAGTCCTTTCTGCTTGATGAGTTGCAGCAGAGACGGGAGACCCGCAGGGGGAGGCATCTGCCATCCGCTGCGGGTTTTTCCCTTTTGCGGCCTACCAGTCCGCCTGCTTCTCATCCTCGGCCATGTCGATGGTTTCCGGCATTTCGGTCACATCCTCGACCGCATCGGGTTTCCCTGTGCGCTTCGGCTTCGAGGAGCGCTTGAACGCGTCAAGCGCCTCCTTCGCCTCCACAGGCGTGCGCGGGTCGGTGACCGCCATGAGCCGGATGTCCTCGGCGTTGTCGGCGAACCAGCCTTGCAGCCCTTCGAGGTCGATGGCGGTCCAATCCGCACCGAGGGTCTTGAGTACGGTTTCGCCGATTGCCGCGAGGGTCGCGGCTTTCCACTTCCTCGCCTGCTCGCGCTCCTTGGCGGCGGCTATCTTCCTCTGCTCCTTGAGTGCGGCGGCCTGTCGTTTCAGCTCATCGAGCTTCCCGTCGATTTCCGATACCGTTGCCATGTTAGGTCCTTTCCGTCTATTTGCCGACATGAGCCTCCATTATATGCCAGAGTCGGTTTCCCACCCTTTCAACAGCCTGCGGGTCGGGTTGGGAACCCTCCGGCCATTGAAAGCGTGGAAAACCGACAGAGGTGGTTGCCTTGTTATCATTGTAGTATAGTGGTATACTAGCAATGTTGTTTTATATACGGTATCTGCCGTTTACAGGCCGGTGCCCGTCGGGAGAGGAGTTCAATCCATGGGTTTGAGGGACATGTACAGTGCCGGGGACATCATCGAGTACGAGGGGGGCGGGCGCGACTACCTCGTGTCAATCGAGGGCGAGGAGGGGCTGTGGGTGAACGCCTGCAATCCGTCGTGGATTGAGCGCGGCCTTCGCTCCTTCTGCGACGAGTGCCGCCCGTTCTTCTCCGACCGCTTATACGAGGGTGCCGAAGTCGTGGGTCATTTGGGCGGGGGCACCGTCGAGGATGCCAGTCGATGGTACGAGGAGAACAAGGCGTTATATCGGGGCTGAGTGTGTTACGATGGACGGGCCGTCTCCTTTCTTGACGGTGGTTGCATATGGGGACCGGCGGGGCGCTGACGCGCACCCCCGGTCCCCTTGTCCGATTGGAGTCAAATCATGGAGAATCAGAACGACCAAGTGCTCGTGACGCGCAAGACGTTCCTCACGGGCGGTCAGAAGGCGGGCTACCTCTTCGCGGGCCTGCTCGGCGGTGCGGGATGCGCAATCTTGGCGTCCCTGTGCAACATGGACGCGCCGTACCGCTCCGATTGCACGAAGTTCGCGCTCATCGGCCTCGGCATCCGAATCGCGCTGTCCGTCGTCGGCTACATCGCGATGCTGCCCCTCTTGGCGCTGCCCTACTAGCCTGACGCAATCGAATCCCACCGATACGGCACCTCGGGTAAGACCGGCGATGCGGTGGAAAGGCGAAGTATCGCTGCGAGATGATTGGATATGGCTTAGAAAAGACCAGACTTGCTCTGACGCGAGATGGCACGGAAGGGGTCGCGCCTCGGCGCGGCCCCTTTTCTCATGGACGGATAGGGAGGGAAGGCAGGGAGAGAGGAGGAAAGGGTGACGGCTACGGGGAGTGCGGTGCAATGGGTACGGCGATTGGTCCGCATGGGTGACGGATGGGGAAGGGCAAGGATAGGGGCAAGCCCCTATGACCCATGTTCCCTGCGGGGGCGACCTTGTGGAGAGTGTATGTGGGATTGTAGCTTACCATATTTGTAGTATGGTAGATTGCTATAATTAAGGCACGGTAAGACCGAGAGAGGAAGGAACCGGGTATGCTTACTGCGGATATGGCTCGCGATATGAGCGGTGACCAGAAAGTTACGGAAGCGCTTGAGTATTTCGAGCGCTGCATCCGCAAAGCTGCGGAGCACGGGCAGCGAGATTCGTGTCTCTCTTATTGCGACTGCATGAACGGGGCGAAGGAGAAGGCCATCGAAATCCTGCGTCAGCGCGGGTTCGAGGTGCGACGGCATGTCGAGGTCTGCGGCGGTATCAGGCAGTCTCCCGCGTTCTACGCCTTCTGGTAATCAGGTGAGGGGCATCCGAGAGGGTGCCCCTTTTCATGGAGAGAATATGTAGTATTATGGTTTGCTATATTGGTAGAATGACATATTGCTATAATTGAGTCACAGGCAACCGAGAGAGGAAGGAACCGGATATGAGCCGCGAGGAAGAGTACAAGCGGAAGTGCCGTCAGGTGAAGGATTACTACCTTGAGGAAATCTGCGAGCACGAGGACGCTGGGTGCCTCGGGGATGCGGAGAACGCCCGCAAGTGGCGGAGGGCGGAGCTTGAGGAGCTTGACCGCCAGTACCGCGAGGGCGAGCCGTTGACCGGATGCGGCATCGCGTTGCAGTAGTAGTGGATGTTCGAGGGGCATCCGATGGGGTGCCCCTTTCCACCGCAATCATAGGGGAACATGGAGGGAATCATGGATACGGATAACATCAATGCAAGGGTCACGTACTTGGTTGATGACGGGAGTCGGGTCGTCCATGAGCGCGATTTTCATACGGTCAGGGAAGCCGAGGATTGGCTGTTCGAGACTTTGAAGGTCGCGTACCGTCGCGGCACCGACGTGCTCGAAGCGGATTGGGAGTCCGGTGGTGTCGGGGCCACACTTCAACTGCACGTCATCTAGCTTGAGGGGCATCCGATGGGGTGCTCTTTTTCATGGAAAGGTTATGTAGGAATATGGTTTGCTACAATAGTAGGATGCCACATTGATATAATTAAGGCACAGGCAACCGAGAAGAGAGGAAACGACATGCTGCACACGTTGGAGAAGGGCGAGTACCCGGAGGGGCACCGCTACTGGTCGAACGCGACCGGCGACCTCAACGCCGCCTTGGAAGACCTGCCCGTGCAACTCAGGCGCGTGCTGGACGAGCTGTGGTCGGATGGCTACGGGGTTGAGTGCTATCTTGTCGAGTGGAATGGGCGGTACTGCGTCCAGCTCTCCGCAATGTATGACGAAAGCTACGCAGCGGACCTCGGTAAGGGCTACCCGGAGCTTGTCGAGCTGGCTCGCGGACGTGCGGAGGAGTTGGGAGCCGAGCGGCCAGACCTCCATGTGGTGTTCGCGGAGGATGTGGACCAGTGGAAGGCTAACGACCCCTTCACCGAGATTTGGGTGGTCATGCCGTGGGATGTGGATGCAGACGCCTTCCATGAGGTGGCGGATTGGTTAGATTCCCGTTGCCGTTTCAACGAGTAGCCGGATATGGAAACATCAGGGGGCACCTCGGCGGTGCCCCTTCCCCGTGTGGGACTGGAAGAGAGGGGAACACCTATGCTCGATGCGAGGACGGCGAGAATCTTGGCGAAGGAGAACGAGGAGGACATCGAGGCCCGCAGGCGGGAGGAGATGGCAGGGCATATACCCAAGAGAGGGCATCCGAGTGGGTGCCCTTCTTTATGATGGATATGTGGATGCCTGTCTTACTACATTTATAGCTTTATGGTTTGCTATAATAGTGGCAACGCAAGGCGCGATGGAGGGAGATGACCATGGGGGACATGGATAAGAGCGAGAAGTTCACGGTGGCGGGGTACCTCTTCATCCCAATCGGGATGTTCATGTTCGCGGACGCCGATGTGGTGATGAGGTGCTATGGGGACGAGAGGGCCGCGCTCATCGAGTTCATCATCGGTGTCATCGCGGTCGTCATCGCGACCGTCTCGCTCTACATCGCCGGTATGCTTCGAGACCGCCGCATCCAAGCGGAGTTCGCCCGCCGTCGCGTCGAGCGCGAGCGCCGCAGGGCCGAACGGGAGAACCGGGGATGGTGACACCGTGGGGCACCCGAGAGGGTGCCCTTTGGCATGTGGCTCATATAGATAGATACTAATCTATCCTGATGGTATTGTGGTTTGATGTGATAGCACCTAGATAAGAGGTCGGGGAGGGGATATGCCGGATATGCGCGAAGGCGATTTGGGGACAGCCGCCTGTTACCTCATGGTCGAACGACTCGCCCTGCAAGCCGGGGTGGAAAGCCCCTTCTGGGACGAGGCCTCGTTGCTCATGAGCGGCTGCGAGGAGCCTTGGTACAAGAAGCCTCTCACGCCATGTAGGCTGCGATTATTCCTCAAGCGGTACGGCGGGAGCCTTCTTGACGATGGAGAGCAGTACGGACAAGCCGCGTTCGTGTTCTCGGATGTGATGCACCTGCACGGCATCCCCTTGGGAGGCGGGGCAGATGGCTTAGGTGCGCTCTACGTGAGGCGGGCGGAGTCGGTCGCGATGACCGTGGCCTTCCTCGCCACCGGATGCACCCTCGCCGATATGGCGGCAATCACGGGGCTTGGGGAGGAGGCGGTTGCCGAGCGCATCACGCGCACATGGGACGGCGATGCGCCGGGGCGGATATACGGACTCGCCCATGCCGCGCACCATGACCGCATCCCCGAGACCTTCGCATCATCAGATGACCTTGACGAGCCTTGGGATGATTGGATATGCCCATGTCGAGGATGACGAGGGAACTTCATCCCCTCGGACTCCCCAGAGGCATCGCCCTCCCCGTCGATTCACGGCTGCGCACATGACTCGACGGCTCACGCGATGGATAATGGGGGCGCATGGCATACACGGTTAGAGAGGAGACCGACATGAAGATACCGGCGAGCAAGGTGCCCGCGCAGGTGTGGGCCGACAAGGCCGCGAAACGTGACGATTTGAACTATGCAGAAGTTGAATGCTTGGGGAAATGGGGGAGCAGCAAACAGGTATACCGGGTGGATAGCACATTATGGAATGAGCTGGCGGCAGATGACGGTGTGGAGATGCCGACGGTGGTGTTTGAAAAGCTCCCCTATGATTGCGTTTTCATACAACGTGGCGGGACATCGAGATTACCATCTTCTTTTGGCACTCTTGAACGTGAGAGAGCGGGATACTTTTGCTGGGTGGAAAATGGGGAACTGAGCATCGGGATACTATATACATCGGCGAATTGGGTGGATGAACGCGGTGGAAGGACCTCGGAGACTGATATCGGATGGATGCTGGATGATTATGTCTCTATACCTTTACGCCAAGATATGACGGTAGCTGAATATATTGAGAGGGTCTATGAGGGGCACATGGATGAGAACGCCCCGCAATATCAAGAGACTTTTAGCCGGAGAGATTTATCTGACACAGCGAAGATGCAGCTCAAGGAAGCATGGCGTGACTACGCAATACGTTTCGCGGATGATTCTGAAATCAGGCAACTCCTCGGCACCCTCATGTACATCTCCTCGAAGGAGGCTGATGTGCGCACGGTGTACGCGCCCCAGAAGAACCAGTCCCGTAAGAGCCGTCAGACCGATTGCACCGTCCATGATGTCGGTTTCCGCATCGCCCCGCGGCTCGCGGAGGTCCGCCGTGTCTACGAGCATGAGGCGAAGGGTCAGGATGGCGGCAAGACCGGACGGCATGTGGCACCCCATGTCAGGCGCGGCCATTGGCACGGGTACTGGACCGGCCCGAGGGAGAACCCCACCGGCCTCGAAATCAAGTGGGTCGCGCCGACAATCGTGAATGGTTCTCGTGGCGAGCTTGAGGGAACCGTCCATGAGGTCGGCGACCGTGACGGGCGATACACCCTCAAATCGACCCAGAGGGAGTGCGGCAGGGCAGCCGAGCAGCTGAACGGCGCGGGTCGTTCCGAAGAGCAGGCCCGAGATGGGAAGTCCGACCGATGACGCTCTGTGCGCATCTCATGGTATTGTGGATTTGCATCATTGTTGCTTTATAGTCTGATATAATCATATCCATATAGCATCATCTCGACTTGGAAGGGGTCGCATGGAAGAGGAGGAGCGCACGTTCACGCCCGGTCAGGTGGAGGCCATGGACGCCCTGCTGTCTGGCCGCAACGTGTTCCTATCGGGAAACGCGGGCACGGGCAAGAGCTACGTGCTCAACGCATTCATCGAGGAGCTTGAGGAGCGCGAGGTTCCCTACCTCGCCATGGCCCCGACGGGGATAGCCGCGCAGAACTTGCATAACGGCACGACCATCCACCGCACCTTGCAGGTGGGTTTCGGCGTGCTCGACCCGCACGACGAGAACAAGAAGACGCTCACGCGCAAGGTGCTCAACAAGGCCGAGGTCATCATCATCGACGAGGTATCCATGTGCCGCATCGACCTGTTCGAGCGCGTCATGAACATGGTGCTCGCAGCCAAGCGCGTCTCGGGTAGGAAGCAGGTCGTGCTCGTGGGCGATTTCTTCCAGCTCCCGCCGGTCGTGACCGATGATGACCGCAAGGTGCTGATGCAGCTGTGGCCGGGGAACGATGACGGCTACGCCTTCAAGTCGCAGCTGTGGAAGGGCATGGATTTTGAACCGCACGTCCTCACCGAGGTTGTGCGCCAGAGCGACCCCGAGTTCATCGGTCAGCTCAACCGCGCCCGCATCGGCGATAGGGACTGCATAGGCTACTTCAACGAGCGTTCCATCTCCGACCGCAAGCGGGCACCGGAGGATGACCTGTGGCTGTGCGCGACGAATCGCATGGCATCCACCATCAATGACGAGCGCGTGGGGGAATTGGAGCGCATGGGCGCGAGGGCGCGGACGTATACGGCGTACTCCTACGGAGATGTGAAGCCCTCGGACAAGCCAACTGACGATAAGCTCCGTCTCGTGGAGGGCGCACGCGTGATGCTGCTGGCGAACATGCCAGACCACGGTCTTGCGAATGGCTCGCTGGGGACCATCTCGGAAGTCGGGGCGGATAGCGTGATAGTCGAGTTCGATGACTGCGAGTATCCCGTCGAGGTGACCGAGAAGGAGTGGAAAGTGCTGAAATCCTCCGTGCGCGACTTCATCGGCGATGACGGCAACCCCGCGCAGGAGCTAGTAACCGACACGGTGGGGTCATTCACGCAAATCCCTCTTCGCCTCGCGTTCGCCATCACCATCCACAAGTCGCAGGGCCAGACCTTCGAGCGCTGCGCCGTCCATTCCAAGGTGTTCGGCGCGGGTATGCTCTATGTCGCCCTGTCGCGCTGCACGACCTTCGACGGCCTCACCGTCTGGCCGAAGATAGAGCGCCAGCGCCTTTACGCTAACGAGTCCGTCATCGAGTTCTACGACTCCCTCGCCGCCAAGGCTGAGAAAGCGCCCGAACCGTCGCAAGACGCCCTGTTCGATGCGGATGCTCCTGCGGACTCTTTGCCCGCGCCTACGGACAAGGCGGGGCGGACTGATGACGGCATGGTCTATATCAAGTGTCCCGCGCAGATTGCAGACCGTGTGCGAGGCTACATCGACGCGTTGATGGAAGCAGTTCAGGCATAGGAGGAGAAATGGAATTGCGTCAGGAGAGCCTGTTCGCCGACGAGACCAAGGGAGGTATCGAGGTCATCTACTCGAAATTCATCGACCAGCGGAGGATGGATTACAAGGCCCTGTTCGGTGGCTTCGACCATCTGAGGGTCATCACGTTCTCATATGGGCTAGGCTTCGTGGAGACGGTTGCCGACATGTTCGAGGATGTCGAGATAATCATCGGCTCCATGAACACCGTGCGACCCGACATCGTGGATGTCGCCATGCACCAGAAGTTGGAGATGAAGCGCCTTTCCAAGCGGAAGCAACTCGTGGAACGCGTCAAGGACGGCTCCGTGCGCATCTACTTCAACATGCGCAAGATGTCGCATGAGAAGCTGTACATACTGTCTGCCGACGATGGGCGCTGCCGCATCATCACGGGTTCAGCGAACCTCTCCAAACGAGCCTTCACGGGCGGTCAGTACGAGGAGATAACCTGCTTCGACGGCGATGTCGTGATGTTTGATAACCGCCTCGCACGCTTCGAGTCGTTGAAGGGAATGTCGTCCACGACGCCGTTGGAACCCGCCGCCATGGTCGATTTCGCGAGTGTCGCCGGGGACTCCGAAGGTGAGTTAGAGGTGGTGCCGGTCATGCGGGCGAAGGGGGTCGTCTACCTCTGCGACATGCCGGAGGATGACGATGAGGTTGAGACCTTCTACACCTTCAACCCGAAGGACATGACGGAGGAGGAGCGCGAGCAATATGCCGCGATGCGAGAGCATAAGGTGGACTACAAGCCGGTCACCGGTGGTCGCGTCATCATCCCTGATGAGGTGCGTCGCGTCATTCGCGCGGCAAGAGAGGCCAAAGCAGAGCGTGAGGTGCGTGCGGTCGCCTATCCGAAGTTCCATTATGACACCGAGAGCGGCGCGGCGACGTTGAACGGGGAGGCGTATGAAGTTCAGCCGGAGGGCGCGTGGGTGGATGATGCGCACCGCATCTCCGACATCATGCGCGGGTACGATTCGTTCATAGGTGATGTCGAGGTCACGAAGCAGCAGTTCTTCAAGGTGCTCGCCTTCATGTTCACCGCGCCGTTCATGACGAGGGTGCGAAAAGTCGCGATGCGCCACGGTTATTCTTTCACGCTGTTCCCTCTATACTGCATTCTTTACGGTGACTCCAATGCGGGCAAGACCACCTTTATGGAGCTGTGCCTGCAAGCGATGTACGGTTCTCCGCAGACGGGCAAGGTGTCACACGAGGAGTGGACACCGACTGGAATCAAGGCAATCAATAGCCTCTGCCCGGAGATGGGATTGCTGATTGACGATATGCCGTGGAAGCGATTCCAGACGAATGCCGACGCAATCATAAAGCGCGACGGGGCTTGGTTGAACCGCGAAGATGTCCTCAGCCCCATCTACACGTTGACGGTGAACAAGATGGGCGGATTGAAACCCGAGCTGGCGAAGCGCTCTGTTCCCATACGGACGGAGGTTCGCATCGACCGCGAGGTCGGCACGGTCGGCAAGAAGACTCTGAGCGATTCGATTGGGAGGCTCACAACCGCCTTCTTCCTCGAATACCTTGCCCGCATGGAACCGCTGGTCGAGGAGATGGAGGACATGATACGTGTCGGGTCGCGAGACTATCTTCCAGACCTCCTGAACCTGTCGAGTGTCACGTTGCGGGAGATGTTTGAGGAGGCTGGCGAGTCCGATACGTGGAACACGCCCTTGACGTTCCGCGATTTCATCGGTGAGACCGCGACCGCCCGTGTGGCGAGGGAGAAGCTGCTTGAGGCATGGCGCGTAGACCCCTCGCAGTTCAAGGTGCGTCCAAACAATCAAGGGGTGGAATACAAACCGGATGGCTCTGATGCCGATAGGACGCTCAAGTTCGAGGTGAAGGCCATCTATGACGAACTTCCGGCATATCTCAATGCGGCGATGGTGAACAGCGTCATCGTGTTCAAGGATACCGCCTCTCTTGAGTCGTTCCTTGGCGTGAGACTCGACAAGAGCCTCGGCGCGGTGGTGCGCAGGGCTGTCCGCGCGATGCACGGGGGGCAAAGCTGATTAGAAGATGGATGGGAGGCCTTACGTGGGCGGGTCGTGGGTTACCGCAGATGGTCGGACAATAACGGACGAGATGGTCGAGCGCTGGGAGCGCGAATTGGAGACGGGCGAGTTCTTCGGCAAGGGGGTGACGGTCGGCGGTGTCGTGGACGGTCAACCTCACCGCTCGATGGATGAGGATGGGGAGATTCTTGGCTTAGACGGCGATGATGTATGATGTACCCGTACCGGCGAGGGCATTCAGGACTTCAAGAAACGTGTTCATAGGCATTGCCCCTCTCACCGTTCGCACACGGAGATTGGCTGGTACGGGGAAGAGTGGTGCTGATGCGAGCGCGACCTCGTTTATCGGCGTTGTCAGGGGTAGGAGCCTGACAACCAACGGCCATCTTAGCAGCGCCCCATATCTCAATTATGGAGCGCTGCACCCCTTGGATTGCATGATGATGGAAGGAAATCGACATGAGTTATTACAACCCGGAGGTGTACGACCCGAAGAAGCTGTTGGGGGAAGATGCGGCGGTGATGGAGGGGTTTTCGCTCTGCGGGCAGATGGTCCTCGACTGGCTTGATGAGACGGCAGAGGGCATGACGGCATACGGAGGTGTCCCGATTTTCGACGTGATATACAGCCAGGTCGCCCACGACATCCGCAAGCACGTCGCCGACCTCCTCGATGGCCGTCGTGTCGAACTCACCGTCTCCCTTATGGAGGCCGAGCCGGAACGCTACGCAACCGATTAGCCGCCATTTTTCCGATTCCACCGATACGGCACTGCGGGTAAGACCGGCGATGCGATGGAATAGAACTGAGAGGCAGCGCGAGGCACCGATTAGATATGGAAGGGAGCGACCACGCTAGAGTAGACCAGACTTGATAGGGATAGGCTACGATAGGCTTGGATATGCTACGATTTGTGACGCAACGACCAGCTTACACGGAAGGGGTCGCGCTTCGGCGCGGCCCCTTTTTCCATGGACGAACGGAAAGAAAGGCAGGGAGGGAGGAAGTAAGGGTGACGGTTCCAGAGAGGGCGAAGCCACAGACATGGCGGCTGGTCCGCATGGGTGACGAGAGGGAGGGGGCGAGGATAGGGGCAAGCCCCTATGACCCAGTTCCCCGCAGGGGCGACCTTGTGAAGAAGGTATGTAGGAATGTAGTTTACCACATTGATAGCATGATAGGTTGATATAATTAAGCCACAGGCAACCACGAGGGAAGGAACCCCACCATGAAGTACAAGGGCATCGAGCTTGAGGGTCTGGACAAGGATGTCAAGCTGGCGCACAGCCGCTTCACGGAGGCCGACGAGGGCACCGACTGGATTGACAAGTTGCTCACCTGTGACAAGGCCGCGCTCACGCCGACCCAATTCCACGAAGTCAGCGCCCTCAGCTCCGTCATCAATATGGACTACCAGATTTGCAACGGCGGCATCGGCCAGTACGTCGGCAACGGCTACCACGAGTACCGCGCTCCGTATAGCGATGACGATGTGGAGCATTACGGGGCGGTCGAACAGGTGTATATGCTGCGGGCGCTGGCGGATTTCGGCGACAACGTGTTCCCGTATGCCGACAGCTGCAATCGCGAGGTCCGGCAGTGGGCGAATCTCTTCGACCACATCGACTTCGATTCGGTTGACTATTACGACGAGGTAATCGGTGAGTATGTCTCACCGGAGGCGGTCGAGGAGTGCGAGCAGAGCTACTACGGCGGTGTCAGCGACCATGTGGGCCTGCTCTGCGAGGCATACGCCCAGTATCTCTGCAAGAGCTACGGCATCGACTAGATGGACGATGGAAGGGGCATCCCACGGGGTGCCCCTTCTCCTTGGCACAGACTCGGCTCACCCGCGTGTCCATGAAAAGGGTTGTGTGCGATATATGTAGGTTCCTACTTTGCCATATTTGTGGGTTGGTAGTTTGCTATGATGATAGCGGCACAACGGAAAGGACACGCCATGGGCAGCTACTTCCACGTCATCGAGCGCAAGGTCGGCGGGAACCTCGACGCGTTCCGCCGTGAGCTTGGCCGTCTCCGCGAGAGCGGGCACTTCCACCGCGACCGCCATGAGCGCATTATGCGCATCGCCCAGACGGTGGGTTTCGGCCACATCGTCCGCCAGTGCCTCGTGGACACCGGGCACCGCGCCGGTTGCGAGGTCCATGTGCTCACGAGCACGGGAATAGTCCTCGTGTTCAACGCGCATTCGCGCAAGCTCATCACCGTCCTCGTGGCGCGTCCGGGTCAGGTCGCGCGTTATTACGAGCCTTTCGGTGAGGATGTGCCGGATTGGCTGATGAACCGGGCGTATGAGAACACCTGCGTCCGTCATCTGAACTATTAGGAGAAGGGAAGGGAACGACACCATGGATTACTACTTCTTCATCAAGCTGCGGCGCAAGGTGCCCACGCGGAAGCACAAGCTGGGCATGGACACCGCCGTTTGCCGCGCTCAAAGCAAGGAGGCGGCGGTGGCGCAGCTCCTACCGGAGATGCGGGATTGCGTCGAGTACGTGTCTCAGCGCTGGGCGATGCGCGATTGCTACCCCAATCCGAAAGGTATACTGAGGGACGAGGTTATCTAGCCATCAAGGGAAAGGATTGACATATGGCTGACAATAACGTGGTTTATATGGTGGGCTGGTGCCCCGATTGCGGCAGGACCGTGGTCGTGCGCCACGAGGAGGAGTGGACGTGCGGATGCGGGCATGACCTGCTGAACCTCACCTCCTGCTTCTCCCCCGCGCAGGTCGCGGATGCCGTCGCGCTGATGGAGACCGTCAAGAACGACGCTCTGCGCGAACCTGATGCCCACCGCCCCACGCTCGCCGAGGAGGCTGCGAACGCCCGTGCGGCTGCTGCGGCCTTGGCCGAGGAGGAGACGCGTTGCGAGGATGACGGTGACGATGGTGCCCCCGACATCATCAAGGAACTGTTCTGCGAGCTGTTCCGTGACGATGATTGCGAGAACTGCCCGCTCCATCGGGAGGGCGGTGGCACGACCGACTCCGACGAGCTGCCCGGTGAGGGCGAGGTGCGCATGTTCATGGTTACGCCGACGCCGTTCCCGGTGTGGGTGCGCGGTGAGGACTGGGTGGATGCCGCCCATGTCTTGCGCGGCGACATCGAAGAACTCGCCATCGCCGGTTTCTCGGCTGCGGTGAAGGAGGGTTCGGTGCATCTCAACGCCGTGCCCGTCAGCGATGACGAGGATGCGCCGGGTATCGTCATGTTGGAGAAGGTCGTCCGCGAGTAGCGGGCCGGTTCATATGGTTGCGGGGCCGTGCCGCAGGTGGCGCGGCCCCTTTTTCGACCCAAGAGGGAGAGGTCATGGAATCCAAGTACGATTACGTCGTGTTCGACATCGAGACCACGGGGCTTCACCCCGAAAGCGACCAGATTTGCGAGATTGCCGCCATCGGCGTGAAGGACGGCCTGCCGCAGGGCTTGTTCTCGACGCTCGTGGCGATTGAGGGGTCTATGCCCGAGGCTGCGGGGCGCGTCAACGGCATCACCGACGATATGCTCAAGGGCGCTCCCGCCATCGGCGATGCGCTTGACGCGTTCCTCGACTTCATCGGGGAAGACGCGGTGCTCGCGGGGCACAACATCGCCTCCTTCGACATCCCGTTCGTGCAGGCCGCAGCCGCCAAATCCGGTCGCGTCTTCATCTACCCCTATGTCATCGACACGTTGGAGGCGGCGAGGGAGCTGTGGCCCGACCTGCCCAGCCGCTCCATGGACAGCCTGCGCGGCATCCTCGGCATCGAGCGCACGGATGCCCACCGCGCACTGGCGGATTGCTATGACGAGCTTGCGGTCTTGAACGCCGAGCTTTCGGTCATCATGCAGTCCTACGCCCGGAAGATGGACTATTGCCGTGGCGAGCTTCTGCGCATCGCCGGTGAAATCGCCGAGGAGATTGGGGAGTAGGCGGTCACCGTGGATGGCATGGACACCGTTTACAGCTTGGAGGTCTGGGTGCCGGACGGGGAGCAATGGCGCTGGTCCGCCATCGGCGCGTACCCGACCTTGGATATGGCCGTCGCCGTGGGCGAGGGCTTCCTGTCCGTCAAGCCCTACCGCGTGAGGCGGGTGACGGATGTAGGCGACGGCTTCTACGACTTCCTTGCCGAGGAGGTCTTCGCCAACGCATTGACGGGGCGCATGAGGCTCCTGCGTGAGAAGTTCGGCCATAAGGGGAGGGGGTAGGGTCTCCCAAGTCATGATGGAATTATGCGTCTCAATGTTTCCATCATTATTGTTTTGTAGTTTGATATGATTGTAGATAGCAGACGGCACCGGAGGGACGGTGCCGAGGACCATGGAAGGATGGTACGTATCATGAAGAAGGACGGGAACCGCCTTGAGGGCATCGGCGAGCGAATCACCGTGCGCCTGACCCTGCTTGAGGAGGCTCTGGGCATGACCCCCGGCGACCCCGAGATTTACGGCAACTGGATTGCCTCGAAGGCCCCCGAGCCGGAGGTCGGCGAAGAGGAGGTCGGGGTCATCGAGGGCATGGATGCCGTGGAGGATGCGACCACCTGCTTCCCCCGCATGGAGGACGGCGTGCCCTTCTGCTGGGACTACCAAATCAAGGGCTTCTTCAAGGACGCCTGCTCGGCCCTGCGCCGCGTGCCCGGTACCCGTTCGAGCAAGCTGACGGCCTTCAAGAAGGTCATCGACGGCACCGTGTTCGTGGAGCAGCGCAGAATCCCGTTCCGGCTCCCCGAGGGTGCCGAGTGCGGTCGCTGCGAGCGCCCGCTTCGCGCCAGCTCCGCCTCCGGCGAGCGCGTGGCGCTGGCCGCATCCGAGACCGTCCCCGCCGGTACCGTGCTTGAGTTCAGCGTCCTCGTGATGAACCCCAAGGACGCGGAGACCGTGCGCGAGTGGCTGGACTACGGTCGCCTGCGCGGCCTGTTCCAATGGCGCAACAGCGGCAAGGGCCGCTTCGAGTGGGAGGAGGTCGCCTAAGAGGACTGACCGCGCGACCCATATACGCAGATACGGCACCACGGGTAAGACCGGCAAAGCTGCGAGATGGAAAGGAAAAGCAGCGTGTTGAAGGGCGCTGAACCGAGAGGGATATGATATGTGCGAGGGGCCTCGACGCGAGAGGAGACGGAAAGGACACGCTGCGACTGGCGGCGGAAAAGAATAGAAAAGAGAGGCAATGGCAGTGCCAAGAGCTGACGTGCAGTGGATTCGCACCGCAACGCACCGATACGAAAGGGAATGGAGAGGAACCGCGAGGCGCAGCGCGGATGCGCTCATAGGATGACGGCGGGTCATGGGGCATCGACACCCCCGTGGCCCGCCCACATAAGGTATACTCCTGATTACATGGAAGGATGATGCAGATGACATACCAGACGGACATCCTTCGCGCATCGACTCGGCAAGAACGATGATGACGAGACTACGGCTGCATGATGCCGTGAACTGTTCGTTTCCCGCCTGACGCGCTGTGAGCCGATTTTAGGCGGCATCATCCGACATAGGTCATCTGGGACATGGGTGACATTCAAGACCCCGCAGGAGCGATTCTGTGGGGTCGTTTTTTCTCACGGAGCCGCAAATCGGGGCGGCGGGAAGGCAAGGAGAGAGGGGAAGGGGGTGACGGTCACAAGAAGGGCGATGTTGCAGAGATGGCGGCTGGTTCGCATGGGTGACGGATGGGGGAGGGCAAGGATAGGGGCAAGCCCCTATGACCGGGTTCCCTGCGGGGGCGACCTTGTGGAGAAGGTATGTAGGAATGTAGTTTACCATATTGATAGTATGATAGGCTGATATAATTAAGCCACAGACAACCGAGAGAAAGGAACCGGATATGTTCGAGCCGAAGCGCAAGTGGTTTAACGAGATTGATTGGGAGGACAGGACTGTCCTTTTGAAGGGCATCCTCTCCATCAAGGAGGAGGATTACGGCAGGTTCACCGAGCTGGCGCTGGACGCGGGCATGGGGGAGGCTCTTGCCGAGGAGTCCGGCGAGTGGGCTTTCTCCGAGGAGGACGGGCCGCGCGAAGTCCTCGAATGGCTGGGCTTCTCGGTGCATGAGGGAGAGGAGGGCGTCGATTTCATCTACTTCGAGGATGATGGCTACGGCAGGTACAGGGACGACATGGGCCGCGCTGTCTTCGATGCCTGCGCCCCCGTCATCGGGGCCGATTCGGCCCTCGTGTTCATGGAGAACTGGGACGAGGCGAGTGCAGAGGACCCGCGCATCTGGCGCTACACGTTCGATGGCGAGAAGATGCACGTCCAAGATGGTCGCTTCATCTTCGACTAGGTGGCAAGAGGGGCATCCGCGAGGGTGCCCCTCTCCCTATGGAGGGGTGTGTGTGCGATATGTGTAGGTTTCTACTTTACTACATTGATAGTATTGTAGGTTGCTATAATTAAGGCAACGCAAACCGCGAGGGAAGGAACCCCACCATGAAGCGCAACGACCTGAACGCCATCATCACGGGAATCGTGCATCGCTACATCGAGGACGGCTGGGTCCTTGAGATGGACAATGCGAGTTACAGCGATGTCGTGGGCGTGCATTTCCTCTCCCGTGGCCGCGAGCGCGTCGCGGTCGGCATCCGCCGCCCCGAGTTGAAGGAGGTAGCTGAGGGTGGTCGCTACGCGAACCTGCGCGGGATGGATTCGTGCATCCTGTTCGAGTGCCGTACCCCGAAGGGGTCCTTTGATTGGGTTGTACCGGAGAACGTCATCAGCGAGCGCGTGTTCTTCAAGGTCGCTGATGATTGGTACGTCGATGATGCCCATGAGGCGGATGGAGCGAAGGCCAAGAGGCGCGAGAGGGCGAGGCGCGACTTCTACCGCAATGTCTCTTCCCGTTCATTCCACCCCACCAAGGCGTTCCTCGACAAGTGGGTTCGCGAGATGTACGGATGGAAGAACGTCAGACCCTCCGATGTTGTCATAGCGAAGGAGACTTGCACAGAGGGGATTTATTACCGTGTGCGGAAGACCGTCGGCAATGGGGACTTCTTCTCGGTCACGAGCTTTGGAAAGCGCTAGGCGCGGCATGGGAGGGGCACCGGAAGACCGGCGACCCCTCCTTGATTTGTTGAAGGATTGGGAGGATGAAGAAGATGGAGAACCTTGTCGAGGACAACGGAATCTGCGATTGCCATTACCTGCTGACCATGCGTTTGGCTTTGCAAAAAGAGGTAGACAGCCCGTTCGGTATCAATTCCATATATGACTTGGGTGATTGGTGTGCTCCGTGGTGGCGCAAGCCCGTGAGCTACGCCGATTTGGATGCGTTCTTCGAGTCCCACGGGTGCGGTTGGCTCCGCCAGTCCATCGGCATCGGTAGTTGGCGCGGCGTGGCAGGGGAGGGTGAGAAGGCCGAGCGGATTATCCGCACGAGCCTTGAGCAGCATGGCCTTACGCTCGAACGGGCACGTGCCCGTTACGGCAAGAGGCGCGTCAGCGAAGCTAGGAAATGGGCTGAGACCGTGGCTTTCTTCGCCACCGGGTGCTCGTTCCTCGACATCGCCGAGGTCGTTGACAGGTCGGTGGCGCAGGTGTCCAAGGAGATATACGACACTTGGTGCGAGGATTATTACATCGGTTGCGTGGACAACATCGCCAAGTTGGCGTTCGACGGTTATCTGGTGCGCGAGCAGGGACTTGATGAAGATGGAGTCGAACCGGGCGAGGTCATCGTGCTTGAGGAGTACATGGAGGGCGTACCGCAGGAATCGCGCGGCCTTGGCACGTCCGACGTACACGGCGTGTAGAAGATATGAAGGTTACTATATTCCAACTATACTGGCATTGTAGTTTGCTATATTGGTAGTGCCGAAAAGGCAGGTAGTCATATCCGAGTAGATTGGATTCAGAATGGCAATCAACCGAGTCATCATCGAGGGCAATCTGACGCGCGACGTGGAGATGCGGGCCACCGCCAGCGGCCTCGCGGTCGCCGGGTTCACCGTCGCGGTCAACGAGAAGCGCAAGAACGCCGAGGGCGAGTATGTCGATGCCCCCGTGTTCGTCAAGTGCTCCCTGTTCGGCACCCGCGCCGAGAAGCTGTCCAAGTACCTCTTGAAGGGCGTCAAGGTCACCATCGACGGCAAGCTGCGCTACTCGCAGTGGGTCAAGGACGATGAGAAGCGCCATGAGCTGAGCGTCATCGTTGACCAGCTTGAGTTCAGCGGCGGCAAGCGCGAGCAGACAGGCGACGCGCCAGCGACCCCTTACGAGCCATCCCACGCGGCACCCGCCCCGGTTCCCGAACCCGAACTTGACCTCTATGACGAGGACATCCCGTTCTAGGTTCGGTCGTGAGACCCGTCCTATTCGCGGTCGGCTGGGTTTTCCTGATGCTGGCGGTCGCGCTCGCGGCCTCCGGCATCGCCCACGACGCCGCCTACATATTCGCGCGGAGGAGGATGACCCGTGCACGGGTGCTGCGAATCTCCCTCTTCGGCCTCCTCGCGCTCATCTTCATCATCATCTCGTTCCAAGTCTGACATCTATGAAAGGTCCCGCATATGGCTATCTCGGATAAGGTCAAGGTCGGAATGGTGGAATACGGGGTCCCGGCCACCATCCTCGTGGAGTTCGCGGCCATCGCCGTCCTCGCATGGCGTCTGGGCGGTTGGGTTTGGGCCGTGGCGGCGATGGCCGTCATCGCCGTCCTGTTCCTTTTCGCCCTCGCGTTCTGCAAGGCCGCGTCGTCCGCCGACCCCGACGGGGCCGATGACTGGTGGGGGGAGTGATGTGGATGAAGTCCAAGGGAGGGCATATGGCCCGGAACCCTCGCCCCATCGACGGGGGCCTCGCCATCATGGTGGCCGCTGCGGCACCGATGGGCGCTATCGTCTCCCTCGCCTTGGGCTGCTATATCGGCCTGAGCGCACCCGAAGTGCTCGCGGTCGCGTTCCTGTTCACCGCGCTGTTCACCATCTATGCCGTGACGGTCCGCGCCCTCTGCCGCGAGTACCGCAAGCGCGGCCTCGCGGATTAAGCAACTCATGAATCAAGACACGAAAGGACTGATGTATATGTTCACGATTCTGTTCCTCAACCAGAAGGGCGGTGTCGGCAAGACCACCCTCGCCGACGAGCTGGCGTTCGCGCTTGAGCGCCGAGGCTCCACGGTGGCGTTCGTCTCCACCGACCCGCAGGGCGGCTCCGTCCACGAGGTCTGCGATGACCCGGACTACGCCGAGTCCTGCGATTACCAAATCGTCGATACGGCTGGCGTTCTGAACGACGGCATGGGCGATTGGTGCCGCGCCGCCGATGTCATCCTCATCCCCATGCTCCCGAGCACGCGCGATGTGGAGCCGACCATGCGCACCTACCAAATCGCCAAGGACTCCGGCACGGGTGCGGCAATCCGCCTCGTGGTCAACAACTTTTACGCGTTCGGCAAGCTCGACAAGCAGCTCGTGGAGTTCCTTGAGTCCGAGCAGGTGCCGGTCATCGCGAAGGTGCCCCGCGCGGTCGCCCTCTCGCAGGCCGCAGCCGAGGGCAAGTCGGTCGCAGAGCACAGCCCGCACAGCCACGTCATCCCGGCTCTTGAGGAGCTGGCAGATTCCATCATCAACGAGAAGGAGAAGAAGTATGTCTAACAACAGCAACGCCTTCATGACCTCCGCGAAGAAGTCCAAGCGCCAGCAGGCCTCCATCCAGCACGCGCAGCCGGAGGTCGATGAGCTGGTGTGCATCAACGTCCGCATCCCGAAGTCCATGCACACGAAGCTCCAATATCACAAGGTGGAGACGGGTGAGAACATGACCGTCCTCATCAACCGCCTCCTCGAAGCCGAGTTCGCGTAGGCGGTGCGCGATGGGAAAGCGAACCGGGGTATACAAGTACATCCATGCGCTCCCCCGCGATGCCTACGGGAACCGCTACCGCATCGGCGGCAAGGTGCTCTCCCAGAAGTTCGGGCTGGGCACGGTCATCGGCGTGGCGCGTGGCGGCGATGGGCGCATATGCGTCGTCTGCAATTTCCGCGCAGCCTACGGCGAGGCGGGCAAGTTTACCTCTAAATGGCGCACGTGGCTCGTGCCCGCAGAGGAGGGCGTCGCCGTCGAGGTGAAGGAGGAGCCGGATGTCGAAGCCGGATAAGCCCATATTCAACCAGCAGGGCGGACGCGGGAAGCTCTACGGCCCGACTCACGGGGCGACGTACATGGGCACGTACCAGATGCCCGACGGCAAGATGGACCGCCGCATGTTCAACTGCGCCACCAACAAGGACGCCATCAGGGCCTATACCGATTGGTGCGCCGACATGGACGCGCGAATCTTGGAGGCGATGAAGGAGAAGGTGCGGCCCAAGGCGAAGGCGCAACAGCCGAAAGAGAAACCTGCATACACGGAACCGTTCAAGAAGGACGAAGCGAAAGGAGCCGACATGGCGACAACGGCAGATGCGAAGCTCGATAAGATTTACGTCGTGATGGTGGTCGGCGGCGTGGCCGTCGCGTGGTGCGAGTCGTTCGACAAGGCGGTGGCCGTCTGCGACGCGCTCACCCTCGGCGCGAAGGCCAGCGGTTTCGCCGCCACCTACGATGTGGTCGAGGTCAAGAAGTGGACGGCGTAGAGATGGCCGTCGAGGTTTTGGATGAAGGCATCATCAAAGTCCCCAACCCAACGGGCGATGTGTACATCCTTGCGGCCACGGCGCGTGGGTGTGCGTTCGGAGAAGATATGACGGCACGTTGGCGGGAAGTAGAAGCCTGTCAGCGTCGTGATGCGGTGCAAGGGTACATGAACACCTATGCGCAGCTGAAACCGGAACCGAAGAACAAGTTCGACCCACAGGCAATCGAGGTCCTTGCGCGTGGAGAGTTCTTCGGTCACATGGGCTACATCGCCAAGGAGCAGACCGACGCGGTACGGGCACTTGCTCGATACGCTGGTTGCGATTTGAAGGACATTGCGGTTCAGATTGTGTGTACCGGTGATGTCGGATTCAAGAGCGTGAGGCTCGCCCTCATCGCCGCCACATAATGGGAGGTGCGATGTGAGGAAAAGACTGAGCGCATCGGAGCGGCATGACCGCAAACGCGCCGAGCACAAGCGCTACTACGCACAGACCGCCTTCAAGTACGAGCGGCGAAGGTGGACGGATGACGAGGATAAGTTGGTTCTCATCCAAAGGATTCCCGATAGCGAGCTTTCACCAATCATCAAGCGCTCGATGAAGTCCATCTCGAACCGTCGCTGGCGTTTGCGCAAGGCGGCATCTGAGAATAAGCGAACCGGCAAGACCGGAGAGTAAGGAGATAGAAATGGAGAACGACAACCACCTGCCCGAGATGACTGAGGAGAAGCGCAAGGCCGCACTTGAGCGCTCCTTGGCTGCGCGGCGCGAGCGCATGGAGTTCAAGGACCTCGTGAGGAAAGGGGAGCTTTCCCTTGCCGACGCCCTCGATGATGACCGCGCCAAGCGCATCCGCGTCCACGAGTTCCTGATGTGCATCCCCGGCATCGGCAAGGCGAAGGCCGATGACATCATGCGCAAGCTCGGCATCGCGGAGAACCGACGCGTGCAGGGTCTCGGTAGCCGACAACGCGAGGGAATCGTCGAGTTGGTCGCGAAGTTGAAGTAGGAATATGGAGCCGCCCGTGTGGGCGGTTTCCCATATCAGCCGTCCGCGACGAAGGGAGACGCAATATGGACGAGCGCAAGAACAAGATGACCGATGAACGCTATCGTGAGATTCTTCCGGTGGCCTACATGACCGCCGCCATCGTGAAGGGCCGTCAACCAAGACCCGTAGAAGTGGGTCTATGCGCAAGGGCAATCGTTGATGCCGAGGATGAGAACAACCTAGCCTATCGCGTGGCGATGGCGACCAAGATTCACTGCACCATCGTCGGCGTGAAGCGAGTTCCCACGAAGGCCAATTCCGACAAATACGAAATCACCTACCGCACGTTAGGGAGGGACGAGGACGAGATGATTCCCTCGCCGCTCCTCAACGGCTTCCCCCTCGGCAAGGTCGCGGAGTGGCTGTGGGGACGTAAGAACGATGACGGGACGGATTACTGGGTCGGCAGGCGTGCGGTCCTCTATAAGCACAACGACCCGCCCAAGGAGGGCGACATGTCGAGCGCGGGCTACCGCTGCTGCGTCTTCGCCGAAGCCCTCGACAAGTAACAGGTTGATTTTGAAAGGACATCGCATGTTCCACGATTACGCGCCCGTCTTCATCATCGGCATGTTGAACAGCTTCGCCGAGAAGACCGAGAACGGCATCATCGACTTTGACACTTACGTCACCGACCCTGAGAAGTACGATGGGTTCCTCATCTACGATAAATCTAACGGCAAGGTCGTTTGCGACATGTGCGTGGATGAGCTTCACAGCGACATCGTTGGCTACTTTGACTTCTTCGATGGCGTGGACATTCGCGTCATCGAGGATGATGGTATCTTTGTCGATGTCGATTTCGGCAGGAGCAGCATCGTGGTCGAGAATGGCCGTTGGTACGTTTCCAATTTCGATTAGACCCGTGGCCTGAAACCATCTTCTGAGATTCGCCGCCTCGCATCACCGCCCTTCGAGATTTTCGATTCACCGCCATCCAGAAAACGGCGCGACCGATTTTGAGAATCACGCGATGCCGGTTCGCGGGGCGGCGTTCCCATGCCGAGGTAAAGTACATCCATCCGTTCGCGAGCGTCTGAAAATACATGACTGCCAAGTCCGAAAAACAAAATCATGTGTCTGCGTTTCGCAAATCTGAGGAAGGTGGGGCGGCGGCACCCCACCTTCCTGTCTCCCTCCGCAAGCTCCGGGAGACACCGCCTTCCCGGCCAGAAAATAGGGGCGGCGGCACCCCTATTTTCCGTCCGGGAAGGCTCTCGCACTGCTACAATAGCAGTGCTCACCGACCAAGGTCGCTCTTCGAGTTGCAAGATGTAGGAAGTGTGGCCACAAACGCGGTAAAACCGCATTTGAACCACCCTTCCATCTTGCTTTCGGACGGCTTTAGGAGCCTAACCGAAAGGGGGTTCTCGACTGATACTCAGGTACCTAAAGGTAGGCCACCAGACCACCGTTCTCAAACCGGCGAAAAGGCGGCTTTTCGCAATCTCGGAACTAGGAAACGGCGGCGGCACCGTTTCAGAAGTTCCGTTTTATGAAAGTGAGGAGAAGAGTTTGTCGAAGAGAGATATATGGCTGAAAGTCCGTGTGACGGATAGGGAACGGGAGACCATCAAACGCAAGGCTGCCAAATTGGGGATGACGGTTTCGGAATATGTGCGCACAACGCTCATCCATTCTGACAACCTGAACATCACGATGATTGATGTTAGTCCCATCGAGAAAATCGCGTCCGAGTTGCATAAACAGGGCGTGAACTTAAACCAGCTCATGAAGTTTTTGAACACATATGGTGCGGATGCCTATAACGCGGACGAGACATTTCGCGTCTTGACGCGTGAGGGAGACATGTTCCTGAAAGTCTCAGATGTGCTCGGCCAACTTTGCGATGAGGCGGCACGGAAAAAGGTCTATATCACCGCCCGTGATTTCAGCGAGGACGAAAGTGATGAGTCCTAAATGCTGATTCACGTAAACGGTGATTTGAGAAAGGATAAAAATGAGAAAGAAACAACCTGTCATCTGTTTGGAGACCGGCGAGAAGTTCGAGTCGCTCAGTGAGTGTGCAAGGGTTATCGGTGTCCATTGTTCTTCTCTTTACAGCGCGATAACAGATGGACATGCTGTATTGGGGCATCACTATTTCTATGCTGATAAACCGCAACCACCCGAGGAGTTCTTCTCCCATTCACGAACTCCGATGAAAGTTCGTTGCATCGAGACAGGTGAGGTATTCGAAAGCACGAGGAAGGCGATGGAGAAGACGGGGATTAACCGCAGGGAAATCTATCGCGCTATAAACAACAAAGCCGGTGGATTCCACTGGGAATCTGTCGATGATTAAGATGCAGATATGATTGGAGCTGGAAATGGCATTTGACGCGAGGAAGCTGCGCATGGCATTGAAAGATAAGAACGAACATCAGACTGATGACAATTACCTCATTGATGTCAGCGATGTTTTCACACGGGGGATACTGCGCGGTATGGGAATTGAGCATGAGATGTTCGGTGGGTACGGGAAGTTACAATCGTGTTCAGCTGCCCAAGCAGTCTTATGGACTCATCTACGCGAAACGGACTGGTATAGCCAGCTTTCCATTGATGTCGGCGTCCATACATATCGCTTCCGCCGTGCCGAGGTAAATCGCGATTTGCGGTTCGGAGATGTCTACAAAGGGAAAGTGCGCGTGGGTGTCGATAGAACCCCAGCTTTTCAAAACACGCCATCTGAGAAACTTGATGTCGTTCTATATGATGCAGAGATGAGAGTGCTTGCGAAGATTGCCTCTTATGATTGGGCGGCTGGGGATATTCGCACTCACATCGGTGATGTTAGCGAAAATGCTATTCTGTTCTGCGATGCAGGTGGATGGCACAATTGTGAGTTCCTATATTTGGCTGTCGTTTGGTATTCCGATTTACATCCATATAAGTTCAGCCCGTTTAGGTTCGAGACCGCTTATCGCTCGAATTATTTCATCAAGGTCGATGCCCCAGAGGCGTTGAGCGACTTGATGGTAGGCGAGTCCTTCGATGCCGAGCTGATGGATGGGTATGACGGATTCGGTCTGACCCGTTCCGGTCGGAATTACAAATTCGCGGAGGCACCAAGCTCGTTTGGGCGGTCTCTCTCTGAACTCATAAGGACGGGTTATCACGATACCGCTGTTCGCTGCATAGCTCATGGCGCTGTGTCTGATGGAGTGTCATTCATTGATATGGTCGAGATTGACAGTAGAACAGAAGAGAAGATGAATGAGCTGTCTCTGTTCCGCCGAGATAGCGGTTTGAATGTCCGATATGATGACCTATACGAGACTCTATATCTGCCACGCGTTGAGTCTCCCCTGCCTATTCCATTCGGTATCATTGAAGCCGAGTACGCATCCGTCCCAATATCGGGCCGTAAGAATCCGTCAATCGAGTTCCGTGTCAACGGACAGGTGATGGATTCAGCCCGCTATCATGATGGGCAGAGGATGAACGGACGGTCAAAATACGAGTTTCTAAAAGAGCGCGTCGGTATGAAGTCGGTTTGGGCAAGGCTGCATTACAACGAGAAGGATGAGCCTTACCTGAATGTCATTTGGAAGTGTGCGAGTGAGAAGAACGCTGTGATGTAGGAAATGGGCACATGTGTAGATGCTCCTAGTGGCAAGGATGAACGACAGTAGTTTCACGAAGGATGAGAGGAGGAATGACCATTGACCATCATCAAGCAGCGAGCCGTCACAGAGAATGGACATCAGCGCAACCTCCGCGCCTACATCAACGATGACAAGAAGGTTCTTCTCCGTGACTCTCAGAACATGGATGGGTGCACCAACATCAAGCGTTGGGCGACTTTCATGGAAACCACGCGTAGGCGCTTCGGTCACGATAAGGCATCGCGAATGGTCCGGGACAAGAAGACCGGCGAGTTGAGGCAGTCGAGGAACACGATTATGTACCATCAGATACTCGCCTTTCTCCCGGATGAATGTGACATCAACGGCGGCAAGCTCACGCCAGAGGAGTGCATGGCTTACGCGAAGGAGTACGCGGCGAAGTTCTATCCGAATCAGCAGGTGGTCTTTGCCCTGCACAACGAGTATTGCAAGGAGGACAAGACCCATCGCTATGCGGTCCATATCGTCATAAACCGCAGCGACCTCTCAACCGGGAAGCGCTTGGATGAGGGTAGGGGGAAGGAGGCGAAGGTTCGCCGTGCCTCCCGCATCCGCAAGATGGACAAGGCATGGGGCTTGAAGCAGGTGGAGCGCGATGAGCGCAATTCCTCCGTCCATAAGAAGCAACCGTCGAAGGTGGAGAAGGAGATTGAGGGGCGCGGGGGAGAGTCCTACAAGATGAACCTGCGCGAGCTGTGCCGTCTCGCAGCCGACAAGGCCGAGAACATCTACGAGTACCGTGAGATGCTTGAGGGCTGGGGCGTTGACACCCAGTTCCGCAAGGGCAGGCTCTACGTCACCGACACCGACAACTCCAAATACTCCTTCTCCCTCGCGAAGCTCGATGCCGACCTGAACGCGAACGGCCTTGAGGAGCGGTTCTTGCAGAACGTGGAAGCGGACATCGAGGCCAAGGGCGCGGAAATCGCCGACGCCCGAGCGGCAGTCGAAGCCGAGCGCCAGCGCGTCACCGGCATCCGCGATGCCTACCTAGAGGACATGAGGAAGACCTACCTCGATTACCGCAAGAAGGCGCATGGCTTGGAGGGCACTGCCCTCGCCGCGTTCCCGAAGCTCGAACTCAAGCGCCCGCCCAAGGAGGTCATGGACGACCCCGAGGTGAAGCGCCTGTGGCTCGCATATCGTCGCGGTGCCGACGAGCTGCGCGTCGAGATGGCTTCCGAGGTTCCCTATGCACGCAAGCCCAAGAAGGGCGGAGGCACGAGCGGGTCCGGTACCCAGCCGCGCCGCGAAGCACCGTCCATGGGCAAGGATGAGCGCGGGCATGAGCGACCGGACGTGCGTTAAGTAGCGGCCCCGTGAAGATACCCAACATCTCCACATTGGTAGGTTTATGGTATGCTACAATAGTAGCAACACACACGACCATGAGAGGGGTGTAGATGTATCTGAATGAGATTCTTCCCGGTAACTGGCGCGAAGATGAGTGGCCCGAGCACATCGAGGTCAGCCACGAGTCCTCGCGCTTCATGAGCCGCAGGTACGTGCCGCGCGTGAACTCCGCCAACAAGTCATCGGCCAACCCTGTCGATGGCATCTGGTGCTCGCACTGCGGCTGGGCCGGTGTCATCGCGCAGGACATAACCGATTTCGACGAGTACAGCGAGCCGCAGTTCGACAGCCTCGCGGAGGACGTGCCGACCTTCTGCCCGAAGTGCGGCTCGCTTCTCATGTACTAGGGCGGGGGCACTGTGAACATCATCGAAGAGCGCAGGCGCAAAGCGTGGGCACATGCCACAGCGGTCATCATGAACAAGGTGATTCGCGAAGCCTCCACCGGTATCCTCTTCATCTATGGGGAGACCTTTCACGGTAAAGATTACTTCATCACGCCAGATGATGCTTTGGATGCGGTTCTTGTCACCATGGGTGTTCTGGAAAAGTTGTGGGAGCGCGACGGTGTGAAGCCGACGAAGCGGCTGTTCGCTGAGATATGCCCGGATAGGGCAATCGGAGCCGTGGTCATGAGGATGTGGCGAGAGCCGTTCCGATACTGGAAATAGGGGAGAGAGATGGAAATCACGACGTGGGAGCAGTTAGAGAGCACTCTTAGCTATATCGGGCTTGGAGCCCTTCTAGGTGGCCCGATTTATATGACAGTTGTGTCGGCAATCTACTATGGTTTAGATACCGGTAAATGGCACTCGAAAATCAAAAAGCATGTCGCTCGATTCATCTACTTGGCGGTCATTGGCATTGGTTGTGTTATCATCGCCGAGGGCTTAGCATTCAGCCTTGAATGCATGGAGTCGAAGAGCATAGAGGAAGTGGGCGAGCGTGAGGAGATAGTGGAGTCAACCCCTATTGTGACATTAGACGGCACGTCTTACATCTCTGGTGAGTTCGGCGGTAGCACCTCGCTCTTGGGTGGTAATCGTGTACACGGTAATATCAGTGAAGATGATTACTACACGGTGATGACAGCTGATGGGAACGGCGGCTACAAGAAGAAACGCTATCTCGCAAGCGAAGTGACCGTCCTGTTCGATTCTTCCAAAGAGGACGCACGGGTCGAGAGAGTCGCGATTATCAAGGACAAGAAGGTCACGTATATGTCATCTTCATCGTTGTTATTTGAGTCTCCTATCGAGTTCCCATACGGGCAAGAGTGCCAGTATGAGACGCGCATCCATATTCCAGAAGGCAGCTGGGGTGAATATCAATTCAATGTCAACTGATGCTAGGAAGGTGGAGAATATGAGCAAACACGCCTTAAAGCCCTGTCCCTTCTGCGGTCATGAACCCATGTCCGGCGAGGTCAGACCGGCGACGCGCAAGTCGCCACCTCTGTTCGGCATCACCTGCATCCATTGCGGTGCGGAGATGACCGGCGAGTTCATAGATGAGCTGATACAGCGATGGAACGCCCGAGCCGCTGCGACGGCTTCCATTGATAAGGAGGTGATGAAAGGGGCGTTTGACAAGGAGCGGCGCGATGTGGCGGAGCGGCTGTGGAAGCACATCGGCAAGCCTCTGTTCACGGGACAGGATAATGAGGACATCATAGGTGTACGGCGAAGTGACTTCAATCTCATTCTGGCCGACGCGTCGTATCGCCGCCTCGCCGACCTCATCGAGCCTGAACCAGAGCTGCCGCTTAATGTCTGCCCGTTTTGCGGGACGGGTGTTATGGGGGAGGGGCGAGATGCAGTCCATGGATAAGGACGGGGCCACCGTGGTGGATATGGTCGCGGATTGGCTTGAGGAGAACGGCTACGACGGGATGACCGACGGTCGGTGTTCCTGCACCGGCGGTTGCCTCATGCACTGCGGGTTGGTTCGCAGTCGCAGGTGCTCTGCGGCGCACCTGTTCCCCTGCACGCGATGCACCCACCTGACCACCTGCGACCGCACCACGGGTGCCGACGTGTACAGCACCGATGCCGATTGGTGCGGCGAGTTCGAGGAGGCGTGAATGCCGAAAACATTGAAGAACTTCGCGGACAGCGAGAGGGCAAGGGAGTACCGCAACCGACAGCGGGAGAGGAACTATGCCCTGTGCCCCGGCGATGATGATGTCCGTCACACGAGGTGGCAGGACTGGGAGAGGGAACTGGTGATGGAGCACACGATGCCGGACAGGGAAATCTCGCGTATGACCGGCAGGAGCGTGCGTGCCATACAGGTGATGCGGCATAAGTTGCGGAAGACGGGGGAGGCCCGCACCGATGAGTAAGTTGGACGGCGACCTCATCCAGAGCGTTCTCTGGTACGCGATGGCCGCTGCTTGGGCGCTCATCGCGATAGCGCGGTGGCTCAGCGGCGAACCCGAGGGGTCGGATGCCATGACCCACTTCGGCATCGCCCTCATCTTGGCGAACATCTTCGAGCTTCGGTCGGAGATGGGTAAAATTGGAGAAAAGTAGTTTACTATTGATATAGTATGGTATAATACTATTGCTTGGAAAGGAGAACGAATGGCTGACAATGAATGCAGGGAGGCGGATTGCGCCCATTGGCTCGGCAGAAATCTGGGATGCGAATACCCCGATTTGGATGGATGCCGCATCAACCCGTCCAACTGCCCGGAATACATCAGTTGCGAGGATTATCACGAGCAGGAGGAGTTCTATGAGTAAGGAGCAGGCGACGAAGAAGTGGGTCGTGGAGGTGCGCCGCGCCCACGCGGTGGAGCATCGACCGGGCAACTGGTGCTGCGTAGCTCAGTGCGATGACGGCCAGACCGCCATCACGGTCGCCGATGCCTTGCAGAACTTCATGCGCACCGGCCTTATAGGCGATGATTTCCACACCCGCACCAGACTGGTGGGCGAGAAGGAGGTGTGACGGCATGGCATATAGCGCGAAGCACCTCAAGGAATCTCTAGGGCAAGGGGAGGATATGGAACGCGATGACGAGCGTGTTGAGACGCACATCAGCGGGGTCAGGAACCTCAGCGAGGAGGCGCGTGAGATGCGTGCCGCAGGTCGCAAGCTGGTGGGCGAGGTCGAGGAGAAGGCCGATGACCTCAGCGATTACCGAAGGCTCTCCGGTTCCGTGAAGAAGCTCAAGGAGAGCGTGGATGCCCAGAGGGCCGAGGTCAATCAGGCTGTGAAGAAGATGGACCAGACGCTCTATGAGATGCGCAATCTGGTCGATAGGGTCGAGGAGCTGTACAACAGCGCCAAGGACGAGACCCATTCCGCAGAGCAGGCCGCGCTCAACGGCGTGAACAAGGCACAGGAGAAGGCACAGGAGATAACCCTCCGCAATATAGACGAGGCGACGCAGCGCAGCAAGAAGGCCATCGACACGATGGTTTTGGAGTCGAAGCGCCGCATCGAGCGCCTTGCGATGGTCACCCTGCCGGACCGCATGTTCCATTTCCTCAAGTGGACGGCGCTCATGCTCGTGCTGTTCATCTTGGTCCATATCGTCTGGCAGATGTTCTCGTAACACGCATGTGCGGATGACAAGGACACATACATATAGGTTCAAGTTGAAGAAAGCGCCGACCGGATGGCGTAGGATTGAAAGGAAGAGATTGGTCATGGAAGACAACAAGGATTTCGATAAGGATAAGCAGGAGACGGGCACGCAGCAGATGCCGCATAGACCGGCTGAGGGGGAGGAGGATGAGAAGAAGGGCACCATCGTGCTCTTCGGCCATGAGTTCGACAAGAAGAAGGCCGTGATGGCCGGACTCGGTGGGCTGCTGGCAATCGCCCTCATCGGCGGCGGTGTCTGGTATGCGGCTTCGCAAAAGCCGGAGCCGAAGGAGCCAACGCCCATCGAGCAGACTGAGAAGACCGAGCAGCATGTCATCCAGCTCGGTGCCAAGGCGGACGGTTGGGTGAAGGGCGAGTCCTCACCGGTCATCGCCCACATCGTGAACAAGGAAGAGAAGGTGGACTACTACCACGCCTACGACGCGAACGAGCCGCATGCGCTCGACGTGCCAGCGGAGGGCGAGTACGAGGTCTCCTTCATCAGCCCCGTGGACAAGGACGGCTCCATCTACGAGGTTCCCAAGACCGCCAAGGTGAAGTCCGAGGCCGAAGACAAGGATGGGAAGGACACGGGGGATGAACTGCCCTTCGAGTTCAAGCCCATCGCGGCTGACAAGACCGACGCGGATGCGCTTAACGCTATCGTGAAGTCCGTCGGCGACGCCGTGAAGAAGGGCGACGAGACCCTGACCGGCGCGAATGGCACCAAGGTCATCGAGCTGGTCAAGGAGAACGCCAAGGCAAACCCGAACGCCGACAAGGAGAAGGTCGAGGAGGAGAGCCAGAAGGCGGAGGAAGACAACACCGAGGGTGCTGGGAATGCTAAGCCGGATAACGGCGGTGGAGATGATACTACTAACGCCGGAGGCGGTTCAGGCACCCAGAATCAGGGCGGCGGTGGTTCTAGCTCCGGCGGCTCAGGTAACGGTGGTGATTCTGAACACACCCATAACTGGGTACCGCAGACAACGACCATCCATCACGATGCGCAATACCAGACCATCCATCACGATGCAATAACGGAGGAAATATATATTTGCAATAACTGTGGCGCAAACATCACAGGTGACCCGTGGGGGCATATCAACGACTCCTTCCTTAATGGTGATGGTAGCTGTGGAGGTTATCACTCAGAATGGAAAGTAACAAGCCCTGCATGGGACGAGACTAAGGAGGTCTCCCCTGCATGGGACGAGACTATTACTACCTACAAGTGCTCTGGATGTCCTGCTACTAAGTAGCCGTCATCTTCTCCTTGAATTAACATCATCAAGCAGAGTATTTCAATGAAAGAAGCCCCCGTTAGCCGGGGGCTTCGTCGTGCTTGTGATATTTAATTCACCGGAGTCTTTGGTCAATCCATCTCGGGATTCCACCCCGAACCCCGCAAGGGACGCGTCCCTTGACCCGTATCTCGGGTTCCACCCGAACCCATCCTCGCCGGAGGGCAGGGAAAGCAGGAGGCCTCCTTTCCTTTACCAAAAGGATTTCCCGTGAGCCTCCTGTAAACGGGCTTTCGCGGCATATCCTCGCCAAGACTCCGGTATTCCACGCTCCCGTTGACAATGGCTCCGCGCCGATTGATGGCAGGAAAAAGCCCCGGTTTATAACCGAGGCCTCAGATTATTGCTAATTTATCATCGTTCGTTTTCTTGATGATATGCTTGGTCTTCACGAGATGCTTCCAATGCCCTCGAAGATTCCCGCATGGCATGAGCTTCGTCCTTGAGCCGTAAAGGCTCCGAGTGACTGACATCCGGTTCCTCGATGTCTTTGCCATTGCCGAGATGTTCCAGTACGTCGTGACGCTTACCGATTTCGGTGAGCGTTGCTACTTGAGCGCAATCCTTGAACCACGGATATGTCTTCTGCAAACCCTCCAACACCTTGTACGCTTGCAAGTAGGACATTCCATGAATGGATTCGTAGCCGGAATATTGGGTGTGTTCGAAGCCGTTCGCTTCCATGAAGGCCTGTATCTTGCCCCATGCGCTTTTGTAGCCCGTCTTACTTTCAGATGGATAAAGGGATTTCAACCTATCTTCATCCAAATCGAAATGGAATGCTTTTCTACGATTTGCCATGGCATATCACTTACGCATAAAGGCATTGAGGGTCGGTCTTGCGGAAGACGTCAAGGCAGTCGATGGCATCGGTGTCATCCTCGAAGGCGACGAGCGACTTGACGTTTCGCATGACCCATTTCGCATTGGAGAGCATGGAGAGCGCGAGGCATTGTGATTCCACCTCATCGCCGACCTTTGCCTTCCATGTCCCATGCCCGATGCGGGTGACTCCGTATTTCTCCACATTCCTGCCGACGTAATCGTACAGGGTCTCGATGTCATATCCGTTGCGCTTCGCCTTCTCTTCATCGAACTCGATGGTGAAGCTCCACGGTATCGGTTCAATCACTTTAAACATATGTTTCTCCTCCTGATGGTGTAATCAACTTAGTAAAGAGAGGATGCAGCCGACACATACTAGGATGGCGACCATCGTGAACAAGCCGCGTGTCGCCCATGTTGCCGCGACTTCCCTTACCGTCTTGATTTGCGGAAACCGGATAGCATAATAGATAACGGCATAAAAGGGGGCGAATATCTGGAAGAACATGCCCAGCATGAACCACATCGCTTTCCATTCCTTTGTAAACACCGGCACCTTGTAACCGCCCTCAATCGTGCGATACTTCATCCTACTTCACCTCTCTCTTAGTTCCTTCCTATATCTAAAGGTTGATAGCTTTCTACACTACTATTATACTACATTTCAGCCATTTCCACAACTGTTTTCTACCGCGCGGAGACCGCGATTTCAGGCGCTTTGGCCTGCTCATCATGGCTCTTCGCCGCGTCCTTCATGGCTGTGACTTCGCCCTTGAGGGACACCTTCTCGGGTGCACGTTCCACGTCGCGGTCGCGGCGCTTCTCCAAGACATCGTTGTAGCGCCCGATGATGAGGGTGCCCGCCTTATCGGCCTTCGCCGCCGCCTTAAAGAGGTAGGACGGGTCGTCTTCCAGCGCGTGCATCCACGATTGCAGGTAGGAGATGTGGTTCTCGTAATGCTCCCCCTCGTAGTCGGTGTTCTGGATGCCGAGGTCTGCGGAGAGGAAAAGAGAGCCGAGTTCGGCCACAAGCTCCTCCTGCGCGTACTCGGGACTTCCGAAGTCAGTGTTGCAGCCGCGATTGAGGGCGGATGGGTGCCCGGTCGAATGGGTCATCTCGTGCAGGAGCACGCGGGTGAACGTCTCATCCGATAGGAAGGTCTCGCGCGGGGCGATGAGGATGCGGTCGGAGCCGGGGGCGTAACCGGCGCTCCCCTGATAGCGCATGGATTCCACGATGGGGCAGCGGGAGGAGAGGATAAGGTCGCCCGCGATGGCGGCTGTGCGGTCGCTTATGTGTTCCGGCGTCGGTGGGGCGGGGATGCCCTCAATCTCGCTGGCGTTGAAGACGTTCCAATAGCCCACGCAGCGCAGGTAGTGGCCGGTGACCTCCTTCTCACCCGTGTCCTCGTTCTCCTCGCGTATGGAGAACTCGCGCCATTTCTCGATGAGCGCGGCCTTGGCCCCCTTCTTGAGGTGCCAGCCGCTATCGCGAATCTGGTTGAATGTGCACCAGCGGTTGTCCGTGAACCCTCGCATGTAGCCCACAAAACCGAGGTGGAAACGGTTGCCGCCCTGATACACCGTGCCTGATACCGGGTTGTGGGGGCTGAGGGAGGGGATGTAGGGTTCCGACCAATGGAGTCCGTCGCGCTTCATGTCCTCGATAATCTTCTCGACCACGAGCGCACGTTGCTTCTCCACGATTTCAAGCGACTTCGATTTCTTCTGCTCTTTCATTTCAGTCCTTTCCGCGTCAGCCGTTGGCATCATTATATCAACGCGCATGGACGGCGACCCGATGCTGATTTTCAGAAGGTTGCAAGAAAAACGACCCCGCAGAATCGCGTCTGCGGGGCGTTGAGAGGGTCGGGCCTATGCTGATGCCAGCCGTATGTCGGATTGCCGCCAGAAGGCTCAGGATGCGTCTGGTGCGATTTGCGTATTTTCGGCTTGATTCTTGGCCGTTTCTTGCATACTCGTGACGAGGACGGTGCGCTCGTTATCGACCCAGATGTTGTAGGAGCAGGTGACGAGCGAGATGACCTGTTCCGGCTCCGTCTCGGCATCGAGCACCATGGCGGCGTTCGCACGCGATTCGCCGTACCATGCACGGAAGTCCGACTCGCCCTCGAAGTCGATGCGCTTATTGCGCTCGCGACCGTTGACTATCTGCGCGAACCGCGCCTCGTAGGTCATCTTCGCGGTCGGGGTCTGGATGAGCACGCGGGCGTGCTCGCGGGCGAAGTCTACATCCTTATAATCGGCGACGGTACCCATTGGGGCCACCTTCTTGTCGTTCCAGAAATGATGCCCCAAGATGACGGCGTTGCGGCTGGACAGCCCCAGTTCCTCGCAATCAGCATCAAGGTAGATGGCACCGGCTGGGTTGTAGTTGCCGTACACGTCGTGCTTGAGGTAATAGCCGGGGGCGTCTCCATGAGCTTGAAGGATGGGGGAGTCCACGGTGGTGCCGGGGATGGTGACCCAGCCGATGACATCCGGGTTAATGTCCTGCCAGTAATCCCAATCGACCGCAGGAAACCCATCGCCGTCCTCCACCATGGACTCGTGCGCCGCGTCTGGCGAGGGCGGTGTATGCGCCGCCTGCCTGCAATAGAGGAGGAAGGCGAACATCGCTGCGGCGCTCAGCAGGAAGACAGCTGAGGCCGCGAAAGCTATGCGCGATTTCGTTCTCTTCTTCAATTCCGTTCACCTCCTAGCTTCTAATCATATCATCCGTCGTTTCTGGCTTTTGAATCGTCTCCATGAGAAAGACCCGGCACCCCGATTGCAGGATGCCGGGTCTTGAAAAGGAGAGGGTCGCTACTCGGCAGTCGCCGGTTTCTCCTCGCCGCAGAGCGTGCAGACGAGCTTGTCCGGCACGGATTCATCGTAGGCCGGGGAATCGGTGACCTCGCGTGTGAAGCCCTCGCTTACCAGCACCTCGCCGGTGATGGGCACGTTGGTGGAGTACCCGGAGTGACCGGTGTCCTTGATATGCGCATCGGCGATGCCGTCGATGGTCTGCTGGCAGTCGTTGCACACGGTGTGGTAGCTGGTCTTGGTCTCGTAGACCGGTGGGACGTTCTCGGTGTGGGTCACCGCGTCGTGATGCACCGTCTTGTAGGTGACCGTCCAGTCGTGCTCGCAGGGCTTCTCGCCATCGACTTGCTCCTGTTGGCCGGTCGGGGTGCCGGAGCCGGGAGCTGCGGGCGTGCCGCCTTGCCTGCCGGACAGGTAGATGCCGCCGGTGATGAGACCGGCGACGAGCAGGGCACCCGTCGCGATACCGACGAGGATGCGACGCTTGGCCTTGGCCTCGCGGTCGGCGGGGGTCTGCGGTTTCTCTCCGTCGTTCAGACGGTTCTTGTCATCCATGGATGTCCCCCTTTCTGGGATAGGGCGGGCGCTCCCCATTCGCATGGACGGAGCGCCCGCAGCATGTGCAGTGGGTTAGGCCTCGGAGTCGCCCGAGACATCCCCGTTGTCAGTGTCGTCGCCTTCATCGGCTGCGGCATCCTCGGCCTTCGCGGCGCGGCGGTTCTTGATGCCGTAGTAGGCGCAGCCGCACGCGAGCACGGCGAGTGCCGCGATGGAGACCACGATGAAGAAGTCGTTGCCGCCGGTCTTGCCGAAGAACCCGCCGGGAGGCGTGGTGGTCACGGTGACCGTCTGCCCCTCATCGTCGATGTCCTTGTGCTCGGCGACCAGAACCTCGGTGGCCTCGTTGCCCTGTTCGGTCTGCTTGTACAGCTCCTCGAACACCACGAGGTCGTGGCCGTCAAGGGAGGAGGCGTCGAACTTGCCGAGGTCGATGTCGATGGTGCCGTTCTGGCTGTTGGGCGTGAACTTGAGTTCGGCGGTGACGTGCTGGTCGTTGATGGACAGCATCTCGCCGGTCTTCTTGTCCATGAGCGTCGCCTTGAGGGTGTATTCCTTGCCCGGAATCAGGCCCTCGTAGGTCACGCGGTCGGTGATTACCGCATCCTTACCGGCCATCAGCGTGTGGTCGCCGTCGGACTTGTCCGTGGCGGTGGTGCCGATGACGGTGGGCACGAGGTTCACGGTCTGCTCCTCGGAATCGAGGTCGCATTCGGAGGCGACGATGACGGGGGCGGAACCCTCCTCATCCGCGACCGCGTTCTTGGACATGACCTCGAACACCACGATGTCCTTGGTCTCTCCGCCGAGGCGGTCGATGACATCGTTGGCGTTGAAGTGGAAGTCCATGGTCACGGTGCCGTCGTACTTCTCCGGGGTGAACTCGGCGGTCTGGTAGACCAGATGGGAGATGAGGTCTTCGTTGTCGGCGATGAACTTGCCGAGGGCATCCATGTCGATGGACACCGGCAGCTCGCCGGTGGCGGAGTAGTTGAGCACGATACCGGAGTCCTTGAGCACGGCCACGTCGGAGACGGCTTCCTTCTGCTCATCGGTCAGGGCATCGTAGCCCACCTTGCCGGATGCGTCCACGGTGGCGGAAGTCAGGTCGTCCTCATCGGTCTCATAGGTGGTGTCGATGACCTCGAAGGTGCCGTCCGCATGGACGCGCACGGTCTGGGACTTCTTCACCGAACCGTCCTTGGAGACCTCATCGGAGACCACGATGTCGGCGATACCCTCATCCTCATCCTGCGCGGAGAGTCCGAGCACGTCGAGGAGCTGCTGCATGAACGCCGCGACATCCGTCTCGGTGTACTTCTCGCTGCCATCGCCCGTGAGGATGGGAAGGCCGGTCTCGGCATCCATGAGGATACCGGTCATGGTGTAACCGATGCCGGTCAGGGCGTTCTCGTAGGTCACATCATCGGTGATGGTGGTCTCCGCATCCGCGATGACGTTCTTGTCCCCATCGAGGCCGTCGGTGGCCGTGGTGGAGATGCCCGTCACATGGGCGGTCGTGGTCTGCTTGCCGTCCTCGATGTCGGCGTGGGCCACAAGCTCGACGCCGTTCTTCTCAAGGCTCTCGAATGCGACCATCTCGGTGTCCTGCGGGATGCCGGTGGAGTCGAAGGTGAAGGTCACCTCGACCTTGCCGTCGCTCTTCTCGGGCGTGAAGGTGGTCTCTGCGGTGACGGGCTTGCCGTCCACCTCAAGAGCCTTCTCCGTGACGTTGCCCTCCTCGTCGGTCACCTTCACATGGAGGCTGCCCTTCAAGGTGTAGGTCTTGCCGGGGATGACGTTCTTGTACTCCACGGTGTCGATGACCGTGGTCTTGCCGTCGGTCACGACGTTCTTGTCGCCGTCATGGCCGTCCAGCGCGGTAGTGCCGATTTGCGGACGGGTGACCGTGGTGGTCTGCTTGCCGTCCTCGATGTCCGCATGGCTGGCGATTTCAACACCGGTGCGCTCAAGGGACTCGAAGACCACGATGTCCGTCTTGTCGGCGATGGTGCGGGAGTCGAAGGTGAAGGTCACCTCGACCTCGCCGCTGGCGGTCTCAGGCGTGAAGGTGGTCTCAGCCGTCACCGGCTCGCCATCCACCTCAAGAGGCTCCGCCGTGAGGTTGCCGTCCTCATCGGACTTCTTCACCTGCATGGCACCCTTCAAGGTGTACTCCTTGCCAGGGATGAGGCCGGAGTATTTCACGGTGTCCACGATGACCGTCTCGTCATCGGTGACGATGTTCTTGTCGCCGTCGATGCCGTCCAGTGCGGAGGTGGTGATGAACGGGTGCTTGACCGTGACGGTCTGCGCCTTATCCTCGATGTCCGCATGGGCGGCGATTTCGACGCCGTTCTTCTCAAGGGACTCGAAGGCCACGATTTCCGTGTCGTGGGGGATGGTCAGGGAGTTGAAGTGGAACACCACATCGACCTTGCCGTCGCTCTTCTCGGGCGTGAAGGTGGTCTCTGCGGTGACGGGCTTGCCGTCCACCTCAAGGGGCTTCTCCGTTACCTTGCCCTCCTCATCGGTCACCTTCACATGGAGGGTGCCCTTCAAGGTGTACTCCTTGCCGGGGATGAGGCCCGTGTACTCCACGGTGTCGATGACCTCGGTGGTGTCATCGGTGATGACGTTCTTGTCGCCATCCGCGCCATCCACGGCGGTGGTGCCGATTTCAGGATGGGTCACGGTGACGGTCTGGTTCTCATCGTCGATGTCGGCGTGGGATGCAATCTCGGTGCCGGAGCGCACAAGGCTCTCGAAGACCACGATGTCCGTCTTGTCCTCAAGGTCGCGGGAGTCGAAGGTGAAGGTCACCTCGACCTTGCCGTCGGCCTTCTCGGGCGTGAAGACGGTCTGGCCCGTGACGGGCTTGTCGCCCACCATCAGGGGCTTGCCGTTGCTCTTGGAGTGGAGCTTGCCGTTCAGGGTGTACTCCTTGCCGGGGACGAGGTTCCGGTACTCCACGGTGTCGATGACCGTGGTCACATCGTCCACGACCACATCCTTGTCGCCGTCGATGGCATCGCGTGCGGAAGTCGAGATTGCCGGGGCGGTCACGGTGACGGTCTGGTTAACGTCCCCGATGTCCTCATGGGTCGCGAGCACGTTGCCGCCGCGCTCAAGGGACTCGAACATGACCAGCTCGGTGCCGGGTTCGATGTCGCGGGAGCTGAACCGGAAGGTCACGTTGGCGGTGCCGTCGGACTTCTCGGGGGTGAAGGTCGTCTCCGCCTTGACGGGCTTGCCGCCGACCTCAAGGGGCTTCGCCACGGGCTTGCCATCTTTCTCGGCCTTCACCTGCATGGAACCCTTCAAGGTGTACTCCCTGCCGGGTACGAGGTTTTCGTATGCCACGGTGTCGATGATGACTGTTTCGTCGTCAGTGACGACGTTCTTATCCTTGTCGATACCGTCCAGCGCCGTGGTGGAGATGCGAGGGTTGCGGACGGTGACCGTCTGCCCCTCATCCTCGATGTCGGCGTGGGACGCGAGTTCATGGCCGTCGTGCTCAAGGGACTCGAACGCGACGAGGTGCGTCTTGTCCTTGAGAGAGAGGGAGTCGAACGTGAAGGTCACGTCCACGGTGCCCTCGGCGCTCTCGGGCGTGAAGGTGGTTTCAGCCGTCACGGGCTTACCGTCCACTTTCAGAATTTCCTCGGTGACCTTGCCCTCATCATCGGTCTTCTTGATGTGCAGGGTGCCCTTGACGGTGTACTCCTTGCCGGGGATGAGGTTCTTGTAGGCCACACGGTCGGTGACGGTCGCCTTGTCGTCAGTCGCCACGTTCTTGTCGCCGTCCGCGCCATCCACGGCGGTGGTGCCGATTTCCGGCTCGATGACGGTCACCTGCTGGTTCACGTCGGACTTATCGGTGTGCTCAGCGATGAGGGAGCCACCATCATCGTACAGCTTCTCATAGACCGTGATGGTCTTGCCGCCGAGGGCGATGGTGTCGATGGTGAACTCCACGACCTCGAACCCGGTGGGGGACTGGGCCGTGAATCGCTTCTCCACGGTGATGGGGTGGCCGGAGGCGTCGAGCAGGACGTCGCCGGTCGCGGAGTCGTGAAGCTCCGCCGTCAGCTTGTAGTCGCGGTTCGGGAAGAGGTTGGCGTAGGTCACCTTGTCGGAGACCTTGACCTCCCCCATGCCGACGAGGGAATCGCCGTCCATCGGGTCGTAGGCCTTGGTGGTGATGGACGCCTTCACGTCGGTGAGGGTGCCGAAGTCGTACACCTTGCCGTCGCGGCTCACGATAACCGTGGTCTCGATGAGCTGGTAGCCCTCGTTGGCGGTGCAGCGAAGCTCCTCGATGGCGTAGGTGCCGTAGGGCAGTGCGCCCTTGGAGTCATCTGCCTCGGCGTCGCCGAACCAGACACCGGCGGTGGCATCCAGCTTGGAGCTGTCGATAACACCATCCGCCTTGAGCGCCCAGTCGTTGCCGTTGGTGTCGTGGGTGTGCTTGTTCCAAGAGGAGGCGGAGGAGAAGTAGCCGTTCTCATCCGTCACGACCACATGGCTCTCGCCCGTGGCCTCGGAGGTGAGCTTGAAAGCGACACCAGCGAGTCGGTCCTGACCGTCCTCGCCCTTCTTGGTGAACTCAAGGTCGCTGCGCATGATTTGGTTCTCGATGGAGCCGTCATGGTCGATGGGGTTCACCAGCACACCGTCATCGACGATGCGGAACTCGTGAACCGTATCATCCAGCAGGTAGCCTTCGGGAGCCTTAACCTCTTGCACGGAGTAAGTGCCGTAGGGGAGCATGTGCGGGTCGGTCACAGCCTGACCGTCCTTGATGACGAGGGTGTCGATGACCTGATTCTTGGTGTAGGTCTTGCCGTCCACGATGATGGGGTTGTCGTTGAGGGACTTCAACTCGAACTGGGTTCCGTCAAAGGAAAGGCCGTTCTGCGGGTCGCTGCCGGTCTCGGAGTCGGTCTTGACGAGTCGCACGCCGCCGCGCTCCACATCGTCCTCGGCAGAGAAGGAGTAGACCTTGCCGTCCTCGCGCACCTGCACGCGCATCTCGGCGGAAGTGTTGAGGTAGGAGCCGTTGGTCTTCGTCTCACGGATGATGTAATCGCCGTAGGGGAGGGTGTCGGCACCGGTGGTGGCGAAGCCCTTGGCATCGGTCGTGATGACCTTCACGGTCTCGCCCTTGGCGTAGGTCTTGCCGTCCACCTTCACGGTGTTCTCGTTGTCGTTGATGATAGAGAAGCCGATGCCCTCAAGGGAGGCGGAGCCTTGCGGGACCTTGCCGGTCTCAGCATCGAGCTTCTGGACGGACACGCCGCCGCGCTTCACGGATTCGGGAATCTCAGGCATGTTGAAGGTGGTGACACCTTCGAGATAATTGTCCTGAATCTTCTGGAAACTCACATCATCGTTTAGCTTGTAGCCGACAGGAGCTTTGGACTCGTACACGGCAACGGAACCACGAGGCATTGTTGGATTACCGTTGGTATCCAGATAGAACTCATCGCCCGAAACAAAATCATTCTTTGTGAAGTTAGCGATGCCATTGGCATTGGTTCTGAATACCCAAGAACGCGTCGGTTTCACACCGGCCTTCTTGAGGGCATCGTAGTTATCGTAATCCACGGTGTCGAAGTACTCGACGGTGAACTCCGCGCCCTCAAGGGAGGCGGAACCTTGCGGCAGGTTGTTGGCTTTGTACTCCGTATCTCCGTCGTACTTACCGACAGCCATGCGCATCGGGTCGCCAGAAGGCATATCCGTCACCTGAGCGGTTGTCTGCTGACCGCCGCGCACCGTGATTTGCTGGTCGGGGGCGGGCAGATAGCCCTTGGGGGGCTTCGTCTCGCGCACCGTGTAGGTACCCTCGGGAAGCTCAAGGGTGTTGGTGTCGCCGTTGGCGTTGGTGCGCAGCACGCCCATGGACTGACCGGCCGCGTTGTAGACGGTGAATTCCGCACCCTCAAGGGAGTAGCAGTCGTTGCCGTCGGTGATGCCGGGGTTGGCACTGGACTTGTGGATGCTCAGCTTACCGGCGACCACGCGCCAGTCAATCTCGAAGAAGCCCGCACCGGGCTGGGTGTGACTTGTGGGGCAGACAACAGCAACGATTGCCTTACCTGCTGAGACTTGGAACACGCGGAACTGCTGACCGTAACGGTCAGTCCATTCGCTACCATCGCCGTCAACGTCGTTGGGGTTGTTCCAATTTGGATTGCTGTTGAAACTCGGGTCGAGCTGGGTTCCGGCATGGCAGCATAGGAGTGCCAAGTGCATATCATTAGCGATTCTGCCCACGGCAGTATCCTGCGCTGGAATGTCAGCACCGCGCATCAGGCTCGCGCTTGTGGTGTTCAGCTGAGAGAGGTCCACGGGCTGCCAGCCCATGGCCTGTTGAAGGGTCTTGGATTCCCATCTGCCATTGCCCTCGACTGCGGGACGCGTGTACCCGCCCCCCATCCCATAGGAGTTGTAATGATTTACGCCAGTCGTGTAGAAGGTTTGGCCGACCCACGGGGCGCTCTTGAACTCGATTGTCCCGATGTTGTTTATGGACATACGGGGTTCGGGCATACGGAGGAACGAGGCCACGCCCTTGACGAGGTTGTCGGACATCTTGACGCTCATGGCATGGATACCGGCAGGAGCCATGGCGAACTCCAAAGCGCCGGTTGCTGCGTCGTATTCCCACATCTCCATATCAGGGGTGTATTCGATGCCGTTGACCGTCACGCTGTCGATAGTCCGACCGTTGATGGAGTTTCGAGCATCGTCATCGTTTGCGAGCGTCACACGGGTAATGGCGGAGCTGACCGGCACGGAGAGCTTGCCATCATCAGCGACATTACCGGCCACATCGGCGGCGTCGCTATTGAAGTCGAAGGTTGCCACAGCATCCTTGTCGCTTGTGGTGTAGACGAGCTGGATGCGGGAGGTGGAGATGATAGGCTCGCCCTTGTCGTTCTTCTCCGTGTAGGACTTTGGAACGTACACGAGGCCGGTGGCCTCATCCACGATGAACCCATCGCGCATATTCGCATCGGCGTTGTTCTCGGCGGCGAGCCATTCGGTCAGCTTCGCGCCGGAGATGTCGGCACCTGCCCAGCCCACATAGTAATCCGCCTTCGGGTCAACCTCGAATAGCACGGCGTGGGACACGGCCTGCGAGAGCATGGCCTCCCAATGGTCGGACATCCCGTCGCCATCGTCATCCGCCCAGAGCGCGTCAAGTGTGCCCTCGGGAAGTTTGTTTCCGTCGATGACCGTGGTGGTCACGGTGAGCACGTCCGCGCGGGTCAACTCATCGCCCTCGCCGACGTACTGGGCATCCGCATGGTCGCGGATGTAGCTCTCGATGCTGGTGACGGCCTTGCCCTCATCGACATCTACCGCCTTGAGGGCGGCGGAGCCGACCGTGCCGTTCTCGTAGAATGTGGAGGTGACGATGGTGTCACCCTCGACTGTGAAGGTGGCCTTGCCCTCCTTCACATCGACGGCCTTGCCGTCCTCCTCACCCTTGAAGACGGTGATGCTGTCGGAGAAGTAGCCTTCATCAGGGGCGACGTTCACAGTGACGTCAGTGCCGACCTCCACGGCCAGCGACATCTCATCGCTCCCATCGAAGGAGAGCTTGCCGTGCTCGGTCTCGGATAGGGAGACCGTCGCTAGTTCAGGCTCGGCTGCATACGCCGCGAGCGGTGTGAACGCGTTCATCACGGAACTTGCGATGAGCACAGCCGACATGAGCTTGGCGGTGATGCGCTTGCCGTCGAGCTTGCGCGACATCCGCTTAATCTTGCCGAAGATATGTTCCATAAGAGACTCCTTTCTGCTTCCTTGATTTTTTTGACTGTTCCTATATATCTCTAACCGAAGTTGTAGCCGCCGATACCGCCATCGGTATCCACGTCGGCCTCCTCGGTGTCATCTTCGTCCTCGACCTCGATGAACTCGGGGTCTTGGCATAGCTCCGCATCTCGGATGCGGCGGATGGCCGATGCGGTGTAACCCATGCTCTCGGCCACCTCATCCTCGTCCCATGTCGGGTGGGCGTTCGCGAGGTAATCGTAGACCGCCACGGCGCGGCGGTTGATGGACTTGGTGGTCTCATCGGAGTAGCAAAGCTGCTCCTGCGCGAAGAAGCGCTCGCCGTTGATGAGGTCTTCGCCCTCGCGCCACAGCAGCTTCTCGCCGTCCTTCTTGAGCCATACGATTTCGTCCAGCTCGTCAGGGGAGACGAGAAGCATGGCGCATCCGACCTTGCGCACGGAGGCGGGAACCTCGACCCCCTCCAAGGTCACCTTGCCTTGGGAGGATGCCGGGTTCCCGTCATACCAGTGCTGCACGAGGATGATGCCGTTCTCCTCAAGGGAGCCGAGATAGAGGTTCCAGTCGGTGAGGACGTTCAGCCCCTTGCCGCGATACGGCTCCGGGCACGTCTGCGTGGACGAATCGAACTCCTCGTAACGGTGGCTCTTGAAAAGCACCTCGACCTTCATCTACCGTATTCCCCCTTCCTTGGACCCTAGCGGGTGTTGGCGTGCTCCTCGGGCGTGTTGTCCCCGGCCAGCTTGGCGGAGGACTCGCGCATCTGCTCGGACTCGCCCTTGAGGGTCGCGCCCTGCTCCTTGGCAGCCTCGCGCTCAGCTGCCTTCTCGGCCTTGAAGCCCTCGTTAGCGGCTTTGAGGCCCTTGACCAAATCCCAAGGCTTGACCTCGTACTTCTTGTACGGGTTCTGCTCGTCACCGGCCTTGCCCGTCCAGACCTGAACAGGCTCATCGGCCTTGAAGCCGATGGTGACCTGCTCGCCGGAGAGCATCTGCTGCTTCATGCGCTCGTTGAGGAACACATCGCAGGAGTAGTGGCCGAGGTCGATTCCATTGACCTTGGTGCCCTCCGGGAAATGAACGTAGGCCTTCTCGAAGGTCCGACCGTCCTTAGCGGTGAACTCGTGCGGCGTGAGGAACGCCGCAGGCATCTTGACGTTGGCGTACTTCGCGTTCTCTGGCATGTCTATCACTCATCCTTTCTGTCCATAGAGTGCCTAAGACACCCTATATTGTATATCATCGGCAGGTGGTGAAGGGAAACCACACCATCAGGGTATCGGTTGCCCTAGCGGTTCCTGCTCTTTTCCTCTTTATCCTCAGCCTCCTCCTCGGCATCCATGTTTGCGGCCAGAACGGCAGCCGCCGCCCGTGCGCGGGCCGATTCCCCATGGATGGTGACGGGGCGCTCATGCACCGCGTTCGACACCACGCGCCCATGCGAGGTCACCTGAACCGCCTCGCGTAGGACGGCATGGCCGTCCTCATGCGCGTCAGAATCATCGTTCAATAGAGTCTGCACATCATAGAGCGAAGAGGTTACGGAGACGGTCGTGTCATCCACATCTGGCATCACATCGCGGTCGTGTTCCATCTGAACATCCCTTCTAGCGTTCGTCTCTTCTGGTGGGGCTATCGGCACCGACGTTCTTGTCGAAAAGCTTAGCGGACGCTTCACGAGCCTCCATTGCTGCCTGCTTGAGACTTACACCCTGCGGATGGTCGTCAAGGGATGTTGCAAGTGAACTGCGCTTGAGGGTATTGATGATTTCCAATGCCCGTCCATCGTTTGCGACCTTTCCGAATGGCCCGTATTCTTCCCACGGCATATCGAGGCCGGGGATGACGTATGATGGATACTTGGAGCAATCTTCTATGAACTCCAACGCCTCTTCTTCCGTGACGGGGTTGCTTCCCATCTCTATATAATGGCGTGAGAGAGAGTCGGCTGCGGAGACGACCATGCGCAACTCATTCATATCCGGTAGATAGCGAAGCTCATTCTTTATCCTTGAGTACACTTGGTCGAGAAAACCATATTGCACTAGAGAGGCGATGAAGACATCATCTTTCATCATGAACTTCCTTCCTTATGACTAACGCTCATCCTTGCCGTCAGGGGTGTCGGTGCCGCCGTTCTCCTCTACGAGCTTGGCGGATGCCTCGCGGGCCTCCCTAACGGCCTGCTTGAGGCTCATTCCCTGCGGTCGCTTGCGGTAATCGGAGATGGGCTTGTCCCCGTGGGAGTCGAGCAGGTCATCGACCTTGCGGGAGTCCTCGTAGGTCGCGCCCTTCATGATTTCGTAATCATGGCCGTCCACGGTGACCACGGTGCCGCAGCCCTTGAGGTCGATGCCGGAGGTCTCCCTTGCGTCCACGAGGTTGAAGCGGTAACCCGCCGCGACCGCGATTTTCTCAGGCTGCTGCGAGATGGCGGGGGAGGGCAGGGGCGACTCATTGAGCCAACTATCATAGACCTCATCGTAGGTGTATCCATAGCGGTTGCACAGCTCCTCGAAGATGCGCTCGCGCAGGAGGGAGTCCGCTGTTTCGCCGAGAGCGGTGTAGAAGCCGTCCCCCGTCGGTATAGCCGCGATGGCATCGTCGAATGTGAGGCTCGGGTTGATTCCCACTGCCAGCTCATCATTGGGGAAGGCGAGCATGTACCACTCGCGCACGTTATCGGTCTGCTTGATGTCGAGCGCTCCCATGGCGCTCGCGAGGCCGTCGTGGCCCGACATGTCCAGCCATCCCGCGCCGGATGGCGACCACCTGCTCGCGATGAGTTCTTCCACTGAGTCGAAAGACGCAAGCTCATGGTCGAAGCGGCGGGGGAGGCTCGGGTCAGCGAGGATGTCTTGGATGTCCATGACATCTGAATCGACCGTCACGTCGGCGTTTCTGCCGATGAGCGATGCCAGCGCGTAAGGTGTGTAGCCGTAGTAGGCCTCGATACGGGGAGATGTCTGCTCCAAGAGAAAGCTGGCGATGACGATGCCGCGCTCGGGATTGTAGTATGCACCGCCATCCTCCATCGTCTCATTGATGTCGAATGGGATGCCAGTGAGGGAGTTGACTCCGCCGTGGTGTTCCTCGCTCAGAACGGCGAGATAGCGATTGAAATCGTCATGGTAATCACTCTTGACGGTGCTGTTCAGCTCATCGTAGATTTCATCCACGACCATATCGACGTTACGGGAGTTCATGCGTATGTATTCATCCGGCGGGATGTCCGTGGTGTCCACATGGTAGAACCAGCCGTTGCCGATGGCGCACACCGTCTTCCAAGGGTCGTTCGGGTCGGGATTCACCTCGAAGCGGATGACCCCGTGCTCGATTCCCGCGCGAATCATGTCCTTCGTGATGACATCGTTTTCCAGAGAGGCGAACCCACGGTCTGAGGTCCACGCATCGAACACGTCGCTGACGGTGAGGTTCACGCCTTTGGTCGCTTCGAGGTCGTTCTGGTAGTAAGTCAATTCGGCCATCAGCTCATCGAGACTGTGCCTGTGTTCAATCATCCATTCGAGCTGGTAGCGCTCGTAATCGGTGAGCATGTCGCATCACATCCTTTCCTTATCGGGCATCTAGCCCGATGTCGTGTTTTTCCGCGCCATCCGCCATCTCGGCTGACGCTGCCTTCATGGCCTGAGCCTCGCCCTTGACGGTGATGCGGTCGTTACCGGGCATTCCGCGCGTGCTGGGCAACTGGTGACACTCGATGGCCCTGTCGAAGCTGCTCGGTTCGGTCGCATCGAAGCCGTACAGATGCGTATCACGGATGTGCTCAATGGGGCACACCTGCTCATGCCCGAGGTAGTCGATGTAGGAGAGGACGCGGTTGCCCTTGCGGCTCACGCGCTCTTGGCAGCACTCGGGGTGCTCATGGGCGAACGCGGCCACCGTGTCGGGAGCGAATCCATGCTCTTCTCGGTATGCACGATGACGGTCCAACTGCTCAATCTTCGCAGCCCGCATAGCCTCGCGCACGGCCTTCTCCTCCTCGATGGCCTGTCTGCGCACCGCATCGCGCTCTGCGACCTCGGTCGGGTTCATCGGTCGAAATGACCCGCAGACCGCATCCTCATCGAGCTTGTAGAAATCCGTCTCGTTGAAGAACTTGGAGGTGTGGTGCCACGACGATTCGTGGAAGAACCGCTCGAACACCTCATCCTTGTGCATGCCCTTGAGCAAGTCGGGGTCGAAGAGCATGTCGAACTCATCGCAATAGGATTGGATGGCCGCGACCATGGCCTTTTTCGTCCATTTGCTCTTCGGCATCTCGCCGTCCTCGTAAGCCTCAGCTGCGCGTCGCGACATCGAGTAGCCGATGTACCCGGAGTTCACATCCATCATCGGAGACCCTAAGAGAGGTCTGGGGTGAAGGAAGGCTGGCACTCATCCTTGCCGTCGGGTGCATCGGTGCCGCCGTTGGCGGAGAGCGCCTGAGATGCCCTGCGCATGGACTCGGCCATGGCTTTCAGGGAGATGCCCCTATCGACGAAGGCCTCGGGGGAATCGCCGTCGCCACCGTTCGGCTCGATGTTGTCCACCGCATCTGCAATCATCTCGTTGCCCGTCTCGGCGAGGCGGTCATGGAAATTGCTGAGAATCGGTTCGCCGTCGAGGTCGAGGGCTTCGAGTGCAGCGTCCACGTTCTCATCGTTCACTTCGAGACCGGCTTCCTCAAGGGCAAATTCAATGTCATCGCGGTACCAGAAGTCGGGGCAGATGACCTCCATACCGGGGGCGGAGATGGCGCGACCCTCAAGGTCAGCCGCCGCGCTGGCGAGGGAGTCGTAGTAGGTGCCGTGACCCCAGTGCCCGGTCTCCTCATCATAGCCGTGGGCGACGATGAACTCGCGGCTGCCGTCGGCCATCTTGTGCATCACGAGCGCGTCATCACCGTTGCGGTCGATGGGGACATGATTCTCCTTCCACGCGGCGATTTCTGCGGTCTTGTCCATGCCGTTCTCCTTTCCGGGGGGCATCGCGGCCCCATTTTCAGCCATATGCGCTTGCACGGCCTTTCTCACGTTCTCGGGGGTAGCGACGACCCAGCCGTCCTCGGAGGCGATTTGAGCGAACACCGCATCGCGCTCATCATAGTCGGGGGCATCTGGATAATCGTCTGCATTTTCGGCATAGTAGTCAGGGCTGTCGGTGATGTAACCCGTGTAGTTCAACCAGCCCACGATGTCCTCGAAGAGGTCGAAGTCGGGATTGTCGATTACCGCCAGCAGGTTCGGGTCGTCGAGATGGATATATGTATTGGCGATGCTTCCCGTGTCGTTATATTTCCACCAGAACTCTCCGGTCTCGGGATTGTAGAGGTCCTTGCCAGAAGCCAGTGCCTCCTTGACCGCCTGCGGCGTGTCGAGACGGATGTCCTTGCCGTCATTCACCATGTCCATGTGCTATCTCCTTGCTTTGTTGTACTTGCCCTTGGGCTTGCTATCGAACATCGGCTCTATCGTACCATCCTTCTTGAGCTTCGCCTTGCAGTCGAAGGTCTTGCCCGTGGTCTTGGACTTGCAGCCCTTGAGGGGTACCGCCTTGCCTTCGAGCAGAGATGCGACCTGCTTCGGCGTGAATGTCTTGCCGCACCAGCCCAGCAGCTTGAAACCGCAGCCCGCGATTTGCTTCCAAGTCCCGTCCTCCTGCTTCTCGCTCTTGTTCGAGGAGCAGGTGTAGAAGGGCTTGCCGGACTTCGACTTGCGCTGCACCACATCCGCGCCGCAGAGAGGGCACTTGCCCACGACCGTGGCCTTGGGCGCGATGTTCGCGCCGACATATGCCGTTTCCCGATGCCCGTTGAAGACCTCGATGACGCTCTGTTGCAGGGCGTTCACATCCGCGTTGCCCTCGGCGATGTCCTGCTGGATGAGCCACCAGCGGGCGGTCACGTCCGCGCCGCGAATCTCGGGCGGCAGGAGGTGGTAGAAGGCTCGCGCCTTGTCGGTGGAGCGAATCTTGCCCTTCACGTCCTCAAGGTACCCGCGTTCCTTCAACTTCTCGATGATGGAGGCGCGGGTGGCCGTGGTTCCGATGCCGCCGTGCTCGCCCTTCTTGCCGTCGTCCTTCTGCTTGAGGATGGCCTTGACCTCCGGGTCGGTGACGTACTTGGCGATGGATGCCATGTCGGCGATGAGGGTGCCTTCCGTGTAGGGTTTGGGCGGGGCGGTCTCCTTTTCGGTGACGGCGCACTCGATGCGCTCAAGGCGATGGTCGCCTTCGTCAATCCAAGGGTTGCCGGATGCCGCGTCATCGCCGTCCTCATCGGAGACGTTGCCGAACACGGCCTTGAAACCGGCCTCGCGCACGCGCCGCGCAACGGCTTGGAACTCCCCGCCATCGACCGCGAAGGCACTGGTGCTCACATCGTAGGTGGCGGGTGGGAGGAACTGCATGGCATAGCGCTCGACGATGGCCGTGTAGACCTTGGCTTCATCCCCGGTCATGTCGGCCACGGGGGCGCTGACCTCCTGCGGGATGATGCCGTGATGAGCGGTCACGTTCTTCTCGTTGAACGCCTTGGAGTGGATGGAGTAGTCGAGCGGCCATATTGCCCCGACGTTCTCCATGGCCTGCGCAAGCACCACCGGTGCCTGCGCGAAATGCTCCTCCTTGAGGTACTGGGAGTCCGAGCGGTTATAGGTTATCGCCTTGTACTTATCACGCAAATCCTGCGTGATTTGCTGGGTCTTCGATGCGGAGAAGCCGTAGCGGCGTGACATGTCGGAGAGAAGCACCGTCAGGTTGTAGGGCAGGGGAGGGTTCTCGACCTTCTTCGAGATGACCGTGGAGAAGGACATACCCGAGCCGTCCAGCTTCGCCTTGATGACATCGAGGACATCGCGGTCGAAGACGTGCTTTTCACCGGCCAACATGTCCTTGTCCGGCTTGAACTTGAACACCGGTGCTCCCGACGCGTCTGCACAGCCGCCGGTGGCGGTCAGCTCGTAATACTTCCGGGTGACGTGGTTCTCTATCGCCTCATCGCGGTTGACAACCAGCCCGAGGGTCGGGGTCTGCACGCGACCGACGGAGAACAGGCCCCCGAGCCGCTTGGTGGCAAGGCGGGTCTCGTTCACGCCGAAGCACTTGTCCGCCATCTGACGGGCGTATGCCGCGTCACCGGCAGGGCGGCACTGCTCGTTGGGTACCAGACGCTCGAACGCCTTGACGATGTTCTTCTCGATGTTGTCGTTGACGTAGACGCGCAGCACCTCGCCCTCGTAGCCGAGGTAGTCCAGCACCTCATCAACGATGAGCTGGCCTTCATCGTCGGGGTCACCGGCGTTGATGACGCACTCGGCCTCCGGCAAAAGCGAGTCGATGCGCTCAACCAAGTCTTTCTTGTCCTCGGTCGGCTCCTTCGCCCAATCGTCGATTTGGATGGGCAGCACGTCCAACGACCAAGGTTTGCCCCATGCGGGGTTCACCGCATCCGGCTCCACCAGTTCGAGCAGGTGACCGGCGCAGGCGATGACCGTGTACCCGTTGCCCGAGATGGGCAGCCGCGCAGTCTCGGACACCTGCTTACCGCAGATGGCGCGGGCGATGTCGCGTGCGAGCATCGGCTTCTCAGCGATTACCAGTTTTTGTCCCATGTCCTATGCCTCCTTTTCATGTTGAGTGGTGACATCGCCGCCGAAGAGCGCGATGCGAAGGGCCTCCTGACGGGAAATGGAATGCTGCACGGTTCGGTTGGCAGATGCGAGTTCGTCCGTCCTCTTCTCACAGAGATTCAACGCCTTAGCGTAATAACTCTGCACGTTGTCGAGCTGCTGATGCAGCTCGTCGATTTCCTCTTGAGCCTTATCGAGCCGCGCATCCCTGTCCTTGAGTTGCATCAGGAGACACGAGATGGACGATTGCAAGTTCTTGATTTGGCTATCCTTAGTTTCAAGTTGCTTGAGGAGCACGCTGCGCTCATCATAGGTTGCAGTGATGTCAGTCTCATCTGCCTGCATATTGTCATCGGTGGCATCGCCAAGGGCATCTGCATTTGCTTGGGTGCTGGCGTCGAGGAGGTGCCAGCCGTTAATCAGCCTGCCGGACTTGATGGCGTTGTAGACGGCTGAGGCGGAGCAGCCAAGTGCCTTCGCAGCTTTACTGCGCGAGGTGTATATCTCACCGGTTTCGACGACTATCACCGGCTTAGCCATACCGGCATCATTTTGATTTGCCATTTTGCAACCCTTTCTATTGGTATTTCAGTTGACAGCCTTAGCGGGACTGCTCGATGGTAGGGGTAACGACAGTCTCACCATTCACGGGTTCCTTCGCGGCCCTGCGTGCGACTTCCACCTCTGATTTAAGACTGTACCCGTGTTGACCTGCGGTTTTGCTATTGACGATGCACTGCGGCTGACGTATAATGACGTTATCAAGGTCGTGAGCGACGGGGTGACAACGGAACAATTGGAGTTCCGCCAGTGCCTCCAGCTTACGGCCTTGTTCCATGTTGAAATAAACGAGTTTATCCGGTGTGATGCGCTCGGAGAAATACTTCGCGAAGTCATCCTTTCCATAAACAGAGAGGATGAAGTTCGTCTCAATCTCCTGTAACTCATAGTTGCCCTTGCCATCCGGCTTGATTGCCACAATCAGCGGAAGTTTGTCGCCATCGACCTCGGCGAGGACGGCTAGAAGGGCATCTTTACGGGAGGGGCTGTCACTGAGTAGCACGGGGTTTTCCAAAAGATAAGGCAGTCTCTTCATCTGGGTTATTTCAAGACCGTGCCAGTGATAATTCTCCTCGCTCTTGGGGTGAAGTGCGTCCATGAGGTGACGTTGGGTATAGAGCATCGGTTTCTGGCTGAAACCGGCCTCTATGAGCAGAGCAGGTGTATCACATACCTTGATTTGGTTAATTGGCTCCATGCCGCCGCAGGAGGCAAGGTCAACGTCATCGCCGAAGCGAAGGTACTCAGCGCACTTCGCGGCATGCTCCATGTAATCCAGTGCCTTATCGTCGCCGTCTTTCAGATGCACCCCGCCGCGCGGGTCGAGGTAGGTGACGCGCTCGCCCTCGGGCATCGCCACCGAGTTCTCATACTCGCGGATGGTCAGGATGACCTCTCGCTTGTTCATCTCATCTGGCATATGGCCTCCTTTCCCTGTGGTCTGATAGTTTCCAATATGTATAGTTGGGGCGGTTTCCCACCCTTCCAACAGCCTTCGGGTCGGGTTGAGAACCCTCCGGCCATTGAAAGCGTGGAAAACCGCTTATTCTCTACTCCAACTCCTCGCGCTCGACGGCCTTATCGCCATGGCTCTCAGAGCCGAGCTGGGCGGATGCCTCGCGGGATTCCTTGGCTGCCTCGTGGACTGAACCGGACTTCGCGGCATCGTCCTTGAGGTTCATGGACATGCCCATGACCTCCTTCTCGCGCTTGATTTCGTCGAGGGTCGCGCCCTGAGCGGCGCTGATATGAAGAGCGCCAATCTGGTTCGCGCTGTAACGCGGGTCGGCGATGACATCAAGAATCTCATCTGTGACCCACTTCTTGTCGGCTGCGGCATGATAGATGGTCTCCATCTGGCCGGGTTTGAAGGTGCCGTCGGCGAAGCGCGTCACCGTCTGGGTATCCAGTCCATAGGTCATGCCGGTGCGCATGGCGTTCATGACTTCGGCGGGCTTGGCCGGGTCGCACAGCATGTCAAGCTGCTCGCTCGTGAAGCGACCACCCGAGATGGCCGAATAGAAGTCCCAGACCTGCTCCATGGAGAGGTCGGGGTTCAGCAGGCGCTCGATTCCCGGCTTTTCCATGCCCTCGGTGAGCGCCATGGTGATGACGTTCATGTGGTCGGCGGTGTAAGTGCCGTCCGCGTATTCCTCCAAGGCGTCCATGGGGACATCGGACTTGAGGGCGTGACGCACGACCTCCATCTGGCGTGAGTCGAGTTTCAGCCAGTCGCGAGGAAACGCGATGTCATGGATGGCGGTGGTTTTCATAAGCTCACGGGCCTGATGTAGATGCTCGGCGGTGTACTCACCGTTCGAGAGCGTCTTGAAGACGTCCTTTTTATAGGGGCTTGCGTCGTGGTCGGCGAAATCGGTATGCACGGCGATGCGGCGAAGCTCGCGCATCTGAGCATGGTTCAGGACCGGGTTCGCGATGCGCTCCGCGATGACGTCCGCATCGACGCCTACCTCGAAAGCCTTGCAGATTTGGTATGCCTGCCACTCGGTGTAGTCTCCCTGCGAGAGAACTTTGGCTGCTGGCAGGCGTAGGTTCAAGGGCAAGTTGTTGAGCGCCGTCATGACGTTCTCAATCTGGTGCCCGTTCAACGCGTCCTTGATGTCGCATTCATCGAGTGGAAGCACCTCGAAGCCCGTGAGCTGGCCGTCGAGGCAGTAGCCGAGGTCTACGGGGACGTACTCACCGGACTCGATGATGTCCGAGTCGATTTCCGCCTCGGGCACGAGGCCCATGGCGGTGCGCAAATCCTCTGGCGTGCCGCCATAGTCGAGGATGGTGTGCATCGTCTCCTCGATAGCGCCTTGGATGTCCATGGTGTCCGCATCGTCGGCCACATCCGCGATGCAGTAGCGGGGGAAGTAGTCGCCGACGATGGTGTATCGCGCGATGGTCGTGTCGCTCGGTACAGTGTAATCGACGTTACCGAGGTCGAGGCGCAGTAGTTGCAGTACATCGGGGATGTTCTTGTCGTATGCCATGGTGTTTTCCTACCTTTCTACCATGATGGTCTTCTATATACCTACACGATGGAGGGGTCTTCTCGTGCCGGTGAGCCGGTGTCGCGTCCCTCGGCCAGTTTCTCGGAGGCGGCACGCGATGCCTGAGCCTCCCCCTTGAGGGTGACGCGGCCATCCTCCGAGCGGGCTTCCTCGCGGCGCTGTCCCATGCGGATTGCGATGACCTCCTCGATGCCGCTGCCGGGTTTGCTGACCTCGGTGAAGTAGTCGGCTACGCGGGACATCTCATCGGCTGAGAGGTCGCGATTCTCTCCGGTCTCGAAGTCGAACCCGACGGCCACGAGGTCGCCGCAGAGGATGGAGTACAGTTCTCCCTCCTTGACCGGTGAACTGTAATCCATCATGGAGAGGTACCCGGCCTCTTCCATGCCCCTCGTCGCGTACACCGCGCGGTTGGGCGGGCAGGTGAACAGGCCCTCCTCATTGACGTAGAGGCTGATGCCCTCGCCGAAGATGACATCGAACGGCTCGATGTTCCCGCCGACGAGGCGTTGCAGGTCGTGTAACGTGGAACCCGTCTCATCGACCTCGATGTCGATTTCGACCGGGTTTCCGTTTGTCGGGATGAGCATACCCTTCATGTCGCAATCCTCCTTCCTAGCGGGCGTCCTGCCCGCGATTTGAATGGTTTCCGTTATCCGCCAGCTTCGCGGAGGCGCGGCGGGCCTTATCCACTTCGCCCTTAAGCGTCACGACCTTCTCTGGTTCTCGGCGTGGAGCGTCCTTCTCGTACATAGCGCGGGCATTCGCCACCGCCGTGCGTGCGGCTTCCTCCGGCACACCCATGCGCTTGACGATGTGGCGTAGCATGGATTCATCGGAGCTGAGGTGGAACGGGACCTCGAAGCGGCTGTCTTCCTGCGCCTCGGCGATGATGGCAGTAAGCTCGTTGCGCCACATATCGGCTTGGGATTCCTTGAGCGCATCCATCGAGGGGTATCCGTGACGGGAGAGCAGTTCATTTAGGAGGTCATCGGAGACGTAGTAGTCGGAGTCACTGTCAGTGAGGTCATAGTTGCCGACGAGCACCCACCATCCTTCCTCGACTGGCTCACCGATGACGTAACTCGACATCGACCCCTCTTTCGCATGGAATCCGAAGCCGTAATCCTTATAAGTCCCGCACTCGGTGTAAGATTCAAGTTGCTCGCGTGCGGCGCAGAGGTGCGCATAGACCTCCTGCAAGTCATCGCCCCTGATGGTCCAATCCGGCACACCGCCATCGAGGCCGAGTGCCGACATCTCTCCGATGCTATCGCCGATGGAATCCATGCCGAGCAGGGTGGACATGAAGTAGCGGGAGACGAACTGGCCCTCGGGGAACTTTGCGGGGTCCTGCGACACGTCGTAGAACTCCACCAGAGGGAGGCCGTGGCCGTAGAGCTGGCAGTCGTTGATTGGGATGCCGAAGCTGCCGTTCGACAAATCCTCGCCGTACACAAAGCCACCGGTTGCGCCGTAGCGCTCGCCCTCTTGAACGAGATGAACGCGGAAGCGTCCCACTGTGAAATCGGCAAGAGGGTCGGTGATTTCACCCTCGCCGATGGCATTCATCAGTTCGGTGTACCAGCCGCCCATCTCCGCCTCATCCTCGATGAACTCGCGCACCTTGTCCGCGAGGGCTTCACCGGCCCCACTCGATACATAAGGGTCGTTCTCGACCGCCTGAACCAGACGCATGAGCGCGGTCGCATCGTAGAAATCCATATCGCAGTCCTCCTTCCTAGCGGGCGTCGCGCTCGCGGTCGATGCGAGATGCGATGTTCGTTTCCATGGCAGCCGAAGCCGCGCGGGTCTCGGCTGCTATATCGGAGAGGGAGGGGGCGCGATGGTGGTCGTTTTGAGAGGGGATGCGCATCTCGGCAGGAATCATGTGGCGTTGGAGGTCATCCTTGCCGTCTTGCTCATCAGTGCCGCCGTTTTTCTTAGAGAGCATGGTGGAAACCGCATGAGCCTCCTCGGCGGCGGTTTTCAGACTAACCGGGCTGGTCTTGGCGCTCTCATTGCCCTTCTCGCCTTCGGCGTCCCGCGCGAGCCAATCGGAGAGCTGCGGCGGGACCCCGTTCCTATCCTCGAAGTCGAGCGCCCAGAGGGAATCATCGAGCTTTTGATTCCATCCGGCGATGGTGAGGGACGCGGAGGGTTCGATGGTTGCGGCGCGGTCCGAGATGCGCACAGCGTCCTTCAACCCGTTGAGGACATCTGCGGGGACTTCATAGGGGACACCTGAGACATCATGCACGGTCGCAGTTACAGCGCCCGGAGCGACCTCGGCGCTCATGATGGCGGATGGCGTGAACTCTGCTGCTTCGAGAAGCGGGTCAATGGCCGGTGCCTCGTACTCCTCGGCAGGGCATCCGAACGCAAGCTCCATGTAGCGCGGGGTGGGGCACAGGTCGGGATTCTCCCACAGGTCGCGCATGGCGGTGTCCATGGACTCGAGAGAGCCGTCGTATTCCTTGCCACCGCTGGTGAACGCCTCGCCGACCCACGCGTCCTCGATGACATCCAGTGCCTCCTCACCGGCATCTGTGAGCTGGCGCACCTCGACATCGACACCGCCGTCATGATGGTAGCCGTGGATGAAGAGGCTGCCGTTCTCATCCCAGACCTTGCCGATTTCGCAGTCCTTGAACACGGAGTCGGCACCGCCCATCATGTCGTCGAAGTCCTTGTAGGCGGTCATGCCGTGACTGGTGCCGTCCCAGCGCTCGATGGAACCGCGAACGATGATGCGGTTACCGCCGAGCGGGTTATCGTAGGAGGACAGCGGGTTATCGGAGCCATCTAGGAACGCCTTCAATCCGGCAAGTTCCTCGGAGCGGTCGATGTCCATCATGTTCATCGCGTTCTCGAATATCTCCTCCTCGGTATAGCTATCAAAAACCTCTTCCACGGTGATGCCTTCGCGGCTCGTGATGTCCTCGATGGAAATCTCGCTGCCCTCGTCGCCGTAATACACGCCCTCATCGAAGACGATGCGCTCTTTCGGTGTCTTATCCATATCCATGCTCCTTCCTAGCGGGCATCCTGCCCGATGTTCTCATGTGTATCGTTACCGGCCAAGGCAACCGACGCCTCGCGGGCCTCCTTCACGGCGGCTTTCAGGCTCACGGGTTCATCACTCCCATGTGCCTCGATTGCGTCCGCGCCGCGAGCCTTGTCAAGAGCGAAGTTGTAATCCTCCTTCACGCCGGTCTCGGTGCCTTCACCGTAGTGAACGGGCATCCACGCCGACCCGACGAGGCCGTAGACCTCATCGACGGTGTAGCCACCCCATAGGTTCGTGTCGCCTCTAACTCCCTCTATCTGGAACTCACGCACCATGGAGAGCGGCAGCACCGCGTCCTTTTCGAGCTGGATGTCGAGCATGCCGCCGCAACCCGACCACTGGTTGAAGATGCCCATGGTCGCATAATCTTTCGGCAGCACGAGGCTGTCTGTTGCCTCGTGCTGCTTCTCAATGAAGTCGAGCATCTGCTGGCCGTCCATGCGCACGAGAGCACAAAGCTCGCTCATCGCCTCGCTGCTGTTCTCATTTATCTCCTCGCGGACAGAGCGGATGAAGGCGTTATCGGCATTCCCGTACACTTCCGCGATGCTATGGCCCTGCTGGTTGACGAGATAGGAGAGTGCGTTGTCCAAGTCCTCGGCATCCACGTCCTCAAGGCGGGGTTCGCGATAGTCGTTGCCGAAGGCGTTGACGATGCTGCTCATGTCGAAGTTCCGCTCCGCCTCGGTGGCGAAGAAGACGTTGACGTTGAAGGAGGAGCGGGAAAGCAGGTCATCGAGGTTCGCGTCGATACCCTGATACCCTGCGGCCTCAAGGTCACCCCAGATGTCCCCGGATTCGACCCACTGCTCGCCAACGCCCTCGGGAGCGGTCGCCGCATCTCTGGTTATCGCCGAAATCAGCTCGTTTTCCAAGGCCTCGATGAAGCCGGGTTTCTCCATGATGGACTCATCGAGGTAGTTGAGCGGGCTTGCGAAGCCCGCCTCCTCGTAGTTCGCGCAAGCCTCGGCCATCTGGTCGGGGGTCACGGAATCGTCGTAATCCCAAAAGGCCTCGTAGCACCCACGGCTGTTGCAGTGCCATCCGACCTCATCGCGCAGCCATGCGATATAGGCCTCGCGGTCTTCCTGTGCCATGTCTCATCGCCTCCTTCATGTGAAAAGGGCGGGCGGGTTGGACCCGCGCCGCCCGGTCATCGTCTTATCTAATGCTCGGCGTCCCCATCGGCACGCTCATCCTCACGCTCGGACATCTGGTCATCATGACCCTCCTGTTCGAGCTTGCCCGACGCGTCGCGGGTCTCTTTGGCGGCTTCGGAGAGGGTTGGCGCATCATCGCCCTTCTCGGGCATGAACTCACGCCAGAACTCGTTGAACGCAGCCTCGTAGCCCTTCTCATTCACCGTGCGCACCGCCTCGACGCTCATGGCGCAGGGATTCGGGAAGTTGTAACCCCAGCCCTCTTTGATGCTCATGTATTCCCAGTGAAGCTCGCCGTCCTCCATAATCTCATCATTGGAGTCGATGGCTTCGTAGATGGGAACGTCCATGGCATCTTGAATCGCGATTTGCGCCTCGCTGGCGAAGTCCTCGATGTCCATGTTGTTGTCATCGAAGTCGATGGTGCCGCCGTCGAACACGTCGTCATAGACCTCATCCGCGAGCGCGTACACGCCAGCCTCCTTGAGGCCTTCGAGTGCGGCGTACTTGGCGATGTCCTCCTGATGGTTGTACATGTCTTGCGTGAAGCACTCGTATTGGGCCATCTGGGTCATTCTCATGAGGTCGCCCTTGCAGCCCTCCAACAGGCCTTGGGCATCTGCCTCCTCAAGCCACTCGTAGTTGTCGGGAAGCCACTTGAGCAGGTCATAGTTATAGAGGTCTACGTTGGAATCGGCGATTTCGCCGAAAGCGTCGGCAATGTTGCCGGTGTACTCCGTGATTCGGTCGCCGTACTCGCCGAGGTCGAGGTTCGCCTGCAATTTCTCGATGGAGATGAAGCCCTCGGGGACCGGCGGGTGCTCGAACTCATGCTTCGCCTTGCGTTCCGCCTGCTCGCGCTCGACCTGCTCCCTGACCCCATCCAGCTCGTTGTCAAGGGTCCCCGCGATGTCGGAGATTTCAGAGGTCATGAGTTGCAGGTCGTTTTTGAGCCAGTCAAGGGTCTTATGGCAGGACTCGTAGGCGCGGATGGCCTGAGACGGCTTCTCGAATCCCATTTCATCGGCGAAGGTATCTACGAGCAGGCCATCGACCGCGAGCGCATCGACCGCCAGCGCGGCGAACACGTCCGTCGCGGTCGGCTGGCCGTGGACATCGGGGTTGGACTGGTACGTGGTGGTGAAGGACTCGATGCCGGGTTTGCTGAACTCGCAGGTGTACTTGCGGTGCGAGGGCGAGAAGTCACCCGGACCCTCGCTGATGATATTGAAGTCGAATTGGGAGAGGAGGTCGGCGACCCCCTGTGCGTCGTTGTAGTTTGGCATGGCGGCTCCTTTCCAAGGCTCTTGCGATTGCCCAATAATATATTATTAAAGGAAAAGGGACGGTACCGAAGACCGTCCCTTTTCGGTTGATGGTGACATTTTCTCGGTGAACGGTTAGCTACCCAGAAGCTCCTTCGCCCAAGTGCCGGACTTGATGAGGCCAAGTGCGAGCAACACGGTTACCGCAAGCCATTCGAGAATCGCCAACGCAGATGAGATGCTGAGGATGTAAGTGACACCTGCACCTGCTCCTGCGGCCTGCGCAGTCAACAGGAAGAGGATGGGAATGTCACTATGCGGAAGTGAGTTGACTGACAAAGCCGTGAGAACCGACGGATAGATGACAAGAAGGAACATCATGATAGCTCCGGCGAGTACGGCGGCTGCGAAGTTCTTGAGGAATCCGATTGCCATCTGTTTCGTCTCCTCGAACCCCATAAGGGCCATGGGAATTGCAGAGAACGCCGCAAGGACGTAAATCTGCCATGCTCGTGCATAAGCCACGACGAACGCGATGCAATAGCTGATTGCACCACCGAGTACACTCAAGAAAGAAACGAAGAACGTGACGAGACATGCACCTATGCTGAGCGCATCCCAAGTTTCCTGCTTGATTACATCTGTTGAAAGCTGCTCTTCAAAGATTGAGTTTCCGGGACTTGCTGTTCCGATTTGCGGAATGATGTCCTTGACGGCAATCTCATAGACCGATTGTAATAGTTCCAGCGAATTGATGATGAGCCAGTGCATCAACACATAAGTGACCGCAAGAAATACGATGTCCTTGACGGCTGGCAATGTGGAAGTCGCGTCGATACGCTGACTTATCTTCACGAGCTGAACAAGCATGAACAGAGCAAGAATGGACTCGGCTATGGGAACGATTACTGTCTGATGGATGGTCGTGGCGATATTAAAAGTACTGGCTCCCAATAGGGAGTCAAAAGGCGCAGTGAGCATAGAACTGCTACCGATGTTGCTCACGATTCCATCGTAGAGATTGAAGAGCATCGCAGAGCCTTCGAGCAAGAACCAGCAGACGAAGTTCTTGAGGCTTGAGAGCGGACTAAAGAAATCGAAGTTTGGTGCATCGGCATACACCGGCTGCGGAATAATAAGAGCCACAGTAAAGGCGACTAAAAGTGCAAGGGGCATGGCTTTTAGCATGTGTCGATGCCGATAGGCAAACGCCTTGGCTTTGATTGCTATTGATTTCAAGATTTCCTCCTTTCTGCTTGTATTCAAAAGCTACATCTCAAAATTATAAATGCCCTCAGACCGTTTGTAGATGACGGACACGGAAGCGGTGCCCGCACCGTTCGGCGAATCAGAGGAGCCGTCGCCGATTATGAAGGCGGTTGAGATGGTGTCTTCGTTATAATCAATGGCGCAGTTGCCAATCCACGTAGCGGTGGTCGCCACGGGGAAGTGGATGGAGCACCAGTCGCTCAGCTCCTTCTTCATCTCATCCGTATCACCAAGAAGTTCCGTGATTTCGCTGTTGAGGCCGGTGACGTTGATTTCCTTAACCGCGTCCTTGCGCTCATACGGCATGTCCGTGAGTTTGAACATGGAGGTGGAGGCGATGGTGCATTCACCGGCAGCCGCGTTGTCGGCGCTGATGACGAGCGTGAAAGTCGCGATATGGGTTCCAGTGTCAGTCTCGAACACAATGCGGTCGATTTCGCTGTCCGAACCGTTGCTGCCGAACTCGACGGTGGAGATAGCGTAGGAGTGGTTCTGCTCTTTGCCGTTCACAGTCTCCACGTAATAGTCATCGTGGAAGCGGAGCGTGTTCCTGCCATTGTTGGCGGAGAACACGCTTGCGCTCAAGGTCTCGATAAGTTTCTTCGTCTCATCATCGTATCCGTCGATGAGCTTCTTTTGAGAAGATGAAAGCTCGACGTTTTCTTCGGCATCCTTTTCATCATCAGACGTGCCTTGCTCATCGACGGATTCGGTCTTCGCCGTCTCCTCGGCGGCTCGCTGACGCGCCACGTTCATGGCGCTTGTGGCGGAAAAGCCGATGAAGACGATAAGGGCGAACAAGGCGAGAAGGGAGGCCTTCTTATGCTGTGAGACCAGTGTCTTTATCTTTTCCATGTGAGTCATCCTTTCTGCTGTTAGTGGACACCCGGTGGGAAACCCCATCGGGGCTGGCTGAGCTGGCCGTTATAGGCAATCCAGCTATCCAAGTCGGTGGTCGCGATGTGGCCGACGTTCTCCATGACCTTGCCGTCTCCTATGTAGATTCCGACATGCCCGTACCCGAGATGCCCGCCGCACCAGTTGCTATTGCTGGTCGGGGAGCGCTGCACGCCGATGACCATGCCGACTTTCAGTTGGCTGCGGTCGGTGCTGGTGCAGAAGCTCAGGTATTGGCAGCAGGCGTTCCCACCGGGGCGGGGAAGTCCTGCGTTCTCGTAGACATTTGACACCCATGCGGCGCAGTAACCTGCACCGGGTGACGGGGTGCGCTTGGCGGCATCCACGATGGCCTTTTGAGTTTCATCGGAGGCGTTGTAATCCTGTCCGCCACCATCGGTGAGCTGTTCGTAGAACGATTGGGCTGCGGGCAGGCGCTTGTTCGGGAAGGATGTCTTCGCAGCCCACGCGGCGGGACGCTCATAGCACGCCATGAAGCAGTATGTGGCGAAACCGACGTCGTTCGTATTCAGCCAAGCATCATAACTGACATCCATCCCGTTATATTGCGGCGCGGCGGCGTAATAATAACCGGAGTAGTGGAGACCGGTGCTCCAAGAGGAAGAAAGCCCCCTTATGAGGTATTCGGTTTGGGCACCGGCGGTGTTCTTGTCTTTACCGTTGGCTGAGCACCAATTCGCGAAGTCGGTGTAGTTGTAGACGCCCTGCGATGGGGCGTCGGTGAATTGGAATAAGCCGAATCCGTATTCGCCATTTTCCCCATGGTACTCGGAGGTTGGATTCCAATCAGACGATTCGCCCGAGATGTTGCCCATAACGGCGGCGACTTGCGTCGTGTTGAGACCTGAGTCGTAAAGCGCCTGTGCGACTTCAAGTTGGATACCGCTTAGATTATTGAGGTTTCCACTCTGATTGACGACATTATTACCTCCCATGCTACCGAGTAAGGAGATGAGAAGAACGAGACCAAGTAGAATGATTATAGGAATTGCGAGAGTGGACATTCCTAAACTAGCAAGAGGTCCGAGACCGCCTTTACCAGCACCCGGCAATATCTTGATACCGCGTTTCGTTATGCTTGCGGCTTTTTTTACATTCTCAGATGTCTTATATACGTTCTTCTTAAAGTATCCTGCGGCCTGAGCTTTGCGCTTCGCCTCTACCGTGTTCGCCGCCTTCTTCGCGGACTTCTTCTCGGAGAGCTTGCCGAGGCTCTTGTCAGGCGAGAGGGGGTTTTCCCCGCCGAGGCGCTTCTTCACGCCCTTCACGACATGGTAACCGGCCCTCGCGCCATCGTATACGTTATCCATGCCCTCAAGCTCGGAGCCTTGGAGGGTGTCGCTCACCGCACCTCTTGCAGCTGCCTTACCGGCACCTTTCACCGCGCCCTTGATGTCGAGGGACGCGGACTTGCCGCTGATGCGCCTGCCGATGGCGCGACCTGCGCGGTACGCGCCTTTTCCGCTGTTGTAGAGGTCGTCCGCACCCTCAAGCTCGGAGCCTTCCAGAGCGCCGTGAACGGCATTGTGCGCCATGACGGCGGCACCGGCTTTCCCGGCCCTGCTCTTTGGAGATGCCCCATTAGATGCGGAACCGCCTTTGCCGCCTTTCCTGCCGTTGGTGACGGCGGCGAGGGCGGCGCTGGCGGCACCGCCCGTCGCTGCCTTCTTGCCGACCGAGTAAAGGCCGCTCTTCAACGACTTCTCGCTCTTGTCGGCGCGGTCCACGATGCCGGTGTTGACGGCATCCGTCATCTCCGTCTGCAACAGGGATTGCGACATGTCCTGCTTCTGGCCGGATGTCGATACGAAATCAGATGGCTTCATTGACGTTCACCGTCCTTTCCCGGCTTAGATGACCTTGCCGTCCTTCTTCTTGGAGCCGATTTTCAGCTCCTTGGTCTCGTTGGGGTTGGTGCTGAACAGGTCGTAGAGCACGTTGCCAGACGGGAACTTGCCGCGAATCGGCACACGCGCGTTGCCCGCGATGAGCAGGCCGTCACCGGCCTCGGCGGACTCGTCGATGCACTCCTCCTCCTGCTCGGAGAGGTTCAGCAGCTCCACCCAGCGCATGCGGTCGAGCGGGGACTGCTTGAGCAGCATGATGAAGTCGGCGTTGAGCACGATGTTCTGCGCGGCCTCGTTGTTGAGCATCGCCACCGCGTTCTGGGTGATGCCCGTCAGCAGCAGGCCGAACTTGCGGCCCTCGTTGGAGAAGCGCGAGAAGTAGTTGAGCACCGTCGGGTAGGCGAAGAGCGACTGCATCTCCTCGACGTAGAGCCACGTGCGGACGTTGCGCTTGGCGTTGAAGTACATGCGGTTTCGCACGGCCTCGCAGACGTTTATGAGGGCGAAGACCAGCATGGAGTCCGGCAGGTCCTTCAAGTTGAAGTCAACGATGCGGGTGTTGAAGTCCACATTGGACTGGCGGTTGAAGAAGTCCATGGAACCCTTGACGAAGCGCTCGTAGCGCAGCGCGATGGTCTGCGCCTGATGCTCGGGCTGCTCAAGGGCGATGTCGTAGAAGTCCTGCAATGTCGGCGGGAGGCCGTCGCCGCGCTCCTCGGCACGTTGGAACGCAAGCTCCACGCAGCGCTGGATGATGGACTGGTCAACCTCGGAGAGGGACTGCCCGGACTCGGCGGCGGAGGCACCCGCCTGCGCCAGCATCGCGTCGATTTTGAACGCAATCTGCTCGGTGCGGGGCATGTGCTCCACGGAAACCGTGTCGAAGGGGTTCAGGAACGTATCGGTGCCCACGCCGAAATGGTAGGTGGTGCCGCCGTAACGGTCGGCGATGGCCGTGTACTCACCGGCGCGGTCGATGACGTAAATCTCGTCCGTCGGGTTGGAGAAGATGGTGCCGGTCATCTCGGTCTTGGTGAACATGCCCTTGCCCGAACCCGTCTTGCCGCAGACGAAGCCCATGGGGCTGGTCAGCTTCTTGCGGTTGCACATGACGAGGTTGCGGGAGTGCTTGTTCTGGCCGTAGTAGTTTCCACCGGCATCGTCAAGCTCCTGCGTCGCGAAGGGCACGAGGATGGCGACCTGCGCGGTGGTGAACATGCGGCTGATTTCGACGTGGTTGTGGCCGAGGGGCAGCACGGAGTTGAGGCCCCGGCGCTGTCGGTAGTCGTAGGTGTCCACCTCGATGGAGTTTTGCCGCGCGGTGGAGATGATGCGCATGACCTGAGCGTCGAGCTGCTGTTTGCTCTCAGCGTAGGTGTAAATCAAGCCGGTGAAGACGTAGAGGCGCTGGTTCTTGTTCTGCAAGTGGTCAAGGACATCCTCCGTCTCCTCCTTGGAATACTTGAGTTCCTGCGGCAGGATGGAGAAGTCGTAGCCCTTGTTCACGGCGCTGCGCTGCTCCTCGATTATCTCCTTGTCAATCCACGCGCTGCGGGTGCGGACGAAGTTGATGGCCTTGGACTTGTCCATCGGCTGCACGAACCACGTGACCGCCATGGGGATGGGAAGGTCAACGATGTCTGCCAGCGCACGGTCGGAAAGCTCGGAACCGAACTTCTTCATGACGAGGACCTGCCCGTACACGCCGTTATCCAGCTTGAAGCAGTCGTTGAACATGCCGTCCGGCCGCCAGTCAATCTGCGTCGGGGCGATGCAGTCCTTGGTGGTCTGCACGCGCTTGGCGGAGATGTCCTTCTGGTAGTCGAAGTAGAACGGCTTGTAGGGGTTCAGGAGCGAATGGATGACCGACAAACGCTGGGTGCCGTTCATCAGGTGGGCCTTGGACCCCATGGAGTTGAAGATGCGGCTGGATTCCGTCTCGATGCGGGAGAGTTGGCGTGCCGCGTCGTCCGCCGTCTCGGCTGTGACCGAATAGGTCAGGTAGCGGTTGCGACGGATGTTGGACACGCCCTCGCGCACCTTGTCGTTCAGGATGTCATTGAACACCTGTGCATCGTTGCGTGCGGCGTCGTTGCCCTGACGGGCGACATCGAAGAACTTGCGGTTGCCGACCTCCTCCTTGAGCAGCGGCGTGTTGATGACGCTCATCTGGACCAGCGTGTTCGCGCCGAACTGGTCGTACAGGCGCGTGAGCGCGGAGAACATGGATTTCTGCTGCTCGTCGCGCACGGAGTGGTAGCTGGTATCCCCGAAGGAGATGGAGGAGGAGAACAGGCCCTCCTCGACCTCGCAGATGCCGTCTTGGTACATGCGGTTGTAACCGATGTAGTTCACCACGTCCTTCGCGCCCTCGCGCTTGCGGCGTGCGTCCACCGTCTTCGAGGTGAGTTCCTTGTCGCGGTCCTTGAGTTGGGACTTCACGGACGTGTAGCTCTTGCGGGCCTCCTTCTCGGCCAGCTTCGCCTCCTTCTTGAGGCGTGCGACCTCACGCTTGGCCTGCTTCTTCTCCTTGCGGGACATCTTCTTGCCAGCCACGGTGGGGGTACCGGCGACAGAGCCGAGCGCAGCCACATCGACCGAGCCGTTATCGGCATCCATGGGACGGTCGTTGCCGAACCCCTCCCCGGAGGTGTGGACGAACTGCTCGATGTCGAAGTTTGCCTCGGTGTCAGTTGATGACGCGTCCTGCACGGGGGGAGTAGGCTTCGATTCCCTTGAGGCTGCATTGCTTTCGATAGTGTTTCCCATAGACCCTTCCTTTCTTGACGTTCTTCCCATCGGGCGAGCCGATGAGACCGCTGAGTTGCATAGATGGGACGTAGAAGATGCGCTCCACGCCGAAGTTCGCCTTGAGCCAGAGTGCGGCAAACTGCTCGAAGGGCATCCCCTTCGGGCGGATGAAGCCGCAGCACCAGAACGGGAGGCTCACGGCGTAGATGAGCATCATGTTGTCGCCGACGTTCCAGCCCAACACGAAGTAGATGTAGAGGCCGGTGAGGACGGAGCAACCGAGCGCCCCCGCGATTGACGCGAGGGTGCGCCCGGTCATCTTGCCCACGACCTTGGGCTGGTACTCGGCGATGTCTTTATGTACCGCTACGGATAGCATATAGGCACCGCCCCTTTCCTAGAGTCCGCCCGCCCAACCGGTGTTGAGCTGGCCGAAGTAGATGGCGGCACCCACGACGATGGCACCGCCGACAATCATGGCGATGGCACCGGAGAGCTGGCCGCCACCGCCCTGCATGCCGTCCTTGATGGTCATGCCGAGGTTGATGAGGCCGAAGACGACGAGCACGCCGCCGAGGAACGTCACGCCCTGCGTGAGCATGTTCACTGCGTTATCGAGCATAGTATTTACTTCCTTTCTGGATTGGTTGATTGATGGTGGGTCTCCACATGGGCTAGAAACCCGTGAAGCCGTAGATGGCCGCGAACCCGGTCACAGCGGCACCGGCGGCAATCATGGCGATTGCCTTCCGCAGTTCGCCGCCTCCCGCCCTCGCCCCGTCCCTCAGATTCATCCCGAGGTAAAGGAGGCCGAGGAAGATGACCGTGCAGCCTATGTAGGCGATGGGCTTCGCGGCGAGCCTGACGAGTTCTTCCAATGTCCTTTCACCGTCCTCTCCTTTCTTGCCTGTGAGCCGCATGTTCGGGGCACCGCCGGAAGCGGATGCGCCGCCGAGTCACGTAGATTATAACCGTTTGCATGGGCGGCTCGGAAAATCACCGCTACTCGCTGCTCTCACCGTCATCATGGTCGTCATACGGCTCGCATCCCCCTGCCAGATAGCGCTTGAAGTCGAAGGGCTTGTCGTGCAGGCGTTTGGGGTTGCGCTTGTCCACGATGTAGCAGTAGCGCTTGTGGGTGTGCGGGTCGAACTTGTCGTCCATGAGCGGGTTGGTGCCCGCAATGAGCAAGATGGCCTTCCTGCGGCTCATCTTGCCGATTTCCGCCGCGTCGATGAGGTCGCGACCCTGTATCTGCAAGTTCTTAGATGCCGAGCCTGACTGCCCTGTACTCTCACCGTAGGTCATCTGGTTGATGGTCTGCTTGCCAATCATCTCCGCGATTTCCTTGTTGGTGGAGTTCGACTTGCCGCCGAGGAACAGGGTGGAGTCGCAGCAGTCCACGATGGTCTGCGCCTTCTTGTCGTACTTCGATTCGAGCTGGGACATGGATTGCAGGATGATGGTGATGCCGATGTTGCGGGAGCGCGTGACGGCGATGGTCTCCTCAATCTGCGGGATGGTCCCGATGTTCGCGAACTCGTCGAAGATGAAATGGACCGGTGTCGGCAGCTTGCCGCCGTAGTCGGTCAGCGCCTTTCGGCAGAGCTGGTCGATGCACTGCCACATCATGATGGCGAACAGGAAGGAGAGCGTCTTGTCGGTATCCGAGAGGATGCCGAAGACCGCCACCTTCGCGTCTGGGTCGCCGAGGGTGTCAAGCTCCATCTCATCGTATTCGAGCAGGCTGCGCACACCGGCGGTGGCGATGGGGGCGAGGCGCACGTTGCAGGAGATGATGATGGACTTGAGGGTCTTGCCCGCAGCGACCTTGAAGTTCTTGTAGTTCATCAGGGCGAAGTCCTCATCGGGCGACAGACCGCCGCAGTCGGCGGGGCGCACGCCGTCGGAGTTGCGCTTGAGGTTGGTCGGCTCCCACGACCAATCCGAGTCTCCGGTCGCGTTGCCCGTGCCGAAGCTGCGGGAGAGGCCGGAGATGCCCATCGACGGCGCGGGAGCGCCGCCCTCGTTCGGGATGTAGCGCTTGCCCTCCTCGATTTGGAGGAAGAGCAGGTCGAGCGGGGACTTGAAGTTCTCATCGTTCTCGCGGGCCTCGGCCATGGAGAGCAGCGTCAGCAGGCTCGAAAGGTTGTAGTCCTCCGGCGGGAACCAGTCGCGCAAGAGGGCGATGAGGGAGGTGTACAGCATCTTCTCGGAGTTCTCCCAGAAGGGGTCACCCGCCTTTCCGTCGCCGTTGGTGTTCATGATGTAGCAGTTGACGAACGACAGGATGTCGGTGTCCGTCTTCACGTACTTGAGCGGGTTGTAGTGCATCGACTCATCGAGGTTGATGGTGTTGAAGGACTTCACCTTGTAGCCGTTGTCCGTGAACAGGAACCCAGCGTCCTTGAGGAGCGTGCCCTTGGGGTCGGTGATGAAGTAGCTCGTGTTGAGCTGGCAGATGTTCGGAGTGACGTAGTTGAACGTCTTGCCGGAGCCAGAGCCGCCCACGACCAGCACGTTCAGGTTGCGGTCCAGTTCGGGGTTGAACTTGGGGCGGTGCAGGGCGAGACCGAAGTTCTGCGTGAAGATGAGGTTGTTGTCCTCCGTGGTGAGGTCGCGGAACTGCTTGCCCTCCTTGAGCGTGCCCCAGCGTGCCGAACCGCTCTCCTCACCGGCGCGGAAGTTGCCCACGAAGGCGACGTAGCGCAGCCAGAAGAGCCAGACGAGTACGCACATGGTCAGGCCCGCCAGCATGGCGTTGGGTGACATGTCGATGTGCGCCGGGTTCTCGGCGATGAGGGACCACATGAGGGCGAAACCATCTCCCCAGTGCTCGAAGAACTGCCCGCCGAGGGACGCCACCGCCTCCCAATAACGATTGCCAAGATAGAAACCTACGACGGAGACCAACAGCGTCACCAGAGCCGAGGTCGCGACCTTCTTGTTGATTTCAGGGTTTCCCTTGCCTTGAGCCATAAGCGACCCTCCTTCCTAACCCTCGCGTCCCGGCAGGGCGCGGGAGAGCGAGACGGCGATGGAGGCTCGGGTGGTCGGCGCGGTGCCCTGCGCGAAGCGCTTGTAGCAGCCGAGGCAGAAATCGTCCTCGGGGCGGATGCCGTTGGTGTCGCGGGGGCACGTGCCGTCGTTGCGCTCAAGTGCCGTCGGCTCCCAACTCATGGTGATGCCGTCCGCGCTGATGACGCGCTTGCAGCCAGACTCTATCTCGTAGAACAGGTCCCCGAGGTCGGTGGCGGCTGAACCCGGTGCGGAGGGATGCGCCGCGTCGAGGAGCGCCTTGAGGTTTCCGACCGTCCGCTGCTCATATGAGCACCAATCGCGCAGGTAGCCGAGGCAGGCGTAGAGGAGCTGCCTCGCGCTGTTCTTGAAAGCCGCGTCCCCGTCGCACTCATCGCGCAGAACGCTGGCGCTTATCACCGCATCGGCGATGGCCTCGATGTCGCTGTCGGACTCCATGGCCTGCAAGGGGTTCGCTGCAAGGCGCTCCGGCAGGTACTCGTTCATGTGGGTCATATCAGGCTCCCTTCTAGCGCTCTTGCTGGAACTTGTCGGAGATGTCGCGGTCGGGGGAGTCGTTGGTCTGCGAGAGCTGCTTGCTCGCGGCGCGGTTCTCATCGGCCTTGGACTTGAGGTTGTAACCCTCGCGGCTCCGGTTGGACTGCTCACGCACCATGGATGGTGAAACCTCGGTGCCGTTCTGCTCACGTTCGACGCGCAGCGTGCTCACCATCGTGTCCATGCCGTCATGGGACTCGATGCCCTGATTGATGTCGGGGGTCGAGCCGTTCATGTCGAGGGAACCATCGGTCACCTGCGATTCCTGAGCATCCATGGTCATTGAACCGATGTCGTGGTGCGGTTCGAGGATGATACCGAGTTCTTCCGGGGTGTGTCCGGGGAAGTGCTTCTCGACGGCATCTACTACCTGTTTCTTGTAGTCAATGTCCACGACGAACCCCATCTTGCCATCCGCGCGGTCGAGTGTCTGGATACCGCGCTCCTCAAGGTCGCTGCGCACAGCGTTGCAGATGAGGTTCAGGTCCTTCTGCGGTGGGATGGGCGAATGAGCGTGGTTGAGCGAGTCTATGCCACTCGGCTCCTTGGGAGTGTTCTTCTCGAACCAATCGAGGGTGGCATCGCACTGGTACTTGTCACCCGCAAGGGTCTTTGCATTGACCGGCCAGTCCGTGCCATTAACGAAATCGAGCATTTCGCCGTTCTCGCCAAGACGGCCCTCGTAGAATTGCAACTCCCCCTCGTCATTGAAGCGGGTGCCTATGCCGTTCTCGGCGAGTATCGCCTTGAAATCCTCGAAGTCGCGGCACTGCTCGCGGGCCGCGAGCACCTTATCGCGGATGAGGTCGGTATGGGAGTACGGGTCGTTGGCGAGGTCATGGCCTTGACGTTCATTGTGTCCCACATCAGGTTCACCCTTATCGGCGTGCCCCTTTTCGGCATTTTCGTGAAGTTCCATCGCCTTGACCTGATACGGCTCGCCGACCGCGCGGATGGTGACACCGCTGAACTCCTTGCCCACCATCTCCTTCATATGTTCGGCGCTCTGGTTGGACACGTTCACCTGCGCGTCGATGTCGAGGTTCTTCGTGTCCTGCTCAGCAAATGTCCACATCTCGTTCTTGCCGTCAACCTCGACCTGAACCGGGAAGAGGGTCACATCATGCTCATACAGGTTCTTGTCGATGTCGGGCAGGTCCATCTGTTTGAGTTTATCGAACATTTCCTGCGGCACAGGTTCGGCCTTCTCAAGGAGGTCGTTGATTTCTCGGTACTTGAGGGAGGTCATGACCTTGGAGAACTGCGGCACGCAGTCCTGAACCTTGGCGACATCATCCTTCGCGAAGCTGACATAGCCGTTTCCCTTGCCATCGGAGAAGGCGAATGCGCCGACCCCGTTGTCTTGGCAGACCTTCGCGAAGTAGGATGCGCGGGTCGCATCGCCGAACGGAACGCAAACCTGCGGACGCTTTGCCAAGACCTCGGCCTCAGCCGCCGCCTCTTCCTTAGACTTTCCCTCAAGTTCGAGTTTCTGTTGATGATAGCGTTGCACGGCATCCGTAAGGGACGCTTTCAACACGATACCGGCTGCTTTCTCGCAATAGCGTCCGAGAAGGCGGATGAATAGCATCTCGCCTACGTCGTCTCCAAAATCTTGCGCCATGGTCTTCTTCCTTTCTACTCGTGGACGCAGCGGGGCGCGGATGTCCCGACACCCCTTTCGCCGCATTATATCCGAGCACCACGTCGGTGCCCCACATCCCATACACGCAGACGGGGCGGAGGGTTGCCAATGCGGGAGGTGGAAGAGGGCAGATGGTGTGCATCGGATGTCATCTAACGCCATCAGAGGTAATCTACGGTAATCGTCGCTCATTTTTTTCAGTCCAGTACGGTGCCTGAAAGTAAAGCGTCTCCACGTTTTCTACATATCTCTCCTTCTGAGAACCTTTTTCCCCGGCAAATGACCGGCGGCGTATCGTGTTCCTTGTGGAAAGGAGGAATCACGATGATTTCAGAAGAAGAGAAACTGGCGGTAGTCAAGATGTTCTGCGCCTATTGCAGAAGGACGCTTCGCAACGCGAGGACGGACATCATCCGCAAGCAGGCGCGTGAGGCGCGATGGGAGACCGTGTTCTCCGACATGCACGAGAGCGAGCTGAACAGGCTGGCCTCACCCGATGACCTCATATCGGAGGAGGTCGTGTTCGAGGTGGTCGGTCGGGAGGTCGTGGTGATGGACACCGTTCTCGCCGGTGCCATCCATGGCCTCTCCAAAGGCGACCAAGCCATCGTCCTGCTCTACTACTTCGCGGAGTGGACGGACAGGCGCATCGCCGAGGAGCTGGGGTGCCCTCGCTCCACGGTCCAATTCAGGCGCTCGAAGGCGCTCCTCGCGCTGAGGGCGCGTTTAGAGGAGGTGATTGGCGATGATGAGCTATGAGGTCATGGTCGCGGCGGTCTCGGGCGACTCCGAGGCCATGCAGAAGGTCCTCGCCTACTTCGACGGTTATATGGACCAGCTCTGCACGCACGCCTTCCTCGATGAGTCCGGGCGCGTCGAGTACGGGGTCGATACCCTGCGAAAGACGCAGCTCCAAGGAAAGCTGCTCGCCGCGATGTTGCGGTTCGAGGTCTAACGCTCGCTCGGGTGATTCGATTATCAGAGGGGCGCGATACCCCGTAAAGCCTGCTGACGCACCGCGAACGCGGCTCACGGGCTTGACGGCACCTGCCCCTCCGATGTACGGCGACCAAGCCAATCGAAGGCTCCGCGTCCGATTGGCCCTATCGGTACATTCAAAGGATGGGCGACATGAGGAAAAGCAGAAAGGAGGTGATTTGCATGGCAGTGAAGGATATTCCCATTTGGGAGAAGTACACGCTGACTATCGAGGAGGCGGCACGGTATTTCAGAATCGGCGAAGGGAAGCTGCGCAGGCTCGCTGATGAGAAGCCAGCTCCTAACTGGTTGATAATGAACGGCAACCGCGTCCAGATTAAGAGGAAGAAGTTCGAGAGTTTCATCGACTCGACTGACGTGATTTAGAGGATGAAAAAGAGCCTTGGATATGCTATACTAGAAGTAGCATACCAAGGCTCTTTCCATATGGAAGGAGCGATATATGGATGTCACAGAAAAGACGGGACAACAGGAATAGGGTACTGAACACCGGCGAGAGCCAGAGGTCCAACGGCCTCTACGTATTCAAGTACCTCGACAGGGACAAAAAGCCGAAGTTCATCTACTCATGGCGGCTGGTGGAGACCGACAGGCTCCCAGCGGGCAAGAGGCCGTGCAGGCCGCTGCGCGAAAGGGAGAAGGAGGTTCGGCGTGACCTTGAGGACGGGATAGACCCCATCGGCAAGAAGATGACGGTCAGCCAGCTCTACGCGAAGTTCACGAGATGCCGCCTCGACGTGCGCGAGGGGACGGAGAGGTCGAGGGCGCAGCTCATGCGAATCCTCTCAGAGGATTCCATCGGGTCTAGGGAGATAGGCGGCGTGAAGCCGTCCGACGCGAAGGAATGGGCGCAGCGCATGAAGTCCAAAGGCTTCGCCTACTCGACCATCTCCAATCACAAGCGGTCGCTCAAGGCGGCGTTCTACTTGGCGATAGCCGATGACTGCATACGCAAGAACCCGTTCGATTTCAAGCTCGCGACCGTCATCAAGAGGGACGTGGTGGAGAGGGAGCCGCTGAGTCGGGAGCAGGTGGACGCGCTGCTCGGTTTCATGCGGTCGGATGCCGTTTACCACAGGTACACCGACGAGGTGGTCATCCTCCTCGGGACGGGCCTTCGCATTTCGGAGATGTGCGGGCTGACCGAGGCGGACATCGACCTCACGAACAGGGTGATTTTCGTGGACCACCAGCTCGCCCGCGCGGTCGGCGGGGGATACCGGGTCGATGAGCCTAAGACGGAGAGCGGCAGGCGCTACATCTACATGACCGACGAGGTGATGGCCGCGTTCGAGCATGTCATGGCATCGAGGCCGAAGGCGAAGCCCCTGAACGTCGATGGGCGCACGAGCTTCATCTTCCTCAACAGGGACGGACTGCCGAGGGTCGGCGGTGATTACGACCGGGTGTTCAGGGGGCTGAGGCGCAAGTGCGCGAAGAGCGGGTACGTGGAGCTTCCCGAGGGCATGACACCTCACACGCTGCGCCACACGTTCTGCACGGAAATGGCGAAGGCGGGCATGAACCCGAAGGCGCTGCAATACATCATGGGCCATAAGGACATCAAGATGACGCTCGGGTACTACGCCCACATGGACGGCTGCACGGCTGCGGAGGAGATGCGACGCGTCGCGGCGTAGCAAGAACGCGTTTTACTACTCGTTTTACTACTCACGGGCATCGAGACGCGGCGGAATACGGAAAGACATGTGAACGTCACCGAAAGGCGAAAAGCCGGGAACGCCCATGGAATCGGGCTTCACCGGCTTTTGGAAAATAATGGGAACATGCTGGAAAATGTCGCGTTGATTTAT